>JADEYI010000291.1_pt1 | contig 82711 bp, 122 predicted proteins | sample 8542331 | NCBI WGS metagenome assembly JADEYI01 (sample SAMN16510988, study PRJNA670497) | mine drainage metagenome | isolation source: biofilm near Copperflume 1 | place: Germany: Marsberg coppermine Kilianstollen | collected 2018-02
AACCCTGAACCCTGAACCCTGAACCCTGAACCCTGAACCCTGAACCCTGAACCCTTGAAATTGCATGCGAGCCTGTGGTACGACCTTGGGCGTACCATGTCCCAGGATAACCTAACACATTTGGCCTCGTAGTAATTACATACATATAGAACTAGGCTCTTGATCATAGCACGCTTATATGGGGAGTGTGTCATTGTTTGGGTGTGCTGACAATAGAAACACGCTCATCATAATACTTCCGAATATTTGCATCCGCTTCGTCGTTCCCTGTGAGAAGGTCATTGAAGGGTGGTTCCTTGCTTGCGACCACTGTATTGTCCACGTGACCCTATAGTGACAACCTCCCTTAGTACGCATGTGTTCCATGCACATGTCTTTTTTGGCTAATCGGAAAATTGCTGCCAGTGGGATTGAAACAACTACCTATTGTTCTTTCCTGGCATCGATTCTTACCGTATGAGAAAGACTAGGTGTGAAGGACTCCTTATCGAATCTATCTGTTATGGGATATCCAATTGAGTAGCCTGGTTGTGATGTTGTCTGCTCGCCGGATAACAAGCTGTTACACAAGCGCTATTCATGAAAGGTATATGACAAACGTCAAATATTGGTTTATCTTGATTTGATAGCAAATGTATGCCCATGTTGAATAACTGTAAAATATATAGCCCAATGTTGAGTATGAAAGTATTTGCTAGTAGCACTACAAGATTACAGAAATGGCAGAAAAGCTTGAATCACCCGCATGGTGACTTTGGGGAAGAGCCTTCTTGACGTTGACGATGCTCATTCAACATGATCCTATGCCAAACCTCAAAGTCTTGTTGGGTGCTTTGACGACCTCTATCTATGATGAGCCGGAGATGCTCTATCTCGGGCTTCAATTCCCTTAGGCGAACAAAGGCAATTTTGCACTTTGTCTTCTCCTGATAAAACAATAGAGGCGTTAAAGTATGTATCGCAACACAAGACATTTCTAAAAAGGTATGTAACACACAATGTCATAATTTACATCATCCTCTTGTGACTATCCAAATATGGTTCTCTTCCCATCATGATGAGTCGGGTTGGGCATGATCAGGTCATAATTGTATCTCAGTTTAATTGATGTAAGCTAAGTATGTCATTCAAGCTCTTTTAAGCGCATCCCCTCTACATGTTGGCCCAAAACACGGTGGCCCAACATCACATGCTTTTTTAAACGCATGGCAAAGATGGTATGTGTTGGGTATAACCACTGAATTGCCACGCAATGAGTCTATAACATTACAACGCCGGTGTAGTGGATTGCGATTATGCAAGCCAAACACAATGTTGAGCTCCAAAAAATTCGGTTTCAAAAAAACTTTGGATTATTCCGCTAGTTGGTTTGCTTGCCTCTGAAGTATCTTAATATTGTCTTGAAAACGCCAAAATTACGTGGTCTTACCTTTGCTATGAAGAGCTTCAACTTGTTGTCCTCGGCGATATAGATAGCATTTGGCTCGACATGCATTTCATGGCGCTTGTGTTGTTCCAATGTTTCTTTAGCACGAAGTACATTTCTTTTTATTGTGTTTACCTGCAATCAATGCCATGTTATAACCTTGATTACTCATGGTATATATTCAAATAGAATTTGCACACATGCGAAGGGCTGCCAAGGATACCGGCATTGGTCTTAGATATGACTTGTTCTTATTAAAAGGTTTTGGATATGAGTTCTTTTAATCCCACTTGCCAAGAAACCAGACATAAGGAATTTGCAATGAAAAGGAAAGTTACCTGTTCAGCTGTAATCTGGGCTTCTTGCAGCAAGTTTTGCAATAGTTCAATGTTTTCATTCCCCACAACATCATCAAGATAAAAATCGTGAAACCACTGAAAAGCTTTGTCTTTGTCAACAAGTTCGCTATAGCTTGGTATGCAGCGTCTGCCCCTTGCGCCTATGAAAGTTGATTGTCACAAACATTGTTAGGAAAACTATGAAGCTTCATGCGATAAAATTTGAATATAGATTTGGATCAACAAATGATCCCACGTGATCATCCTCTGGACCTTAATAGCCATTGCCGATTCTACGCAAATGACATGCACCGGTTGCGAAGGTAACTTGAAGAATGTGAACAAATTGTGTGGGACCGTCCCACCGTGACGGCCATGTGCTACTCACTATCATCATGTCAGGCCAAATACATATTGCTATGAACAATGGTGGTGATACACCATACGTAAAGATATTATCCACTAATGGTCATTGTATACAGGCATTGAGTCGGATTAGGGATTGCATGTAACAAGCTGTGTAGTTGCGCTATCAGAGACGTGACAAGCATATGTGCCAGATTTGTACACTTTTGTCACCGGTGGTCCTTTACGGACGTGAAATTGACCATGGGGACATATCTAGATCTATACCGTGCCCAAATAAATGCACCACGGTGTTTTGAATCGAAATTGCATCTTTACCTTGCTCTCCCCATTCTCCTCGTTCCTCTAGCTTTCGTAGCATCCTTATAAGTGCGGCAATCTCAATATTACGTTGTTGCACCTACACATGTACAAAGACAAACCTTATAAAGTTCTTCAATAACATATTCATCAAAATGACATCGCATGCTTGTGACTTCATTGTTCATTGTTTCATCCTTGCTCCAACCTGTAATTTCAAGTCGCGCATCTCCTCAGAGGCCTCTAATAAGGTCCTATCGTCACATATGTGGTGACTATTACCACCACTTGATGTTGTGTCCCTTTTGCAAACAGATGCTTTCAATGTCATCAATGCCGACCTGTGCATGCGCTTGACCCAACAGTTAGATCATTCATCTCAAAAATGGCCTTTAACTTCATCTGTATTGAAAATGAAGTTGCTGACAACATGCATGATGCATTCTAAAGTCGAACCTGAGCTTGAACATGTTTTCTGTCACGGCGCCCGGGTTGAAAGTTTTGTCAGTTTCAACGGCTACAATGTATGCATCGATTGTATCAAAGATGGCTGAATTCCTATGAAATATTAATGCGCCTTGGCAACTAGCAGTAGTACCTTTGGTAGAGTCACCGCGCAACACACTGGAGTTCCACACACTCGAATGAACATAATATAAATTACAATAGATGTAAAAATATTTATTGGACACATTAATGGAACGTCTTGACAAGTCAAACTTTGACCAGTTCTGAGAAGCCTAAACAAGTCAGGCTGCAGCAGTGCTCTTGAGGTCGTGCCTTATCTGATATTTAAGATTCTCGTTCTCTTGCCTAAGGTTTCTAATGATTGTCTCAGGGTCCAACTCCACATTCATTGTCACCTGGGCACAGACATGTCAATCTGTGCATGCTTGCACATAGGCAGTGGCACCGGCTCTGTTCAGATGATTTTTAAAAAGATGTTCAATCACTCAGGCTGAATATATATGTTGGCTTGCCCACATTTTCAATCTTGACAGTTTGAACATTTTAATATTGATGCAAAGCCATAAGATGTCAATTGTTGACTTACCGAGTTGCAAATCATGGCGACCCTCTGAGCAAATCGACATGTGGAAATAGACTCCTCCAGTTGAGCTGAAGCACCATTGATATTGGCAATCATGACAGTGCGACAGTTGCCACCCAGGCTGTCCCTTAATACCGTTGTCATCATGGAGTTGCGGTATGGGATGTGAAGCCTAGCTTGCCCCATGCTGCGCTCCTAGATAAGAACATGCGTCTCACATACTTTGTGTCAACAAATTTTGAGCAATGACATTTCCCGTGAACTCAATTCCTTGAGTACATCTGCACACCATGAGGTAGTTTACCTGCAAAGCGATTATGACTTGCTCAAGATAATGCAAGGACAGATTGATGTATTTTGCTTCCTTCAAAATGGTCCCATTAATTTGTGTCTTGGCCACTCGCTCCGACCCCGCCAAGTCTACAAGATTTAGTTTTGACCTCCGCACCACCTCCTCACCAGTCTGCAAGAGCAGATGTCTTTAGGATATCAGCCTGCATGCGCACGCGTACCTGTACTTCCCAGTTTATTACTTCCTTATTAACAGGTATGTCAAATCATAATATTTCGAATCTGTCTTCTTTAGTTGTCCAAACTTCAGAGCACTTGGGCAGTGGAACATCAGTGCACCTTGCGTCCTTCCAAGTACAACGTGAATACACAATGCGAGCGAGATGAGGCCATGTTCATGGGAGTCTCACTGATGGTACGGTTGGTATCCCCGAGGAACAACTGTCACAACATGCGTCAATGTCAGATCCTGCATATGCCCATTGTGAAGCTGCTTTCTGCGCAGAGCTCCTTCCTGACAAAAGGTACGTTACTTTAAAAGTGCCAGTAAAAGGCCCGTAATGTGACATAATCACATAATAGTGTGCAACCGGTAGGACGTGTTCTGACAGAGAATTCAACGTGTTCGCCTCGCCCTTCAATTAATATTCTGCAAGTAAGAGCAGGCCGCAGATGCACTCACCAGTGCATACTAAGCACACCAATATATATTCAAGCAAGAGAAATGCATTGATGGTTGCATGAACGGGCTATGTGTGCATGGCCTTCAGGCAGTGCTTCCAGCTTGCTTCTACATTAATTAATGGCAGAATGCGCACGAGGTTCAAAGCATCCTCTTCCGTGTCAACGCGCCGCATTGAGAGGTTGCGAGTGTGTATGACAGCGTCCTCATCCTCCAGTATATGGACGCGCTGCAAATCTTCCAGGAGCCGCACTTCACGCTCCTGGTCCAGCAGGTCATAGCCTGCCTCATTGAATATCTCCAGGTAGGACACGTGCACCTGTGCAAGTTATGACCTGATAAGCGCCAAGATCATTGGCTCCTTGAAGGTGCCTGCCATACTGTGTGTTTGCGGGACTGCTTAAATGTATCGAATTACGCAAGAGAGCATAGGAATCCACCACAATTGAGGGCTCAACTTGAAAGGGTCTTAACAAAGGTAGAGGGCTGCCCAAACGGCAGTGGCACAATTCTTTGGGCAATCCCCGTGGGTTTTACACCTGCCTACTCAATATGGCAGTCAGCTAGGCAAAGTGTCCTGCAGACCACAAGCCCGTGCTAAAACACAGAAGCCATAGGCCCAGTCCCAAGGGGGATTCCCTGGGATGTCAACCCTGACCAAAACTCCGAGGCCAAAGAGTCTTTGGAAACACAAATAGATGCCCAGCTGGCTGGGAGGCTGCATGCCATGGACCTTTCAAGCAATACGACACTTACTCAAAATCAGCCATGGCCATTTGTTGCAACCTTATCATGGCAATGACATACTGATGAGTTCGGGACAATTTGGCGCGCAGAGTGGCATCAAGGGTCTAAATCTCCCTGGTGTGTCCAAAACAGCAGGTGTGAGCGTTGATCATACCTTAAATTTAGTGTCGGCGCGCTCTGCAATGCTGTGAAACATGAGGTCGATGGCCCTGGGAATGATGCCTCGATCTGCGTAGCGTTCAGGTCCACCAGTGATGGTGAAAGTTTTGCCAGAACCCGTCTGGCCATAGGCAAAGATGGTCCCATTGATGCCATCCAAACTTTGTAGCACCAAGTCGCGCGCCACACCATCGAAGACCTGTGCAATTCCAGGAGTTGCATGACACAACAGCATAGCTGCATGGATTTTTTTCAAGCAACTTCCCATCTGTGGATGCAACAGAGGCACAGTGCAGAGAGCAAACCTCCTCCTGAGTGCTGCTGGCTGAGAAGAGCGAGTTAAATGTGAAATGATGAGCTTCCTTCTGGTTGTTCACAAGCCTGTGGCTACAGGCTGGTGTCAGTAAATGCAGTGCCCCACAGAAAGACTGCTGCACCAGAAGATACATAGATAGTATAATAGATCACCCTTGGTTGAGCTTCCGAGGGACATCGAAGCGGACATGATTTTCGTCGTCTACTATTTGTATACAATCCGATGGTTCCGTGACTGGGCGGATGCGCAAATATATCTGGATATTGCTCTCATCGGGGATCTCATCATCGTCAGACTTATCAGAGTCTGGCATTTGAAACACATTACCAGAAGCACACTTTCATCATGTGGGACACAGAGAGCTGGTACCCAAAATCAGGAAGGCAACATCAAGCAATCAAGGGGACGGCAACTCCTGTGGGCAAGGTGCAACGACCCTTCATCACTGGAGAATCGCATTTGCGAGATTTTATCACCGATGGTTGTTCCCATCCCAATGTCCAATCTGCTAGTCTTTACTTGTCCAAGATTGTTGACTTGGAAGGGTTAATCCCGAGGAAGCTCCCCGAATACACCCACACCACATGCGCCTTTCCCTCGGAACACAATTCACCAGACCTCCCCCAAAACAATATTCGACGAAGTCGTTTATGAAGAGCACTCTTTCAAGGCTGCTGTGGAAGCGGGATCAGCATTAGCTTTGAGAAGGGCAGTGCCAGACAAGCGATTCTTCAATTCGGAGGAATGACTTAATTGGGAGCTCTGAAGCAGAGTTGCCTAGGGAGAGCGGCTAGGGATGGAGCCTGATCAAGCGCCTCCGGCACCAGCTCCCCGTCCAAGGCCTTTCCCGTGCGTTGGAAATCCACCTGGACCACGATGTGGACACACTTTGACAGCAATTTCTGGTCCGGAAGGAGAGTTCTCTGCAGCCAAGCTCGTTATGTTTGGTGAGGAGCCGTCTTGCACAAACACACATATGTTCTTAATCAATGGGTCTTGACAGTCACCATGATGCCGGAGGAAGGATTTGTCCTGTCAGAACCCTCAATGGTGCATGGGATGTATCTTCCTACAATTCGCCTTCTGGTCTGTCAAACTTCCTTTCTGGCTCGTTTTTTACATTTCTTAAAATCCAAAGTCTTAATACTCTACCTGGATCATGATGAGAGAGCATTCGTATCGGAGATTGACTCAGCAATCCTGTTTTTATGGGCTTACCTCCATTATAAGGCCCATGTGTCTCAGATATTGAGTATGCACACTGAAAGTAGGCTCTGTACTCATTGTGCAGGGGGAGCCACAGCTTTGGAGGGGTCACAGAGGACAGATGGAGGCCCCCCAGCATCTCCAGGAGCTCCCTCTGGTTCAGGTATTCATCGGGCTCAGACAGCCTCTGATCAAAGCGTGAGCAGGCTCAAATCTTGCGCAAGGGCAAGCTTTGTAGGTCTAATAAGTTACAATGTCGAAGCGAACAGAGTTGGAGCAGGGCTGTGAGATGGTCATTTGTGGCATATAAGGTGTCACCTGCAACAACGCTGGTCTCCTATGCCTTCTGCTTCTCAATTTCGTTGCACATCAGTGTAGCTCGTGGCATCTCACTTTTTTTTTGCACGACACTGGTTGCCAGTATAACATCCAGTTGTGTCACCCACATACCTGATGCTGTCATGCCAAGTGGTCTAATTGCAGACCAGGGTCCAGCAACATTTCTGATGGATACAGCTAGACTTTACTGTGGAACTACAATAAAGCGGACAAAGGTTTGAGTGGTCTTTGCCTTGCAGGCATAAGATTGGCGGGAGCCACGAGTGACGTACACATCATGGATGTGAGGAGCGGGAAGTGGGAACAGGTGGTGCCACAAGGGGATCCGCCGTCGCCGCGAGCCGCGCATGCAGCTGCTGCCGTGGGCAGCATGGTGGTCATTCAGGGTGGCATTGGGCCGGCAGGGCTCGCCTCCGAAGACCTGCACGTCCTTGACTTCACCGAATTTGACCGCCCCCGGTGGCACAGGCACGCTTTCACAGCCCCACACCGCATGTATTTCTGTAGTCGAGTGTAGTAGAGTAGACGTCTGTGACATGAAGCTTTAAACATGGCAGAGTGTCTAGGCACTGACATACCTGCTAGCGGCCTTGGTCCTTTTGGCAACACAGGCCCTGCCTTGGACACTTTGACCAAGTACATGAAGCATTGGCGGCATAAAATATAGGAAAATAGCCCCCGCTAGACCCCTTGGACAGCAGAGAGGAGGCAGACAGCAGTGTCCTGTTGCGTTTCATTCTGCACAAAGTCATGACCAATCCTTGATTTGATGAGACTGCCTTGTGCAGGGTGATGGTGCAGGGCCCGGGGCCGAGTGCACGGTATGCGCACACACTGGCGCTAGTGGCCAACCGCTTCCTGGTGGCCATGGGCGGCAATGACGGCAAGCAGACACTGGCGGACGCCTGGGCGCTGGACACCTCTGACAAGCCCTACCAGTGGCGCAAGATCACTGACGCTGGTGACACACCCAATGCCAGGTAAGTCGCGCGCCATGTCATCCTGGTGTGAATAGTGCCTTCCTCCAAGACCGTCCTGAATGTCATGCGTAGTACGCGCTCGAGTGGTCCTGAATAAATCTACCCCGGCTTTCAGAAGCCTGATCACTGCAGGATGTGGGGTGGCGGGATCGCCAACATGCATGTTAACAACAGCACCTGATCATGGCCACCTGCAGTCTGCCCTTTGATTTGATGATCCTGCCTATGAAGTCCGCTGCATGATCTGCCGCATTTCTGTCTCAACAAGGAGTCTATGGTGTGCTTTCAGGATGTACGCAACAGCAGCCGCGAGGTCAGACGGGCTGCTGCTGTTGTGCGGCGGGCGCGATGCGGAGGGAGTTCCCTTGGGCGATGCCTATGGCCTAGCGAGGCATAGGGATGGACGCTGGGAGTGGGCCGCAGCCCCAGGTGCTGAGAGCCTCTCTCAAAATCTTGATAGCTGGTATTAAACAGCTTTCTGGGGCATCCTGTACTCTATGATAAAGCGCGCTGCACAGAGCAGTACAGACCAGAGACTTCAACAACGACAATTTCCTGCTTCATTATTCTGCTGGACAGGCCTCAGCTGTTGCTGGTGAAGGCATGTATGGTCTTAGCACCCTAGGTCTGTAGAATGGGATAGATCGGAAATAAGTCATTGGTGGTGGTGTGCATGGAGCAGGCAACATGCCGACGGCACGGTATCAGCATGGGGCGGTGTTTGTGGGGGCGCGGCTGCACATCTCTGGGGGCGCTGTGGGCGGCGGCCGCATGGTGGACGACCAGTCTTCCATCGTGGTGCTGGACACAGCTGCTGGCACCTGGTGCACGCAGGCCGAGGCCTCTGCCATGAACGGCGTGGCCGATGACGGCGCCGATGACTGGGCTCGCAGGTGCCGCATTGCTCCCTTTGCTGTGCTTGAAGCCACATGCACGATCTGACAGCTGGCCGTCCTCGCCACCCTTGATGCATATTGTGTCTTGGCCTTGTTCACAAGGTCTTGCTCTAGAAATGAGCGCCATCTGCTGTTGCAGCAGCTTTTGAAAAAGCCACATCACCGCACGGCGATTTTGGATTTGCCTGGGTCCTTAAGGGAGCAGAATTCTTAGCAACTATTCAGCACCTTTTCTCAGAGGTGTGACCATGCTGTGCTGAGCGAGTGGTGCTGCCAACAGCCGGTGCAGGCATGCAGTGGCAGCGGTTGGGCAGTACGTGTTCACATACGGTGGGCTGAGGGGCAGCGCACTCTTAGACGACTTCCTGCTTGCAGACGACAGCAGCGGATCAGAACTGTCCATCTGCGACCCACGCTCAGGCGCCTGGTAAGCCTCATGCTTCAATGTGCACTCCCTGATCCTGGCTGGATCTGGCCACAAGAACGAGGCGTCCCAGGCATGAAGGTTCATTCAGGTGTGAACTTGTGCAATGTGCAATTCAGATTCCAGATGCTCGCCTTGCACCTCAAGCTCAGGTTCTCTTTTATGTATGTGGTGAAGAGATGGGCATATGGCTTCCATTGTTGACATATGACATGGCAAGTGTACGCACATGGTTGTGCAGGCGGCAATGGCTAGATGCTGCGCATGGGACGACGGCCGGGGCAGAGATGCTGGCTGCGGCGGCGGCTGAGGAGGCAGCTGCGGCTGCTGCACTTGGCGTGAGGAGGGTGGGAGCTGTAGAGGACTTGCGCTGCCTGGACGAAAATCTGGACACTGTAGGGCGCAGGTGGGTGCTCCAACTGTGAGGAAGCGAGCAAATGCACTGGCGACCTGTTGCTTCTTTACAATACCATTTCCAGTCCCAATGGAACTTTGCAGATGAGTGGCAAGACAATGGTCACGCTGCAAGGCTGGTTCCCAATCTCTTCAGCACCTGCAACTGTTCAAAGCTGGATTTGGTGACGGTGCAGTGGACTGGAGAGAGCTGACTTCACATGTCTTGCTTGGCATTACAGATTGTGGTACATTGTTTCCTGCTTAGCTTGGGGATTAGAAGGCACAGCTGTGCAGGCATGCTTAGGGAGGTTACTGAAATGGTGGTTGCTTGCTTTCCAGGATGGCGGGGAGGCCAGAGGAGGACTTGTCCAGCTCCAGGGGTGGCTCTCCCAGCCTCTCTCTGCATCAGCGAGGCTTGGACCCACGGACGCCGCCGACTCCCGACGTCAGGCTCTACCACAGAGCAGTTGTGGTGGCACAGGCAAGTCCACGCCCTGCAGCTGTATCTCACTTGCATGTTTTCGTGAGCCCAATTACTGCCTACCGTCTGGGATGTTTTGAAGTGCTTGTATTCAGATTATTTACCAGAAATCTTTGAATGACAGCTTTGTATGATGCCACACAAGAAGGTCACTTTACTCAATGCTCAAGCGGTGCTGCTTCAGGAGGGCACGGGATCCTTGAGGGGCTTGGTACGGCAGCTCAGCATAGATCAATTCGAGAACGAGGGGCGCAGAGTGATGGGGGCCGAGAGTGCAGTCAAGCTTCCAGCGGACGGCCGTACGCCCATCTTCACCCACAGCATGGATCCTGGCAGCATACATAAGGTACTGCAACGGCTGTGACACCTATCTATCGTTCCGGCCTGACCCTGCCTTAGTGCCGGACTTGAGTGTGCTAAAACTTTGATCACAAAGCCGACTGGAGGAACCTGACAATGGCAGCCGTTGATCTTGTCATTGTCCTGCTGTTGCCAATGCTGAGTCCTCCTGTGCTGTGCTGTGCAGACTGTGCTGCGAGAATTGCTGAACCCGCGGCAGTGGAAGCCGCCGGAGGACCGCAGCTTCATTCTGGATGGGGACCAGATCAACACGCTGTGCGACCAGGCCGAGCGCGTCTTCCAGCAGGAAGCCTCCGTGCTGCGCCTCAGAGGTGCTGCCGCTCTCCCTGCTTTCCAAATCAAGGTCAAGTTGGTGTACTCTGCGGCCTTCACAAAATCGCTCTGCCCAGATGCTCAGGTCAGAAAACAGGTGGTACAGACACAGCTGACTTGTAAACTTTTATATCCTGTTTGCTTTGGCACTTGAGTCCCTCTTCCAGGACTTCCGTGCAATGCTTGTCATTGTGCAAAGGTCTGACTGCGCCTCTGTGATTGCACTGCAGCGCCTGTGAAGATCTTTGGCGACCTGCATGGTCAGTTTGGGGATCTGATGCGGCTCTTTGAGGAGTATGGGACGCCTTCCACGGCGGGGGACATAACCTACATCGACTACCTGTTCCTGGGGGACTACGTCGACCGCGGTGCACACTCCCTGGAAACCATCTGCCTGCTGCTAGCGCTCAAGATTGAGCACCCCAAATCTGTGCACCTCATACGCGGCAACCATGAGGCAAGCACCTCCTGTCACCCCTGGTATTTTCTTGCTGTTTACTAAAAACCATTGCGTCCCTGTAATCCTCTGCATGGCTTTCACTGTTATGCAGACTGATCCTGATGCATGCCAAGATGGACTTCATATCTGCACATTCAGCTGGCCTTCTCACATTTCCAACACTGCAGTTTGGATGAGCAGATTTCATGCGCAGTTAGTTGCTCATCATGGGTGGTGTGCACACGCTCAGGCGGCCGACATAAATGCGCTGTTTGGGTTCCGGCTGGAGTGCATAGAGCGCATGGGGGACCAGCAGGGGCTGTGGGCCTGGCAGCGCCTGAACAGCCTCTTCAACTGGCTGCCGCTAGCAGCCCTCATCGAAGACCGCATCATCTGCATGCACGGCGGTGCGCCCCATGCCAAGGGCGTTGCAATCAGGATCCTTGTTGCGCTACAGTTGCTCAAGCCCCACGGTTGTTCAATCTAGCAGAGATGCTGCTTCCAGGGAGATATGCAGGGTGTACTAAAAAGGGCAAGCAGGCCCTTTGCTCTCTGAGGCGTGTGTGGCCAGCTACTCGAAAACTTCGTGGCGGCTCAGCCTGCCCCATGTGACCACAAATTTCTGCAGTGCATGCTATCGGTATCTGCGACTGTCCTGCTCTCCTCTTTACGTGCTAGTTTGCAGCCCTGCTAATACTCGCACAGCGATGCGCAGGCATCGGGCGTTCGATCAGCCGGGTGGATCAGATTGACGTGCTACAGCGGCCGCTGAGCATGGAGGACGGGGGTGTGGTGCTGATGGACCTGTTGTGGAGCGACCCCACCACCAACGACGGCGTAGAGGGCGTGCAGCCGTCGCCGCGCGGGCCCGGCCTGGTCACATTCGGCCCCGACCGCGTCAAGGAGTTCTGCAAGGTGCGCCCACTCCGCGCGTCCAATTAATCAGCCGTGCGGTGGTTCTGGGTGTCACTAGATTTGCAGTTGCTCCCTTGGAGTACCTGCCTCAATTTTTGGTTTTGCGCTGTCTCGGGGGTTGTGCCTTGTGTGGACAATCTTTAATACTAGGTGCTTTCATTCACTGCATCGTCAGGCCCTTAAAGCTGTACAGCGCGTGTTTGCGATGATGATATTTTCTCAGGAGTTGCAACATGTCAAGACTGACATCTGCTCCTGTGCTGTGCAGATGAATGGGCTGCAGATGATTGTGCGCGCGCACGAGTGCGTGATGGACGGCTTTGAGCGCTTTGCGCAGGGCCACCTCATCACCCTCTTTTCCGCCACCAACTACTGCGGCACTGCCAATAATGCCGGTGAGTGCTGCCACTCAAATACAGGAATTGTTGAAGGTCGCTCACCTGACAGATATGTCATGCATCAGACCTGTCAATCACTGAATCTGGAAGGGCGCCTCATCAAGCTATGGCATGGTATGTGCATGGCTCTGGTAACATCAGCGTAGGTGGCAGAATGGGCGATGCCAGAAAATTGACCCCTGACATTTACTCCAATGATGGTGCTAACATGATTCGGCCCACTTGATTCAGCTCTTCAGGCTGGCATGCATGACGATGATAGACTGTTTTCATACAGGCGCCATCCTGGTGCTGGGTCGGGATTTGGTAATGGTGCCCAAGTTGATCCACCCGCTGCCGCCCAACACGCCGCACACGCCCAAGTCCAGCGATGCAGATGATGTGGAAGAGGAGCCCAACACGCCCCACCCCATGACAGACACCTGGATGGCAGCCATCAATGAGGAGCGGCCCCCAACGCCGCCGCGCGGCCGCCCCAGCAATGGGCCCAATCTTGCTTTTTTTGAGTAGTGGTCGCTCACCTGCAGTCAGCCTGCAGCAAACCTCATGTGATCCCCCGAGGAATACTTTTTTCCAGAGTGAGTGGCGCCAGTATTTGGGCCCTAAGCTGCTGCATTTGTGTCGTCAGTTCAAGGCGTGTCGGGTGAGTGAAAACTTTTATGCTCGGTCAGAGCAGCTCCCACCCACTTCCATGCACCTGAACAGCAATAATAGCCGCCTGGTTGTAGGAGCATTGGAAGCGCTCAATGTCTGCCTGGGGACAGAGGGGAATATAGTATCATCAAGGTCATGCCACGGCATTTGAATTTGACACACTTGTTTCTGTGAGATGGCTGGGCACGTCATCTTAGCGAATGGGAACCAAGTAAGGATTCGGGGCATGCTGCTTTGTGCTGCGGTGCCTTTTCTGTTCTTGTGCCTGGGATATCATAATGCTGCTATTGTTTTCCTGTGGCTGTTTTAGCGTGCTAACTGGCCGATTGACCGTGAAAATGCAGCAAGGGATAAAGATGCTGCATGAAGTCTGCAGCCATCTTTGAGGAATGCATATCTCACTGATTGATTGACTGCTAAGACTCTGTGGAACATGCCATGCATTTGCTCTTTTCTGTGGTATCAAGATAATGCAGATTGCCGGTGCAGAACAAATGCCTGCAAATTGTCTTGATCGATGCGCCATGATTCAAACAGTCTGCTCAAGGATCAAACAGTCTCACTGTAGTACAGGCAGAGGTTGCAGCAATGCATGGCAATCTCGCTGCATCCACATGCTCAACATATGCTGACCAAATACACATTTGGTACGTATAGCTAGTTAGCCTCACGTGCGCTCAGCTGATCACTGATGGATGACAGATTCACGAGCAGCTTTATAGTAGCTACTATAGTAATGTTACAAATTTAGTACACCTTCCATTGTTTGTGACAATGACTTGCAGTCGTTGTCAGTGGCAATAAATGGGGCAACTGCAGTGCGTGTACATGCTGCATTCTTCTGTGGCTCTTTGCTTTTGTACACCTGCCATCCAGTGCAGATTCTATGCAGTCTACCACTTGACACTGATTAGTTGGAGATGTAGACACTCTCTTGAATTTGACAGGCCCAGGCCCAGTTGCAATAGTTGTCTCTACTGGAATACTGAGCTGGTGCGTGTACATTAGAACAGACATCTTTGACATTGCAAAGCAACTAATCTTAATACACCAATGGTCTAGTTGTTCAGCGCATAGAAATGCGCCTGATAACAGTAATGGGTGACCCGCTCTGTGCCAGCATTTGTGTGCACACTCCTGCTGCTCCCATTACGTGAGATTTGTTATAAATTTTGCTGCTTATCAGCCTCCAAACCCTTAGTCTCCACAAAATACAAGATCTTCGCGATTGAGCCCAGAGGTATGCTTCTCCCTTAGCTTTTCCTGACCGCTTCTGCGCATCGCAAGGTGCGTGCAGCTCAAATCACGAGCCATGCATGCTCTTTGACGGCCACAGCATGCCAGATATGACACAGCCTTACTCTCAGCCGACTTACTGGTGGCATGACATAAGAAATATTATTGTCCTTGAAAGAGCACAGTATTCTCGGGCCTTACCTGAGCGCTTTAGTAAGCTTGTCTCTCGCCAGGAGCGAGTCAGCCACGGTCACTGCAAACTGCACATCTGCCTTCTTCAGCTGCTTCATCTCATCCTCACCTGCGAGCAAGTTGTTGTGCTGTTTTTTATCGCAACCCATATGAATCGCATAGCTGATCAGGGACGTCAGGAGCCCCTATGATAACATCACACCTCACCCATGTGCAAGCTCTTGACAAACTCAGCACTTGCATACCAGCTGGCCAGGACCAAATCCCAGAACAGTAAGGCAGGATCCACGGTGATGCAGGTCCTTTTCAAGCTGAGCTTGCAGGAACAGCGCACCCATTGTGCTGTGAAGGGCATCATACTTCTGCAGCGCACGCTCCAAGTCGTCCCTGGCAAATCTTTGGTACCGCATGACGTACTCATCCTTTGTCACCCGGGCCGAAGGGTCAGTCTCCAGGTAAGCCTGGATCACAGGCACCAGTCAAGCAAGCCTCAGAAATTGCATCGCATGGAAGGAAGTAAGTTGAATCTCAATATGAGCAGGTACAATTACATCAGCCCGCGACCTGAACACTTGCTAGCGCTTGGATCTCCTGCAAGTCACAAAGTGCCAGGGAGGCATTACCTGATCAGCTGATGCATTTATGAAATTGCACGTCTCCAAAGCTTCTTTCTGCATGCCAATTTAGGTCTTCGAGTTACAGAAGTTGTGTGAGCATGAAAAAACGGCATGCCACGACAACCCTGCTTTGTCACCTTCAAAAGATTATCAGATACCTAACGATTAAACATCTCGCATTTTTATGAATTGCAGAAACTTCTGCAGGTGGGCATCTTACCAGGGCTTGGCTGACAGGACCAATATCGGTTCCAGATGTGGCACAGTAAAACCTATATTGAACTTGTGATCTGCTCCAAATCCGATGAACATGCAGCGCTGCGAAACGTAACATCCTGTGAAGAGGAGATATATTTGGTAACAGAATAGATTACTGAGAATCTATTAGTACGGTGGTCCACACTTGAACACGACTTTGGGGCGGATCCTTCTCTTGTACCAATGGCAGACCTCGAGCCACAAATTCAAAACCGAGCCGCAATAAGCAGGTCCCCAAAGTATAACAAGAATTAGAAAAACTCTAAATTTAGAATCCTCTTCAAAACAGGACTGCATTGACACACCTTGATGACTCATCTCCCTCACTCTTTCGGAAAAGTCAAAGTTCCGACACGAAGGAGAGAGCCTGCACTTCCTTGCATCATATTATAATCAGCCAATTCAATCTGGCAAAGGTAGCATTTCTGCTGTGTGGTTGCTGCGGAATAGTAGAAAAGTAACATAAACCTTGTTTCGAGAAGGACCTGGCGCGAGATTGAACTTGCAAGACGAGACATTGCGTTCACGTCTATCTTTCCTTGAGACGATTTCTGATGTTGCAAGGAACCATATTTTGACTTGATCAGATGTGTAGGATCGTATAGTGTGAAGGACCCTGGAAATGAGGCATGCCAACCAGGTTGCTTCTTTTTGCAGTACTGCACGTGCTGATTGTTGGGTTGAGTGGAGACCCAACAACAGAGATCAAATGGAAGAGCAAACGATCTCAAATCTTGCATCACAGTCTGGACAAGTCCCATAAGCATTCCCAGCGGGAGGCTGGGTGGCTACCTGCGCAGGACTCCTGCGCAGAGAACCTGGAAATACCCAAGGCAAGTTTAAAGGCCTGTCAAGGCCTAATATAGTTAGACATTACAACAGAAAGACTCGCCATAAATTGCCACGCATGAGTGCATACCGGGACTTCAAGACACTAGTGCTATGTGGTTTTACCGCGTCACCCAGCAGCTCTGTCAGGAGCGTTCATTTATTGGGCTATTCCGCTGACACAGGTAGCGCTGTTGTTCTTGACGAGGGGATACCTGCAGCACCACGACACCTGGCGCATGTGGCTGGAGGCCGTTCAGGGCATGCTGCCCATTCAGGCCCTCCAGAAGATATCCTGCACTGCCGAGGCCATCAGCACTGCAGGCCACACCTGCGGAACCAGTGGCGGCCGCGGCGCTTTGCAGCAGCAGCACCTCTTCTCCCTCTACGTCCATGTCGGCTCAAACGAGAACTTTGCAGGTGTCAATCTGCTCTTAAGAATCACAGCCTTGGGCTAGAGCATGCTGGCTTTGGATACTCGCACTTGCTGGACTCCCTGATAGGACTTCGTTGTGATGTAAATTGTTTCCATGTGGAAGCTGACTGTGTCTGTTTGCCTGACCAGGCTTTCCACGTGAGAGCATCTTTTATGGACGGGTCATACCATTAAGGGTCAAGGTGAGCGTTTCAGTCTTCAATTCACTCACTACGTCCATCAATTTGCATACCTGGAAGTTTCACGACTATTGGTACAGATTAAGGGACACAAAATTTTAGGGACGGGGAGAAAGTTTTAAGTCAAGCACTTGTTGTGGTGCAGACGCAATGGGGTACCCACTCTCTAACCGCAGCCATCCGAGGGCTGCTGAAGGAGGCACTAAATGATGCGATGAATCAACGCTTTGTACTGCTGTCAGAGTGGGACATTCCACTATACCCACCCACCGTCATCTATGTGCAGCTCATGGCAGAGCAGACCAGCCGACTCTCTGCCTGCCTCGGCCCGATGGTACGTAGGTCGTCCTTTCACTGCACACTCAGAAACGTCTTACATATCTGTTGCCTTCTCACTCGGCTTCATGAGTCCATTTTCTACATTGTGATGGTCAGATTCCAGGGAAACGCCTGTCCCCTGTAGTCTCTCCTGAGTTTCCGAGTTGTTCATAAGCAGATCATGAGCCACAATCCTGTACTTCCCATGCATGCAACCCTCGAGCATCATGATCTGCAGTTTGCTTCTTCACGTTGATGACGCTGTTCAAGCATGCCACTATGATTTCTCCTTCAGCTAACCAGTCCAGTCATTTGTCACTGCTGTGCATGCAGTTCAAGATGAAACCTGGCAGATGGGTGGGCAGCCTGCAGAACAGCAGCTTCCAGTTCCAGCACTGGCGCAGGGCAGACACCTGGTTTGCCTTGATCAGGCGCCATGCTGAGATCATCGTCGAGGACCGCACTGTGGAGCGGGAATTTGCTGAGAACTGCCAACACACTGACGCCAACGTCTCAAGGCACTGCTCCCCTGCAGGAATCCAAACTTGAACATGTGTGCTGCTCGTGCTTTGCGTTCTTTATCCTCTTTTGCGCCTCCAAGACCCTGCAGGTCACACAAGGACTGCCGTATTCAATGCCATGTATGGAGTATTGGGTCACAGGATAGTGCAAATTGAGAGGCTGGCACCATGATAGGTGGCGCGAATGCTTCAGCGAGCAGCACTACTTTGCCACGCTGCTGTCCTTCAAGGGCTTTGAAAACGAGACGGCGTGTGGAGCGAGTCTCACCAATTCAGGAGTAGATCATACAAAATCGCAGATGATCCCACTTGAGTCAATCACAGCCGAGGGGTGCGCACCCAACCAAGAATCTGAGAATTGGGTGCACATCTCATTTGCAAGTATAACCAAGTAAGCCCAAGTCTGCGGCCATGATGGGTATTTCTCACGACGACTCAGGAGTGCCTCAACTTTCTGGCAAGCATTGTGCATAAATGCATAAGCTAGCAAACAACCCTGCACAGTGGTGCACAGCCCTGGCGAAATCCTGGCAGCAGCGGTGTTGCATGTATCTGTGAAACGCGGAGGACTGCAGTTCAGTGTAGAGACTGTCATAAGTATAAAGCATGCATGTCCGCTGAGGGGTAAATTTATGCTTGCTTCCAGGGTCCGGGCTCTGAGGAAACCGGACATGCCGGCCTGTGAAGACAGGCTGGTGATGCAGGCAGCGCAGCAGCAGCTGGTGCACTTCAGCGGGTTCAACACAAGTGTGTGTGCATCTTGGACCCCGCCATACAGGCTGCACCTCGCGACAGCATGTCCACTGCTGGCCCGCAAGTTTGGCCCTGAGACGGCGGATGCCTTGACAGAGCTCATGAAGCAGTCAGAATTTTTGAGTCAGGCCAAGCTTGAACAGCTTGAGTGATGTAGCAATGGGTTTGGGCTGTCTTGCAGCTGCAGCTACAGCGGCGCTGTGTATTACCATCAGATAATGAATTTGATTTGACGCTGCTACTAGCAAGATCTAGCTATAGGAGAGATATTGGGTCTATCATCAAGATGGGTTTCTGCAGGATAAATGCTGATGCAAGGATGTTGCCAACTATCAGTAAGGTTAAGGTTATCTGAGATCATCTTAATAAGATGGCTCTGTGTGCCGATCATGATCACCCATACAAGCTCTCATGTGATTACTATATAGCTACAACCCGTCATGATGTCCTGTCACACGCCCAGCGGGTGCCCATGTGGTCTAATGCATCAGTGGCATGCATGTGCTGCGCTGCGCGCGACGCACATTTATATTATTGACTTTACAGCACTATATACAGATAGATCCGAGGAGTGGAAGTGATCAGTAAAGACATGAAATAGCTGAAATTGCAGAGGGTCCAAGGTAAGGGTTTGTTAGGGCATTCGTCCAATCCCCTTGTCAAGGGTATGAAAGATTTGGACGATGCGCTCGGCTCACACGCTTCCTGGGGCTGGCCCCGGTATTGCAGAGTGGTGCCCGAGGCAGCTTGCACTCCTTTGGGAATGCTTGAAGTCCGTCCGAAGTATCGCCAGACGTGCACAATGCAGAGCTGTCATATGAGGTGGCACTAAAAGGCAGTGCATCAGCATTGGGACTCTTGTGAGGGGACTGGCTAGATTGTCATCTGTGGGTCTCAATCCCGCGCATTCAACGACCCTCGTGATACATGAGGCCTTTCAGAGGCGTCTGACTGGTCATAGGAGATGGAAGAACTGCATGTGAGCACCCTTTCCTATTAAAACGCACATATATCTGAAAGCTTTGGAATTTAGTGCAGCATCGGCGCACAGACTTGAACTTTAAGAATATTAATGTACAGTAAGTGCTTTGCACGCACCCTGTCTGGAGTTCAGAGCGCCCTGTGTCCTTGGGGCAAGCTGCAAGCAACTTCGTCAAGGTGTCATTTCGCAATGACGGACTCAAGTCAAGCTCAACACTGAAATATAGGGATCGCGAAAGGCAGTATCGCAAAATCTAAGGATTACCACGTCACCACTATCTTTTGATAAGGTTCTCCCAAACTTGCAGGAAGTGGGTGTAGATAGGAGTAAACCAGGTAATCCGCTTTTTGGATTGCAGGATGGAAGGTGAGAGGCGGAATTGCAGCAGAGCCTGTCTGCTGCTGTGCCTGGGCCTTCTCTGGCTCAGCCCGGGTTGCTGCGCTAGCCTGCTGCAGCAGCGGCAGAACTCGGCAGCAGGCAGCGGCACATGGCAGCAAACCTGGCCGCGGGACAGCTCCAGCAGAGGGTCCTGGATACAAGAGAATGCTGCAGCCTTAGCACCTGCTGCGAGCAAGAGCTTGGAATCCAGTACGCATGCGCAGCCTGCAGAGAGTGCCTCGTATGCGGAAGTGCCGCAGGCTTACAAATCGTGGGATGACCATGCGAAGCACATCTCGGGGTTGTTTCAGGCATCATTCCGGGTGGGTGCTAGAGAGGCAACGCCACCTGCGCCAGCGCTTCGCGCCATTAGTCGCCGAGCAGTGCACCGCCGCTCCCTGGCGCAGTCCCCACTGGACGGGATGCGAGCGGCGACAGACAAGGCGCTTGCGCCTGCACCCTCCCTTGACCAGACTGCCTACCTACTGGTCGTCATGGAGGTGCCTTCTCCACCTCCTGAGCCTGCATTAGTTGCTAGGGGGTATTGCATGTACCTCAACTAGAAGCAACGCATGTGCCATTGAGGGTGGCTGGATTGCGCAGCAGTAGGCTGTAACTTCTCGGCTCTTGTAGCGGATTGACGTTGAGGGAACGGTCACGAGGACCGGTGATGTAGTGCCTCTTGTGGTGTTGGCTGACTCAGCCTAATCTTATGGCTTGCAGGTGCATGGCGTGAACATCCAGCCATTCGGCTATCAGGACCGTGTGGACTTCCTTGTGGCGCTGGACGCCTCCATCGAAGACATCACGCTGGACAACATTGAGCTCCTGACCGTTGAGGAATTCCTGCCGGCGTCCGGCCCATCGGCGGAGTCCCTCATGAACTTGTTTGGCACGAATGCCGTCTTCAAGTCCCCCAAGCCCGCATCGGTAAATTACACCGGAGCACTCCCTCCTTCAGGTAATCCTCCTAGTCTCCCTGGGCGCGATGGAATCCCTCCTTGAGAATTTTGCTGTTCAAAAAATTTCTGGTGTGATATGTGTATTGACAGCAGCGGTTGTGAAGTTTCAGTGACGGTGCCATGCCGGTGGAGGCTGTAAGCTGCTGGCATCAAAGCCCAGGGTGAAGGAAATTCGGCTGGTGGAATCCCGGCTGATGTGATCCCTGAGAGCGGCATGTGAAATGCTGCAGGGACATTGGCGGCTGTGAAGTTGGCGGGGCAGCCTGCTTCGCCGCTCGCCAGCATGGGTAGGGCTAGCGGCCGCAGACGGGCGCTGCTGCAGAGCGTGCCACAGCCAGGTGCGAGCATTTTGCTGTGCTCTGCATGTCGCATGGCTGCATGAACATGCATATGCGGAAAACAGGCATAATGTTCTCGCTTTGCCAACGCGCCCACAAGTCCCGTTGGTAGTGTCTCAAGAAATTCCGTCAACATCTGGTGTGGCCTGCGCAAGTGTCAGTGGCTTCTGAGGGGCATGCAGGTCCAGCCAGGCGTTAGGCCAACGTGCTGAAGGCCACTTTTGCGCACAAGCAACTATCAGGTCCCTAAATCTCAGTTATCTCGAAGTCCCACGCTGGAGACAGTAGCCTTGCTGATAAAGGGTTGTCCCGTCTGGTGTGCAGGCCAACTCACGCCACCGGCTGGGGTGCTGACAGAGCCGGTGGTGCGCGTGACGCTACGGATATCGACGACAGTGTCCCTGGCAAACAGGGTGCAAGAGGAGCTGCAGGAGGTCGTGCAGAGCAACACAACGGGTCTTGCTTCGCTGCTCCGCGCCAAAGGGCACGACGTGACAGCCATCTACATAAACTCCATCACCTCCTCGCTGGTGCGCCAAGTTGCCATTGTTGCTGCCGATGAGTGGGCTGATCTGATCATGAGCATCTGCTGGAGCAGACAGGCAGTGCTTTCATAAGGTTGCAGCATCATGTATTGCATGAGATGCGGCTATGCCATGGTGTAGTTCCCATTTAAGCCGCCCGCGGAGCACAGAAGGCTTTGCGTATCAATGATTTGTTACATGGCCCTGCCATGAGAAGGCTGCCCCGTATTTGCTCAGCATGTCATCAGAAATGGTTTGGTGTTGTGAAAAGCTTGCCATGGGTTGCTTATCAGGCGCCAATTGGTGGCCCCTCAATAGCGCCCACGCTGGCCGTCTCGCTGCCGCCTGAGGCGCCTCCGACCACCGTCGTGCGCACCAACAAGTCCGGCGTGACGCCGGCCGGTGCCGCAGAGCCGCAGGCGGACAAAACCACCAACGGCACAACCATCGCTGTCAGCGTCGGTGTCGGCGTTCCAGTGTTGCTGGCAGCAGGTTGGACCATCCACAAACCTTGCGCAGCTCACTTGCAAGACTTAAAAACTAAACAGCTCCTATTTTGGATGCCTATTTTGTCAGCCTAACAAAAGTCTTATTTTCGTATAAGCAGTGCCAAGAGTTGCTGCGGCATGCATTCATATCTCATGATGCATCAAAGCTGGGCTGTTCTGTCAGGCTGCTGATCAATTTATGTTGCTGGTGACGTGACGCGTGGCCCATTGCACTTGCAGCAGGAGTTGCGGTCTATCTACTAGCGTTCAGGCGAAGGGAGGATCTGCGGCAGGGGGTCAAGGCGGCCAAATCAAGGCATTGGGGCGGCGAGGCGCCCGATCCTTACGGCTTCCTCATGAACCCCCAGCCCAGGGACTTCAAGAATCCCCTGTACCCCCTGGCCCTGGAGCCCTGCCAGAAGCTGCCCCATGGCTCTGAAAATGGCCACGGCGGCCTCAGCACCCTCAATCCACTTGCTGCCTCCGAGGCGAGTCAATTCATTATATAGTCTGCGTGAAGTTCTGGAGCACTGATGGCAGTGTCCCAAAAAACCAATTTTACAAGGCCTTGATCTATTCGACTGCCATTGCGAAACAATGCCATGAATGTTTGCACTCGCCTGGCATCTTGCATGGCCGCTCCTTTTGGCTTCCTGCTGAAAACTGTGGAATGCTTGCAGAGTGGGCGGCGAGGCTTGACTGGTTCTGCGCCCGGCTTCTCGCAGCTTCCTGGGGAGGGGTCAGGCCGCGGCGAAGGGGCGACAGATCGTGACGGCGGCGGCAGCGCCAGTGTGAGCGGCAAGGACAAGGGGGAGTGGGGCGAGGGCGGCGAGCTGGTCGCCTTCTCCGACCTCAAATTCAGCCGCGTCATCGGCGAGGTGTGCCCTGCCACTAGGCCTCTACAACCGTGCCAGGGACCCTAATCAAATGCTCATGGAATCTTGTTCCATGCTTTCTTCTATTCATAGTGCAAGACGCTGGGAGCAATTTAGGCCGCTGCTATTCCTTTTTATGGCACGAGCTACCCAGGCCAAGCTATCCTGGACACCCAATGTGGATGCCTGCTAGCACAGAACAGGGTGTGTCAAGGTGGCAACTCAGTTGAAGTGAAACACATTACGTCCTTTTCCGTACCAATGGGCGTACTGCATTTTTGTGCAGGGGTCGTTTGGGCGTGTGTTTCTGGGTAAGTGGCGTGAGACGACGGTGGCCATCAAGCTGTTGAGCCAGCCGCTGGTGCCTCCAGTCTCCAACGGCATATGGGAGATTGGTGAAGGGCAAGACAGCTTCACTATGGGCCACAGGCACAATAGGTGAGACCCACAATTCTGGCATGCATTCTGCGCATGCTGCCGCAATGGCGCTTATGAACAAGTGTTCCAGCATGGGTTGGGAAACTTGCTTCATGAGCGGCATTGCGGCAGGGTGCCTGCTCTTATGACAGCTGCACTTTCTTGCGCGTACCATTCCCATTCAATTTTAGTGTCTGCATAGCCATCCTGGATCTTGCTGTTGTGGCCCTGGACCCCAACACTGCATTCATGGTATATCCTTACGCTTAAGACTCAGTAAGCGGCAACCTCCTGGTCCGAGACCACCACCAAATCAAGTTCCAAACCTCTGTGAGTTGCGCAATTTCTTACAACTCCCAGCGCATGGGACAAATCTTGGTTGTTCTTAAGGGGATCGTGCATTGCTGGCGCAGAGGCGCAAAGCAGGCGTCGAACCTGCTGGAGGAGCTACGGAAGGAGGCACGGCTGATGGCGGTGCTGCGGCACCCCAACATTGTCATGTTCCTGGGCGCCTGCTCCTCACCGCCCTGCATGGTCACCGAGTTCTGCGCTCGCGGCTCCCTCCTCGACATCCTCTCCCGCGCCAGCGACACTCCGGTGCGCGCCGCCGGCCGCCTCAGCTTTATTTTGAAGCATCACGCAGTCTTACATCATGTCCCTGAAGGCTCATTCAGTAGCTCGCCATGGTTCCGTCAATAGTTCCGTTGGCAGAGTTGCTCATGCCTATGCTTAAGCTGGCCAGTCCGTCTTAGGAGTGCTTGGCTTGGGCTGCAGTAGCATCCGACCAGATGTTGCAGAGGTGGAGCCTTCAAGAGCTTGACCAACTCCTTTTTGTTGTCTGGTTGCATGTTGCAAGTCCGCCCGTTAACATGCAGCGTCTCACCAGAACCACTGAGTGGCATCTCACCCTGACGAGGCTGTGGCTGATTGTGACTTTCCTCTGCGCTCAGGCGGCCGCGGCAGAGTTGGGCTGGAACCGTCGGCTGAACATGGCGCTGGAGGCGGCCAAGGGGATGCTGTACTTGCACTCGCGCGCAGAGGCCGTGCTGCACCGCGACCTAAAGTCGGCCAACCTGCTCGTGGACAAGCACTGGCGCGTCAAGGTTGCCGACTTCAACCTCTCCCGCGTCATGAACGCCTCCGCCGTTGTCTCCTCAGTCTCCGCCACCAACCCCAGGCGCGCCCTAACTCCCTCATGATATGGGTATTGAATCACCCTTGCATTGCTTTAAACAGGGGCACTCACTAACTTTTGCTGTACTTGTGTACCTTGTTCAGAGATGCTCTGCAGCTTTGCTGGAGCTGGCGCCTTGCTGTGGACACGACAATGATAGGAGTTTGGCTGGGCTCACTGCGTACTTAAGCTATTCATGTATGCCACAATACACACACCGTGGAACGCTTTTCATGCACTCAAGATGACCGGGCATGGACTGTAATCCTTGGAATCTTTGGTGCTGTCCTCTTGATGCCCTGTCAATCTTTGCACTGGCGGCTGATTGACTCGCTGCATTTTGCGTGGCGCAGGTGGATGGCACCCGAGGTGCTGGCGGGGAAGAGCTACGACTGCGCCGCGGATGTGTTCTCCTTTGGAATCATTCTGTGGGAGCTGCTCACCTGGCGCATCCCCTGGGAGGACCTCGGCCCCTGGCAGGTGCAGATACCTCCCATCCTCCTTCACTGCACTCAAGTACTGCCTGTCGTAATGTGTACAACGCATCTTGCTGATCAAGAGAAGATGCACGATATGTTATTGTATAGAAGAGATTCTCTTGAGAGGGCGTGTGGCAGGACCCAAGTGTGTTCATTCTTTGTTCTCCTGAGGGCAAGACATTCAGTTTCAGAAAGGCCTCATTACAAGTCCGGTGCCAATAATGACTGTCGTGCGTGGCAGGTGGTGATTCTAGTAGTGGACCAGATGCAGCGGCCGGAGCTGCCCGCGGATCCTGCCCAGCTGCCCGGGCGGCCAATGCGCCACATCAGCACCTACCTGGACCTCATGTGCCAGTGCTGGCACCAGGACCCCCTGCAGCGGCCCACCTTTGACCGCGTCATCTCCCTACTCAGGCGTGTTTCTTCTTATTTACCATGCAGCACCGCTTGTGAGATGCAGAGGTCGATGTTGTCGATATATGGTTCTACAAACCCTGGAAATTCATGGACGAGGCAGCTCTTCTTGACCGCAAAACAGGAGTGCACAGACACCACCGCCTGAGTTTAGAATCACCGCCGGTCGGGAGTGGAAGACGGGACATTTTCAAGATGCCAATGCACGTCAGAAGGAAATAGTGCTGGACAGTTATTTTAAAAAGCCCTTCTTTTGACAAGGTTCCTGTTGGGGGTGCAGAGCGCTCATCGAGGCGGAGAGCCAGCCGGTGAAGGTGGCTTCCAGTCAGGTGGCAGCTGCCGAGCACCTTCCAGGAGCTTCCTTGCTGCACCAGTCTGATGCAGCACCTTCCACTTCCCTGGCAGCTGCTAGCTCTCAACCTGCCCTTTAAGGCTCCCTTCGCCTTTTGCCGGCGGGGCACTGAGACTCTGCCAACAGGCAGCCTCTTGTCTGACTCCTGAGATGAAAAGATGAAGCATGCTGGGCTGATCTTGAAGTACAACAACGGTGCATTTGTCCTGCTCTGCTGAAACGTTGCGGCCCCATCTTATTAGCCGACTGTTTTGCTGCGGGAGAGACCAAGACCTGGAAGTAAGCAACGCGCGCCCCTGCCTCCGGGCAAAAGGCATGGCTCTTTTGCAAGACTGTTACAGTGCAGCCAGGATTTGGGCACTCAAATTATGCCCTGGTCCTGAATAAAGGAGCCGCCTGCTTTTTGCTTAATCCCTGCTGCCTATGGGGACATTTTTTACTTCTACTGGTGTGGGCTTTGGTGGCAGTGCCAGCACAGAAGTTCCATACTGCTCAAGAGTGCTGATGCACAAGTCAGAGCAAGGCGGTGCTTACCAAGCACGACAAGGACTCAGAAAAGGACTGCTCATACGGTGGTGACAATTCTTGTTACTCTGCGGCCGCTGCAGGCTGCTGTCCTCAGAGCAGCAGTTGCCTATCAAGAAAAGTTTTGTGGGGAAGTATTTGCATTGACAACATTGCAAGGGATGGTTTTAGCGCACTTGAAGTATGGCAGATGCTTGACCCTCTGCACGCAAGTTGGCAGGCTTGTAGGACAGATAACACTAGCGAAGTAAGATCAACCAAGTGTAGCACTCGCCCCAGCATGTGCAGAGTGCATTGCTAAAAATTTATTCGCTTACCAGGAGAGTTTGCGCTACTGAGATGTGACTTCTCTGTGGCTCCCATGCGCTCCGTGAAATTGATTTGTGTATGACAATGCAAGGGATGTTGCATCTGTGTTGGTGCTCCTTTAGCTCCCTCAAGAAGTATGTGCCAGACTTGTGTGATTTGAAGTGCTATGTAGTGTATGGATAGGGCTCCAAGTAAACGTGTGTCAATTGAAGCTTGATTTTGGGGACTTCTACATTCTGAAATGCATGATAGGGACGGAAGTGGGTGTGTCAATCGGTTACCATACTTTAGTACCTTTCATTGTAATCATTATACGATGTATTCCAAGGTGGTCTTTACGCATAAGTGCATGCACCATGCATGCTGTTGCAATTGGCCTCTCACTGCCATGTCGAGTTACAAACTCCCATAGAGTCTCAACTATGGTGGCCATCAAAAAGGCTTACACAAAATCGATGCACCCTAGGAGGGAGGAAGTCTGCGGCAAGCTCCTGGGACGAGGCAACTATCAGCTATCAGGAGCAATAATAGAAAATTCACGAGTACTCTGCAGGTATCAAGTCAAAACCTAGTATCGACCTGTCCAGCTGGCCTCACTTTGAAAGAGCACAGGGCTTCTGCATGCAATTTAAATGCTGAACCTAACTGGCCCCATAACCAGGCCTCCGATAGTGTGCGTACCACTGAAATCTAAACACGTGCAGACACTAGACAAAACCGATACAGAAAGATAATTTTGGGGCATGCATTCACAGCAGCAATGCTTTGAATAAGCTTAATCTGAAGGTGTAAGAAATACTCCTGTCGCTGGCGTACCTATCGTGCATGATGATGACCATTCGGCACAAGCCTCAATGAAGAAAGTAGCGCATACATTTTACAGTTTCAAAGTTGCCCTGGCCAAACACGTGTAGTGGCGTAGGAAATGTCGTAATCCTTCGTGACCCGAGCCAACGAATGATCACGCGGCATAAGATGCGGCACAACGGACCAAGCATGTGCCTCAAAAGTGCCAAGCAGGACACAAATGCGACCCAATCTTTCCAAAGAAGCCATCCCTGCTCTAATCAGCCATGCACCCCCTTCCTGGAAGCAGGAGAACGCCTCCAGGAAGCTACAGCTACAGAGCGTCCTTGCTGATCAGAATTGCAAGGCACAGCAAGTATATGCCGGCCCTTGCAAAGGTAAGATTTGAGCAAAATTCAGGCCTGCACATTCTTGGGCTGCTTGCGCGCGGGTGCGGCCTTGAAGGCGGCCTTGCCGGTGATGCCGCGGCCTGCCACCAGCACATTGACCTCATAGGTCCCCTCGTACGTGTATATGGCCTCCATGTCCCCAAACGCCTTGGCCACCTGTGACACAAAGGACACTCACCAGACCAAGTTACAAGCCACCTCCCTGCCTGTCATTGCCTCCGCATTCTTCAAATTTGTTGGGGTTATTTTGTTTCTGGTTGGAGCACCAGGACTCATTCCTGTCTGCAGCTGGCTTCAAAGACTTGTAAATACCTCCGTTGAAGTGCTGTATAGCTGACCTTACTAAATGGCTGTTGTGAGGCTGGAAGCTGTGGCAATCTGTGAACAGAGGACAGAATGACACATTGCTCTCACCAGGAAGTCGGTGACGATGCCGTTGCCGCCAAGCAGCTCCCGACCGAGCGAGACCACCTCACGCCCGCGAAGTGTCGTCCATGCCTTGGTTGTGCTCGCCAGCTCGTGAGTCATCTTGCCCTGCGCAGCCATGAAGAAGTGAAGCAGGAACACCATATGAGCAGACTGCTATACTTACAGCTGGACTTTCTTCAAAGGATACATTGTCACCACGCATGCGCAGTGCTCAACATTTCCCTTACTCTGATAGATGAGAAGAGCGAGAGCTTTGGAACAACCTTTCAACACCTTATTAATCAGCCCTAAAGTGGCTGCAGCACATGCTTTCGTGACTCCTTTGCCTGCTAAGCAGCGAGCATGATATTGCATTGAGATGGTAACAGTGGTTCTTGGAGTACCAAGGCTGACCTCCTCGTAGAGCTTGGAGAGGCGCCAGCACATGAGGAACATGGCCTGCAGGTTGGCCAGCATGCGCGCCAGCTTCTCCTGCACCAGCTGGAAGCTGCCCAGCGCCGCGCCAAACTGCACCCGCTCATCTGCACATGCAGCAGCAAACATATGTTACAAGGTATCTCAGATATCTTGGCATGCAGTGTGAGTACTATAAAGCATGGACTTCCTGCATGCACTTTCGGCATTGCCACCCTGACTTACTGAATCACGATCCACAGATGCTCACGGTCTCAAGGTTTTCAGAGGCAAGAATGATCAGAGTCAACAGTATGTTGATGGTACTGACATATTACAGACACAGCTCACGCCTGTATCTCTGAAGAAACACTGTGCATCGCAATAAGCAATTCAATCGTAGGTTGGGGACCAAGATGGCAGCATTTTGAAGGTAGGGGTGAGTGGCACCCACCGACGTAGCGCTTGCACATGTCAAAGACGCCGCAGGCAATGCCGACCGGCTGCCATGCTACCATGATGCGCGAGATTGCCAGCACCTTGTTCGTGTCCTGCTCAGCAAAACAATCCCCCCACATCAGGCTGATCCCAGAGGAATGCATTAAAACTGTAATGGGGGCCATCTCTGCACACTGGATATTAATGTTCGTACCTGGATGCGCTGTTGACGAATTTGGACCATTCAAGCTCTAATGCAACCAGAAGCAAAACTCAGTTGGGCAGCCTAAGACACATGCAGGGGAAAAGCACCGCGACAATCAGAAAAAGAAAAGAGCTCAAAATTTGCCACGTGGGCAAAGCATTGCAAGCCAAGGCAAGGCAGACCTTGAAGGAGGTCACTCCGGGCAGGCGGGCAGAGTCGGCCACGAAGCAGTCATCCAGGAAGATATCTGCGTTCTGGACGACGCGCAGCGCAATCTTGTTCTCTATCTTGGAAGTGCGGAGCCCCCTCGCTCCCTTGCGCACAATGAATGCATTCACCTGCATGGACAACTAGGATTGTCAGCATGTTTGAACAAACGATTAGCCGTGAACTCGACCAAAAACCCCTGATTGAGGCCTGGCATTGGCTGGTAGCACGAGATGATATTTAAGGGACATGTAGGGTGTGCCCAACAAAGACGTGCCTGCTGTGTCTCGCTGCTGCGCGCCCAGATCACGATGACATCAGCAAAGGTGGCGTTGCCGATCCAGCGCTTTCGCCCGTTCAGCACCCAGCCACCATCCACCTGCGCAGGCAATATATGTGCTCTTTTATTGCATGCGTACAGATACAGCAGATCCAACATCCAAGGCCGTTGCCAGCTGCATATCAGACAGGGGAACCCTCTGCAGATCTAGCTGACAGGACCACTGCACAGAGGCAAATGTCAGAAGGAACACCCAGGTGACTGCGTACCTTCCGTGCTGTGGTCTGAAGGGCAGCTGCATCGCTGCCATTGGACGGCTCTGTGAGGCCCCAGGCACCGATCAGCTTGAGCGCAGCCATGTCCGGCAACAGCTCCCTCTTCTGCTCCTCCGAAGCAAGCAGGCCTGCAATTTGCAATGCTGAATGAAAATTTCCCGAGATACCTAAGAATCTGTGATATATGAGCGCAGCTGTTTCATCAACAATCACAGGATCGTGCCAACCCGTATTGGCCTCAACTAATCAGGCACCACCAGAAAAGAAATGTACATGAGTCAGATCATATTTGGTTGACTCAGACAATGCCAATTCTTACACATGCTCACCCAGGGTCAGCATGGCGAGGGAATTGTGGACCATGAGGAAGGTGGACATGCTGGCGTCCACGCGCGCAATCTCAATTACGGCCATGGCTGCTCCGATTACGGACTGCCCCGGGCACCCGTAGCCCGCCAGATTGGCGCCCCCCAGATTGAGCTTGGCCAGGCGGGGGACCACATCAAAAGGGAACGCCGCTCGCTCCCAGTAGTCTGCGATGATCGGCGCCACCTCCTTCTCCTGCGCATGCATGCAGACGCCGTCATACGTGACAAACGCACTCACATGCATCAGCATGCAAGAACCAGTAACTTCCCGTGCACCTTCCCCTCAGGGGGAAGGTGCAGTCCCCTAATCCTGCACTGGCACTTTGGGTGATTGAGGCATTTCCCTTTGGAGGCAACTGCAAGAAAAAAATAGGCCAATGCATGCAGAAGTATGTGGAAACTTGAGACAAAAATGCCCACACCATGAAGGCGCGGGTGCGGTAGCGGATGTCCTTCTCCTCCGTGGTCAGCAGATCATCAAAGAGGAAGACATCATGCGCTGCAGGCGGAAAGTTGGCCATGGTCTGCGCGTAAGGGAAGCCCTCATAGTTGGTCGTGGCAAGCGTGGCCTCGCGCCGGAGCTGCGCGCCAGTTGCTTCCTCTGATGGTCCTGCGGGTGCGTAGGAACATTTGAAGGATTGCCTGAATACTCGTCGGGTAAATGTGATTTCAGAACACAGGCTGGAAGGTGCACTAAGAGACAGCTCCCAACTACGTCATCTAGACCAAACGAGCATTGCTTCGAGTAACGCAATGTCATCACGGACTCCACAGAATGATACCAGAGCAACGTTGCAGGATTGAAATCCAACACATTACTACAGGCTTCACTTGAAGCAGGGACAAAAAATGGCCTTGCAAAAGATCGCTTGAGAGAATGAAGCAACCACAGAGAAAATGATATACCTTGAACATTAGAAACTCCCAAATGACCTGCCAACACTCTCACGCGGTCCATCTATGCCCAAGGATTTCTGCTTTTGTTTCCTGGAAATAAGTTTCAAAGTCCTCTCCCTCGTAGGATGTGGACTGCTTTCTCTTGGGCACAAAAGAGCCAGAGCAGTCTGAAAACCTGCTGAATTGAACAGGAAGCCGCGAGTCCGGTCAAGATCGCGCGCAACGTTTCTGCCGTGCTGGCTGCTGACTCTGCAAAAGTGGCTCGTTGACAATTTGACGACTCCCTTGAGCAAGGGTTAACCCTACCCAAAATGGCTTGGCCCGTTTCAATTGCCTGATCAACAATTAGAGCAACCGTGTATGCTGCAAATCTCAAAAGTTCCTGAACTTTCGATGCGTGTGAAAAGATTCAACCGATTGTGCAAGCAGACACCGACACCAGGTCGAAAGGGTTTCAGTTCATAAATATGTAGCCAGATTTGGAATCGTAGCACAGCAGATGTCTACAGCTCAATCGCATGAGAATGGGTGCCCAGAAGCTCTTGCAAGAGTACTGTGACTGCAATGCTTGACAATGTGTTGGATGTTCCTTGTGAAAACAGCGTCCCGTGTTCAAGCTGATCTGAAGTGACCAAGCAATTGCACAAGAAAAGCTGGTGCATCAGGGCAATGTACAAGGCAGATGAGTATGAATTTGCAGAAGAGGACTTTGCAAAGAGTGCCAAGGATGCTGGTAGAGCTCTCAAGGCAGCCCTGAAGTCGAAAGACTCCCTGCTGAAGGCGCTCAAGGTGTGTTGTTATATGCATATTCTGCCAACCTCGAAACCAGAAAACCACCTGCCAAGTGATTGCGTTGTCAAAAACTGGATTATATTGCTGATAAATTTAGAACGTCGACGTCCGTCATTTTCCAAGGCTTAATGAACCACGTTCTCCTGACAATCTCTTGGATGCTTTGCAATTCATGTGTGTGGTCGAGTGGTGTCAAGGCTTCCACCAGCCACCATCAATTGATCTCACGACTTGGTTCGCTCGTCCACAGCAAGCTGGGGCCGTCTTGGACGGGGCGCAACAGACGTCTGAGGAGCAAAGGGATGCACTTGCAGATGTTTCTGAAATTCTGGGCAGGAAGGACATCTTGAGTCACAAGGACAAGGCAAGCAATCGAATTCATCATAAATAAAGATTCAGGATCTCGTGTTAATGAGCTGGCCTGATCTGCCGATGAGGTATTCATGCATCAGGACAGCCTGTTGCTGTGTTACAGGATGTGAAGCTCCGAGCAGCTTTCTGCCTTTGCCATGTGCTGCGGATGCACGCCCCTGACACGCCATACGAGCAGAAGACGCTTGAGGCGCGCTTGAGGGCTTCTGATAGAATTCTTGTTGCTACAGATTGCCTTTCCTGTTCCCATGTTGAGAGCCAATGCTGACTCCATCTCTGTGACCCTCCAGGATGTGTTCACACTCTTTTTGCAAGTCTTCAGGAGGCTTAGTTCTCCCACTGCGCCTTCTTTCCAGCTTTGCATGTCAGTTCTGGACGTTGTCAGCCAGGTAGAGCTGTGCTTTGGCTGTCCATAATACCTCAGTTTCTGGAATCTGCTCAGCTCATGTTGCTGTGTTTATCAACTGGACTGAATTGACGATTTTCCCTGCAGACGAAATGCTTCTTGCTGGCCCTTGACTTTGACACAGATGACTTCGTGTGCGACCTCTTCCAGCTAATGCTGGAAGTCGTCAGGCAAGTATATGCCATGCCTTCATGACTGAAGTCTGAGGTTCATCAAAATATGCATGAATGCGCTGCACGTTACATGAGAGGAAAGGCATCTAACTTGCAAGCTAATGTAACAAGCCATGGAGACATGTTCTCTGATATGTTTACCTTGTTGCAGCGAGGACAATGCTCAGGCTATTGAGGCCGCGACTCTGCATGTAAGCCTTCGCTGCCCAATCATTCTTGTCAAGCAGTCATGTATCATCTCTGCTCGTGGTGCAATTCTGTGCACTTTATGTTGACGTCAGGACTCGTTGCCCTGCAGCTGCTGGGGAGCCTGCTGGAAGAGGGGGATGATATTTCACAGCGTCTGCTTGACACCATCCTGAAGTGCCTGGTTGCACCTCAGAAGGACGACAATCCTGCAGCTTACAGGTGTGCCTTTGGCAGTCATGCACTTTGGCAGTCATGCCCCATCCTTTTTTATCTGTGATTTCTGGTCTGTTCCCTTTGCATTGAACAGCAATGCAGCTTGCACACCTGTGTCTGTACGGATTAAATGTTTGTGTGTTTTAGATGATGGTCTCTGGAGACAGATGTGACATGTATGTGGTGTGCAGATGCGCCGCCCAGTTGGTGGGCAGGAATGAGCAGCAGCTGCAGCACCCCATACAAAGGCTGCTGACTGACATGATGGAGGGCAATGCTAAACACAGCGAGCTCAATGATGATTACCAGGACCTCCTATACCAGGTCAGGCTCCCCTGTTCCATGTCCCACTCGTTTCAAATTTATGAACATGACTCTTTTTATACTCTGCAGAGTGGATGCACCTTATTCAAGACGTCAATCTTTGCCCCCCAACATGGGTCGCGTCCCACCCTTGCTATCTCTTTGCGCGAATTCCTTGTATAGCACAGTCCTGCTGAAGACTGCATTTTGTGCATTGCAGATCTACCAGGTGTCACCGAGCACCCTGCTGCCAGTGATGCCGCACATCATGTCCGACTTAACTGCCAAGGAGGATGCCAAGAGGCTGTCCGCGCTGGAGCTCCTGGGGAAGCTGTATGCACTGCCGGACTCTGACATGCATGCCGACTTCCCCGAGCTCTTCAAGGAGTTTGTGCGGCGCTCCAAGGATCAGAAGGCATGCCCTTCCTTTGCACTCACTTCCTTTGGCTTGGGAATGACTGAGAAGGCGGCATCGTGATATATGACATTGGGCAAATGTAGACATGATGCGTGATCGCGCATGTAATATCACTATCAAGTTTGTGGGGTGTGGGCTGCAGGCAGAGGTGCGGCAGAAGATGCTGCGGCTCAGTGCAGGCATCCTTGTGCATTGCTCATCCAATGCGGCCAGGGATCAGGTGGGTGACTGCCTCATCGATCATGTCAGCACAGTTAGTCATCATTGATGGATTGACAAGGAGGCTGTGACGTACCTCAGAGCTGACTGACACCGATCGTGAGGAACTCCATAGTTTAATTATTGTTGTTTTTTACTTGAGCAGGTTTTGAATGCGGTAATGGAGAGGCTGATGGACTTTGAGGAGAAGGTCAGGAGCAGTGCCGTGGCATGCCTCTGCGAGGCCGCCACAAAGAACATGCAGGTGCCCATCTTACACGCCATGTTTCCACCCTGCATGGCGTCGCTTGCCGGCATGTAGTCCCTGAAGACAGGAACGCGTTCATGTGTACCTGAGAACTTGAGCATTGTTGCTGTGTCCAGGCTGTGGGTCAGAGGGCGATGGAGGCTGTGAGCGAGCGTCTGAGGGACACAAGGCGCCCGGTGCGGAGGGACACCGCCACCCAGCTCATGGCAGTCTTCAGGTGCGCCATTTTTTATGCCTTACCTTGTCAAATTTGGCTTCATTTGGCGTTCTGCAGTCGCAGGCCCATGGCGATATTGCTGTGTATGCCTTTTTTTAAATCTCTATCAGAAAAGGTTGCCTGTTGCCAATGTAGACTTTTTGTTATTGTTGATGGGACGTTGAACAACATGCTGCCGTCACGGGTAATAGGAATTTTTCTATGGGGTTTGCAGGGCTTTGTGCAACAAGGCACCCAATGCTGCATCATCGGCAGCTGAGGAGGAGTCAGTGCTGTGGGTGCCAGCGCGCCTGCTGCTGTGCGCCAGCAAGGATGCAGACATGCAGCAGCACCTCACTGAGTCGGTCTTCAAGAATGGCCTGTTCTCAGCCAAACTGCCCACGGCCACTGCTGCAAAGCAATGGGCAGCAATCTACATGAGCAGCAACCCACAGGTGAATTACCACCTGCAACTCTCATTTTTGACTTTCTCTTAGTTTCGAGGGTCCACATTGTTGACTGACCGTGTCTTACATGGGGACTCCATTGCACATGTTAAGCATTGGCATCTTGGCTCTTGCTTGGGCACATTGTGCCTAGCTGGCGCCTTAGGGTCCAGTAAATTACACATTGTGCCTGAAGGCGGTTTCCTTTCTTGGCGCAGGAGCGCGCCGCCATCATGGTTTCAATGAAGACAAGGTCAAACTGCAGGCAGGTTGTCAGGAACTTTGTAGACCTGTGCGCTGCCAGAGACATGGCTACCGACTCTTTCAGCTCCAAAATGGCTCAGGTTTGGCGCCAAATCTGCCATGCCCTGCATGCAGTCATAGAGTCTGCATCATAGTATACAACAATTTGCGTTGTTCTGGAGCTTTGAAGCCAATGGCAGTTGACAAATAGAGTGTCGATTGTAGAGTGGTGCAAATGTGAGCAGGTGGTGCGCTACTTGGCGTCCTTCTTTCCTCTGCTGGCGCCTGAGAAGGTGAGGGAGAACCTGGAGAAGCTGAGGGAAATGCGCGACAAGAACATCCACAAGAGCCTGTCTGCGTTGGCCGGCCCAGAGACTTCTCTGGAGGAGGCTGCCAAGCTAGCAAAGGTGGGCATTCCATGATCAGTCCGTACCAGCTCGATTGGCCTTTGCAGGGATGCAGTGAATTTGATTGCATTATGTTTACCTGTTTCCATGCACATCAGCGGCATGACACAGCTGCAGTGTTGCCTGTCGTTTTCTGCTGGTATATATCTCTGTTTGGTTTTCTTCTGTAGGGTGCTGTTCTGAGTAGGCAGCGTACCCCTAGCTTATTTTTTCTTAAAATGCATGGTGAGATGACAACCCGCTGCATTTGTAATCATCTCTGATGCGAGTGCATGTGCCTGCACCTGCCGCAGGATGTGGTACAGCGGGTGGGATCGAGAGGGCCTCAGGGCGACTTTGCCAAGGCGCTCTGTGCTCGACTTGTGCCGCAGCTGATCTCAACGCAGCATGTGGAGGAGCTTCTCAAGCTGGCCAGTGAGGAGGCACCACTTGATGATGCCTATCTGGGCAGCACCTTGGAGCTGCTAGTGGACGCTGCTGAAGCCTCCCCCTCCCTCTTTGCTGGGCCTGTGCCACAGGTAATTTGTCTCCTTTATCTATGCCAAGCGCTTGCTGTTTACAGCGGCCTCTTGCTTACTCGCAAGTGATCTGCTGTCAAGAGTATCCCTGCAGACAATGCAAACGTTGTCGAATAGGATAACGAGTGTGTTTTGGTACAATGTCGTGGCTGTTGTCTGCAGGTGCTTGCAATGCTTGGGGACAAGGACAAGCGCCTGTCAGAGGCGGCTGCCAGGATCCTAGCGAAGGCTGGCAAGGCCGTACGGGCCAATGTAGCAGAGGACTCGAAGGCGCTTGATGCAGCAAAGAGCAAGCTGCTTGACCTCAGCAAGGAAGGCTCCCCCAAGGCCGCCAAGGCAGCTGTCAGGTGAGCATGTTGCCTTGGCTACTCACTTCAACTTTGCTCTTGCCAACCTTGCAGCGTTGGCATTGGATACTGCTCCAGAATTTTGCGCTTCACTATACCAAAGCCAACAAGGCCCATTTACTCACGATTCTGGCACACAAGCTATTCTTGATCAAATCCCTAAGGCTGGGATGATCTGTTTCTGTATTGGAGCTGCTGCAAGCGCCATAGCAATGACTGAGGGCTATATAAACAGTACTGACTACTGTTGCCTTATGGAAAGTACTGTCCACGATGTCAGTTACACACAGGTGCCTGTGCCAAATTGGATGTTTCTGACATGCAGGGCGCTGGTGGCAATCCTGCCGGAGAGCGCACACAAGGATGTGCTGCGGGAGTTGTGCGCGCAGCTGGCGGTCATGTTGGAGGAGGCGGATGATGATATTGAGTCGCGGCTGCCCACTATTATGCAGGCGCTCAGCAGCATCGGCCGCATCGCGCCGGACATCTTTGCCGAGCACGCTGGCACTGTTGCTGACTTTGTGCTTGATGTGCGTCCCATCCTTTCTTTTGAATTCCTCTGCAGGTCCACATGATAGATGTATGTTCCATGCACCCCATGTTCTGGATTTCTAGGGATGTAGATTTCTTGTCGTTCATTAGCAAGGGCCCTAAGGACGCTCCTGAGCATGCAGGACCATGAATACGTTGTTAATTCTCTCAGGAAATTGTAGATTTAAGGGTGCATCATCAATTATTTGCTTGTGCTGTACAGGTGCTGCTGCCTGCAGACAGGATAGACTCAGAATCTCAGGCGGAGGGCAAGGTCGGCAAGATGTGGGGCAACTTCAGCGACTGCATCTGCCTCAAGGCATCTGCATTGAAGGTGCGCATATTACTCTATATAAATACTGAGCACCGTGCCCATGGTTGATTGGGCCTTGCTTGGATCTGACGAGTCCATCAAGGGGTAGGATTTTGGCAGCCTGTAACTGCAGCCCTATCTGCAGGACGCACCTTGCCTCTTGGCAGGAAAAGCGTGTAGTAATAATAATGATAATATTACTCTATACCAACCCAGGAAATGCACCCAGTACATGCACACTGTCACCGCACCTCTGCTGTCAGAACACAAACGATCGTCGTTCTCTCCTCTTTTTGAGTTTCTGGACTGCTGATGCCTCATTACTCATATGGATGCGGTCACCAGCGGAACTACTCTCAATCAAACAAGCTTTGATGAACAGGCGCTTGCGCGCGCATGCGTGCCAGACAACTGGGACAGGGTGCGGTTGCCGGCAGAGACCGAGGAGGCGGTGGATGCACTGATCACCCGCCTGGCGCGCTTGCTGGAGCCCTCCAACGAGATGGATGACCTCAGCCCGTGTGGCACTGCTGATATGGCGCTGATGCGGCTGGCCGCCAGCGAGGCGCTGCTGCGGCTGGCGCGCGCACACGACCCCCGCATCCACCCCGAAATCTACCTTTGCCTCTCCCTCACCATGCAGGTCCGTGATCTTAACCTACGGGTGATGATTTGTTGAGCTGCTGAAAGATCAAGAAAGAATAAGACTGATACAGGTTGCCACACCATTGCTGGCCAAGAGAGGAGCAGGTCTCCACCTGCAGTCCCCTTTCCTGGCCTGCACTATTGCGAGCTGGCCTGCACTATTGTCAAGAGGTTGTTACCTGTCAATTTTCCTTACTAATGCTATTATACTGGGTGATTGGAACAGGACCAACTGATGGAGGTGCGGGCGGCATTTGGGGCGAAGCTGCGCAGCATGGTGCAGCTGATGAACAAGCACCAGCCGCAGCGCGCATCCAAATACGCCGCCATGCTTCCCCTGGCCGGCATGGACCCCAACGAAGCCAACAGGTGACGCACAATCTGGCAGCCCCTATTTCAGGTGGTTTTTCAATCTGACACGCCTCTTCATGTGATACTATAACTTTTCTGCCGGGGTTGAGAAGGTGCCCTGCAGAGTTACATCCCTCTGTAGAAAAATAGCTTCTGACCAATATTTTACCTAAACAAAGCGTGCTAATGTGCAGGTCGGCTGCGTACGCGATGCTGAACGAGTATGTCGGCCTGCGCCGGCGCGCAGCTGCGGCACATGTGGCGGCTGCCTCGAAGGCGGGCGGGTCCAGCGGGCCCATGCTGCAGGAGTTCCCCGAGTTCATGCTCCCATATATCATCCAGGTACACCGGGACAACCAATGGGAATTGTTTGGCATGTCCGATATTTAAATTCGCCCAAAGGCAGACCACGGACTAGTCCAATGGACATCCTGGGGAGATATTTGAATGCATGCATTGCACTGTGCGCTGTGAATGACTGCATGTATATTTTGCACGTTATAACAAAACAGTACTTGAAGACAGCATTTGAGGCGAGCGGCACTCAACGGCTGCATGTGCTGCTGCAGATGCTGGCGCATCACCCGGACTTCCCCACACGGCAGGAGGTGGCAGAGATGGGCCAGGAGGCGTACCAGCCCTTCACGCGCATGCTGCAGTTCATGCTGGAGCCCCTCATCCTGTCCGTTGCCAGCAGGAGCGACTCAGAGCCTCCAGGTGGGACTCCTATGCTGGAATGATCCTACCGGCTGAATTCAAAGCGATGTTGGCTTGAGTGCAAAACAGGCTGCAAGAGGCAAAAACAACAGCTTGTGCTCGAGGAAGCGCGTCCGCATGTATATATCAAAGGCTGTCCACGTCATCGATGGGACACCCTTTTGAAGACCTGCTGGCGTTCAGCTTGCCCTGGTGACAGCACACTGGCAGCCAACTCGGCCACTGGCAATTCTTTGAGACTTCGAACATCCTTGAATCGACTGAGCCCGCATGCATGCATGGACCCACTCTGAAGCCTCCGCCCATTGCTGCACAGGCGCGACGCTGCCAGCAATCGGCAAGGTGCTGCGCACGCTCAAGGCGACCGAGGACGCGACCGCAGAGCCGGCCACGCTCAACATGCACGTGCTGTGTGACATGGCGCTGGCTCTGGCGCCCGCCATTGTGGAGCGTCACTCGCCCGGCGCCGTCATCACCGGGAAGTTCCCGGGCAACGTGCCGCTGCCCAAGTCCTTTTTCCGCAGCTCAATCCCAAGTGAGCGCTTCCAACACTTGGCCGTATCCTTGCAGAATGAGGGCCGGCAGATCAGTGCACACTGTGACGCAGTATGATCAGTAAAGTTGTATTGAAGCCTTCAGTAGCTTGTCATTGACAGCATCTCGACAAAGCTTGTCATTCAACTGCTGAGGTGTCAGCCTGACAGCTGAGATGAGGCATCCTGGTTGCCGCATTTTGCATGGGGTGTCATGGAAAGCCCAAGCAGCACTTTGCATCCAGTGTCCCGATGCATGTTTGTGGACTGAATTGCCGTGAGCTGAGCAGCTGTCCACATGACACTTGTGCAGGCAAGGCAAAGCTAGAGAGCCTGCTGCCGCCGGATTTCGAGGTGGCCCTGGAAGACTTGTGCCCCAACCAGGCGCAGCCTGCCGGACAGAAGAAGGGCCCCAGCGGACGCTCCAAGCCCAAGGCCGAGCCCAAGCCTGCCAAGGCGCCAGCCAAGCGCCAGGCAGAGCCTACAGAGTGCGCCCCTGACTCCCATGCAACCAGCTAACATTACGCTGCACGGCAGTAGATTGTCCGGCACATAGTGCTCTTATGAGCTTCATAGCGCCCGTCTACTGGACCCTGAGGCCAGTCTGACCTCTCGGTGGGGCACCCTATTACAGTATATCTATCGTGTAGATATGCAGCAGTCTTTGCGCATGTTGAGCGAACAACAGGTGGTCTCCTCAGAGCGTGCTGCAGGCAGTGCATGCTTACAGTTTATCTACGTGTCACTTTAACCTAGAGGTTATTCCTCTCTAGCGCCTTAAGGTGGCTGTGGCTGCAATGCGCAGGGACAGCGGCAGTGCGAAGAAACCCGCGCGGCCGAAGCGCAAGGCGGCGGCGGCGACTCTCAAGGAGGCATCCAGCGATGGGGAGGCTGAGTCATCCGCTGACGAGGATGAGGACGAAGAGGAAGATGGCAGTGAGGACGCCAGCACCCCTGGGCCCAGCGGCCGCGGCGCAGCTGCAAACAGGTTGGCACTTTTCGGCCGTACTCTTTCTGCAGCACATTGCGATTCCCGTGTTCCACCTTGGTGACATTTCGGTGCTTTTCCCGGAGACGGCCATCGTTGCATTGCCTGCTCATCATGCAGAGCGGAACGCAGAGCTCATGGACATTCAATGTCCAAGATCAGAGAAGAGCATGGTGACCGCATTCAGTAAAAAATGACTTGGTAGTGGAAAATCTTTTGCCCAGGATTCGGGCAGGAAGCAGTGGGAAGCGGCGTGGGGAAAATCTGGGGGATCCTGGGCCCAGCAGTGGGGGCAAGCGTGTGCGCATGCAGACAGCACCGGCTGAAGATACACCTGAAGAGATTGGGGGTCAGGAAGAGGCTCCTGCCAGCAGGAGGCAGTCCCCAGATGAGAACGCACAGCCGCGCAACGGTGCAGCCAAGCAGAGGGCGTCCCAGAAGCCTGCAGGTGAGGCTGCAGTCCACACGCTGACTTTCTCTGCATTACCTTTGTTATTGCGTCTGGAATGACCTGATAGGTGTCAAACAATAGGAATCTTCAATGACCCGCTGAACGTCTTGAAGCGCCTCATTAGACTTAATCCATGCTCCCCAGGAGCAGTCCTATAAGGAAGATACCCAGTCCTATTTCAAGAAAATAGCATCACACTTGTGGTGCTTTTGTTGCAGCAGGAAAGAAGGCAGGAGGTCAGAAAGGAAAGCCGGCCAGTCGAAAAGGACTTTCAGTGAAGGAAAAAGGTATGAAACCCGGATATGCATGATCAGATTTCTTTGATATCCGTCAGCTTCCGCATCATGTCATTTCCAAGCATAATCAAGCTGCAGCATTCCAGAGAGCAGCGCAGCGTGTCAGTTGCATCTTTTTTCTTCTTGTTGAAGAATTAGATAAATGGGATGCAAATCTCAAAATAGCGTACGAGCAGCCTGTGCTGCTGCCCTGAAGTTTTCCTCATGCCTGTTCCGATTGAAGTCGCGCTGCCCTTGTTGCAGGAGGCGCTGGCACTGAGGGCCCCTCAGACAGCGAGTGGGACATGATGAGCGACGCGGAGGAGGCAGCAGCAGCAGCACCGGCCTCCCACAAGAAGACACCCCCGTCCAGGGGGAAGCTCTCTAAGGCGCTCAAGGTTGCTGCGGCGGTGCAGGGCGCGCTGTCCCGGGCTGGTGGGAAGCCTCCGCAAGGTACCCTTCATGGGCTCCTGCTTCCACCTTGCGCTGCATTATGCAACCTCTCCCTGAGTATTGCGTCCAGTCACCTACTTGACTGCATGCGCTAGAACCAAGACTCAAGTCATTTGGTGACTGTCACTGTCACTGGGAGAGCCATACTTGTCAGGCGCCCAATTTTGCTTACACATGGGCATTAAACTTTTCGCCCGCTTTACCCTAGAGATTCCATTTTCTGACAACCCGCCCTGGTTGGTACAGCAGGGGACACCAGCAGGCGGCTGTCTGTGGGGCAGACCCCGCAGCCGGAGAAGCCGGGCAGGCCGCAAGCCGCCAAGACAGAGACAACCTTCGGGAGGCGGCGTTCCCGCACCGGTGAGAGGACTGAGGGAGCAGAAGCAGATGATGAGGGTGAGGTGGACGCTGGAGATGCAGGAGAAGAGCCGGCAGCTGCCAGGAAGCAGGCCTCAGGCCGCAAGCAGCAGCAGAAAGCGGCCACAAAGCGGCCAGGTGGGTTTCCTGTTTGATGCCATGTTCAGGTACCTGCGCCATTCCTTTTTGAAGTTGCCAATGACATGCTGTACATGCATCTGCACGAGGTAGATTGCCTTTCCAGTCAATATATTCCAAGTGCGCTGGTGAGATATTTGATGTTCTCAAGTGCATCCGAGGCTATGCCTAGCTAGAATTGTGCCAATTATCAGCTTTAATTTGGTGTGGCAGGGAGTGGCGGAAGGAAGGCAGCTGGCGGCAAGGGGGCTGGCAGCGGGCAGGCAGCAGAAGCTGGCGAGGAGGAGCCTGCAGCTGCAGAGCGGAAGAAGCCGGGGCGCGCTGCGCGAGGAAGGTGTGATCTGCACTCCAGTGATGCATGCATGTCAGTGATCATCTGGTACGCATGGTCATACTATAGGGACACTCTGGCCTGCTGCAGCAACTCTACCCAAGCCCGGGTTCTCAGTCGTCTGAATTGACTTGAAACCATTGCACAACTGAAGGTACAGAAACTGGGAAAAGGCACGGACATGACAGCAGCATTTTGTGCTTCGGCGCAGGAAGCGCTCATCCCCAGACAGCCTGAGAGCGCCGACGTCTGAGGAGGAAGCAACGCCGCCCGACAATGACGAATCGCTGCGTGCACCCACCTCGGATGATGACAGCTCAGCATCCGAGGAGCCGGCACCCAAGAAGAGGTGCTCACATGCTCTCTTTCTCTCGCTCTCGTGACATGTGACACCCTGGAGTGTCAGTTTATTGATCCTGATTATGGTGTGCTTGGTGGTAGAAGAATTTCAGCATGGTAGAAGAATTTCAGCATGACATTGCACAGACTATTCTAGGGTCACAGCAGCGCATGGGTCACCAAGAGATGCTGTCTTATGTCTGGGCTGTCTTTCTGAAATGCTGAGAAATGGGCACTGGCATGTGCCTCTTGGTGATGGCAGCTTTCTGTAGACTTTCCAGAGATGCGTGATTGCATTTCAACTCCTCATGTTCTAGCGCATGTGTATGTGGTCTGACCAGAGTCTTCTATGCCGTGCAGGGGAAGGCCTGCAGCAGGGCAGAAGGCTGCAGCAAAGGAGACAAGCCAGGCTGCGAGGAGGAACCCGCGGCGAGCGCAGGCCGCCTGACTGAGCCACAGCGTCTCCCTGTAGCTCAGAGGTTCAAGATAGTATAAAAGCAATGCATTAAGTCCTAGGATAAGCTTTCAAGATGACAGTATGACACGGGCATTGCTGGCAAGCACAGCATTTGTTCTAAATGTCCTCGAGCAGTCAGAGGGATGCAGTCAGCACCAGCTGAGATACAGGAGCAGTTTTGACTTTGCAGGAGATCTGTGCCAGTGCACTTGTCAACTTTGCGGACTGATTTGCAGGTTATTATGGAAGATTCGGGATGTTTCAGGACGGAGTATTTGCTTTTCATGCAAATACTTCCTTTGTGAGAGCTATAGCTGCAAGCTAAATCACCACCATCAGATCTAGACAGTTCAAGAATTATCTGACGAGTTCGAGGTGATTTTAAGCATGCGCATGCATGCCGGTGCACATCGTGTATATCAGTCTCTATATTCAAGGTTTAGGGTAGGGTCTCGACTTATCTGACACCTCGAGCCCGCTTAGCAACGTCGAGCTTGGCATGACTTAGAATCATGCTCATGGAGACTCATGATGAAAGTAACATGTATGGATTACCAGGCTTGATCCAGCTCACGCTTCGCTCTTAGAAGCAAGAAATCAGGGACCTCCCTTTGTAGGAAGGAAGCTTCCTTTTCCTATTTTCCCGCCAATTCTGATCCTTTGCAAAAGGCACTCCTTTTAGCCTTGCATACTGATCTTGACACCTTTGAAATGTATTCTAAATGGCTATTGTAGTTAGACTTTGCTCTCAATTCCCTTGACATTATTCGTGTCGGCACGACACCATTCTGCGTAAGCTCTCGGTTTATGTGATCTGATCTGCAGTGCGTCGCATTTCATTCCTGACCTGACATTTGTGAGCATCTCATTATGCAAAGCTACAATTCTTTGCTGTTTTAAGGAGCCACAAAGGCGATTTGGTATCAACAGGCTTGCGAAGAATGTCCTGCTAGGTTGAAACGGGTTAAACACCCATTGTTGATATTGGTCTTGCCACAGGACTCCACAAAAGCACGGACTGGAGAGTGGTTTCGGAATCTTACTGGCGTTCACAATGGATCGCAGCTCAGTTGCTAGCAATTCACAAAGGTGTGACAAAGGTGGCCCTCAGGATGTAACAGTGGCAACTGAAAATAGAAAGAAAAGCAGCAAACATAGCACTTCGTATGTGTATTATCACACTTCGACCTCATGCATCTGTACTGGTTCAGCATAGTTGATGCCTACCGTGCCATCACAAATATTTCCTGCTCTTTGTCCGTTGTCACAAATATTTCCTGCTCTTTGTCCTTTGTCATTTTATGTGGTGATCAGATGATCAAATCCTCGTTGGTGTGTTGTACAGTTTGCTTCAGCAGAGGTTCAATAGTGAGAACATCGCCTTTGCCATTGATGAATGCTCCACAGAGGATCAAGTGGCCTTCCGCTGGATGTGCTCTCACTGGGGCGCTGCAAAATCCATCCAGCTCCACTTTGACTACACGTGCGTCTCCTTTGTCCAGATCCCTGAGACTCTTATCTACCAAGCAAGCGCATGAGCACGCCCCTTGCATGGGTTTAGCACCCCTATCGGAAGTGGTATCAGATGCCGGGTGCTCACAGCCTTGTCATACCTTGTTACCGCAATGCATGCTACTTGCCGGTTGTATGGATGATCAATGCACAGTGATTGGGGGATGACTGCTCATGCTGAAATGCCTGTCCCGATTGTGCTGCAGATCTCACGACCAGGCAAAAATGCTGGACTACCCTTTGGGCATGATGGCGGCAGCAACTGCGCCAGAGGCACAGCAGCCGGCGCATGCACAGCTTCTGCAGATTGCCACAAATTCCAGCGATCCTGATTTGGCGCCCTGGCTCTGCTGGCTGCTTGCTGGCGCGCAAAAACTGGCCGCGGCCGAGCTGAATATTCCGTTCATTCCTCCGGGCCTCCCAGTGATGCCAAACCTGGCGCACCTCATCCTGCGCTGCCAGCGGACCTGCCTCGCAGATATCCAGTCAGCGCTGCAGGCCGCGCCAAATCTGGAGACGCTGCTGCTCGGCCAGGACTGGTGCTGGGAGGAGCCCCCAACCGATGACAGCACTGCTTGGGACATCATTGTGCCTCCGCGCCTCAGGCATCTTTCCCTGGAGAACATCTGCCCGAGCTCCTTAAGCCTGCCGGCGGGCTGCACGGTGAGCTTCAGCGGGCAGCTAAGGGAGCTGGAAGGCATGTTCGGGGCAGCCGGGTGGAAGCTGCGCGGCGGACGCCTCAAGATGCTGGACGCCGTTGGCTTCTGCCACGGGGGCTTGGCATTTAAGTACCCCAATGTGGCCGTGAACTTGGGCACTGTTGAAGTGCTGCGGCTGCGAGAGAGCCCCTTCTACACCGTGTCATCAGCTGCGGAGGAATGGACCCTCGGCCCGCTGCCTGCTGAGTCAACCGCATGCATCACCACCCTGCACATCTCTGCGCAAGACGTCGCGGTCACTGTGCCGTTGTGGCCTGCCCTGCGCCATGTGAAGCTGGACGCGCACATGACACTGTCTCTCGACTTTGAGGATGTCGAGGCCTCAGCCGCCGCGCTGGAATCCTTCGAATATTCAGACAACGTGAAGGAGCGAGCAGGGCTAAAGAGGTTTCAGAGCGTGCTGGCGGCCCAAGGGAGGCGCATCATTTCCAAGGGGCGGGGATACAAAGCCCCCAAGGCCCTGGAGCAGCCAGTTGATGGAGTCACTGATGTATCAGAGCTATGCTGCTGCGGCTGCTGCACTGGGTGCCTATTTGGCGCTGGAGCCTTGCCGGATGCGCGCTCTGTGAGGGAGATTGTGCCCCTCAGGAGTGATGGGCACCAGGGTGAGAGTGACTTTTCGGAAGAAGATGAAGAGAGTGAGGATGAAGGTGACTACGAGGAGGAAGGCAGCGAAGATGAGTACAGTGATGAGTCAGATGAGGACATGTAAATCTGTTGTGTGCTGGAATAGCGATTGTGCAGAAGCTGTGGAAGGACGAAGACAAACGGCTGGTGTGAAGTGACACAAGAGAACATCCACCATCTGGGCACTGCCTTTCTGTCGAGAAAAATATCGTATAAGGAGGCTGTGACTCTTTAGACAGCCTGATATACTTTCATGTAGGCAAAGTTTGAAGAATCAAACCACCCCCAACACATTACATTCCTGGTTTTGTGTTCAAAAGAATGCCAAAATGCACCACCCCTTGATCATTACATCGAAGACGACCTACTATACAAAGTAGAGCTGACAAAGCTGCTCTTCTTCTGCACGGACATTCAACCTTTATAACACCATGCCGTGACCCTTCTGCTGCGGCGCCAAGAGATGGGCGGCAGCTGTATATTTCCAGAAGGCTCAAGGCTGGCCACACGTCTTGCACACACACTCTGGTCCACAGTTGCCTGCATGCAGACAATGGCAAGCAATTCATGTAGTGAGCAACATTGGCACATGGCTGGAGTTCATGCATCCGCCTTGAAGTAATACCGTATGTGTGACTGCATGCAAGCGCTTCCTGGCAGTGTGACACTGTTGGCTGTTGGCTCCTCCAAGCAAAGCTGCCTGACACGCCAGCAGCTGCTTTGTGGTGAACGGAAAATGCAAGAAGGGTGAAATACTTACAGTTCTCGGGCACCTGGCACATACAGCCGCCACGGCTGCAGTTGGCACACTCATTCTCTTCTGCCATGCTCCTGCGGTTGCACCTGCGCATGACATGATACGTCTGAGCATCACAAGATATCTCAAACGAAATTTTAAGTGGTAATTTGGTGACGGTAGCTCTGATGTCACGAACAACTCTCAAGCGAGGCTGGAAGGCCTCAGTGGTCTCTGTATTCTCCTGAGCAAAAATGCAGGGTTGTATTGCAGAGCATAATGCTTGAACTTAGGCAACAAGATCATTCAGCTGTCACATATGGTGTCCAAGTACTTGAGAAACAGCATGGATCGCACTTGGCACATGAGCAGGTGGCTGCACAGTTGCATTGTGTGCTGCACTGGCAGCCATCGGAACACTTCTCGCAGGACAAATGCTCCGCTACTTCATTGTCTGCAGCAGAAGACATCCTGCACATTCCAAATTTATTATTTTATTAGTAAGGGCGGAAAAAGACTGATCGCTGTGTGTCTGACAAGAGTCACGAAAACCTAATGATCTGGCCTTGACAGCCCATCACAACGAGCAAGGCCAGTGTACGGAGTGTTTCAAATTTAAAAGTAAAGAGACGTAGGATAAGTGAACCACTACAAGACTGCCTTCTCTGAGAAACGGACCTTCTCTCGCTTGTTAGCCCTTTAGAAATTATAGTTCCGATGCAGTACAGGCGGACAGATCCTAGCAGGCTGTCAATATCGGAGAGTTAATGCGACGATCACGATGGATTGATGCAGAGCTGAAGGTATACCTCGAACGTAATACCACTGCATATTCATCGGGAGCCTCGGTCGGGGCGTTACATCCAGCTTCCTTGAGAGCGGAAGCTTCAACTCAGGTCCCCATGGCAGGAGCAATCATGCATGAAGTATACTATTAAGGTGCGTCTGCAGACAAGCTGCAATTAAATGCTGCCACAATCCTACCTCCTATTGGACTCGCCAGATCCAAGCAAGACCCAATCAACCGTGGGCATGAAGTCTATACGTATTTACGTATACGGTCTAGAAATACTGATTCGCCGGATGAAAGCGGCATGCCAGCAATGTCAGCACTCAAACCTTACCAGTTTCGATACAAAGCTTAGCGGCACTGCACAGCTACCATGATTGTGATTACCTGCGTTCATTGACTTCTGACTGTTACTGTCTATTGTGCCACTGTTGTGCCCCTATTCTCAAGTCTCAGCGGCGAATCTGACTTCAGCATAGTTTCCATATGTGTGAGTACAGGCGTCAGCCTAGGCCAGATTTGTAGGCCTACAGCTGCAGCTCAATCATTGATAGGTCCCACCGGGCCCTGATCCCTGAAATGTAAAGCCTTACACTCTACGCGATTGGCAGTGCCAACTCTGCATAGCCAAGCCAGCCCAATTCAAGCAGCAAGAATTGTTCTCTCACCAATACAAAGTTTTTTCATTGTAAGCATTCGACAGTGGCCAGAAAACAGCCTGGAAAGCATCTCACATTGCTCAGAGACAGCGTATGCGTCATGCATGCCTAGTCACCCATTTGGAATAGCATATGCTCAATAATGTCACCCTCCTCTAGATTGTAAGAGGACAGCTTCTCGTCACTGTCCATTCGCAGGCCGTCATACATCAGCATGTCACCTAACCCAGACCGGCCTAGCTTCCTCGCAAGGCTGCTGAGTAAATGATGAACACATGTTCTCTCGACCTTGTATGTAAATTCAATTCTGGTGCCGCACTGCAATTGTACAACGATCTTCCGCTTGCCTGGCTGTACCTGCAATACAGGCATAATGCAGTCACCACGATGGCGTTGCCCTTGTCTCCGTTACCAACATAGCCCTTCGATCATGCTGTGTAGGTGTGTGGGAGTCTAGCCTGGCACTCATCCACAAGAGTTGGTAATTACAAAGCTCCAAATTTGGACAGTCGTGCCAAGAGGTCTGCCCCACAAACGAAAAGGGGCTTACTGGGGCCCCAGCTGCTGGTGGCTGAGCTGGCAGTGGAGTGCAAGGCCGCAGATTGGGGTGTGCCTGACCCAAACGCTCCATTAAGTTGCTCATTACCACAGGCTGTATGTATCTGCGCGCAAGCACAATACAATGAGCAGTATGGAACATTTCACAGGATTGCATTAGACATGCCTTGCGCAGAGGCAGCACACCAAGGACCCTGAAAGTTCACAAGGCATCTTTTACAATCATTCAAAACGAGATGTGCCGCGAGAAAAAAGGCGCATGGGATCAAGTCCCGACTGAGCAGGAAGGTACCTTGAGCTGTCATATGCAAGGCCTGCGCTCCTCAGTGCATCACGGCAGTCCATGACAGCGGATGGATCTGCCCTCAGCTCATACACCAGCAGGTTTTCATTTCCGAGGGCTGCAACGTCAACCTTGCGCACGCCTGCGGTATACGCTCCGCTGCTGGCATGCTCAAGGGTTTGGCCTGAGCACATAGCCCAGAACAGTTTTTCAATCTGGCCACGTGTCTCCTAGTACAGGCAATTGAGCCTCGGCTGCAGTCTAGCAAAAGTGCAAGCATATGAGAGGTATTGAGGATACGCATAGAATGACAAGACAAACTGCGTTGCATGGCATGCACAATGAGGAATTACATGAGAGGCATGCACCTGCAAGGATGAGAATGTGCCGTGCTTGGAGGACACAGCTCTGCCATGTGCCCAGAGAGGACTGCACCTGCAACATCAGGGCAGAGCTTCAAGCTGCGAGTTCTCTTGTTGCGAATCTTGGCACAGCAGATAAAGTCAAAGGGGCATTGCAAGGGCCTGCCTTCACCTGCAGAGCTCTGCATTGGGGGCTGAAGATGAGCGTCAGCAGGCCGTGGTCCTTCTGGGCCTCGCTCCTCTGCCCTGCAGGAGCCTTGAATCTGACCACATCCAGCAGTGATGATGCCGGCTTAGTCACCGGCATGTCATCCAGGAGAGGCTGGAAAGTGTTGATGTGGAAGTTGGCAGCACGCCCCAAGGCACCCAAGCATGTGCGCGCTATCGTATCCATTGCTTCAGTAGCCTGCACATCATGATCCCCAAAGATCAGACCAAAAGCTGTGGTGCTCGTACTAAATAGCTGTCAGCCAAAAAGAGGGAAAGAAGCAGCCAGAGCATAGTTTTCTCCTGCATTATTACTGATGGACATGGACAAGGCGATGACTGTCCACAGCACTCAATGAGAGAGAGAGTACCTTACTCATGGTGCTCTCGAGTGACTCTGGACGCAGCACGAAGCGCAGGACATCCGTGTGTAAGCTGGTTAGGTGCTCAATTGGTCGCCCTTGGGGCAACGGGTGACCTGAGTCCGGAACATCCAGGCCCACAGCCTGTAGCAATGCATATTTGACATCTTCTCCCATGTCCACAACGCATGCGCGGCACTGTATCAGAGCGTCCCTCAAGGCTCTGCTGCTTGCAGAGAACTCTGCCTTGGGAAGAAGGCTGGGCCTGAGTTGCTCCAGCTGGACAATAGGCAGCTCATTGATGACAATTGGCACACTGCACAGACCACATTTCAACGGTGACTCAGGGCTGCCAATGCTACTGATCGCAATTTGCTGATAATTACAAGGAATGTAAACAAAGTAATGAGTGGACTGCTGGGCATCCCACCGTTGTCTTTTTGAGGATCTTGAATCTGGCTGTTCAGCCTTCACTTGTCCCTGATGGGCTTGATTATCCTGCTGCACAGGTGAAGGCCTTTCATATTGGAAGGTTTCATGAGGGACGCTCGGCGAAAGCAGTATGGTGGCATGCACCTCAGAAGTGCAAGATCTACAAATGAAGCGGAAAGCAGGAAGGCAGTATGGCATACCTGACTCGAGCAGACTGCACTCATTGCCCCTTCTATGCCTGGTTAGTTGATTAGCGCAGACTGTAGTCCCCTCTGCCGCGCAATGGAATACCTGTGCGGCATCTATACCAGTAAAGCAGCATTTCGTGCGCATAGTTGGCTAAAATCATACAGATTGTGTCTTGGGTCAAGGTGTCTATCAGGGACTGTGGGGACTCTGGTCAAGAAAAAGGAGTAGATTCCAACGTAACCTACAGATGACCTTGCTATGGCTCTAACCTTGGAAATGTCGAGAACGAGATGCAACAGGCGAGAGATAGAGAACGAAGTTGTGTACTTCCAGATTATCTGTGCAAGTCTAATCTCTGGGTTCCCTCACTTGTGCCATCAAACACAAACATGGGTACACCAACCTTGACCTTTCGCATCTTTCATATCAACTATGTGTTATGTGGGTGTGTGCAATTATTGTAGTCGCCTACAGCAGTTCTGACATTGTCCATGGCTCTTGTCCAAGAATCTTGCTGGGCCCTGCTTCAAGCCAATTTTGGCGCTCTCGCTGAGTCTTTAAGTGCAAGTGACTTGCACTGATGCAAAACGCGTTATCGAGTTTCAACAGTGATGACTCCTTGCATCTTGTGAAGCCTTTCGTGTGGACAACACATTGACGAATTACTTGCATGTCCGGCGTGTCATAAATAGCACCTGATGGTACGTCAAGGAGCTTAAAAAGGAGGAATATCCAATCGACGCGCGATCTATTTTGGCATCTGGGCCAAGTGCTGGCGATCTAGGGAACATGACCGTGCTGCAAGTAAACTAGAATGCTGCATTGCTGCACCTGCATCCTTCCGCTTCTCCCAGCCTGAAGGTAATTATTGTCTCGTTGTTCCTTGTTCCAGGGTTCTTGATTGAGTCAATCACAATTGTTATAATATGAGTATAAGTTTTATACTGTGAGTACTATCTTTACACGTACAGCGATTTTGAGACGCTGTACGTATGACTGTCGTGCGCTCATCGGTGGGTACTTGCAACCTCGAGTATTTACATGCAACAACTTGATCTGGACATTTGTTGATAGTGTAAAAATTTCGATTGATATGTGGCCATGCGAGAGCATCTTCACAGAAACTTTTCTACTTTTTATTCCTTCATGGCTTGGCGCCCCTCGATCTGACACCTCGTTTGAGTTCTTGTCACCAAGTGTGGACATCTCATAAGGCACGCATGCATTCGTAAAGGTGGACGGACCAGCATCCTGATAAGAGGCTAGCGTGAACAAGTACCAGATGCTGAAGTTTGCAGCAAAGGCTCCTGAGGTAGCCAATGGAGACAAGCCCCTGGATGCTTCCAAGCTTGCAGCGGAAGTGAGAGTGCTGGAAGAAGAAAACAAAAGGCTCAAAGCTCTGGTGAGAACGCAGAGCACCTCCATGTTGACAACACATGCATGTACTGCATCAAATTTTGCTTGACATGCCTTGCTGTCTCATTGCATGGGGCATGTCAGGAGACTCATGCAGGTCATCAAACTCATGCATCATCCCTTGGTGATGCATGTTCTCAAAGTAATGCTATCATGATCTCACTGAAAAGCATATTTGTCTGAGCAGGTGCTGGCAAAGCAGAACAAGCAGCCCACCAAGTGTGGCTACCTATACAAGTACCGCCCTTTCTCCAGCGGCCTCTTCTCCAATACATGGGAGCCGCGCTTCTTCACACTCAATGGCAGCGCTCTGCAGTACTACAAGAGCGAGAAGGACACCACGCTGCATCCCAGGGGCTACGTGGACGTTGCGGTTTGTCTCATCCCCCTTCGACATGCACAGTCAGGCATGTGCATGCATGCAGCATCTTTGAGAGGACCATGAATCTCTCTAACACCCTTTGTAGTCTTCCCGATTGATCAGGCCCACTATTATGGAGGTCATGTGTTTATAATGCTGCAATATTCCATGTGTTCTATTGCCGTTCATATTGTGTAAGCATGGAATGTCTAGCTGCAAGCTTAATGCATGCCATGTTTACCCAGCCAAGGCGCTCAAGAATTCCCTTGCATTGGCAGGGGTGCATAGTGGAGTGGGAGGGGAAGAAGAAGAACCACTTCTACTGCTTCAGCGTGGTGGACAGGAGCGGCCTCAGCCTCATGCGCATGAGCACCTCCGATGCCAATGATGCAGCGGTCTGGGTTCAGGTGCGCACAGAACAGCGTGCATGCTACTTGCCATTTTGTCTGGGCCAAGGATTTTCTAAACATGTCTGGCAATTTCTTTGTCCGGGTGGGCTCCATGCATGCATGGCCTGCAACATATGAATTATGTACAGTATATTCTGCATGTGAGCATGGGGAAGGTCATGTGAGGTTTTGCATTTATTATCCAAAGTGAAAGGGGTTCAGAGTAATTGCATGTGTGATGCAGGCGCTGGTGAATGCTGGCTGCGAGCGCCGACTGCTGGCGGATGCATTCAGGAAGAAGTCTCCGCTGCGAGGAGCTGACGTGCGATGGGTGAGCCGCCTCGAGCATGGTAAAGCATTAGGCTGCTGTCACTGCCCTATATTGAACTGTTGTCAATGTCAATAATGGGAGTCGCAGTCTGGAGTTGGTGACTTGTCAGGGATCAGAAGCTCATGCAAGCGGTGCTATCTCAGAAATGTGCATGCAAAGAAAAGTTCCAGAATCAGTGTATTTTATCAGCTCATCTGGCTGTGCAGAGGGAACAGGAGCTGGGTGCTAAGCGTGTGAGCCCAGTGCTCAGTCCCCGGGAAGAGCTGGCAAACAGGTGGAGCGACAATGGAGGTACGTGCCCACATGATTGAATTGAAATGCATGTGTGTCTTTTCCTGCACAGCCAGTGTCTATCCAGAGCTGCACTTCTTTGCATGTTTGGGTTGCATGCATGGAAAGGGCGTTGCATGCATGGGAATGGCGTCCTGTGAATTGACTCCAGTATTTGACACATCATTTTTATTTTCCCCCCATCATGGCAGCACATCCGCCAAGTTGATTGCGTGATGTGGACTGCAGAGATTAGCGCCTCGTCAGCGACGCACGAGGGCCTGCTGGACGCGCCGGGCGACACGGCCGGCAGCCGGCTGCGGCCGCGCGCCCCCGGCCCGGTTGACCCGCCATTGACACCGCAGCCGCCGCCGTTCGCAATGCGCTCGGTGTCGGCCGCTGCGCGCGATTACACGTCAGACTCCGGCATGTCGGAGGCCGGCGCCATTCCGCGGCCGAAGCCGCAGCAGCGCGCTGCGCGGCGCGAGACGCAGATCAACCCCAGCACCAACCTGCACACCGAGTCGCGCCCCTCCATGCTCTCCGCCGACCGCATCGCCCTCACGCAGCACTCCGGTGCGCAGCCGCTGCACGCTGCGCTGATTGCACAGCCTTCCCAGCCAGATTTAAAACCTGAATGACAAGAGACGTGTAGTTTTGCTGTTCTGCACCCCCAACGCCCAACCACTTGTGTGCTATTCCAGGGTCATGCTTACAACAGATTGCTGTTGCTCTATTCTTGGTTGTCATAGCCTTACGTCTGCAATAGGGGGAGTACATTGGAGCAGGCGAATAAATTCGGACCTTGATCGCTCTGTCAAAGTACTGTCTGTTTGCCAGGGTGAATCTGTGTCAATGATCTTTGCTGCCAAATTAAATTAGAATGATCAAGGATGCTGCCTGGGCCATTCAGACATGTTCTTTTGCATTGCAGGCATCCTGAACCTGATGATGCTGATCCTGGTGGCGGCCAATGCGCGGCTGATAGTGGAGAACCTATTGAAGTACGGGGTGCTGACCAGCCCCGCCAACTGGCTCAAATGGTGGGTGGCTGACTGCCAGCAGTGCGTAATTCTTCCTGAGTACCTTGAAAAATCTTTACTCAAAGCTGTTGCTCTCGATTGGCAGCACATGCAATCTGCCTTGCTACAACACGCAGAGGAGGATGTGTCATTGCGTGATGTTGCATGCAGGCTGGTACCCAGCGGCAACTTCCCGCTACTGCTGTGCTGGCCTGCCCTCGCAATGTTTGTCCTTTTCGCCAATCTTATTGAGCGCATTGGGCTTGCACGTCTGAAGACTGAGAAAAAGGTGCGCTGCTCCTAACACCAGCTCCTACTGCTCTAAGCTTGACTTGCATTAATGAATTGTTGAGGGAGACTGTGTACCTGCACATGTAAGCAGTGCTTGGCATGCTGGTCTGCTGTGGTATTCATCCCCTGTTTGGGATGCTAGAGACTTCAGCAGTGATGCAAGGAGGCATTCAAAAAGGAGGAGTACAATAAGCACGAAGCCAGAGCCCTTCAGCTGCAGTGCATGAAGTATGCATTTTGCTTTCGAAGATTTCATATCTGCTGAGCATGCTGCTATTATGCAGGCGTCCACGGCGAAGAAGAAGAAGGAGTTGCGGCCGAGCGACGCGCGGCGGCTGGCAGCCAAGATGGGCCGCTCGACGGAGTGGTTGCTGTTTGCGCTGCACGTGACCAACCTTTTCTCAACGCTGGCGGTGCCTTGCTATGTCGTAGAAACGACCCATGCCGAGCCGGTGCCCGGGTTCTTTGTCGTCGTGTGCACCGTCATCCTGTGGATGAAGCTGGTCTCCTACGCGCACTGCAACTACGACCTCAGGTGCGCGCTCCTTTGTCACCCACCCACCTGTGGAGGCTGTCTTTACAATATGAAGTCTCCAAAATATGTGGTAGCGTGTCGTTCAGACCAAATGCTGAAGACATGCAGTTGTTGCCGGAGATTTGTCCATTTGGTTGGACTTTTCTTGCCCAGGGTTGCTAGAAAGGGCATCGGTCAACAACAGCAAATAGCAGAGCTAGAGCCTGATCTTGACTGCGAGCCCTTTGCATGCAAGCGTTGGCCTGGAGGTGAGTGAGAGCTCAGTCATCTTATTGACTGGACCACGCATGCATGAATGCGCGCAGGTCACGCAGGCGCGCGGCGGACCACCGGTCGCACGAGCGGCACGGCAGCCCGAGCGAGCCGGACATAGCGGAGGAGGGGGTCTGGGACGGGGTGGCCCTGGTGTCCTACCCCAACAACCTGACTCTGGCCAACCTGGTCTCCTTCCTGCCGCTGCCCACGCTCATCTACCAGCCCTCCTACCCGCGCTCCACCCGATTCCGCGGCCGCTGGGTGCTCTGGTGCGCACACGCTCCTGCCTCTCTGGATGGCGTTTCGTGTGTCTGAAACTTACATACCATTGTCTGGGGTGGAGTCACTGCTCGTGGCCCTCATCTGCCAATCAGGTGGACAAGAAATGTTTGAGGGTCATGTTCATCTCGATGCTGTAGGTGCGGCGCCTTCCTGCTTGTGCATGTAGGGGTTGCCTGGAAGAGCGTGCATATGGTTTGGGACTGTTTGCTTGATTCGGCGGGCAATTTGTTTCAAACATGTGATGCTTGGTCATGCACATTCTCCTGACCCATATGCACCCACTTGGCAGCTGTCTGGATGCTTGTGATGAGCACACCTGCTTGTGCTTCTCTTACGGCTAGAAGCTGAATCACAGTCTTGTGCTTTCCGTCAACGTGCATTCGTTGTATCCTTTTGACTGATGTCACCTGTTCTTTCGTCTAGCGGCTTGGTATCTTCACGACCTTCGGGTGTTGCCCTGGCACGATATATGCGCAGTTTGACTGGGAGTCTGTGCGTGCGAGCTCCCCTTTCTCTGTGCCACCCGCCGCAACACAAGTTTTTACGCATACATGCGTTGTGACTCCATTGCGTTGACTGGGATTCTGTGCGTGGGAGCAGGTACGCAGTGCGACTGGTGGCGCTGGCAGGCGTGATGCTGATAATAACGGAGCAGTACCTGCAGCCCACCATCGCCAACAGCCTGGTGCCCCTGCGCCAGCTCAACTGGCCCCACATGATTGAGCGCGTGCTCAAGCTGTCGCTGCCCACGCTGTACGGCTGGATCATCATGTTCTACTGCCTCTTCCACCTCTGGCTCAACATCCTCGCCGAGCTCACCTTCTTTGGCGACCGCGAGTTCTACAAGGTGCGCTGCAGGGAACTCTCTAATGCAAATAGTGTGGCGTCCCCACTCTAGGAACCGTCCCAGCTGCAGTTTTCAGAGTCATAATGATGGAATACACAGCAGGATGGTCTCTAAATTAAAGACAGCACATTATTGGCCGCTGTGTCATTGATTGACTGTGTCTGCTGGATGTTTCTTTCCATTTGGGTTGGGAGTCTGGTTGTCTGCACGACATAGCAGGGCGCAAGCTCTCAGGTGGCTGAAAATCAGCACCTGGTTTCTCACCCTTTGTGGCTCCGCCTTCAAAGGGTGAAGAATCACAGTTTCCTATGGATGACCTCGTGCCCTGGGATTTGAGCGCTGGATCAAAGCTGAATAAAGTAGGGAAAGGTTACAGCATGCAAGGCTTCCTGTGCAATCCTTCACACTAAAGAAGCCCTGAGATTGCCAATACGTGCAGGGCTGCATGCTACATTGCCAGGGCAACTGCAGCATGCGAGTCCAGCTCTGCATGCATCAATGCATGGCTACACATTGAGGAACAAGGATTACCCCACTAAGGGAAAATTCACCTGTGCAGGACTGGTGGAATGCGACGGACATCAGCGACTACTGGCGGCTGTGGAATTCGCCGGTGCACAAGTGGATGCTGCGCCACGTCTACTTCCCGGCCCTGCGCGCCGGAGTGCCGCGCGTGTGGGCCGGAACGCTTGTCTTTGCCGTGTCGGCCTTCTTCCATGAGCTGCTGGTCGGCCTCCCGCTGCACATGGTCCGCTGCTGGGCCTTCGTCGGCGTCATGTCACAGGTATTCCCCTGCTGTCCTTTTGAAGTTTCTGTGCAATTTGGAGATCTGCTTTTGTCCACTCGTGGCCGCTTCCAAGCTTAGCAGCTTGGTAGGTGACCTTGCCACATTTTAGTAAGACTCGACATGCAATGGCTTTTTGTTCTTCACCCACACTGTGGCTTGGCTGAATGTACTTTGTAATAATCTCGCTCATATGCCCTCTTTGCACCGCAGAGCATGCTTGACCCTTGACCACGTTACATGTGATGCAAACCTCACCTCATGTAAGCTGACTCACCTCTGCTGACTCACCTCCGCTTATTAACGACGCGCGCAGGTGCCGCTGATGTTTGCGACGGGGTGGCTGAAGAAGACGCTGCGCAACGACCAGATCGGCAACTTCATATTCTGGATCACCTTCTGCATCGTGGGCCAGCCCACCTCCATCATCCTCTACTACCACGACTGGGTCATCACCAACCGCCCCTCCTGGCTGCCCCCCGCCCTCCACCCCTCCGGCCCAGCCTCCGACCTTACCCCGCACCTCAACCTCTGAATCTTTCAGACCGGCTGTAGCAGCAGGACAGAGGCTGGCAGCAGGACAGAGGGCGCCCTGTGGCCTGGAGGCTGCAGCGCTTAATATGAGCAGAGGACACCCTGTGATATGTTGGCGGGAGCAGCTGGGCAGCAGATAGCTGGACCCTGTGGTTCCGCGTGGACTGCATGGCTGCTGGCATTCGGTGATATCCACACGCTGCAAAAAGGCCCTTCATACCAGGGATTGCAATGAGAGGTGGACAGGAAAGGGCAGCAGGGCACAAAATGCACCCCAGTGATAGGGTAGTTCCAGCACTTCGCTTGGGGAGGGCACAGCTCACCCCATTGCCTGGCCGCAGCTGTGGCTTGCAGCAGAACAAGCCTGCTACTGCTCGGGCAGGGCACTAGAGCCTCATCTACTGATGCATAGAGGACGGTGCATGCTGCTTGGAAATGTCGGTGCTCTCTGCAGTGAGACAAGCTGTCCTCAAAAGGTGCACATGAGGGAATGGTGCTTCCTTTGGTCACTGTATGCAGTGTATTATTAAAATTTTTCTTTCGTCCTCAGCCTACCCAAGGTCTGTAATTTCAATTAGTCGCATGATGGGTGTGAGGTATACCTTTTCAAGTTTATATACAGAAGCTTTGGTGCGTCGTATCTGTTATCAGGGTGAGGAAGTATGCCGCTCTCGATCTATATCCTTATATAGAAGGAATTCTTGGATTTAGTGCAGCATGCCTTGCATCTTAGTACGATTATCTGCTTGTAAAGGATTTCCTTAAAGACGTAAACTAGAAATCTTAGAAACATTATGGTATGCTGGCCCTCAAGATAGCTGCCATGTCCACCTTGAAGGCCGGCAGGAGGCAAAAAGAAGGGGTCCCTCAAGAACACCGCTCTGTTACTCAGTATTTTGGTATTCTGAAGCTGTACTTTGCATGTTCTGAGCTCAGGCTAACTAATACAAGAATCTAAGAATTATGTGATAATTATGTTATCTGTAAGATCTAGACATATTGTGTGCCTTTTGTCAAATCAAGGGTCCACATGCTGGATTACAGTAGATCAGAGCAGTGTTGCTGTTATGCGGTTCCCATCTTCATAACATGTGGCAGGCCATAAAACCAATTGATTGACATCATCGCAATATTGACTCTTTTGCATTCTTGACAGAGCATTAAGAAAGTCAGTGCACAGTGTATTTTTGTCAAGACCATGACACCCTTGGTTGTTTGTAATCAAGCCACATGCCAATAAAGGTGCTTGCGCTGACCGTGACAATTTGCTCTTTACTAATGCGATGAGTCACGGCATCATCAAAGCCCGTGCTGCAGCATGACCTGCGCGGGCCCGATGTATCGCACAATCCCCCGACCATTCGCCGCATCTCCCTCCAGGCCACACCGCAGCGCAATCACGCGCACCCCCATTGCAGCAGCCTCAATGACCAGCTTGCCATACGTGGGATCCTTGGCGTGGCAGGGGGCAAAGTAGGCGCAGTCCCCCCGCTGGATGACAAAGACCATCTGCAGCAGCACATGCCGCTTCAGAGCGTAATTAGTGGTAGCAGCAGCTCGTTGCAAGGCTGACATCAAATTAAATCAAGCCACCATGGGTCATGCCCACCATCCTTCAGGACCAATATTCTGCAAGAAGTCGCATTGCCCAAATGGAGGGTGTCAGCGTGGTTCTGATATCGGCGTCCAGGATCGTGCAGCACAAGGCGGAATGAAATTGCTTCATTTCCCCCAACAGTGATTGCCACACGAGCTTGGGGTCCTTAATGTAGCCAAAAGCAACTTTTAGACAGGACAGGTGCATGTAGCATCCCAGCGGGCTCATAAAACAACTTCGATATCTGTGGGCTTGGTAATACTCACCACAGCCTGGCCGCCCGCTGCAACGATGCCCATCAGGTCCCTCACATGGCGCTGCGCTCGATCACTGACAGTATCCGGGAACAGGGCTATTTTTGGAGCGTGCTCAGAAGCACCGCCCTCCCTATCTGCATGTCAGCTTCACATTCACACTTCCGCCATAAAAACACCATGCTTCTCTTTCTGACCTAGATCAAAATGTGTCTCTCACTCCTCTGGGTGGCAGCAAGATGGGGGAACAAGCATCCTGCCCTCGTCTTAGAGCTGAGTTTCCATGACACAGCTTGCCAAATGCAACCAGATCTGTTAGAAAAACCCTGTCCACATGTCCATCAGATGTGTCCACTTCAGATATCCATCATACAGTATGTAATGTCCATCAGGCGCATCTCAACCAGAGTGCTGCAGCCCACCATTTTGGAGTGGTGCATCGGAAGTTGTAAGGGGCTCTGCCAGTGTCACACTCTTGACCTCCACATACATGCTCCCCCCATCTGATGTCTCCAGCACAAAGTCTACCCTCGATTTGCCCCCCTGCAGCAGCAACAAACTCCCCCTAGGGCATATCATGCATGCAGGCGTTCCTCATTGCCAGTCCACAACTCACCAGGACCCGGCTTGTGATTCAGCAAATACCCACATTGGTGTCACCATGTACACCTGCAACTCGTGAAGCCAGTTGTGGCCTCTAGGCAGAAATGAGCAATAACTGTACCTCGCCATACTTAACCTCCTGCCGAATGCCAGCATATGGCAGGAGGTCCGCCAACAATTGTTGCTGCAGCATCTCGTGCACGATGCCATTGGCGCTCGCACTGTGCACGCCCACCTGCATTGCAGCCACCATCTATCTTCAGTCCTTCCTGCAAAGATACTGGCACACAGTGCATGGCAAAGCAGGTGCACTTGTAGCTTGCGTTCTTTGAGGCTGGCCTCCACTACAGTACAGTACAGCAGCACCTCCCTGTTTATCACGGTCCTCGACCCTCCTCAAATGAACACGCTGTAGACATTATTCTCATTTCACCTCCATCGGGGTGGACTTCTTAGGACTCAAAGAGCCGGATTTAAAAAGTGTTCTGTGCAGAGCATTAAAGTACAAAACTCTCACCCAAGGTCCATGCGGGTCGGGCTGAATGGCTTCCAGCGTGTGCGCATACTTCCGCTTGGCATTGGCGGAGGTTGACAGCCACACATTAGCCATGGGAAAGTCCAGTAGACCTGTCATGGGCCCAGTGTTTGGGCAGTGCACCACTGTGTGCTCGCTGGCTGGGTCCGCACCATCAATCTGCATCAGCAAGCTCATTAATTAATAGAATGAAAGAGTGCAATAAGAAGTTGCTGCAGCCCTGCTGGATTGCAGCTGCTGAACACATGCCCTGGCTTGATGTGCCCACTGCCATGCCACTGTTCTCCTGCATGCATTCATTGCAGGTGGAAACTGACCTGGACATCAGCCAAGAAGCGTTTGTATCGCTTCACAAGTCGCCCTGTGACCAGGCTGTCGATCCTGCGCACTATTCCTGTGCTGCCTCTTTCTGCTGTTGCTGCTGGAATTTTCAGTGAGGCCAACACCGCACCAGAAGGTGCCTCCCGGACATGGCTGAGCTCAGATGTCTTCTTCTTCGCAGATGCTGAGGCTGGCACTGGCACTGACTGTGATATAGGCACTTTTGACTGCCTGGTGGCATATCCTGCAGCTGCCTTGCCCTCAGCGATAGTGTCATCTTTGGAGAGAGAGGTTGATAAATCTGTGGTGTTGGGCCTTGAAGCGGCTGCTAATACATTCTGCTGCGTGTTCAATTTTCGTCTTTTGGTTGTCATCAACTCTCTGCGGGACGCCATGACACAAATACCGCCTTTACCTGCAGAGGTTCATAAAGCCATTGGCACCCTGCAAAAAGAAGAGCCACGGCGTTTGGACTGATCTGGTAAATCGCACCCACCAGTGATCAACCTCCGACTACAGACTCTGCTTGTTAATGCCGCTTGCATTCCTCTACATTGCACTCAAAGAATTGAACTCTTGAGCATCCATCCCAAGGATGAGCTTGTATTGCGGACTGGTAAGCGCGATCCAGACAGTGATGCTTGCACAATACTATTGCGGCTGTTGACGTCTAATTCTCATGGGAATCTATCATGAAACTTGCTGTGCAAGAGCCACACATTGACCCAGTCAAAGCTGCCCATGCGCACAGCAGAGCTGCCCAGTTGGGCACCCATATGGCCTCCTCCAAGTGGTTCCTGGGCCGTTCTTTAATTTTCATGGCAACCAATGTCAACAAAACAGGACATCGAGGCAGATCTCTGCGAATTACAGTGTAGTGCTGAGAGCTAAGACGTGCATAGAGAATTGCTGCCCCCGGTGCAGATCAGCCATGGCTAGGATAGAGAAGAAGCTGAAAAAGGCTAGGAGACAAGAAAGTGATAGCGAGGAGGAGGACAACAGAGAATTAGATGACGATTTCGATGAAGATGAAGACAACGAGGGACCCAATGGCAAGAAGAGAAGGAATGTCTTTGTTGACGATGCAGCTGAGGACGATGACAATGAGGTCTTGAGCTGACACAGTTCTCTCCAAAACGTAGCAAATCATACCAATGCCTATTCTGAGGATCAATTTGACCTGCTTGGGGTCACTTGTTTTCTAGGTAAAGAGATTTGCAACAGTTGGACAGTTGTTGGAGGATCCTGCTGAGCTGTTTCATGGCTTACAAAGCTCAAATGGCATTCAGGAATTTCTAGAGGTAGACATGGGTATTAGATCTGCAGCGCTATGCACTGCGCCTTTTGCACTTGACGTTCCATGCTTGTTCAGCACCTCTGTGAAGGTCCTCATTTCAATACAGGAGGAGGAGGATGAAGAGGAGGGCGGCGGAGAAGGAGACAGACGTGGCAAGAAGCGGCTGAAGCGGTCCAGGTTCGTGGATGATATAGCGGCTGTAGATGAAGACGAGGATGACGAAGAAGATGACCAGGTCTTTTTCACCTCTGATCAAGCTTTGCAGCCTCTCAGTGTCGTTCTTATTGTCAAGGTCGTTTTTGTACAACCCTCCAACGTTCTTCAAAGGAAAGACCCCCGGTATGTCTCTTTGTGAGCTTGGCTTCTTGGTCCACAGGATGAAGGCGACGATCAATTCCTGCTGGATGAGGGGGAGGAGCTGCCAGAAGTGGAGGATGTGGGCAGGAGGTAAGCGCTGGCCAAGAGACTTCTACGTTGAATTTCATCAGGGTGTCTCCTCAAATTCTTGCAGCTCCAATCCTGTCAGCCTTCCACAGCAAAAACTGCTGCCAATTGGAACGTCTGTGTAAATCTACTTGCTGCTGATACCAGCATTGTTCATCAAATCTGTACCCCAACCTGGTCATACAGATTCAGTCTGCTATGCTGGGAGCCGTGGCCACATTTTGGTACTCTGCGCCGCTGAGAGTTGTCATCAATTCATCATTCGTGGTTGCTGAGAGCAGTGGCCCTGCAGATATGATGACCGCGCAGCCACCATACGGCGGCAGGATGAGGAATTGGATGCTGAGCAGCTGGAGGCGTATGTCCAGCAGCGCTTTGGCAACCAGCGAGACGTGGCGCAGGACTTTGGGGACAACCTGGAAACAGGTCTGGTTTCCTGAGCAATGCAAAGTCTTCTACCAAGAAGTTGAAGAGCAGGCTGGGATGCCTCGTGCTCCGGGAGTCAGAATAGTGACCGGGATTGTTCTCAGGCCAATTGTGTGCTTCTTTGCTGCCCATCACAGAGCTGCCTACCTCCTACTGTTCCACGTTTTGCTCACATGAGCAGCTTAGGTTTGCCAAAGCCATGTATGGCACACCGCATGACATGAATGGATTACTCACTGTGGCTGCTGCCCCTTGCAGGCGCGGTGCAGCAGCAGGCGCTACTGCCGACGCATGCGGACCCCAAGCTGTGGACGGTGGAGACTCGGGGCGGTTCAGCGCGCGAAGCATGCATCAAGCTCATGCAGAAGGCCATCAACAAGACCGAGGCCGGAGAGCCGCTGCTCATCCGCTCTGTGTTCTACCAGGAACACCTCAAAGTGGGTGTCCTGCTGATGTGCCAAGCAAGACGCCAGAGCAGTGCCTTAACAAGTTTCTTGCAGTCGGGCCTGGATGCAACTGTTGTTGCATTGGAAGCAATCCACGCCTTTCTGTCATCAATATTGGGTGTAGGTGCATCTGAAGTCGGCTTCAGTTGACTTGTTGAAGCTCTCTCTGGCTTACACAGGAGCAGGAGTTGTCTCTGATTTAGAGAAGCACATGACTGTTCTTGCAAGTATGCATCACTCTCTCATCCGATTTGCAGATGTGTTACCTGCTGCTCCCCAGGGCTACATCTATGTGGAGGCGCACAAGGAGAGCCATGTGAAGGAGGCCATCCGGGGGCTGACCTGCCTGCTGTATGGCAAGGGGGCAACCCTGGTGCCCATGAAGGAGATGGTGGATGCCATCACTGTCAAATCTGTCGCCAAGGGCAGCAATATAGGTGCGACACCTGTGCCCTTGCCGCTAGATATAAAATCAATACTTTGATGGTTTAGCATGGTGTAGCATGTATTATCTGTAGCATCAACATTTTGCTGGCATCATCTCGAAACATGCTAGAGTTACAGATTTTGCATGCCATGCCACTTATGGGGCACCTGCTTTGAAAAAAGGGGAACTCAGGCTCGTCTCGAGCAGTCCATTGCACCTGGGCTTTTGCATTGGATGGGGGTGGGGAGAATATTGATGTGATATCTTCCGAAGTAATATAGCAAGGTAGTTGAGGTGAATGTGGGGTTTGTGAGTGCAGAGGAGGGCGCCTGGGTGCGCGTCAAGATTGGGCCCTACAGCGGGGACCTGGGCAAGGTAGTCAGCGTGGACTATAACTCTGACTCAGCACGAGTCAAGGTGGTTCCCCCACCATACTACCCAGTCCGGTTTCTTTTTATCTCTGAAGCACGTTGCTTGCATTAAGACGAGGTTCTGATGTACACGAAGGAAGACCTTCTCCAGTTTTCACCACCTCCCTATCTTCACTCCTGCCGTTTTCCCTGAATGTTCTGGAGCATTCGAAGTCCAGACACTAAGGGTTCTTTGGCGGCAGCAAAGATAGCCTAGTGACAGGGGCGTGCGGCTTTCCAGCATGAGCAAGTGAATGTCCTACTTTGTGTTAGGCATCTAGCGGATGATCTGACATGTGTTATGGCGCCAAATTACCAACTTTGATGACGTGTCCTGGACCTTTTCACCGTCTTTAAGTTTGAATTTTTCTGCTCAGGTCATTCCTAGGCTAGACTATGCTGCCCTGGTGCCAAAGGAGGAGCGCAGGGAACGAGGGGCGCCTACCACTGGCAAGAAGCCGCGCGTTCCCGCCAGGTCAGCTTCCTTGGCACACCAGAGCTCATATTGTTGATCAGTATCTCTAAAAGCACAATGCTGTATGGCAGGGTATATGAAGCAATGGGGCAGGCTGCGGCAGTGACTGTCAACAAGCAGAGATCAGAGTATCCCAAGCAGCCCTTGAGAGGGTGGCGGGTGGTCTTTCAGACAATTATCTACTTATAACCTCATTGGAGTCTGGCAGAATTGCTCTATGCAACCAGCAACGAGACTGTAGAAGATGAGGATGCTTACCTTGCTCGACTGAAACAGCACTCATGAAATATACCGAGTCGTGGGACCATTCGTTGCAGGGCGTTCTCTCCTGCTGACGCAAAGGATCAGGGCCTGATAGTGGAGCAGAGGAGGAAGCCGGGCGGAAGCGGTTACTACTACATACTACGTAATCAGCACTACGAGGACGGCTACCTCATCAAGCAGTACAACCGCGCGCGCCTCGAGCTCATCTCTGGGCTGCCCCCGCTGGAAGAGCTGCAGCGCTTCAACCAGGTGCGGCTGCCCTGGTACTTTTGATGTAGGCAATCTGCAAGAGAGCTCTAAATCAACAATCATGCGGACAGTTTTGCAGTCAAGATGAGCGTGCTGCAACGCGCCTGCTGTCGTGGCATAAAGAGAATGTGCAGCTGAATTTCTGCAGAAACAATTCCAATCCGTACTTTGCTTCTATGTTGAATTGGGCTTTTGCTCAATTGCTAGGCTATTATAAGTGGCTATTGGTGTCAAGACAAGAATTCCGTGTGACGGGTAGCCATGCTGCAGAAAGCCTTGTCGTCATGCATGCATGAGGGCATTGCCTGATCAGGTGGGCATGGCGTCGCGCACAGACGAGGACCCGGAGGGCGGCGAGCTGGCGCAGCTAATGCGCAGCCTTGGAGACGGTGCAGAGGGCGGAGCCGCCGTGCGCTATGAGAAGGGCGACAAGGTGACTCATTGCACCCTTGCCAATAACATTACTGATTGCTCACCTGTGGTCTAGCGGAGTTGGGGGACCCTTCTTGATTCTGGAGGGTTGCTGTGAGAAGAGGGCAGCGAGGCTTGCGTTTTGCCACTTTGTATGATTGTTCAACGTTTTGTCTTCTAAGCCCAACAAATGGTGGCCAATAGCAGGTTGTTGGCCAGTATTGATTAGTGACTCGACTTGCAGTCCCTCCCAAAACCTTCCTGACCAGCAGCAACATGATAGCAGGATATCTTCTGCTATTATGATGCTCGTGCGTCTGCCTCCAGTGCATGCTCTATAGCAGTGGGGCCTGTTCTGGCAAGGCATCCCCTTAGCATGAGCGGTTGTGCGCGCACAGATCGTAGTGACGGGAGGCGACCTGACTAATCTGCGCGGCCGGGTGATTAACGTGCTGCCAGACGGGCGCGTGGAGATCATGCCCACGCAGCTGGGCCTCACGGATGCGCTCACCTTTGATGCCGGCCAGCTGCGCAAGTTCTTCGAGGTGCGCTCTGCCTTCCATCATAACCCTCTGCTGTGCGTATTTGAACAACTGGATTCTACTGGATAGGCTCAAGTGGAGGGTTGTAGAGGGCCTTTTGAATACAATTTTCAGGTTGTGCAGGGAAACACTTTCTTTATTCCTGCAAAGAATGTCTGGTCTGCTTGGAACCCGATGTAAACTAGAATGGGGACTTGTTGAGGGTCATTGAGTAGCAGGCAATCTAGTCGTGAAAGAATCCAGGAAAAATGGTATTTCAGAGTAGATAGACTGCTTCATTGTCACCTTGAACAGCCATTACCCTCAATGAACAGCATTAGATTGATGCCGGCACCAGGCTGGCATGGTGCAGGTTCAAGTTCAGATACATCTATACATTCATGGCGCGTGCTGTGCATGCAAAAGCGGGAAACTCTGTTTCCTCGTCACCCTAACAAAGGATGCCCTCAACAAGCAGTATCTGTGCAATGTGTAGCCAGCACAAGGCTGGCATAGTGCAGGCCCAAAAACACATCCCCTTTCCCAGTATGTATTGAATTTGGCGCATTCTGCGTGCGCAGGCGGGGGACTATGTGCGCGTGAACAGCGGGCAGCACGAGGGGCAGACAGGGATGATTGTGAGCGTGGAGGAGCCCATCTGCGTGCTCATGACCGACTCCACGCGCGAGCAGCTTCAGGTCTTCACCCGCGACCTCGCCGAGTCCTCCAACGTCGCCTCCGGCGTCGACACGTGCGCCGCCCCTTTTGCTGTGTCATTCCCCTTGTCCCTGGCTTATCCTGTGTGCATTGAATTACGTGAAGGCATTCAGGACCTCTGTTGTGAGATTATTATAAATTCAAGGCTGCACTGCACAGGCCTTTGCTTGTTCAGTGCTTGAGCTTTCTCCTTGGGAGAGATGCTGACACATGTTCCATGATGCATGGACATTGGGAGCGCGGATTACGAGCTATTTCAGCACAAGTCATAGATTTATTGCACCGCGCATTGCGTTTTTGAAGCTGCCGGAGGTTGTCACAGGGACTTGACCTGCAATGTGCTGGGCTCACAGTCTGGACTGTTTTGCATGGTGATCCTACCACCCATGCATTGCTGGCATGGCCATTGAGGATGATGTGTCTGCATGCAGGCTTGGTGCGTATGAGCTGCATGATCTGGTGGTGATTGACTCGTCCACTGTGGGCGTCATCATTTCTGTAGCCAAGGACTCCTGCAAAGTGCTCACCAACAAGGTGGGCACGTTGAAGCCTGCCCTCGCTGCAGTTTCTAATTTGCCTTTGCCATTTACCACCTGTTTCCTTTGGTCTATGGGAATTGTGGCGTGGTCCCTTGTGTTCCAAGTTCGTGGGTGCATTCCAAGGCTTTGTGGTGGGCACCGCATTTTGTCCAAAGCTCAGTTGGCGTTGTCTACTGAGTTGAATGATGCTTCCAGCATCCTCCAATACATCAAATGTTCCTGCAAAGTTTCTCAGGAACACAGGGCAGTGCCAACCTTTACAGCCCTGTAATGCACCATGGAAAAAGCAACGTTCCCTTTTTAGGGCGGTTTTGCTGGACATTTTCACATGGCCTTGCTATGTTGACGTCCAAACGAAGGGATTGGCAGGGTGTGATGTCGGCAAAAATAAGAAGGATTGCCCAGATCTTGACAAGGGATTCTTGCTGCAGGGGTCTGTGGATCAGCCGATGGTGAAGGTGTGCAAGGTCGAGGAAATAAAAAACAAGATGACCAGGGATGGCGTCGCCACGGTGACTTTCCTGAGCACTCCTCTTCTACCTGTTGAATATCTCCCATCTGCCCTAATTGCTTGCAATCACCAACTGCTGAATTGAGCTCTGATCTCACCCAGCAGAGGGATCCAATGGCCCATGCACATGCCAGCCCACGCTATCGTGTCTGGTGCCGTGTGCAGACAGCAGCTATCCACCTCTCAACAGGAACAATTTAAATTTGCAAATACAGCGCCTTAAATTCCTAACAGCCAAAGTATGCGCCTAAGACAGATACAGCAGGTGCATTGCCCATTTATGTGGAGGAGACAGGGTGCAGACAAGTGGTGGGTGTTCCCTGTGCAGGACGCACTGCACAGGGAGATATTGAGAGATGCCACAGTGGACATCATGGATGGCCGCCTGAAGGGCCGCTCCGGCACAGTCAAGCACATCTTCAAAAAATCTATCTTCCTGCACCTCAAGTGCGCACACACACCCCCTCGCTTTTTCTTGCTGCGCTTGCTGCCTTAATACAAGCACACAACCATGGAAATTGCTTGATGGTTCCTCTTGCATGAATGGAGATTGATCAATAATGTGCACATCTTCTTATTCCCCTCATGGCCCTTGTCTATGCCCTAGAACACGTCCTGCTCCACTAGCAAGCCCGGTTGGTAAATGCATCCGCCCCTTTGAGAAGTCAAGTTTGCAGATGCTGCAGTCTGGGATGTCTTATGACATCATGATGAGCTCCCAACGAAGACATATTGGGGCTTTTCGTGGCAAAGGGTTATTTTAAAGTATGTTACAGAAAAATGCAGCCGTGACCTTACTGGCATGTGGGTTAAAAGTGTGCTTGTCATGCGGCAGTGACTTGCTGGAGAACGGCGGCTTTGTGTGCTTGATGTCGCACAAGGTCAGGACAAAGGGCGGCGGCAAGGGGCCGTCCGGGGTGTCGGCTGGCGTCAAGAGTGGGCTTGCCAATGTGCTGCGCTCACCCAACCCCTATGCCAGGTGCAGAGACTTCCCGCTCACCGGAGAGCTAATATTTCAGGAAAAGACAGGATGAGCCCATGACTTTGATTTTGGAAGATCACCGTAAGTGTTATTTGGTAAATATCTGTGCCACTTCACCGGGAACTCATGCAGCATTCCCACAGACTGAATCTCAGCCAGGAAATTGTGAACTCAGCTGCACCAAATTATTCTTTGACCTCCAGAGTGTTTGCGCCTGAAGCTCGTGATTGGCAAGCTCAAGAATTCAGCAAGGAGCTGGTTGTGTCTGTGCAGAAGGCTTTCCTGACTGGCAATCAGGCTCTGCCTCATGCCATCCCACAATCCCCCATGGAGCAGCCACAGCACATGCACTGTCTCCCCCTTGCGGATGCAGCAATAACATCATGTCATCCCAAAATGCCATATATAAGGATGTCTTTTCTATGCGCAGCGGGATGGTCCCGGCCTCGCCACGCATTGGGGGCGCGTTCGGGGCACCGCCGCCCCCGCGCTTTGGTGGCGGTGGCGGCGGTCCCCCCGGCGGTGGCTTTGGCGCCAGCCGCGGCGGTTACGGCGGCGGCGGTCGCGGCCGGGGCGGCCCGGACGACCAAATGATTGGGAAGGTCACCACCATTGCGAAGGGCCCCTTCAGGTGAGCAGAATGCTTGATCCTTCACCGTTGAAGCAGGAGCAGCCGCTCTCAAATGTGGCTGTGGAGCCATTTATATTCTTGCCCGCTGAAGAATGCCGAGGACTCGTATGGGATCTCGTTTTGGCGAACATATCTTGTGTAGGCCCTTGACATGCCGAGATGGCAATGAGTGCCAGCATCGCATGCATGATGCTGCCCGTCCCATAGCACAGTTCAGTCTAGGTGGCTTGAGAGAGAATGATTGGCAGTGAAACGTCCCTCACACTCACAGCAAGGTTTGACTGTGCCAGCTGCTTCACTTGACAATATATTTGACTTCTGTTACTTTGTACAACAGCAAGCATCATACCTGCCCGGACGTCAACCGAAGGGTGGATTACCAAAGACACTGTCAAAGGTGTTGTTTTGACTTGCGCTTTGCAGGGGCTACCGCGGGCGCATCACAAAGGTGACGCCGACGGAGGTTCGCGTGGAGCTGGAAGCCCAGCAGCGAGTCGTTGGCGTCTCTCGCGACGCGATCCCTCCTGAGCACGGCGGCGCGCCTCTGCCGCGCGAGCCGCCGCGCTTCAGTGCTGCGCCAAACACTCCCGCGCACCTGGGCATGCACGCCACGCCACATCGCTACGTGCGCCTCTCCTCACAGCATCTTTTGTATATTGTGTGCGTTTGGGATCCAGAGAGAGCAAGTCTAGGCATACACGCCGCGCTACACCGCCACATGCGCGCTCCTCACAACAGTTGCATGTTGTGCGGGCCCGGAAATGCTGGAATTGTTTGGAAGGAACTTTGGGGTAGGGAAGGTTTTTGTGGTGGACTCCCGGGCATGCAGGCATGCATGCACCGGCTTGCCACGGCAAGGGTGTGTCACCTTGGAAACGTGCCATCAAGGAATGCTGTGGGAAACTCAAGACAGTGTGCGGAAAGTGTATGACTCATCTGTTGCGCCTTCATTCATGTTGCCATGTGAGGGATGCAGCCCTGCCTCAGTGTGTCTATTGCTCTGCTCTGCTCCTTCACACATCTACTTTTGTGTCTGACAGTCTTTTTGTGCTGCGCAGGGCTCCCAGACTCCCATGCATCCGAGCATGACGCCGATGCACCCGAGCATGACCCCTTCGCACCCTGGTTTAGCGACCCCTGGGAGAGATGCCTGGAACCCTAACCTTCAAACCCCTCGCCACCCCTCCAGCGACCCTGGACCCTCCACGGCAACCCCTGGGACCATGCCCTACGGGAATTACAATGCTGGCACCCCCGCATTCACCCCGGCCTTCACGCCCGCAGAGGCCCCCGCGCCCACCCCCGCCGGCTTTGGGGACACGGGCACGACACAGGTTATTGCCGTTCTTGCTCATAATGACGTCATGACTACTTTTCTGCCAAGATGTGGAATTCTTGGTTAGAGAGTGGATCCTGCATATAAGCACCGTTCTCAGGTTTACTGGGACCTCATCCTGGTCTGTAAGAATGAGTCACGAGGTGTTGTTAGCAATGCGGCCGTGTAACATCACTTTCATTTGGATCGCCACTCTGCAAGCTGATCTGCTTTGCTTTGCTTCACTTCATAGATTGTGTCCTCCCTCATGTGCTTCTCGCTGATCACTTTTCTTCTCACACAGGGGTATTCGAATGGGGGATGGACCCCCGCGCTGCCGTCAGGAGGGCCCCCCACTGCGGGTGGGGTTGGGGGACCGACCCCTGGTTACTACCCCACCCCTGCAGCCACCCCTGGCGTCGGCACACCCGCCTACGACCCAGACTCTGGCCAGACCATGGGTGCGCTCCTCTCTCTGGCAAGATTTTGGTACTTACTACCTTACTGATGTTTTGTGTAAATTTTTCAGCCCAGTACAGACTGCCTGCAATCTGGATGCCAATCGAGGGACAAAGCCAGCAGTATGTTTGGTGGTAGAGAGCACACAATGCAATGACTATCCTGCTTCAGCATAATCACTGGAAAGCACAGCAATGTCCCATATTGCACAGGCAATCGCCTTGGGGATGCAATTGTGCTTGCCGTCCCGATTTTGCTACATGGGTGGCATAAAGCATTGCTCTTGGAATGAGGGGGGGGGATCTTCTAGAATGAAGCACCGGAGCTGCATTTATGTGATGGACCGCACCCAAGGGGCGGTGTGGCCTGTCAACAAAAGTGTTGCAGGGCGGGGCTCTGGACCCGCTGTGGTGCCCAATCGTTTATTTATGAGGTTCTGAACACCACAATAGCTCTTTGGCATCGCGTGTAAAGCCTTTCCGTGTTTGCAGGCGCCAGTGCGGGTCCGGGCTGGGAGCACTACGATGGGATTGCCGTGCAGCTGGCGGACAGCGGCCGCGTCGGCGTCGTGAGGCGTATCTCCGCCGACGGTGCCGCGGCCGTCGCGCTCGGCAGCGAGGACGCCGAAGGACGGCTGCAGCTGCCGGAAGCTGCTGAGGTCGTTCAGACGGTGAGGCAGCGCTGAGTCATTCCTCCTCGCTTGGTTGCTGTGAGTCTAGGAAGTTGCCCTCAGGTGCGTTGTTAAATGCTGGGCAAAGGTGTGGAGCATTTGCAGGATTGCATCATGTGGTCCTTTAAGTCACGTTCCTGTGTGACTTCTGAGGGCTAATAATGATAAGCGAAGGAAAGGTTAATACAGTGGCTCGGCAAGAGCACCAGTCCTTAGAGATAGAGGCAATTTTGTTTTCCAAATCTCTGCAATACTGGCTCACTTGTGTGCTCCGAGATGTGTGAGAGAGGCACAGGAGCATCAGTGGGTCTACGTTTCAAATCAGCCTCACAGAGTGTGTGATCTCAGGGTGGGATTTCTGTTGGCGCAGGTGGGCTCCAATCTGCAGCTGCTGCCGACCAAGAAGAAGGACATGATCCGCGTAATGGTGGGAGACTTCAGGGGGCAGATCGGCCTGGTGCTCAACATGGCGGACGCTGACGCGATTGTGAAACTGGGAGAAGGAGACATGAAGGTCTTGAACAAGAGCATGATCGGCCTGCTCTATGGGCGCATCCCCGAGCCCGGACAATTTTGAATTGGGCAGCAGCCGGTGCCTCTGCGGCGCAGCTGAGATGGACAGATCGTGGCGTGTTCTACGTGCTCCCTTTCTTGCTGTCAATTTGCCGAATCCTGCAGCTGCACTCTCTGTGAGAGACAGGTCTTGAAGGCCTTGCAGGCTGAGGGGCTGTGCCTCTGGGCTGACTGGCAGCTACAGAGGCCTCAACAAAGGGGCATTTCAGGGGATTATTGTGAGGAGGCTTAGGCCCTTGGTGCATGTACATCTTGCTGCAGGAACATGGTTTGCTGCACGTTGAGAGCACAGATGTGGACTGCAATGCTGTGCTGTTCGTGAGAACCCCGAGGTTTGAGGTGGCAGTAAAACCCAGTCAGGCAGAGTGCCAGAGAAGTTCGCTGTCAGGGTAGTCAGTTTGCTGCCAGTGGCCAATTAAAAATGACTGTTGTACATCACTGTGGGGCCAACAGGGGCATTCAAGGTCCTAGTGCTGGCGCTGCTTAAATGGTACAGTTGGGTGGTACCTGGGAAATTTGAAGATTTTCAAATCCATTCGATAAGTTTTTGGGGCAAGCTGTTGCTGCTGCCCCAGAGGAGTCAAACGCTCATGCCCTCTTTCCTCTACAAAGAGCCCAGCAACCTTGTGTCTGAATTTCGGCTCAGAGGTCATGGCTGGGAAAGGCCGAGGCTAGGTGGGCCCTGTGCTCCTGCACTGCCCTGCTGCTGTGGGAAATTTATATCTGTCAGTACAGCTTGTGAGCTCAGATTGCTCAGTGGCACATTGCTCTTGGCACTGGCATATCCATCACCTACCGTTCCGTCAGGTTTGACACATTGAACTTGACGGGCTGGAGCTTGCACTTTCTGGTGCACCACCGTGTCTTGCTTGTGATTACTCTGCCAATGATTTTCTTCTGCATCACTAAGAGGTAGGACTTTGGACCACTGAGTACGTGTACGGGTGTGACGGACTGCTGGAATAGCCTTTAACCTAGGTGGTATGTCGTCCCGGAACAGACGACGCTGCATCTGCTGGCTGCGCGTCTGGGGATGAAGCCTGAAACGAAACGGGTATGCTCTCTGTCCATTGATCTTGTACTGCGGCACAAGTACGCTGTCTGGGTAATGTTATGCAGGGAACCGGATGTATTGCGAACGCATCCGGTTCAAACAGAGGTTTAGGAATCTGGGCGCTGCGCCGACTGCTCACACGCACGTCAGTCGGATCAAAGCTATCAGAAGCGTGATTACAGTGCCTTCAAAACACGGTGCCTCGGGAATCGAGCGAGAATCTTTTGTTCCCGCCATGCGGACCGGCGGCTCGAATTTGTCACACTCAGTCAAAAGAAAATGTGCAGCGAATTTCGCGTATCTTCAGCAATACTTAGTAGTTTACGGCACCACCTGCAAAAATTTACCTCCGCCTCGTCGTTACCCCAATAAACCGGGCCCCGATTTGGACTTCCACGATCGACAGCTGAGATCCAGGTCACCTAGGTTCTGGCCAAGCCCTTTTCATTGCTCCACAGCACACTTTCGCGCCATTCCCATCGCAAGCGCACTGCAGCGTCGCACCACCAACTTTGCATCCACCTTCGCATCCCAGTCTCGCACGGTTTCCTGCCGCGCACCTCCCGGGATTGTTCGTCTCTCAGGCGCTCCCTGACATTTGTCAACCAGCCGTTTCGTCCTGCCCTTACTAGGGCAGTCAAGACCTTGTTATCCTTGCGCCCGGCCCCAGCCTTGCCCTGATGGAGGTGTTGTTTGAGCCCAAGTGCGCCATCTGCCCCGCCGAGCCGGACGACCTGGCCTCGGGCGGCTGCAGCGACGGGTGCGAGCTGCTCACTGGCGAGGTTTGCGAGGCCAGCTGGTGGGATGGGTTACTCAATGGGAGCGAGTCGGAGGGCCCGGAGGCCGGATTCAATGGGAGCCAGCATGAGGTGTCTGCCATGGTGAGCCCCTGGCATCGCCCTGTGCTGGTGCTGCCTTTGATCGCCGTGTTGGGCGCTGCCTTCCCATCGCAGGTAGAGGATAAAGGGTCTTGGCACAAAATGCACGCCGGATCCTCCGGGCGGGTGCTGGCAGGTCGTGGTGTGTTTAATTGCGTGTTGTTTGAGCTAGGTATGTGTGTGCCTAGATCGTATCGTTTGGCCCTGTGCTGCCTCGAGCTAGCGCGAGTTCCCCATTCGCCCCACGTGCAGAGCGTTTCCCGCTTTCTTTGTGCCTCGCTCTGGCGACATGCTGCGCGACCGTGGCGGTGCCCATATGTATCCGGTGACCCTGTAGCGCCGATGTTTGTGCACCCAGCAGCGGGAGGCCAGCCTTTGCTTTTGCGCCCGCCACGAGGATGACGCGGTTCGCATTCCATGGGGGTTTGGTGCACACTTGGTGTGTTAGATTACATCTGGCCCGATCCTGTTGCCTGATGCTTCATATGGGTAGGTGCATGTGTTTGGGATCAATACGGCGATTCGTGCCTGCGCGATAGGCAGTGTTGGCCTTTGTGCATAAGTAACGGTAGAAGAATCCACTAGAAGGCAGTGCAGCCAGGTGCTTTAGATGTGCCATGAAGGAATTCGGTGCATGTGACAGCAACAACGATAGATGCAGGACAAGCCTCCAGGGGTCCTGCATTGAACAGGGGGATGACACCATATTGGTGCATCTGGCCATCAAGGAGCCTTGTCACCCCTTCGAATGACTCTGTGCCCCATGTTATCCCCTTCAATGTCCCAGAAATGAATGTTGTAGGCTGTTCTTATGCAAGCCTATTGATCATTGTTGGACATTTGGCTTCTAGCCTTCTTGGAGGGCCATCCCATGGGAGATGACCACACCCAGAATGTCTTTGGAGGCATGGTAGGAGCCCCCTTGGGCTTTCTATCGTCCTTGTATCCCCTTGAGTGTCTACAGCAAGCTCCTGTGTCGTTGGATCGGGCCGATTTAGCGCCCCAATGCACAACACATGCTCACCGTGTCGCCATGGTGCCATGTTCAGGAGTGGCAAACCATTGGCGGTCTGGAAGCGGACTGCGACCCCAACAACATCCCCTGCATGGCCGACGAGCTGGAGCACTTCTCAGAGCAGCTCCCATTCTTACTCCCCTGGTGAGCATCTGTTCCAGTGTGACACCAGTCATGTGCCCTTGCTATTAATTCTGAGTGCCTCGATCCCCTCAACACTCTTTTGTGCAATATGATACGCATACTTTCTGCATTCAAAGGCGCAACATGCTGCAAATATCCAAGGACAATATTCAAGGCAGCCACCGCAGCCATGATGTACAGTGTGGCAAATGGATAATTTTTCTCTCTGGGGCAAGCATATAGTTAGTGGGGGATAATTAAGTTCTGCTGGCTGTGCTGCAGCGAGCCAGAGATCCTGCCATCCCCGGTGCTGCAGAACTGCCTGAGCAGCTCCAACGTGTCAGCCCTCTCCTGCGCCACCAAGGCATCCGTGCCCGCTGTCTTCGCGGCGCAGCCACCAGCCATGGTGGAGGAAGCTGAAGAAGAGGCGGCAGAGGCTGATGCAGCCGCAGCTGCCTCAGCTTCGCCGACGTGCAGAGGCGTTCTCATGGCGGTTGCCTTGAACCAGCGGGAGCCCAAAGGTGCACCTCGCCTGAGGGCCCCTGACACCCGCAGCATGTCCTGCTTGTTTTAGTAAATCACAGCCTTATGAAGCAGTGTTGTTCAATCACCCCCAGCAGCTTCCAATGCATGCCTCAGCAAGGCGGCTTGCGTCTTCTCAAGGTCGATGAAGCGCGCATGCCACACAAGTTCTCGGGGCTGCTAGATTGCTGAGCTGAGACGATATCTGGCCTGGCGCCGCGTCACAATCAGTCAAGCAGAACGTCATGGCAGAGAGGAAGGTACAAGCACATAAGGCATTGAGAGTGACACTCACGTCAGCAACTGTTGGTGGGCACAGGGGAGGAGGAGGAGGGGGGACCGCTGTCACCGGCGCTGCGGGCGCTGCGCATGAAGCTTCCGGACTCGCTCAAAAATGCGGAGGCCATCCGCGATGGCTGCAGCCCGCCCTTCGCCGGCGCCTGGCGCGGCTGTGCCAAGAGCTCCTGGTGAGAACGCAGCCCAGAATCCCTGGTCCTCTCCCAACCCCACAGCCACCAAGGACACCTGACGTTTGCCCCACTATGATACATCACGGTGCTCTGTGTTGATATTGCCTGATCAGCTCTAGCCTCTGTTCATAATTGGTGTGCCCTGTGGGAACAGCGGGGTGAGATAAAGTGTGCTTTTATATCATATATTTTGGAGAATGTCTGCCTAGGCCATTGGGGCTCAAGGTTTAGGCCTTTTGAAGTTTTGACATTCAAACTGTTGTGCTGTGTCAATGTTGAAGGAGCACAACCGTTCTTGCGCGCAGGTGCAACCGGGAGAACCGGCACCGTGGCGTGTGCAACACGCGGGCCGAGGTTCCCGGCCTGGCGGCGTACGGCGCGGAGCAGCTGGCGGCAGAGGGCGTGCGCGGCGCAGACTTCCCGGGGCAGTGGCAGCTGCCGGGCACCTTCATCAAGGAGGAGCAGCCACGCCGTGACGATCTGGACGACAGCGAACAAGGTGGGGGGCTTGACACTTTGCTGACCTTCACTGTAGACCCTGATAGCAGTCTTTGAGGCAGGGAATGAATGGTGCTGGAAGGGACCCTGCCAACATTGAGGCCTCGCCACTGGCTAGCATTCTGGTCAGGTTCAGCCATTGGCCATGTTAACACTGCTGCAGCAAAGCCAACCTGTGTGCTGGGATGCAGAAGAGGCATTGCGCGTTCCAATCAAACAAAACGATGGGATCATGTCTATGACATCTTGAAATCAGACAGCGGTGGTCTGCTATCAGGAGTAGCTGAGTACATGGGCACGGTGGCAGCAAATCTCGTCAGGCAGTTGCAGGCAAATAAACAGCCTTAATCAACTCTCAAAACTTAATTGGACGACACTGATTCTTCCTTTTCCTCTCTTGCGCAGCATCGGCCACGGAGGTGCTACTTGAGCGTGCATGCGATCCGGACGCGCAGTGCCTGGACAGTGGCATTCCCCGCTGCTGCCAGGTCAGCCTCGAGCCGCAGCCCAACTGCCACTCACGCACGCGCCTGCGCCTGATGGTCAAGCGGCAGCAGCAAGCGCCCGCGGAGGAGGGTTCGCCCCCGGACGGGCCCCCCACCCCCGAGCTGCAGGCCCCCGCATTTGCGTCCCAGGAGTCGTCCGACTCTGCCAACACCCAACGGTGCGCGGTGGCCCATGTTTGCAAATTCAGATTCGGATTCAAATTTGAATATGCTGGTTTGTGATAATTTGCACACAGCAAGCGCCTGATCCGGTATTGTCCCTGCACGAGCGCTAAATGCCTGAGGGTGTAGGCGAGCTGCTGCACACACGCTGCCGGGTTCAAGGTGTTGTGTCATATCAAGCACCACCCAGGCTGACTCTGCAGAAGCAGTCCGTCTGCTGGCCTCGTGCAGAGTCAATCAAGCACGGCTCATGGAATGCAGATTGCGCGTCCCATATATCTGCAACTGAAAGAGGCCGAGATATTGATGGGTTTGTTTTTCACTGTGCAGGGAGACGGATGCGAGCAGCGAGGACACCGGCGGGGCGGACGCTGACGAGGTACGCTGCTGCGCCCACATCGACCGCAGTCCGCCGCCAAAAGCCACCCCGGCCGCCGCCAAGACCTCAGAGCGGTTGCGTCGCGTGTCACCCTCTACCCCCGAGGCCACCGCGCACCGCCCCAGCTCCAAGCCCACCCCGGTGAGCCATTAAATCCACATTCATTACAGCCGTGCATGCTAGCAGAGCAATAAGTAATGGCGCTATCCTGAAACCTTCACAAGACTGTCTGGACCTTCAATCTGCCAGCAAGACATTGATGTTTGTGGGTTATTTGTTCACTTTTTGTTTGCATTCAGACCTATACTTCAGAGGCGGTATCTTGTTGTTCTCGGTGTTGACTTTTGATATGTGCAGGAGCGGCTGGAGCGCAGCCTGCAGGTGTCTGCGGCAGCAGGCAGGCGCGAGGCGGTGGTATCGCCCTTCGCGGCCTCGCTACCTCTGCCGCATGCGACCGGCCGCGGCTCTTCCCCGGGCGGCTTTGTGCAGACTTCAAGCGGTCGCATCGCGCGGCCTACGCCCAAAACCGCTGCCTCGCGGGCCGCCTCCGATGACCTCTCTGAACTCTCCCACACCGAAGGTGCGCGCCCCAATGCTGAGCTTGTCCACTGTATGCATCCACTGCCGAGAGCATGTCTGAAGCCAGCAGACCGGCCTTCCTGTTTGTGGGATCTGACAGTGATGCAGTTCTTCTGGTCATGCGATATTAAATAATATATTGACATGTGAATAGGTCCAATCAAGCCATGTGCCGGGTGACACCCGTCGGAGTATCCGAGAACGTGCAATCTTTTGTTCTCGACAAATGCCATCCTTTCAAGGGTCTGACGTCAGGTGTATGCTGTCAAAGCAGCAGATCGAATGCTAACGCGTTCTCCCTCGGGTGGCGCAGGGCACAGAGCGCCGACGAAGCGCAAGAGCGGGCGGCCGGCCAAGGGCGGCGAGAAAAGCAAGCGGCGGCGCATGGTCGGCGGCATCCTTAAGACTGTCGGCCACGCAGCGCCGGGCCAGCAGTGCACCCAGTGTGGCACTCAGGTGCCCATCTCTCCCTCCTCCAATGATCAAACAAGCAAACGCCCTGCACCGCCAAGATAACAAGTTTGGCTTTCAACTGGCTTTATTCTCTAGGCGAGTGACAATTCTCCCTGACGATTGACTTCAACGCCACGGCACTAGCCACATTTCAGCCTAAATGTCCATCTCAATGCTCAAAACATCCCTGTCGGTTTCTTTGCAAATCTAATATGGATTTGTTGGAGACAGAGACGATATCATGCAGAAGAAGAGAAGAAGAGCCTGACATGAAGAGTCATGTGCATGTTGCTCACACGCTGATATCATTCTTGCAGGTGACCCCTGTGTGGCGCGCCGGTCCCTATGGCCCCAAGACCCTGTGCAACGCCTGCGGCGTCCGCTACATGAAGCAGGTTAAGAAGAAATGATCGGCCTCTCTCCCTCTCGGCAACTCTGGGGAGGGACAAGACTTCCGACCGAGGATCAGCAAGGGCTGCATGATGTCGGCGGCCATGTGTGTAGCGTCACCACCTAGGGCACCGAGCTGTACACACAAGCTGGGGTGGACGCATGTGCATGCAACTCAATACAGAGTTCTCTCGTGCGATGTCGATCACACCGGCTTGCCGTTGCGGCATGCAGACCTGGAGAGTCAAGGAAGACTTGTTGACTTCTGCATGTCTGCCTGACCGGCTTGTTTCTGGTGGGGTCTGCGCCCCTGGGCAGCCCTGCGGCTGCTTGATGTGTTTTGCGCGCATAAAATTGACACTGCATCGCGTATTAGGGAGCTCACGCCTGCGGCCGTGGGCTCAGGTTTTGGAGACTCGCCAGCACTAAGACAGGACCTTTCTGCGCACGGATGTTTAATTCATTTGCTTGGCTCCGCTTGCTTGTGAGATCTGCTTGCGGCTGTGGGGGTGGAGAAAGGGCCCCCCGAAGATTTGATCTACCTGCTCTTCCTGCAGATTGTCTGCACAGAAATGATGAGTCACTGGAGAACTGCTGCCTCCGGATGTGACTGAATAAAAGTAGTTGGAACGACCATGCTCAGATGGGCGCCCTGGGAGTGTCTGAGGGGCCAACTTGTGGATACTCGGCACCATGGGAATCAGTCAGAGGGCGCCAGAATGATGATCTGTGATGTGTAGACCTGAAAGACTCTGAGGATGTGGGCTGTAGTGGCTGTGGTCGTAGGACCTGTGATGGTTTTGGGTGGGCAGGCAATGTTTGGCAGTGGCTTTTGCTGTCTTTGCAAATGTCTTTGATTTTCGGTGCACGATGCGTGCTCCGAGATATTTTATGGGGCATCAGAGTATGTAGACAAAGATGACATTCAGGCGGTGTTTCGAGTGAGAGAATGACGGTAGGACAAAGTGGGTACCATGTGTTTTTTCTTCCCTTTATGTTTGTTGCGAGCCCCTTTTGGCATCGTGAATTTGTTGATGTGTGGTGGGGCCTGGGGTAGCAGACTGTCTTGTGCCTCTCAGACAGATTGCAGCCCTTGGATCTCACAATAACGGCCGCAGGAGCCCACTCAGATAGGCATTCCATCTCTCTGCAAGAGACCAGACAGTTACAGCCTGGCCTGACATTCTTACTTCTGCTGTGTTGCGCGCCCCTTTTGTGCGCCCCGATTGTTTAGTGTGAGATGCGGTAATTGATGAATCCTGCAAAAGATCATGCATGCTCTTGGTTTCTTTTGTGGTGTAGGATGTGTGTGGGACTTGTTTCTATCCTCTGCTTGGGAGCTCTGATAACAGTCAGATGTTTGGTTGTCAAGTGTGTGAGGATGGGTCTTCCAGTCAGTCAAAGTTTGAAAATGGGGGTTTTGAGTGTGAGATGTGACGTCCGCAGTTTGGACAGACCAGACTTTGAACTTATAAGCAGATGTTGAACCAGGAAAATAATGCTGGAGAGCAAAACCTCACCCTACGACATGACTAAGCGGGAGAGTCTTGTGAAAAGAGGGGTTGGGCTGTCTCCCAGAAAGGATCCATCATGGTTGGGGCATAATACACAACACAACACAACATGCACCATACGCATCTGCATTTCCTGCAGTGCAAGTCTTGGTTCCTTGCACACACGTTGTTTGCCACCTGGCATGTAGCTTCAGAGCATAGATGTGCTACACGCTACACGATGGTTACACGAAACGCAAAATAATGCGATA
>JADEYI010000292.1_pt1 | contig 82429 bp, 109 predicted proteins | sample 8542331 | NCBI WGS metagenome assembly JADEYI01 (sample SAMN16510988, study PRJNA670497) | mine drainage metagenome | isolation source: biofilm near Copperflume 1 | place: Germany: Marsberg coppermine Kilianstollen | collected 2018-02
TTTTTGGTACCGACCGATCAGCGGTCCGCAGCCGCCGCGTGTCTTCCCCTCTCAGGTGAACGTGACGTGGGACTTTGAAGCTCTTTTGTCAAAACGACACATAGCAAGCATAAAGGATCGACCTGAAGGGTCAGAAATCATTATTTTGGGTTGTTGTGTTGGCTTCATTTCATTCGTGCCTCGCTTACTAAAGTTGTGCTCACGTGAGTAGGGGTGATGAACATAACAACATTTGTTCTCTCAGGTAACCCCTCTAATGAAGCAAAATCACCCAGTGATACAAGGATTCTGCTTTCCCAAGTATCAGCTCTGACTCGTCTTGAGTCTCGTCTTTTGAAGAGATCCAAAATATTGCCGACATGCATGCAGCTGGCAACCATTGGCTGCCGATAATGCACAGCTGGTCTCTACATCACAGATGAGGGCAACATGCAGCCAGCCTTGCAGATTGTGGCGGCTTCAAAGATGATTACACTTGTGTCGCAGCTCGTGCAGCAGAAGCCATGGGCGCAGAGTGGCCACTGAGCATTGTATTGCTTGTCTCAGTTGCTTGTTCTTGACGGCTCTAATTACCGTTTTCTTTATCCTTGTATTCTATCCCTTTCAACTTGAGCCCATCATGGGGTGATGATCGCCACCCCTAACATGAGGGCAGTCTGCGTGTGACTGGTTTCAGATAAGAAGCTTATCTTATCCAATGAACTATATGGCTTCCCACCCACTTCTGACGCTTGCCAAAATTACTCCAGAACCAAATGAATTGTTCCATACTCAATGTCCCAATCAAATGACAACACAACACACTGCTCAGAGGCTGTACTCGTCTGGTCAATATTCCTCAATCCACGCAGCTCCTACATTGAGCGCAGCCTCTTGGGCTTTGGCGCAGGCACCCACTCGTCATCTCCCTCCCAGTCTGACACCTCGTCGGAGGCGCATCGGCGCTTGGATTTTGTCGCGCGGGGTGACCGGGAGGACCCGGTGCCCACTGCCGGGGGTTTCCCGGTGGAAGACCGGGGGAACTCGTCCTTGCTGTCGTCCTTGCTGTTGTCTTCTGGTTTCTCGCCGATCTGCCCTCCCTTTCCCTCCACAAATTTCCTCCACTTCTCCTCGAGCACTTCCTTGTCCTGGTAATGTGCACATGCATGCGGTCAGTGACAGACAATGAGCTGGCTTGATTTGCGCATCTGCTGTGATTTGTCACTGCAGGACATCAGCTGCCAGGAACACAGGAGCTTTGACCTCTGGGCAGCCTTTGCAGATCGGCTTAGAAGGTTTTGGGCTTCAAAGGACGACAGGAAAGTCCAAAACATTGCTGACTCAGCTGTATTTGTCAAAAACCCACAGGGTCGCCAAGCTATAAACTGCTTGTCAGGAGCACCTTGAGCACAGCTAATTACCCCTTGCCGTGCATGTCATGCCGCGCCAAGTCAGTGCTTTTGTGCCATCTTGTCTGCTTCCTTCATTGTGGGGTTCCTAAACAGAGATTAATATATGAAGACAGCCGCCGCAGCCGCCACTAACACTGACATTATCACTGCAACCACCGTGGCAAGGGGCTTTGACAGTGAAAGGGGGATTTTCCAGGGAGGTTCAGGGTGTCTGACCGGGTAGGTGTCGCGCTGGAAGTTGGTGAACTCCTCTGGGCCCTTGATGGCGATGACCAGCTCATCATAGTCTCGGGCTGCCTCCAGCTCAGTGGAGGCGTAGCGGATGTGCGGACTCGAATTGTTGCCTATGCATGCACCACTTCACGTCAGAAATGGTATTCAAGGAGGATCTGGAGTCCCTCGAATTGGCGTTGCACTCATGCAGGAAGTGTCCCTGACCGCAGAGAGTAAGTAAGGTTGATACATTTTGGCTAAATGTACCTAGATCCTCCAAGAGCTCAAGGGAATGTAACAATTAAATACCATACTTGGCCTATTCCCAGTCGGATTAATCGGATGAGCTTTCGGTAGACATTACTCTACATCCAGAACCCAAGATTGAGTACTGTCAACTTTAATGGAATGCCCTCATTAGGAGCTTTCCAAAACCGCCGTCAACATTTTTAGAGCCTCACCTTTTCTGGAGGTACAAAATTTTTCTCGACGTTTTTTTGATATATTTGTTTATTTGGGTTTATGCAGAGAGAAAAGCACCATTGGCTGCACACACTAGGGTACCCACCTATACCTGATACCCATATCAGGCTTCAAGCCCCAAACCCAACAGGGGACTCTTAACTCATAAATCTCACTACTACTGGCCTAATGTTAACTTAAAGCCACCCAAACCCAGAAATATAAGGGGATTAAAAGGGGTGGAGGAAAAGAGCGCACCAATTGGGAGGCTGCTGCGCCAGCGGCGGTTGTAACTGTGCCAGGTCACGCCCTTGAAGTTGGACTTCTTCGCCACCCCCTTGCTAGCTGCTGTCAGCTTCTCCGCCGCCTTCTTCCTTGGAGCCCGCGTCTTCATGATGCCCGGCCCCTTGGCACCTGCGCAGTGAGGATTCCATCACTCAAGAAGAGTATCCGGACGGTGCCAGACAACACTTTTCCGTGCATTTTACAAGCATTTGAAGTTGGGGGCACAATGCTTGGTGGATCAAAAACTCAACACCGAGATTTCAGTCCCTGGTCAATACGAGAATGGCAGATTCGTAACTCGTCAAGACCTGAGTTGCAGCCTCACAGAATGGACTTCTGGTTCAATCGCATTAATGCATGAAAATCTTCCCACTGCAACACTGTCAAGTAGTAAGCAGCATTATTTGTTGGACATGCCTTGCTTCTGGCAAGAAAAGAGGCCTACATAATGAAGTTTAACACACCTGCGGTCATGGCATATGCAGGCGTGGTCGGGCCGTGAGCCTTCAGCTGCGTGGCGGGTGGCAGCGTGACAGAGGGTGCCGGCTGCGGGAAGCTCCAGTGGGAGCTGGGAAAAGTCTGCAGAGCAGCCGCAGCAGCCTGCACTGGTGCGGATGGCGGTGCTGGGCTGTAGTTTACCGGCAAGTGTGTCGGCGTGTGGCTCATGGGAGCCAGCAGGTAATATGTGTTGTCGATGTCAAGGGTAGGCCCGCCAAGCACATCCCTGTCCACCAGACACCCCAGTCACAAGCAGGCAAAGAGGATGTGTCTTCAAGTTTGTTCAAAAGTAGATCCTCACACTTCTCCAAACTCCTCCATCTCCAATCAATCCTCACTCTTTTGTAGCTGCACAGGCTTGCAGAATGTAAACTTGATTTGTCAGAAACTGGGAATGCCTGTTGTTGAGAGCAAGGACATTGAGAGCAGTGCGCGGCTCTGTGCAGCTCTGGAAGCCACTGGAAGTGGGCCTCAATGAAACTTTGTCGAGTAAGAACGTGGACAGAAGCTCGTCGCCTCACCAGTGTTGCACTTCAGGCAGTGGTGTCTTGGGAGAGGTTAGCTGCGCCTCTAGAACAACACTGACTGGACTGGGATCCTTCTGAAAGAGTGCTCGGCTGGAGACTGGGTTCCCCGCCGGCTCTGTATGCACAGACACAATAGAATCAGCACTACTTTCTATGTGCCTGGGCCGAAATGAGCATAAGGGGGACGGCCAGGAGTGGTGAGTGGTTCCCCTCCGATCTCTAAGCTGACGGAGAGCAATGATTGCGACTTTAAGGGAACAAGCACAGAAGGGGCATCTCGTGTGCAGCGTGAACAAGTCAAGAGATCACTGTGTTCAAGAGAACTCTCTGCGAAGCTGCTCACGGATATCGTGGGTCCACGGGAAGATGCCCTTCAGAAAGATTTCCTCGTAATCGGAATAGCGCTCTGGTAGAGCATCGTCCAGCCGCTCGGCCCTGGTCCAGCCTTGGCTCCTGGACCTGCAAGCGAGCTCGGAATAGCTATCGAGAAAGACTGTGAGGCACAATGGATGATATGATGGGGCCAGTGGACGCTTTCCAGCGGCGCCTAGCAACGTTTTCACGGTGCAACGGCGACCTGATTGTATATATGAATCTCTGCGGTAGCCGGGAGAAAAAGCGCGCGATGAAGTTAAGCACTCCGATACCGGGACAAAACGGCCGCTACACTGTCTCCCTGCATCTACGATGGCTCTGAAGCTTCACACATAGCACCAAGTGGGCTTGCGAATGAGATTTTCAGTCGCGCTAACTTTCAAGGTCCGTCTGCAGGTCCTTTAAGTTCGCGCACCTTCCAAGCGGGGTTCCCCAGTTCTCGGGAGGATGTGCAGGAGCCATATGGTGCGCCTACCTATGATATTGGTACTCGTTAAGTCCGTATAAGGCCACAGTGAGTTTTAGAAATGCATCTCTCGTTCGGCTGGGTGGGTCCTCAGGTCAGGGTTTACGGAACGCAATCAGCTCGATCTCAGGTGGAGGGGTTGCTCACGCCCAGAGATATTGCTTCAGCACGTGCTTGGGGATGAGCGCCATCTGCTTTTTGAGTGCCCTGCTGTGCAGTCCATTCGGGACCAATATCCTGCTTTGTATGGTGCCGCCACTGGCATTCAGACCATGCAACAGTTCATGTGGCAGTTGGATATTGTCAGTGTTGCACACTTTGTCATGGATTGTTTTGATCACTTGGATGCTGTCAGTACATCCAATCAGCCCTGGGCGGCTGGAGTTGATGTGTAAGCTCCTTCCTTCCTTCCTTCGTCCGTCCCCTCCGCCCGCCGCACCTGCGGAGCACATAATGTCGGAGGTGATGTTGAGTTTCTGCAGGGCTTGCAGTGCCCCTCGAACGAATGCAGAAGATATCGAGCGGCAGCTTGGCAGGTTGCTTGGGATGCGTTCCAGGCTAGATATGCATGCAACATCGCAAGCCAAGCAAAGCAGCCGAAAAATTACATGCTGAGAAGCGCCAGGTTGCCAATGCCAATCTTCTGGAGGCAGTGCAGGAATACGAAGGAAAGATTGCATCATTTTGCCGCTTTGTGGGGGACATTTTGCACCTGGAGAGGTCAATCCGGCAGTGTCCTCTGATGCGCGAGCGAATGACCCGTCTCCAAAGCGAGACTGTGGCGACGGCGGCGTCGGCTGCGGCCGGCTGGCCGTCTCCGCCGCTGCTCACAGGTTGATCTGGAGCAGAAGGAGGTATACACAACCCTGGCTACACGGTGTGATTGCAGAGTGGACTGGTAGGTGACAAAGCAGATTAGCAGTACCTTTGGTCGCAGTAGAAGTAGAACAATCTGGAGTAGAAGAGTCCAGAGAGAAAGATTGTGTGTCCTGTATGTTGAGTAGAAAGATCTGCTGCTGCGGTCTGATGGACTGACCTGGATGGGTTGAATGCTTCAGTGAATGTTGAATCGCTATTGGAATTGGTTCTCTGCAGAGCATCAAACATGGGCATGCGGCATTGCAAGCATGCAGTCAGACATAAGGCCAAAAATGGACGAAAAGACTGCCAGTGTTGCAAGATGACTGTACCACATCATGTTCATGATGGCTTAGTTTGCAACTGCTCCCCATGGCGAAAAGAATTTATGCCGCTGCGGTAGCCAGATCCTGGCCGTTCTCATGCATGATGACCGAGGTACACAGCAGCACCGGCGGGTGACTGCCAGCGGAGCTGGTGGCTCAAACAATTGTGCTTTCTGATGTCAGTACTTGCTCATGATGATAGATCAGCTTGTTGGGCAAAAACTAAAATCCAAAAAAAAAACACCAGGCCGGGGGTTTGAACCCCCGACTGGTGCTTTTTTTGAATTATCGCTCACTGGGCAGGCACATACTATCGCTCACTTGCAATTTAACATTGCACGGATGCTGACCATTCGCGTTTATGTAGCGCATGCTCGTTCTCCGAGGTGCTTGTCGGACCTGTTTACATAACCTCTTCAACGCTATACGGCCACAAGGTCTTTTTGTTGTTGGTGCGTCTTGAAGGGTATGAAGTGTTGATGAAGAGACCTCATTGAAAACGAACGATAGCCGTCATCTCCTGCTCTCCTGCTCATCTCTTTGGGGATCGGCAGCACAGCACCTTGCACTATCATGCTTGCTGTCCCGAAAAGTCCCCTTTGGATTCTAATCTCACCATTGAATTGCTACTTTCTGCAACGTTTATAAGACCAGTCCCTACATTCACCGACGTTGCAAGATTTAGTCATGCATGTATTAATATCATTATTATTACACTCTTTTACTGCCATAAGGCAAGGTATGTTCTGCAGACAAGCTGCAGTTGAAGGCTGTCACAATCCTACCCCTTGTTGAACTCGCCACACTGCCACTCAAGAATGCTACAAGGCCATCACATGCAACACACTCAAGAGGAATTCCTATCAAGAAACATTACTCACCGTCATTGTCTGCATCCTCCGGGTATGGCTGGTTGCCGTCGTCCGCAAAAAAGGCGCTCAGCTGCTGTTCCTCAGCGCCGTCCTGCGCGTCCCTCCAGAGGCCTTCTATGGTCCCTAACTCCTCTCAGCTGCGCCTGCTCCATCGCCGCCCGCGCCCGCAGCACGTACTCGATCCAAGCAAGACCCAATCGACTATGGGGACTTTGACTGAGAAATCATCAAGAAAAAATCCAGAAAATTCCTTGGTACAGAGTTTTCTGAGAATACTTGCAGCAAGTTCTAAGCAACGGTCTCAGAAACTTCTGAGATGAGTGTGGGCTAGAAAATACTCAGAAAATATTGTACCTTCCAATGAAAACTCAGAATATTCAAGCAAAGTCATCTCTTGCGTGCATGCATGCAAAAGTCAACATGCCCGGAGGCATGCCAGGCATCCGTATGCGCGCACAATGCAGAGATTTAATCTCTTGTGATTCATGTTCACATGAGCAAGTCCAATTGGAAATTTGCCACGGTACCATAATGGTGGAGGTTGAACCTGAAGCTCTCAAGGAAGGTTCAACCCCTGGCAGGGGGGTGTGGAGGAAATATCATATGTGTCATGTCCGTCTCACTGTCGGCACAGAAAGAACCTCCAAATACCTCCAAACTGTTCAGAAACGTTCTCGGAAAACAGGAAATCCTCGAGTACTTGTTGCTGCCAATTGGGCTCCAGAGTCTCCGGCTTGCCCGCCTCCTAATATGTCGATCACACCGCCTTGGCTGCAATGATGCTTGAACCTTCTTTGTTGAGCACCTACAAGCTGCATGACGGCTTGGCTAGTCTTGGAGACGACTTACCAGGGCATGCAGATCTGAGCCAAGAGGGCGATTCCACTTCTGATGAGGTACGTACCCCAAAAAACGGAGACGTTAAGCTTAAGCAAGTGTTGCTTGATCATTATCTTCCTCATCGGCCAAGGAGAACCAGAGGGATCTGCAGACTGAAGGCTGTGCTGATGTTCCAGGAGAGGTGGCTCACTCCTGTCAAGACAAAGCTGAAGCCTACGCAGCCTCCTTGTCAGCAGAAGAGCAGTCTAACAGGGAGGCAACTGTTCACAGCGAAAGCGAACCCAGTGCAAGAGAGCAATTTGCCTGAGCAAACTCTTGACAGTCTGAAGAGCAGCAGTACTTCAATCAGTACTGTGCAGCTGGCACCGCACCCTAGGCAAAGCAGACATCTGTGTCTCGCTCCCAGCATAGCTTCTGGAGATGTATCAACAAGACACACCGCGCAGTATGACAGGCATGCACAAGTGAAGGAGCTTGAGACGGTCAACTCCTGCATAAGGCAGCTGGTTCTGGAAAAGGTGTGTCTGCGGCAAGCCAAAACTGAACACAGTACACTCTTTACTGGACCCACGTGCATGCATCTCTCAAAATTGCCTGAGTCACACATGATGACTGTTGCAGGAGACAGGTGTAATGGATGGTGGCTCTGCAAGAGGAGGGCAGCATGACAGCTTGAGCGCTGAGCACGGCAGGCAGGTGAAAGCCGCAGTAAGTGCCAGGAATCGGCTGCTCGGCAGGCTGCATGCATCATTCATGGCTCGCGAGCAGGAGCTGCATTGCCTGCAGGTGCTCACTCATTCCTTGCCCTCACCTGATCTCGTTCTTCTAGTGATCAGGGTTGTAACACGGCAATTACCCTCTTAGCCATGGTGATGGCAGCATGCCAACTGCCTGGCACAGAGCGAAGTTTTTCAGCCAGTCAATTGGGGGTTGGAGTGCAAGCGCATGTGATCTCTCTCCTGCATGCAAAGTCAGCCACAGCTCTGTACACAGGTTGATCTGGAGCAGAAGGAGGCAGAGCTATCAGAGGCAGATGCCCTGCTGAATGTAGCTGCAAAGGAGATTGGACAGCGCATCAAGCTGCCGCCAGCAGTGCCTGAGAGCCCCCCAGGGCCTGTCAGCCCTTCCAATGGAAAGCATGCAGGTGAGACTGAACGTGCAAGAGGTGGTCTGTTTGCTGGATTGAATATGCGATGGCATGAGTGATTGAATATGCCGTTTCTGCTGGCTTGCGTTATCACACTTGGTACTCTTGCATGACCGAGCAAGGCCTGTCTATCTTTGCATCCTGCCTTTCCTACCTAATTCTTTCATATTCAGCAGGTCAAGCTGGCACCTTAGGGTCCATTGGATTACATTAATGCAAGTCTGTCATCTGTAATGTTAGTGGTCAATGTTCTCTCTGCTCGCAGGCAATGATACGATGTCGGGAAGAGAAGCAAACGGCAGCGAATGCTCAGCAGAACATAGCACAAAATCTGTCCTGAGCCCGTGTGCCAAGGCATTTGACAGCCCAGATGATGTGTTCAGCAGCATTGAAGGGCTTCTGGGCAGGCTGGAAAGGGATAAGAGGGTTCATTGTGCGCGCTGCGAGAGCAACAAGAGTTTGCATGCGTCAACCCTGCGCGTGGTAGACTCTTTGCATGAAGGCCAGCACGGACACAAGTCTTGCGTATTTTAAGTTGATTTTGAGTGCGTGTAAGCCACTCATGCCGGCCTACAGCTGTCACGTTGGTGTTCAAATGAGGAAATGCTGATGTGAACATCAGCTTCTCAATCTCATGAAGCTACGAGCTCGAGACTCTCTTGAACATCTCTGCGCAGTTTCTGTAACAGTTACAGTGTAATTTAAAGGATAATTCTGTTGTGATCTGAGAATGTTATAAAGCCAATGTCTGAACTGTCTCGTCAATTTTAGGAGAACATCTCAATTGTGATCCATATGCAAGGGAACGTTCTCCCATGCAAGCAGTTTAATATTTTTCGGTGCATATTCCATCGTTGTCACCCCGTCAAACCATAGAGATGAATTTTCATGAACTATCATCCTGCAATCACCGGTCCTACCCCATTATGACGCCATCATGAGCCACCATGAGCAAAGCCATCGACTGGGATGCGTATGGGGTGCGTTGTGTTGTTCAAAGTACGACACCATTCCGAGGCCTTGTATTGTGAATTGTGCTATCTGATCACATGCGTGCTTGCCAACCGCGCAGGAGGTGCTAGATGAAGCCTTCCATAATGAAGAAGATGCCTACCCCAGAGACTGTTCAGAACACAAGGAGCTGCAGGTATCGTATCAGGCTTCAAATTACTTGCTGGCAGCTATGTTTCTCCAGCTTATGGGCTGATGGATGTGTCAATGGCTCCAGGATTTCGTGCCAAAGGTTGCTCATCTAAAACATGCAAGAGCTGCCGCAGCACGCGAGCAGCAACAGCCAAACGGGGATGAAACCCAGAAGCAGGTAATCCTTAAGCATTCTAGTTGCATTTGACGGCGCACTGTTTCCTTTCTCAGGCAAATCATGATGTTCACCTGCTCACTTCATGTTCCCCTCGCAAGCGTGAATGTCAGTGAGGACACCATGCCATACAGGCCGCTGAGGAGCTGGGAATTCCAGCGGTGTATGATGTCCGTTATCGCATCAATGCCGCCATCATTACAGATCCCAGGCGAGCTGCCAGAGCTGCGCGCCACATTGACCGCATGCCTGGCGGGCATAGTGACGGCAGCGCCTCTGGTGCCCAGGTAATATTAATATAAGAAACTGAAGATCACGTGCAACTTGCATGACAGTCAGGCACTGCTGATATTAATTCAGAGGATTGCTGCTTAGAACCGCCTTTAGATCTACTCCAGAGATTTTGCAGGGAAATAATCAGCGTTTTCTCAGCAGCTGCTCTATATGTCTTGGTTGTTCAAGGCCTGGAAGTCTGTCAGCCAGGCAGAGGAAGCCAGCTGGAAGCCAGGCGTTGCAGGATCTTCTTAGTAATCTTGGCATTTTCTCCGAGCAGGTAGTTGAGGATTACAAGGCAGCGCTGCCAGTGTACGAGGACTTCTACCAGAAGCGGCAGCTGCAGAAGCTGAGGAAGCTGCTGCAGGACAAGGCAGCGCTGCCCATTGCCGCTTTTGAAGCCCCCATCATCGATGCTGTGCGCGCACATCCTGCAGTGGTCGTGGCTGGCGACACAGGTCATATTTCCATCTCTGCTTTGCATCTGCTAGCTTCAATATCAGCACTGAGCACTGCTATTTGCAGCAAGCGTTTGATTTCCAGGTCTTGTGCCCTGGTTGATGTATCGTGCGGAAGAGATAAAGGATAAAGTACTTGCTGCGCCAGGTTCAATGCCACAGAGACAGAATTAGAAATCATCCCAAGTAATTCTGGTACACTCATCAGCTTGTATTACCCTCCTCTGCTGGGCTTTTGCATGCACGGCTGTTGGCAGCGAGCTTTTTGTATGCCTGGTCTGCTGACTACTTTGTGTCTGCCAACAGGGTGTGGGAAGTCCACACAGCTGCCGCAGTTCCTGCTGAAGGCCGGATACTGCCACGTGGCATGCACACAGCCGCGCCGCATATCTGCCATCTCCCTCTGCCGCAGGCGCCCTCCCTTCTTGCATTCCCTCTCAAAATACATCAGCAGTATCATGACAGTCATGCTGCATTAAAATGGCACGTGAAATGGGCGTTGTCCCCTTTGCATAACCACTCAGATACATCTCTCCACATAGTGCCTTTCCCACCTTTTCAGAACTTTTATAAGTTCTGACAGAATGAATCCTGACAGAGCTCTCCTACTTTGGGATGGTCCAAGATGTCAGTACCTGTCTGTACGGTCTCCTGAATGCAACGTTACTGATCATTAAATAGTTAAAACCCACCTGCAAATCCCCTATTAAGTACTGTAATAGTGGTTCTTATGTACAGGGTGGCCTTTGAGACCCTGCAGGAGCACAGAGACGACATCGCATACCGGGTGCGGTTCGACTCGACGGCCGGCCGCGGGACGAAGGTCACATTTCTGACGGAGGGCGTGCTTCTGCGCATGCTGACTGCCGACCCCAAGCTGCCCCAGTACCAGGTTGTCATCATCGATGAGGTCAGCCGCCAGCCTGGCATGTTCCTGTTCTTGTGCCTCCTACCTGTCTGCACTCTGAGTACACGGCAACAGCCGGCGCCAGCTGCTCTTGTATAACTGATCTTGCTTTGATGACGGCTCTCGGTGGAGCAGTCGCCGTTGGATGGGAAATGGCACGTCCTGCAGTAAAACTTCAGCTTCTTGAAGGCAGGAGATGCGCGCGAAGTGTGAGAAACATGGGCTCCTGTGAGCCCTGCATGGTTGTGGTGCAGCCTATTGTATCGACGCACACGCACACCAGCACCCTTGTACCTGGTTTCTCCCACACCACAATTCAATACATCAGTGAAGGCAAGCACATATGCAATGGATGTGCAGCAGGATCTGCATAGCAAAATGTTGTTTGTGCTTATTGCTTGTTGGGGCGCAGGTGCATGAGCGGCACCTGAACACAGACATACTGCTGGCGCTGATGCGGGCGCTGCTGCTCCAGAGGCCCGACCTGCGAGTCATCCTCATGTCAGCCACCATCAACGTGCAGGCCTATTCTGACTACTTTGCCGGAGCCCCCATCATCCAGGTCAGCCTGCAGTGCACATGCAATGAGACCATCGTGACTATCTCAGCTGCTTATCCTTCGTGACAACCAGCCTTACATGCGTCCAGGGAGCCCACAAAGTCTTGCAAGGAACAGAGAGAGTTGTCTGCAAGTCCTGCCACCTGTAAGATGTGGTCGGCTCCCTGGATGTTAGTAATTGTATGGTCTACTACATACCCATGGCATTCACGCCTCACAAGTTTTGCATGTGACAGGTGCCTGGCAGGCTGTACCCAATCACAGTCCAGTACACGGCCGAGAACAGCGCCGATGCAAGGTCACAGCGGCGGAGTAATGATGAGAAGAGGGAGCTGGCCAGTAAGGGCTTCAAGCGCCGCACCATTGAACGCATCGACCCTGCGCCATACCTCAGGTGAGCACGCTCATCCCTGACAGCACTTGACAACGAGATTTAAGCACACTAACTTCATGCTGGGCCCTGGCACCCTCCTGAGGAGATAAACAGAATGTTAGTGCCTCCTGCTTGTCTCATATGCACTGCCCTCCTGCCCTTCTCCTTGCACGCCGCGGTCCTGCAATTGTGACTGCCAAAAGTCGCAGATGCCGAGCAGCAATGTCAAGGAGAAGATGCCTGAAGCAACAGATTCTAAGCCTTTCTAATTTACCCCCCTGCCATGTCACACGTCCTCCAAGAAACTGCTTACCTGGCAAACGGGCAATTAGCAGCTGCACTAAGCTGAGCAATTTTGCGTCTGCGGGCGCCAGGCTGCTGCAGCAGATAGAGCAGACTGTGGCGGGGGATGAGAGGGGGGACCTGCTGGTCTTTCTGGCGGGCATGGAGGACATCTCAACAGTGGCGGAGCACATCAGAGAGCATGCGCAGCGCAGCCACCGCTGGCTCGTGCTGCCGCTGCACAGCGCGCTGTCCGTGGATGAACAGGACAAGGTGTGCTGATGTTTTGCTCCTCAAGAAAGTATCTTTGCTAGTTTGGATTTGAACCCGTTCTTGCAGCGTCAGGGGTTTTCCTTTCCAAAAAAACTGAGCTGTATCTGCACAAAGATGCACTCACTGTGGAAGCACTACTGCGGAAAATTGTTGAAAGGGCGTGAACCTGCCTGGACTATGGCCTGAAGCCAGTTACCCTTTAGCATGCATCAGGCCTACTTCAGCCCCCTTCAGCTTCATTCAGTCCGCGGCCGTTTCCCATAGTGACTTTGTCAAGGGTTCTGCTCTTGTCCAATCAACGTGTCTGTCTGAAGAAGCCATGCAGAGCAGCATGCTGCAATGCGTGCAGAATTCATAAGGCAGACGTTGCTTAATGATGTGTCGAGCATTGAGTGCTGAAGTTGTTAAGCAAGGCTGAGTTCCTCAAGTCTTGCTTAATGATTGCATATGTCACACAGGTGTTTGACATTGCACCAGAGGGCATGCGCAAGGTGATCCTCTCGACCAACATCGCGGAGACATCGGTCACAATCGACGGTGTCCGATTTGTGGCCGACTCCGGCCGCGCCAAGGAGATGACTCATGACCTGTCATCCGGCGGCGGCAGCCTCCAGGAGGGCTGGATTTCCAAGGCATGCGCCCTCATGACCAATTTTCCCTCATCTTATCTTACAGGATATCTCCAGCAGATTCCTTGGCACTGCGCATTGTCACTGTGCGCTTCATGGTATGTAGTCCTCTCTGACATGCTTCCGGCTGGCAAGGGCTGGCATAGATACTGAGCACCATGCCCTCGACTGCTTTGCCCTTGCTTGAATCTGGTGACTCCGTGAGGTAGAATATGCATGGCAGCATGTATTTTCGAGCATGCTTGCAGTCGCACCTTGCCCTCTTAGCAGGTACAGCAAACATATGAACAAGAAGGAGAGGATTCCAAGCTTCCATCTTCTCCTTGCAGGCGAGCGCGGAGCAGAGGAAGGGCCGAGCGGGCAGAACAGGGCCGGGGCAGTGCTTCAGGATGTACACAGAGGCACAGTTCCAGGCATTCCCAGCTTTCCCTGCTCCAGAGATCCAGAGGGTCCGCCTGGAGTCTGTGGTGCTCCAAATCAAGATGCTGGCAGGCGAGTCAGCTTTACTACTCTCGTATGCAATTTCTCCTTGCCATCTTTTGTTGTTATTACACGTTTTTAAGTCCTTAGGACCAGGCGCGTCAAACAACACCTGTGCTGTTGCTTTCCATTCTCCTCGATTGTATTGTGTGCCATCTCACTTAAGCGAGATGTGGCACGGTTCTGACAGCGTATTTAAGTGCAGGCTTTTCTTCCTTGCCACTAGGTTACATTGGCACTCTGATTTTGATTTTCATTTTGTGTGCAGGGAACAGCATGGACCCCAGGCGCTTTGGCTTCATCGAGCCGCCCTCCAAAGATGCCCTTGAGAGCGCCATCACAGCCCTGCAGAAGGTCGGCATCTCTTTTGAATATCCTGAAACTGACCCCGCAGCCCTGAATTAATTTCTGTAGATGGCTGTTATTGCACTGACGTTTTTTGCAAATGGCTGATCACCCCCTTGAATTCTGCAAGAGGACCCACAGGACCAATACCTTCATATTCATGTAAACTGGCCCTTTCTGGCCCATTTGCAAGATTTAAATTCAAATTCGAATATGAATCTGAATTCAGGTGGGTGCGCTGACGCCAGCAGAGGTGCTGACGCCGCTGGGCTCGGTGCTGAGCTGTCTGCCGGTGGATGTGCACATTGGCAAGATGCTCATACTGGGCTGCGTTTTCCACGTTACCGATCCTGTGCTCACCATAGCGGCTGCGCTGAGCGTGCAGTCCCCATTTCTCAGGCTGCCGGCTGACTCTGACGCTGAGGGAATCAGGTGTTGCACCTCTTTGTTCTGCATGCCCGACTGCCTGTATTCCCAGAGAATGGTGCATCCATTTACCCAACTTTATCAGCAAGAGTGGAAGAAAGAATAATACCTTTTTTCCGCTCCTATTGAGGGATCAAGAACTCATTGCAGGGAATATCTCGCTGTGAACATTTGTATTTTCTGTGCTAGGTAGCAGGTTGCTGCAGTTTGAATGTTGTGGCGCTGGCTGCAGGGAGAGGAGGAGCTTGTTGGAGTCCCAGCATGGGGACCCCTTCACGCTGCTGGCTGTCTTTGACGAGTGGATCAAGGTCAAGGCTGCTCGGCAGGAGCCCACACGGTGGGAGAAACACCACCACTTTTTGCATTGCAATCTCTGGCTTTTTGGTTTTTCCTTCCACTCAGTTTCACTCAGCCACCACTGATCCTTTCCTTGCTAATATCATCCTAGCCACCGCAAAATGTCCACGCCATTTAAGATCACCATATGAGGCGCAATGAACAGCATGATGCGCCCATTCAGAACGAAAATGCTCACCTAAATATGCAAAAATGATGTTTGGTTGGAGTGCAGGAAATGGTGCAAGAAGCGGGGGCTTGAGGAGCAGAGGCTGTATGAGATGGCCAAGCTGCGAGCGCAGTTTGAGGGCCTGCTGAGGGATGTGGGCCTGCGCTCTCACGGTGCTCATTGCTGTTCTCACTTCCCACATGCATGCAGTGCTTCAGGCAGGTTGATGTATGTGGATGCTCGCTGGTGCTCCTCAATTTCGCAAGTCGTATGCATGCAATGCACAGAGAGATTTGTGTATGTGTATGCGTGCTAGTTTCAGATGGAGTAGCTCGCTTCAAGCTGTGGCTGGTGGCAGGTTCTGGAAGAGGAGGTGGCAGCGGCATGTCTGGCCGGCACTGGTCAACGTCAAATCGGCAGGACCGCAGGTGAGTAATTAGAAAATTCATCTTAACATCAAGGGCCTTATACCCCTCAGGCTTGTGCTGGTGATGTTAAAAAAGTGCTTGACCGCGGCTTCACCAGCTTGCATCCTGGCTGTCGATGATGCAACCATTTCATGCGTTTTTGTGATTCAAGATATTGCATTGTATGCATATTCGTGCTAGACTGCAGACTAGCATAGGCCTTGCTGGTGTGGCTGCGGACACCCTGCATGTATCCCCTGTAGTCTCTGGCTGTGGATTGCCAACCTTGTAATAACAAATCCAACCATTCTTTATCAATAGCCAGGTTGAATGATAAGCTGGCGCTGCTGCTGCCAGGGCGGCGAAGGCCCATGTGCGAGCACTGCAGAGGCAGCAGGAGAGGGAGAGGGGACGCCGCGTGCTGAGTGCCGAATCTCCCGGGGATGGCAACCCTGGCAACTCTGATGCAGAAGGCTCTGGCAGCGGCGGCGGCGGCCGCGGCCGGCAGCGCAAGCGGCGCAGGACAAGGACTGATGAGCAGGTATACAATATGCCACTGCTTTGCCTATTTTGCGTGAAGAATATAGGCCTTCTCTTAATACAAAAAGGGAAGCCCCTATCTGGATCCAACAATTGGCAGCAAATGCGCGCGGAAAGAGTCAAGTCATTTCAGGAATTCGCATGTTTCTGCGCAATGCATTGCTTGCATGCAGTGCAATGCAAGCAGTGCAGAGATCCAGCTCCTTGTTGCAGTGGGAGAGTGCAAGGCCACTGCCATACTGGCACAAAAGCGAAACGTCATACGCTTGATATATCTGCATACACACCGCAGGCGCTGGACCTGAAGAGCATGGATCTGGATGCCAGCGTGGATGTACGAGCGATGGCGTCCGCCGCTCTGAGGAACCTCACAGTGGGGGATGTCAACCTGCTCAAGGCCATCCTGGCCGCAGGACTGTACCCTCAGGTTGCATCCTGGCTGAATATTGCTTGCCTCCTGTTGATCACCAGCAGTGTCACGTCGCCTGCTCCTGTATCCTTGTGGATGTAGCTGTCCAGATCCACTCACAAGCAGTTGTCCCTCGAGGTGTTTTCAATGTACAGCTGAAGACAGCTGTGGCAATATGTAGAATAGGACGTCACTCTGATGTGATCGAGAGAAAGGATGCTGCAGCTGTCTCAGCCTCAGCCTCGGCATAAGAAAGCTTGCAGAGATCATGCATGGGCCAGGTCATGATGCGTATGTTACACCCTGTTCCTGCAAAGAAGCAAGGTGTGGTCGCAGACATTCTGCAGGTACAGGCTGCCAAAGACGCCATGTCATCTCATTAGTAAATACAGTCTGATGTGGCGCCAGGTGGCGGTGCCGGACCCGCGCAACTCGCAGCGGCGCGGCCAGGACGCGGCGTTCCTGACACAGCACCACCGCGGAGAGGCCGCCATCCACCCAGGCGCGTATTTAACCCCTCGCACTCGCACTGAACTAGCGGCCCAAACTCACAGGCTGATCATTCCTGGCCCTTTCTGCAAAGCCTGGTCCTTGACATGCTACCTTGACATGAGGAGCACTCCAGATGTGGCTGCATGGGTCTGGTGACATTTGAAATCCACGATAATCCTGGAAATATGGTTTATTGTCGTATGGCCCTCTCCCAATTGGCAATACGTCACCGCCTGAATCGTCACAATGGAGCACAGGGCATCCTGTCAAGTGGGGTCCACTCACCTTAACCCCTGCCTCCGCCCCGTCTCATGCAAGGGCTTTCAGGCACTGCAAGCCCCTGCGCCGGGAGAACACTTTGTTAGGCTCCATGGCCACCTTCGTTCCAATGCACCCTAAAAAGAATAAAAAAATAATCAAGATGTCACATGTGTATAGGGAGCGTGATGTGCGCATTGGCGGCTGATTTGGGCCCAGGCACGGCTCTGGCGTACGTTGAACTGCTGGAGACAAGGCGCGCCTATCTAAGCAACCTGACTCCGCTGCCAGCGCTGCCGGCACTGCTGCTGTTGGCTGAGCGCATCGACGCCGACGCGGCCGCCACCCGATTTCTGGTCGACGGCTGGCTGCTGCTGCGCATGCATGACGGATCCGGGCCTCAGGTGACTCCCTGCAAGCATGATCACTCATAGTAGGTGTCGTGGATGTGTTTCTTTTGGCGATTGCAGCCGTAGATGTTTTGGCAACTAAGACGAGTCATCCAGCTACTTCTTTATCGACGACTGGCTGCTGCTGCGCATGCACGCTGGCTCCGGGCCTTTGGTCACACCCTTCAAGCATGTCGATTTGTACTGGAGTCCGAACATGTATTGTCTGCAGCTGCATCATAGACAAAGGCAAGGTATGAGATGAGCCGCATGTCAACAGATTGCAAAAATATCATCGAACACAATCTATGGCAATTGTGGGCGCAGTCGGCCCATGAGGGCTAATTGATGCAGCCTACGAGAACTCAACCTGATAGTTGTGAAGCTAAGATCTGATGTCCACAATGCCCTGCCACTTTTCAGGTGATAGTCGAGATCAACAGGCTGCGAGCGCAGACGACCGCGCTCCTCAAATCGTGCCTGTTACGAGCGCGCATTCCGGGCCTGCCCAACTTATCAGCCGCCGCCCCGGCCCCCACTGACAACAGCACTCACGGCCTGGCTACAGAGGTGATCACTCATTTTCCTGACCTTCTTATTGCCGCCCTAACTCATTGATACAATCATCTTGTTGCCTATCTGCGTCGGCTTTGGAGCAGCCTCACAACTTCCCGGCCTGCCTGCCATTGGCGGACCCTCCCTCAAACTGCAATTTGCGCGGCATCACTTCAACGTGCTTAGCGCTGCAAGGGGTCATGGCGTGAGACACATCGTCCCCACGCTGTGGCTGTACTTGTGAATTGCAACAACTTTTTTGCGAAGTCCAGCCTGTAATGAACAGTTGGGTTCTTGAGCACTGGATTATCTTCATTGCAGGAGGAGTGTCTCTCTGCTGGGCTACCGGCGTTTGCAGCCGAGGTAGTGAGGGATTGGGGGAGTCTTGCACTGGAAATCAAGAATGTAAGGAGGCATGATGACGGGAGCCTGGAGGAAGAGGCAGCCACTGGCCTGGCCAAGTGCCTAAAGTGGCGGCTACAGTACTCTGTTGAAGTCCTGTCCGCCAGCCGTGCAGCCTCAGAGTACACACAGGTGGGAACCTGGTGAACAGACTTAAAGGCAATGACTTAATTGCAGAGCGTGCTTCAGAGTCCATGCGTGTGTGTTTGTCAGAAGCAGCATCTTTGGGCTGGACCTGCTGACATGATAGGTGCAGAAAATTCATTGGCTCGTCAAGGTATCTCTTCACATATTGGAACCACATAACGTCCTGGAACTCTGCAGCCCACTCTGTGCCGAGAAGCTTGCAGAAGCGATCAACTCCCAACACCGCCTCTTGGATATGGATTGGGAGCCAAGGTGTCACTTGCACATCTTGGCTAACATAGAAAGTGGCGGTGGCAGCTTGGAGACTTCTGTGTGGTTCCGCAGAGGAAGGCAGACACCAGTAGGGATGACAAGGCGACTGCTGCCACGGAGCCAGACACGGCGGCTGGGCTGCAGCTGACCCCTTGGCTGTGGCTGGGCAACCTGCGCGATCAAAGCTCCGAGGCGGCCGAGCATGCGCTCATGCCGGCACTGCGCCGGCGCTGGCGGTGAGTCAGCCACACTCATCAGTCATGTGATGAGTCATTCATCCTGATATGATAACGTTCCTGTGTCGTATCGTGTTGCAGTAGATATCGTGACATGCCAGGTCGGAGACGCCTTGTGACATTTTGCTGCAAGTGTCCTGGTCCTTGGTGAATGCCAATGCACTGTGGAAGCTTGGGAATGCATTACAAGTACAGCACCACGCCTGCTTCTGCCCGCCACCACCAGGTGGGCCAGCTCCTCTGGCAGTGTCAGGTCCACTGCCGCAAAGAAGTTGCAGTTGGTGGACTGCAGTGTTCATTGCTCACAGGAATGCATTGCATTGCTGCAGCACTTGCTCAAATTTGCAGTTTTGGATGAAGCAGGTGTCCGGCCTGCCGGCAGGAGCTTGTGGCAGACGCTTCAGCACTTACAGCGCACCTTTCACAGTGCTCAGCAGCGAAGGAGGAAGCTTCCAAGGGTGAGGGACCAACGCGCAGCGCAGAGGACATCCTGCAGGCCGGCTATGAGCTGGCGCGACAGCTATATGCGCCTGCTGCCGCTGCACCGCCACAACCAGGCATGCGCCACCGCTGCAGCATCAACATGCTTGTCACACACGTGTTTGGATATTTATTAAAAGTTTGGAAGGTTGTTGGCTGGGCTAATGGAAATCTCCTGTTATTGCCTCGGAAGGGAAACATGTTGCCAGCAGCCAACACTCCCTCAAAATGAATGGGATGTCATCATGCGCACCAAGCATGTGCACGCTTACATTCAACTGCATGCAAAAGAGGGTCTGACATATACTAAGAAGGGGCCATCACTGCATCCAGGAGTGCCCATGGCACTTGCTGCGAGGGACGCTGACCTCCTACTTCCCAACAGCAGTGAAGAGGGACCACTTTGGGGCAGGCGCAGCAAGGGAGTTGCCGGGGCAGTGGGGGGAGTAATCGATCGCGCTGGCACCCTCGAGGGAGTTGGGAGGGTAGGCAGCAGGGATCGTGCAGAGTTGGCAGGAGAGATGGGTGTCATTGGGCAGCCAGGCACTACAGAGGGAGCAGTGCTGGAGAGAGGATTGGACAGAGGAGAGGCTGAATTGGAGCAGCTACAAGTGCTGCGCAGAAAGGCGCAGGCAGAGGCATCCAGGCGGGAGCACTGGTGCAACAGCTGTGGCCGCGTTTTCCAAATGACGCCCACAGAAATACTGCAGCACAAACGGACGCATGCCACTTGATACTTTGCTCATGACTTTGAAGCTGGCTTGCTGACTCGTTTTATGCTTCTGAACCAGCTCAATCTGACCATGCTTGCTTCTGGTTTAGGAACAATATTCAGCTATCGCACAAGACAAAACATGTATGTTACATTTGAATGTCCGCTTGAAACCATCCAGTGTAGACTGACGACATCGGGTATCAAACATGCATTGAAATAGAAAGCAAGACAAGCTAATATCAACTATCTTATTATATGTCTGTCTAATACACTATAATAGTATGTCTTTGGCCCCGGCTGGCGGGGGGGCGGTAAAAACACTGAGCACCATGCCCACGGTTAATTGGGTCTTGCTTGGATCTGGCGAGTCCATCAAGGGGTAGGATTTTGGCGGCCTTTACTGCACCTTGTCTGCAGACGCACCTTGCTTCTGGCAGGAAAAGTGTGCAATAATATTAAGAATAATAATGTCTGTCTCTACACCCCAGGGGCTGATTCATGAACAATGACTCTCAAGAACCTGAATAGATGTAAGACCACCACCTGAACAGATCATTCCCTATGCAAGCAATAAATTATGTCCACCTGAAATTCCTCAAGAGTCCAACTCAGGAGTTGGCAGCTCTAAAAACAATGTATCTGGTATGCTCACAGGAATCTACCCTAGACTAGCAGCACCACTTTAGAAACCGGAAGAGGGTTCATTCGTTTGCCAAGAGTAGCACACACTCTGTCGCATATCCATATAAAACACTCAGCACCAGCAGAACGAATTTCTCGCAATGAGTGAACTGCCGGCAGGTGTGCACACGCACAATAGAAAAGAAGCGCAAGAAAAGCTGAAGACTGGCACATCACGCACACTCCATTCTGCTCAAGAAATTAGCCGTCTGCTCTATCCAGGCAACACCTTCTGGAGATCCAGAACGGCAGAATGCAGCTGTTCATGGCCAGCTGTAAAGAATAGTTGCCACAATCAAAGGGTGGACTGCAAGATTTTAAGCCACACCGAGAGAAATCCAGTGCCAGATACAGGTTACTGGTTTGCTGGAGAAATGAAAAGTCTGGGTGCCGCAAATCGCACGGCAAATAGAGACTGACCTGCCTAAAAAGTGAGGTTTTATTTGCTAGAACCCACATACACAAAATTCCTCTTTGACATGGACACAGGACCTCTGCGCCTTTGCAGCTTAGTCTGCTGTGTCCACATGTCCTGCTCTGTACTTCTGACTTCTGCCAAAAATCACACCCATCAAAAGATTGACAGACTTGTCATTGTCCCCATTGGTGAAGACATCCGATCTGGTGAGCGCGTCACGTCATCAGCTCACTCCCCGCTGACTACAAAGGGTCCTACAAGCGCAATCCCTGAGGATCCCCTCTGCATGCAGGCACAGCCAAGCCAATGCGCAACTCTGCACAGATTTATATGGCAGCCGAGCAGCCGCTTCCTGGCACTAAGGGCTGCTTTCAGCCGCCCGCTCAGCTGTCTGCTCATGCTGCCATGCTGCTTTCCTCTTGCAGGGCCTTTCTGAAGGCCATGGCCCTTGCAGCAGCTCGTTGACTCCCAGGGATCTCCTCTGCACGATAGGCACAGACAGCGCACCCCTACAGGCTGCGGCTCTTGCAGCGGCGCAAGCTGAGGATGTCTTGGCGCGGCTCGAGGGGGTGCGTGCGGCGGTACTCAAAGCTGCGGCGCGAGGCCATGTTGTCCAGGTCGCGGCCGGTAACGGCCATGGCGTCCGGGAAGCGCGGATTCGCCTCCCAGAAGCGGCCAATGCCCACCTGGCCAAACATCTCCTGCAGGGGCAGCACCGCCGAGCGCTGCCAGTCCATCTGCCTGCGCCAGATCGCAACCCAGGAGCTCAAGCTTTGCATGTTAGACCTGATGGTGTCAGAGCAAAAAGGGATGTTCAAAAAGGCCTCTCGACAGCTGCAAACCCAAGGTATCAACAATGGCCAGTCACCTTGCTGAGCTGCCTGACGCTCAAAGAAAGCCTTCCACACATTGTAATTAAGCAGCTTGTGGCCACCAACGGTCAAGCAGACATTAACCAGCCAGACATGTCTAAATTTGGCAATAACCATACCCCGTAGCAATGCACTTGTAATCTAGTGCCATCACTCCACAGAACAAAGTGCTGCACTTACAGAGGCAGTAACATTGTGGGGCGAGTGTACCGCTGTCTGGCCTGCTCCTCACTGAGCGGCTGAGCAGAGTCTGTTGGGGCCAGGCCAATGCGCTCCATGAAACTGTCAACGTTGTCCTCCCTCAAGCAGCCATCCAGGAGGCACCACGCATAGATGTGAGGATTGCAGCACACCCTGCACCCACCCAGTGCCACAGCTCAGCTCACAAACCTACTCAGTGGGCTGCTGAAGGACTTGCTCGAGATTTTGTGGTATGAGACTTTCAGACTGCTACACTGCTTATGCACAGTGGAAGCTTGGCTGAGCTAGATGGCGCGACCTCACTCCACTTGATCTTAAGGAGTGCTTGAGGAACACATCAAGCTTGGAGTCCTGCTTTGCACGGGGCGCACCTTTCGTGCATCAACAGGTGGCAGCAGACAAAGAGGTGGTCAGCCACCACACGCTGCAGCATGCCTGGATGTACGTGCAGGAAGTGCAGTGCCTCCTTGCTGCCAGTGCTACTGGGCCCTAACTTCTGGCTAGGTGATACAGGGTTGCAGTGGCGTCCCACCAGCCTGACAAACTCCTTCAGGCTGGCAATGTCTCGCTCATCTGGCAGCTGCTGGTGCGCGAACCTGCTAGCAACGCTGCATGCTACTGCACAGGCACCTGATGCAAGCAGAGACCCAAAATCTCAGGAGGTGAGGTGCTTCCAGCAGAGTCAAGGGTTTGTGCTCTTCTGTGCAGTCTCATTATTGAACAAATCAAGAGGAAAGGCCCGAGGAGGTTGACCGACCAGAGAACCCGAGCGCACCTTTGTGCTGTGCCGCTGCAGCAGTTTCACACTGCGGCCCGCAGAAGAAAGCCAGCCCGCAAGATTTGCAGCACATGGGTGCTGAGAGCAGCTTGCCGCACGCCAGACATAGATGCCCGGAGCCCAGACGCTTCCAGTTCATGGGGAGGCTGCCATATGCTCCCTTGGAGGCAATTCGGTCAGCGAAGTTGAACGCTAGCGCGTCGTCCATGAGAGGAGTGATGTCCATGGCAGTTTTAACATGTACACGCCACAATTGACGCGATAGAGTGACCCTTAGGGGCTGTGCCTCGATGAAACAAGCGGCGTCTGCAATCTGCGAAAATATCTGTTTTTGGGATGACCGGCGCTTCGACGAACCTGTGCCCGTGCCTCACCCTGTAAGATACCAATAATACAGCCTAAAAGCGGAGTCAGGTGGCAAGTGTGCAAGAATCGACACTGGATGCACAATGCCCGGCCGATGGTACACTTCGAGCCTAGATTGTTTGGCGTCAGAGATATCTAGCCTTCACTGGCGCGCGCCAAGCGGAGCACTGTCTGATGCAGAGAAGCTGCCCACCCCTAGGGCTTACTGATTTCCACCTATATTATAATACGGTACAAACCCTTGCTTACCCACGTGCCGGCACGAAGGAACATTCTTGGATCAAGTGTGATCCCAGGCTTGGCTGCACGCGTGCGATCTTTGAGAGGGTCGTCCACGATCGCACTGAGAGGCAGACTGTTGAGGATCTAAAAAGGGGCTGGCAGATTGAAGGCCCATCGAGTGTACTGGACGCACTAGGATAGCAAGCATAAATGTACAGGAATCTTCCTCGATCACAACAATTTGGTGGTCTACAGATTGCTTCTTGCTCTCGGCCTGCCACACGAGTCTTCTTGTCAGCGATCTGGCAGCTAGGGCCAAACCGACGACTTCATCAACGCGCTGCCTTGCCTTGTTATAGACGAGTATGTGTGTCTCTTGCCGCAACAACAGCTTCGCAGTCAGCAGGAGAGCAATCTGACAAAAAGACAAAGACGAAGACTTTGTGGGTGCAAACGAGCGAAAAGGCGAGCACCTGTTTTCCAAAGCATTGCCAGGTCCCTCTTGCCATCACCAATATTTCTATTTCATTTTGAGTCCAAATTCTAGCCCTCAGAGAACCTGTCACCTTCCGCAGTCTGTGCTGACGGCTGCCTTGGAAGCCGGTGTGACAACCTTTCTCTTTGACGGCCCTAGCACTGCTCTGGCGCATGACTGGAGTCAGCTCGCGCGGTTCACTGCAGTCTCCGTAGATGGCACTGATATCAGGGAACTCACCTCCAACAAGCGGGTGCTGCCTCCTCCCCTGGCTGCTTGTGTGTGAACTTGGACCTCGGCTGCATTTCTGGATGTGTACTTTGCACAAATCCATGGTGAGGAAGTGTGAGATTTTGTTCACTGGGCAATCTGCTTTGGCAGCTGGGCCAGCATCGGAGCGTTTCCTCTGGGGAGGAGTTGAAAGCGTTGCAGTCCGAGAGCATCGCTGATGGCATCACCGTCCTTGACATGGCGGACTGGCGCATCATCCCCGCTGAGAACCTGGTGGCAGCTTTTCAGGCAAGCCTCTTGGGTGGGCTCCTTTAATACACTGCGATCTCTTCAAGCATCAGCATTGCTTCTGCAAGAGCTTTCATGTCAGTTGCCTGCTCCTGCTGATGGTTGGGGTGTAATACTGGGGTCAGCAGGGATCAGGATCGCAGCTGATGCCGATCGCAACATCAGCAGCAGATGCAAAGATCATGCTGGAGGCACTAGAAACTGGCACCGATGGGGTGGTCCTGCGGACAGACACAGCAGCTCAGGTGGTCTACCTGACATAGATATCATCGCGCAAATGAAGGTTTCTGGTTGTACATATGCATGCATGCATGAGAACCTTGAGTTGTTCTGGGCTGAAGCCGGCTGTGGCAGGTGAGGGAAGTAGTGGAGTGGCTGCAGCAGAAGGAGGCAAAGGACGCAGAGCGCCTGGAGTATGAAGTTGGCACAGTGACGCGCTTGGAACCTGTGGGCATGGGAGACAGGTAATCTTAACACATCTGTGATGATCGCCCTCCCCGACTCTTTTCCCTGTTACATGCAGAAGTTTGTCTGTTCAGCACAAAATTCTAGTGGATGTATTGCAGAAGTCTGGAAGCCAATCCAAAATCTTTCACAATGGATGAGTCCCTGACAGGCATCCTGCCAATGTCCTCAGGGTGTGTGTGGATCTGGCGAGCCTGCTGGTCCCTGGGGAGGGCCTCTTAGTGGGCTCCTTTGCCAGGGCGTTATTTCTGGTGCACTCCGAGTGCAGCGAGAGCGCGTACATCAACAGCCGCCCCTTTCGCGTCAATGCCGGCCCGGTGCGCATCATGTGCATTTCACCGCACTCCATTTCATTTCACCCTTTCCATCCACCCCAACCTTTGCATATTTTTCCCTCACAACCACGTTTGCACTGTTGCTGCGGCCTGCTTATTATCCTCGTTCCCACTGTGCTCAAGGTGACTGCATTTCGTATTGCTGCACGTGGTGACAGACGAGGCCTTGCCTGTGCCCCATTTCCCTCTGCGGGAAAGGCACTTGCGCTGTCACTTTCTTCAAGCTCATGACTGATCACTCAGGTACTCCCTGTGGCAGGTGCATGCATATGCGGCGGCGCCAGGCGGCAGCACGGCGTATCTGGCCGAGCTGAAGAGCGGTTTGGAAGTGCTGGTGGCTGACGTGCAAGGGCGGCAACGCGTGGCCATTGTGGGGCGCGTCAAAGTCGAGCGGCGGCCCCTGGTGAGCATCGCCACAGGGGCTACTAAACACTAGTAGTCTTTAGTACCCGCTGATTGCCATTTCCAGCAGATTCTGCACTGCAAAGCTGTCCTGTGCTTATCTAGCACTGCCTTGGGCCTCTTGGAGGGTACGTGCCCCTGCATCTTTGAGAGAAGAGAGAATGCAATACATGACGACACTACGGGCGCCAAAGCAGGAGAAATGGCTGCTTCACCGCGTAAACATAATGCATTTCAGCTCTTCGTAGTGATCTGCAATGCACTGGGCTGCACATCTCTGTCACAGCAGTGAAATGATGAGTTCATGTGTTGCTTAGAGGCAAAAGACAACCGCAAATACGTGCTGTGACGGCCGTGAGTTTGACAGATGTCAGGAGCAGGGACTGATAAGACTGTGCACCTGCAGGTGCTTTTGGAGGCTGAGACTCCAGATGGGGAGGTGCACAGCTTGCTGCTGCAGAATGCCGAGACTGTGCGACTCATTGGCCCGTCAGAGCCACTAGGCAAGGTGCTGGGGGGCTCAGCGGCGGAGGAAGACAAAAGTAATGTGGAGTGGCAGGCAGTGTCTGTGTCTGAGCTGCAGGTTGGTCAGGCTGTGTATGTGAGGAGACAAGCCGCGGCCAGGCACACTGGCATAAGCATCGATGAGTTCATAAGGGAACGATGATGTGATCACACAGTCCATCTTGCTCTGCAACAACATTGATTAAAGCGACATACATGCACGAGGGATTTGAAGGCATGAGATCTCCAAGACAAGTATCTTGAAGCTGTTACCAGATGTAATAAGACTGACTGCTTCTCGTCACTGGCATGAAATGAGGCGTCATGCCACATGTCATCATGATGATGTCACATGTATATACCAAGTTGGAAATGGCTGCTGGGAACCATGGCAGCAGTGGCTACAGCTAGGCTTGACTTGCAATGGCTTGTTGAGCTTTTCCTCCCTGAACAAACCTAAAACCTTAGTACTACTGTTCTGCAGTCCCTCATCATACTTGGTCTGTCCAGAAGCTTAGCTCTAGGCTCGTTGTCCACCAATTCATAGGGCACACCATAGGATGCATGCAAGGCCGCATGCTCAGGCCACCAGGTTCCTGTACATGTCAACCAAGGAGCGGCACACTTTCAGCTCCGCATCTGCCTGCCTGCAGGTTTCACATGTACTCATCAGAAACACTGGAACTACCAAGTTGAAACAGCTTGACAGACTCAAATATTTCCCATTAGGCAGGCAAAACCATCGATGATATCTGCAAAGGAAAGAAGCATACTCCAGCTGAGGAGCCAAAATAGCCGCAATTGACTCTTTGTCTGCAAGGTTCAGCCTTAATCTTCATTCTCCCTGCACACACTTGACACTTCCTCGTGAATAACTTTGTTATCATGATACAGTAGGGATATGCGCGCAGGGGTTTGAGAATACAGGCAAGGTGGAGGTGTACTCTTTCAACTCTTGCAACTGTCCCGCGATTTCGATGATCCGCGACCTTTTATCGTCAAGCTGCCTGCCTGCATATGATCAATTCATGAGTGAATTGCAAGATGAGATTCGCCTAGTAATTGGTTACTGTATAGTAGATAGGAACCAGCGGAGCATGTTTGCTAGATTTTGCCCAGAAGTGGGTGCCGTGGGAAGCTTACTCTCGCAATGCTGTCATAGAAATTCGTTCGATCTCGTATAGTTTCCCGCAGTAGCATAAAATTTGATGAAGAGGCACTCTAGTTTCCAAGATGTGTTTGTTTAGTAAACCCTACTTGTCTTCTTTCCTATGCACCAGGAACTAGCGAGGTGTGAGTGCACACTGAAAGTGGTTGAGGCTCTTCACCGACGCTTTCAGGAATGTGACATTATTTTGATGGCTGACTGCTCTCCTGTTTCCAGCAACAAGGTAGGTGCTAATGAAAAGCCGACAGGTTTGATCGGGGATCGATGTACAACTCTATACCTAAAGATGCACACTTACGATGGCGCGTTTTTGCAGGATGCTTGGCCATGGCTCTATCTGCAGGCATGCTTGACAACCAGGTGCAGTAAGTCGCGCGGTCGATGTTTGACCTTCAGCCCACCCTGGTTGCCGTGAGGCCGTTCTAGAACATCGCTATTGGAACCTCGAACGTGGTAGAGCTTCCGAGTGTGATCGTGGCTTGGGACTGCTCGCACGAGATTTGGAAACGGCAAAGCTTAGTCAGTGGTAGTCATTAAGGAGGTCAAGCTGGGCACAACTTGCGTTCACTCTTCCTTCGTACGAAGCAAAGCAGACAGGATAGATAGGGAAGACAAATTAGCATGGGTCGCTTCAGGCATCCAGATTGAAGAGAGAAACACTCAGAAGATCGAAGGAACAGTCCCTGTTCCTAGAAATGAATGGCTGGCATTTTAACGGAGGAAACGGCTTGAATAACATATCACAAATCCCTCCTCAGAACGCTTCCGCTCCATATAACTTGGGCTACAATGCCCAGCCGTGGCAAGGCTACACACAGGTACCTATGGTTGCTCAAATAGTATAGAGCCAAATGGCTTGCAGTGCAGCTTTTGTTAGATTTTTCATATCGACTGGTCCTCCTGAGCAAGATCTTCCATCGCTCGAAAAATCGGAACACAAGTTATAGCAAGCAATATGTCTGCTCTTAAATGGCAATTGCGCACACCAAGTCGCTCGTGATCAGATCTCCTGAGTCTGTATGTTCCACCAGCAGCCAGGAGTAGCACAAGGGCCGGGCGTTGGAGCTTCACAGCCACCGCTGCCTGCAGATCATTCCTACCATCCGCCCTTACCAGGGGAGCACGCTGACCCACCGCCACTGCCGAGCAACAAATGGTCCTCTGCTCCGTTGCTTTCGTCAGAAGCAGCTCCTCCTCTGCCAGAGGAGCCTCCGAGCCATGGCTCAGGACAGGGGTATCCCCCAGCTGGCCACCCCTGGGCACCATCACCAGCCGGAGGCACAGGACAGTATGCATCAACACCTCAGCAGCATTTAGCCGGCCCCCAGGGACCCTACCCAGCCAGCTACCAGACAGGGACTCCTTCACCGCACCTCAGCGGTCATGGGCAGCCACCCTGGTCCCAGGCAGGCGCGCATGACCCGAGCTATAATGGTGCTCCCTGGGTGACGCCCACTGCGCAGCCGGCAGCCTACTCCCAGCAGCAGCAGTATGATTACCAGCTGCAGCAATATCCCATTCAGGCAGCCTACGGGCACACGCCATCCCCTTACGGGCACACGCCTTCTCCTTACGGGCACCAGCAACCACCGCAGGGAGGTCCGCCAAACCCGTACGCGCAGATGTATGGGCAGCAGCAGGCCTGGCGGGGGCCGCACGGCCACCAGCAGCCTGCGGTGCCTCAGCACCTTGCATCAGGTCACGGTATCTCACACCAGGCAGGTCACCATACACAGGTGCGTGCACAATGTGGCAACATGGTGCCTCCACCGCACCTGTGAGTGGATGGGACGTCAGGACAAGCACACCATATAAGTACTACTTCAGTGACGCATGTGTTGCGTTGTGCAGGCTGCACAGCAGTATCAGCAGCTTCCTGGGCAGCAGCAGCCGGGCGCGTGGGCAGCCCACACCCCGCCCGCGCAGCAGCCTAGTTGGGCGCAGTCACCCCAGCCCAGCCCTGCTGCAGCAAATGGCTACCCCCAGCAGCAGCCCCCTTTGCCTTCAACTCCTGCAGAGGTGTGCTGGCCGACATTCAAGCATGGCTATAAATCATGTCCTGCAAGGGGATTGCACGCCATGGACATTTCATGCCTCTTGTCCTGGCCCACCTTTCCTCCTGGTCAATCGCGTACTGCTTGTTTGAACGCAAGCTGTGTCCTTGCTGGCGGATTTATAGCTTCCATGGGTGATGCAGGCTGTGCCAGCACATGCAGAGATCCCAGGAAGGCCGGTCCTGCCATTGAATGTGACAGTGGTGGACGACCTGCTGACTGGACCGGGCAGGGCAAAACGGCCCAAGCTCATAGCGGTGGTGATCCGCGGCCTGCCGGGCAGCGGAAAATCCCTCATTGCGCGGCGGCTGCGCGACGCTGAGGTGGCGGCCGGGGGATCCGCCCCCCGCATCCACTGCATTGATGACTACTTTGTCACTGTACGACTCTTCCCTTGACCTAATGATTTGCTGGGTTTTCCCGCACAGTATTGCAAATGTACGCATGCCATCTTGCCATATTGTATTAGCATTGCGCAGGCTTGGCTGGCAATGCATGGGTGTGTGGTGTGGTTGCAGGAGGTGGAGAAGGAGGTGTGGGAGAAGGATGCATCTGGCAAGCGGAAGATGAAGCTGGTGCAGGAGACCGAGTACTGCTATGAGGCTGACATGGAGGGTGCGTGGAAGTCAACTTCTCTCTTGTGCTGCCTGCTGCTGCCTTATATACAATCCAATCATTTCAGGATGTGCTGCATGATGTGCTGGACGCTCTTTCAATTTCTGTGGGAGCGTGAATGCAATTTTTTTTTAGCACCTGACAGTATCTTTAACAAGAATGCCAATGGTGTGTTTGGGTGCTGGCTGGCCAGGAGTCTACAAGGCAAGCCTGCTCAAGGCTTTCACGCGGACAGCCGAGGAGGGGCGCTCGCCTTTTGTGATTGTGGATGCGCCAAATCTTCGAGTGGATGACTTCAAGCCCTATTGGGATGCTGGTCAGGTTTGCATTGGCCCAGCTTCAATGATTCAAATCCTTTCTGCACAGAGACTTTCAAGTACCAAGCAAGTGGCTGTTGCGAAAGTAACATGCTCGTGGACCTCACAGGGAATTATGTTGCAGCAACTGGCTCCTGTGCTTTGTTTGTGATTGTCTTAGTTGCGCGTGCAAATCTGTGGGGGCATCTTAAAAATGTTTGGGTTCCTGGACACGGCAGAGGGCGGGCTATGAAGTGTATGTGTTGCAAGCGCCCGAGACAGACCCACAGGTGCTGCTGCTTTCTACCTCCTTGCCTAAAATATCGTTGCTAAGTGCTACGGATGTACTGAATGTATGTGTCTGGCCATTCTGTGCTCAGTTTTCAGCTGCGTTGCATTATGGGACATGTCCACGAAAATGTCGAGATATCAATTGCGTTGTTGAGGAGCTGGTCAGCATGACATGCTGAGGGCTCTCCAGCAGCTTATATTGGCGTCCCTGCATCTCCATGGAGGTCTTCCTGGTTGATGTTGAGACAGGGAGGTGCCCAGCTAATGGGTTGCTGTCCTGCATCCGAGACTCAGGTGGTGTTCTTGCAATTGTCACAGGTCTGTTTCGCGCGCAACACTCACAGCCGCACACTGGAGGACGTCACAGCTGCCCAGCAGCAGTGGGACCCAGTACCGCCTTCCTTCCCCCAACTGGATGCAACCTCGCTGCTTCGTCCCATTAGCAAACCACAGGTCTGATTTTTTGCCAAATCCCCTGCTGCAGCCACAGGCCGTAAAGACTTTGACTGCTGTCGCTTGACATGTTTTCTCTGCTCTTGTGCGTTTGTTATGCAGTGAGAGACTGGCTTTGCTGGACGACATGTGGTGTAGCTTTGGACAAATGCTTTAATGGCGTTGGCGTTTTGACAGCAGGGCCCTCTATCCAGCAGGACAGGAGGGCTTTTGGTTGCCTCATAAAGGACACGTAACTTGAATTTGTTCCCAAAACTTGTGCAGGCGGGCATCAAGGAAGTCGACATGGAGGATGAGAGCGGCGATGAGAGATCAGAGCATGACGCTGACTCACCTGCAGCGAGTCGCGCCAACAAGGGCCGGTGAGATCTCTTATAATAGCATTGCTGCAAAGCAGTCTTCCGTTCTTCGCCAGAGCAGGACTTGTGAAAGACAGTCAGCAGAAATAGAGTTAGGTGTCAGGAGAGGGGTGCAATGTGGCATGCTCTCCATGAAATGTCATCGCAGAGCGCTTCTATATTTGATGCGCTGGTATTCACAGGTGGGCCAGTCTCGACAACGGTGCAGAGGCGCAGCCAGAGAGGCCCAGAAAGATGCGCAAAACTCGCTTCACTGAGAGGACAGAGTCGCCTGCCGCCAGAAATAAGCAGGCGAGCAGACCCCTCCTGCTGCCAGCTTGTGTTGCGTCTTGTACCTTTCTAGTTGCTTTTGTGGTGCATGAAAGAATACAGAGCACTGTGTAAATTTGGAGATTGTGTCAATTTCCGCACAGGGTGCCTGGAAGGCAAAGAAGAGGGTACGCTGGGCAGACGAGGCCGAGGAAGAGGACACGGGGTTCCACATTGGAGGCGCCTCCCTGCGTCAGGTGAGCCGCACGTGAAGTTGCACCTCATTCGTGAATGCTGATGTGCAGCCTTGTAGACTCCCTTCCCTTCGTTGGCCATTACATTGCCCACAGCCTGTGTTGGAGGAGCTCAGTTCCGGAGCAAGGTGCAGTGAGTTTTCTTTCCTTGAATTTTAAATTGAAGGGCTATGTCACGGTGCTGCAGCTGGAGACGGTGTATGTGCTGGAAGGATTGGGTCCTCCCAAGGAGGACAGCTATGGGCAGAAGAGCTTCTCTGATCAGGTGCATGTCCCATGTGTCCTGAAATCGAACTCGCGTTGCAGACCTCAGCACAGCCCTTGCAATGGCTCCTGTTTAGGAAATGTGTGTGTCCGGTATTGAGCTTCACGCAAATGTGTTGTCCAGGTGAAAGCAGACCACAAATCAGAGCAGCACAACTTCCGAGACATCCTCCTGGGCCACCGGCGACCATCCTGAGGCTTTAAAGAACAAGTCCCACAGCGCTCCTTGCTGTCAGTATCCTTGGTTTGAATGTGAGCCATGCGGGAGGGCTGGTTATGTGAGTTTGTATTTGTCCCGTCTAAGAGTCTGACACAACTTTGTTTTCTGGGCCATCTGAGGTGTTCAGAATAAGGCCCCAGTCTGCCACCGCCACCACTCAGGTGCGCCCACACTGTGCCTGTCAGGTCAAGAGATTCAGTACTCGGTTTTTGCCACCCGTTTGTCTTCATCGCCTGAACTTAAGTATTGTATCTTGTAGTCGGGAATAAGCAAGCCCGTCTTTCAATAAAGTACCTTCTCTGGGCTGCTCACTATCTCCATCAACCTTGCAGCTAAAAAGTGCATATTGCCCCTTCTATGTGCAGGTGCAGAAGGCGCGGGACATGCTTGATTGGCAATGTGTGATGGGTTGAGCTTTGCTAGTGACCCAGCATTGTTGGCAGGCGGTATGTTCAGTGCCTCAACCATTTTGGCAGGTGCTAACATGCATATGCATAGTGCGGTGGCTGTTTGTAAGTGTGTTGCCTTTTGCAACGCAAATTTAACAAGGTGTGTTCAACTTGGTGAGCCAGAGCAATGGTTTGAGGATGAGTGAGCAATTGTGTCCAATCTGCCCAGTAGGCTCCTTCGGGTGTCTGTATGTGCAGACTGTCAGATTGTAATATGGTTTTGTACGACGATAGCAAAGTTCTCGATGCCTCTGCAACAGACTCGAATTATACCGTTCATGTGCTGATATTTGGAAAACCGGCGCTAATAGCCGCTAATAGCGCGCTATGCGCATGCGGCGTAGAAAATGTGCTTGATCAATATCATGAGCCATGCGGCAACGCAGGCGCAGCAGTGCGTCAGCGGCAGCAGCCGTCAGATCGATTTTTTAGCATAATGCAGCTGCAAATAAGGATAGAAATGAAGCTGCTCTAGCAATGCAATGCTTGCATGCTTGGACAGCCAAATTTAGCTTTCCTGGTCTCTCAAACAGACCCTAAGGCGAACCCCCTCCTTCCAAAGTTCACTGGAAGACAGTTTCGAAGGGGTCCTTGTCTGTCTGGATGCAGAACAGCATCGTATCGTATATGATGCCGCGACTGCTCAGATCCGTGTGCTAAACAGACGGGTCAAGTGGAATCTTCAAGTGGGATCTTCAACAATTTAGTCCACGTTCAGTGTACGGTCATGTCAGTATTGGTAACAAATTCCTTGTCATATTGATGTGAGAAGTCCTAGGGATGGCCCAGAATGGCGCCGAGAATGGTGGGAGTATCTCTCGGGGAGCGCTCAGGTAGGATCTATCCAGCCATCGAACCTTGTGCAAGTTGGTTATGGGGAGGGTTCTACAACTATCACGCTGATATCCGTGGATCAAGACGCAACATAATGACACTTAGTTTGGCCCTATCCTCAGCACTTGTGTGCTGGCACAAGGTGTTGTAAAAGTCGCAAGCCCTGACCAGATGAATATTTTTATGCAGTGCTGTCATGTTTACTCCGGCATGCATTGGGTTGATATGGCAAAGGGCACCTGAGAGACCCGTTCCTGGCCTGTCATGCTTTGAATTGCAGGGTATAGCGCACTTGACAAATATTTAGTATAATCGATGTGCAGGTCCCATCTGGCCTTGGAAGATGACGACCCCACTCTGGGCGACAAGTTCAGCACAGCGACCCTGCAGCACGATGCAGGGACGGGCCCCATCCCCTCCACTGTGCATGGTGCCCCCAGCACAGCCGCAGAGAGCAGGGAAGTGCTTGCGCGCCTCAAGCGCATGGCAGGCTTTGAGTCACAAGACTTCGACCCAGCGGTGCCCTCCATGTCCCCCTTCTGACATCATCATGCAAGGCCATTATGTCACCACTGAGGCTTTTTATACATGACATCCCGAATGCTGCAGCAACCCAGCTTCCCATGCATGTACAACAGATTCCTCGCGTGTGTTGAAACCTTGCACTCTCTGATGTTGGTTCCCATGCAGGAAAATGATGTGGAGAGGGAGTTCCAGATACACAGGACAGAGGAGGACTATGCACTGGCAGAGTTTTGGAAATGGACGCTGGCCTTCTTGATTGGGGTGACCATGGGCTGCATCGGCTTCATCGTGGACTGGGGGATCGAGACCCTCAATAACTTCAAGTACTACCACACCGTCGGCGTCATCGCCTCCAAAGGTAACGTGGAACATACCCTGCAGTGGTGTCCTTGCAAATCAGACCTCCACGCATCCACTCATTCATTGTCTTGCACCTCTCTTTCTCAGTTCTGCTTGAAGCCCAAGCACCCTTTTTTGCTGGATGACTCGTGAGCACATGCTCATAAAATGCATTCACTGTGTATATTGCCGTGGGATTCACAGCCAAAGAAATCCTGGTGAACATGCATTATGCTAGGAGAATGAGATGCAAGAGGCTGAATCTCATGTATATGAGCCACTTATCTATGATACGATTGCATTGGCGCAGGGGGATTTGCGTCGCCGTTCTTCATGTACGTGGGGATCAGCCTGATATATGCCAGCGTGGCGGGGGCGCTGGTGTCCTTTGTGGAGCCTCTGGCGGCCGGGAGTGGCATCGCCGAGGTCAAGACATATCTCAACGGCATCCACATCCGCGGCCTGCTCGCGGTGAGCCACACTTTGGCTCTTCCTAGGAAGATGTCCCCATTCCCTGCAGGGCCTCTGAAAGCTGTATCAGTGCAATTGCGGGGGCACGCTCCTCACCTCCTCTGCCAAATATATGTTACGCACCACACAGATTTGAGACGTGTCCCATACCCTGCATGACCTCTTAAAAGAAGAAGTAAAGTATCACCCCGCGGAGCATGCTCCTGGAAGCACGCTCAAACAGATCAGGTCTTGCTGGAGACGATGCAGCTCTGAAAGGCAGCACATGGGTGCGTTTGCTCCACCGGGACTGCCTGGGCGTGTGTGCAGGGAGCAGCTTCAAGTATGTAACACCGTAGATAATAATTTCAATAACTGGAGAAGGTCTACATGGCAGCTTGCTCCTTGCTGACTTAGGTAACTGAGGAGTTTTGGGCAATGGACAGGTGCGGACGCTGGTGGCGAAGTTGATCGGGGTGGTGTTCTCAATCGCGGCCGGGTTGATAGCGGGCAAGGAGGGGCCCTTCGTGCACGGGGGCGGCATCGTCGGCGGCGGCATCGGGTCCCTGGGCTCCCAGTGCGTTCCCTCCACCCTAGTGCTGCTGCTACCCACAGTACCTCCAAACCTTCTTACTCTAGCACCAGCGAGTGGTGCACACTGGGGCCGGCGTGCCATTTCTGCATACAATGGGACCACTTGTGGACTGCATATTTTGCTGCCTGTCACCCTGATCCTGTTTTCCACAGTACCTCCGTTCCTTCTTACACTGCAGCACCAGAGAGTGGTGCAGATGGGGGCCTGCCATTTGCACATTCACTTTGACCTTCCATGGACTGGATATTCGCTGTTGACGCCTGTGAACTGTCTGTGTGTCCATTTCCGCCCAGACGCTTCTATTCGATTTCTGTGTATCGTCATTGGTACATGTGAAAGTCGCCTGCTGCATGCTGGGGCATTCAAGCTTACAGATTTGTGATGCCATGCGGCGCTGATGTCATGCGTGATGATGTCATCGCAGGACGATGACGTCGATGTTCAGGGGGAGGTGGCGGCTGGAGGTGCCGCGCAAGTGGGGCGGCTTCTTCCGCAACGACGCCGAGCACCGCGACTTCACCGCCATCGGCACCGCCGCAGGTCCGCCCCTCGCCCAAGCACTTACTCCTTGCATTACATTGCGCAGACCATGCTAGGCATGCATGCATGCATGTGTTTGCGGGCGCGCCTGGCCTGTTCGGTGGTTCTGTGCTGTATTTATGACTGCCACCAGTGGAATGCATCAGCACATTAGCCGCTATCCTATGTACCAAAGGGCCATCAAAGTAATAGAGACCAATTGATAACAGCACAATCCCTGTCCAGACTTTGATTTGGGCCTCCAGAAAGATTGCAGAGGGGACTGTCATTCAGGGAATCTGTGAAAAGGGTGCATATGTGTCTGGCCAGGTGTGGCGACGGCGTTTGCAGCGCCGATCGGGGGCCTGCTGTTCACCATAGAGGAGGGCGCCTCCTTTTACTCCACGTCCATCTTCTGGCGCGGCTTTGTGTCCACCGGCATCGGCGTCTTCACCCTGCACTTCCTCGTCGAGGCAGCGGTGCGTGCTCTTGAAGACAATTTATGGAATACATCCAATGTCGCATTTATCATTTGTTCACCAATGGGGAAAGCAAATCCCATGAAGCCAGCACCACTGCTTGTCTCAGGAACAAAATATGACCTGCATGCACAAATTTGCAGGTGGTGTCCTGAGATGCTCTATGGATGAGTAGTAGAGGTGCTCTATTGTGTCAGAAGAGTCCTGGGATGCAGAGGTGTCGCATAAGGGCACTTTGCATATTCGGTGGCATCATGCAAAGTGTTCTAGCTACGACACCTTTGCTAGCATGACGTCTCCGCAGACACTCGCACAAACGCGATAACTACTCATACAGATTTCATTAGGCCTGAACAAGGACAAGCCATCATCATCAATCTTGGTCGTGTATAAAGCTGTTTTTGCGTCTTAGAGGTGATACTATCTGTGCAACGAGGCACTGACTTTGTTGTTTGTGGCCTGCCCACAGCAACATCCGCAGAACATCCTGAGCGCGCACTTTGGGCGATACCGCGATTTCGGGCTGTACACCGACAGCCTGGCATTCTACGGCTCGCGCATGTTCTACTATGTGTGGGACGTACCCATCTTCTGCCTCATGGGCGCCATGGGGGGCCTTATGGGAGCGCTGTGGGTCCACGTCAATGTCAAAGTCACTGCCTTCCGCCACCGTTGCATCCCCGTCAGGTGCGCCAGCTGCTTGTGCATGATGGACCCAAGTAAATATTCAAGGAGTTGCCAATTTTTGGTTCCCAAGAATGTACCTATTGAGAGCATATGGGTGGCCTCGCATTATTATTGTGCATCCTCCTTGATGATGATGAGCCCGCATGCTTGTGGGTATTCAAATTTGACTTTTATATGGCAAGCGTCCCTGGCTTGCCTCAAGCCCACAGGTGCCAGGTTGGCAGCGTGATAGTCTGACGGTCATGACATGTCACAAAGCCCAGTGACAGGCAAACGGATGAGGCAAAAAAATAAATGTGCATGTGTGCTCATGCATCATTTCATTACAGGTCACCATGGAAGCGGCTGGTGGAGGTTGTTGTGCTGGTGCTGGTCACATCCTCGCTCTGGTTCACCGTCGCCTACATGTCACCCTGCAGAGCGCTGCCGGGCAAGGCAAGCACCTCCCCACCTGCTTCTGCCAGTCACTGTGCCCATTTGATGTGTTTCCCGCTTGCGTTCTCAACCACATGTGCATGTAATCGCTTGCGGGACAATTTTACATTCCATGCGTGCCTTGATGGGTCAACCCAAGAGCACACCACAGACCCACTGTGTGCATTCTATCTGGGGGCAATGGCTCGAGAAAGGATTTCAAGGAAGTGGATTTTGTGATGCAGGAGGATTTAAAATACTTTGAGGCGAGCGAGGATGCGGATGAGGAGTTCTATGCCGGAGGAGGCCAGTTCAGGCGGCACGGCCTGGAGCACTTCCCGCAGCTGTGGTGCGAAAACGGCACCTACAGCGTCTACGGCCAGGCACGCCCACCTCAAAACACCCTTGGATATTGTCAAAAACATGATCAAGCCAGTATTGCCTCCCTGAGCAGCATGTTCTTGCTGTTGCCACTCATGCCTGCAAAGAATTTCGGATCTTGTTGCATCAGAGCTGCTCTATGTCCTTTGGCCCTTGTGTCGCATTTCATGCCTGACAATGAGGCTCAGTTATTGCAGTGTAGAATCCCCACACCTGCAAGAGGTTGCAGACAGAGTTGCAGGCTCTCCTGTTCACAAGCACCTGAAAAGTTTTACGTATCTGGTGCAAGCTCGTGTGAACAGTAAACTGGGTGTCGCGCGCATTGGGGGTTACCTAAGAATCTAGCTGAAATTTAAGTGAAACCTACTGCTGTAAAACAAGTAATTCATAAGTGCACCTGTCCTGCAGGTGTTCTTCACGCCGCTGAGCCAGGCGCTGCGGCTGATGATCCATCTGGGGGAGCCACTGCCGGAGGCGCGCCTGAACGAGTTCCACTTCGACTTCAGCGTTCTGGGGCTCTTCTTCGTGCTGCCCTACGCACTCATGATGTGGACCAACGGCGTCGGCGCATCCACCGGCATGTTTGTGCCCGCGCTCGCCGTCGGAGCCACAGGTTCCTCCCTACCACTTTCTCCCTGAACCTGCAAGCCCGCTGGATGCGCAAGGTTGCCTTGACCTGCAGGGTTGCCTCCTCATTGGCATGTGCTACCCACAAGGCTCAGCTGCCCTCTGTAGGCGCGTCTTTGCTGATGCGTGAAATTCCCTCGCACCGTCCCTTCGACGGGAGCCAGGGGCCGCACAATTGAAGTTGTCACGCATGCGTGTACCATAGTAATTAGGCCAGCTTCTGCAGAGCTTGCATATGAGCTTGCTCTCTGCGTGATGCCAGCTGCCAGAGCAATGTGGTGCCGCGTGCTTATGAGGGTGCCGGGTGTGCAGGCGGGCGGCTGATGGGTCAGGTGGTGAGGGCGATGGTGCAGTGGGCAGGCGTGTCCCTGCCGGTGTCCCTCACCTCATACAGCGTGGTGCGCTGCCTGCTCTGCATTCCAACCTCCACTCCTAGTCTGTGCTTGCTCAACACTCCTGCACCTGTACTTCCTGCAGCCTGCACTCGCTGCAGTTCAGCGAGCCATCCTCAGTCAGCCGCATGCCGATGTCAAGTGTCATGCACCAGGATAATTTGTAGCTGGAGGCTGATCAGTTTTGCTGTACTGCCAGTCGTGTCATTCCAATGGCACTGGGCCAGCGATCAGTAATTGTGTGACATGCGGTTTGCAGATTGGAGCGGCGGCATTCATGGCGGGAGCCACGCGCATGACGCTGACGACTACGGTGATGGTGATGGAGACTACGGGCGCCATGCAGCTCATTGTGCCCCTCATGATCACCGTCTTTGTTGCCAAGGTGCGGCTGCCACACGTTCCACTCTTGAACACTTTCACTCCTTGCCTGTACATCTCCATGCAGATCGAAGCTTTTCGGGCAGGGCCCTGCACTGCATTCAGTGCAGCCCTAGCGGTCTTGAAGCAAGGCCTTGTCCGACTGATCAGGCAGAGAGAGCCCCATGTCAGGCTCTGTAGAAGGCATCGAATGCGCTCCCTGGGCCGTGATGTGGAAAGTCACTTTCAGTGTGCCAAAAATTCTAGTCATCACTCTTTCCTTGCATGCAGGTGGTGGGGGACCAGTTTGGAATGGGCATGGATGACACGCACATGAAGATCCGGGGGGCGCCCGTGCTGGACGAGCCCGCGCTGTCACCCCACCAGAAGATGATCGCCGACAAACTCGCCGTCTCCGAGCTCATGTCCATGGCCGTTGTGGCCCTGCCGCCCGTCGTCAAGGTAACCTCATTCATCCATCATGTACTGTAAAGAAGGTCCTGTGTGAAACATACCTTCTCTATATTTTCTTCTGCAGGTGCAGCATAGCTGGTGGAAAGCAGGGGCTGCCTCGGAGAAGCACCATTGCATTGAAAGGGAATTCACTGGTTTCTTGCACAGGGAATCAAACACATACACCTCATGCTGTGTATTGCCAGCTGTCCCACGAGCAGGGCAGAAGCCATCAGCCTCAGAAGGAACAAACCAGCATGCATGGACAAGAAGCTCACAGCTCAAGGTTTGCTTGCGCTCTGTTCCGCCCATGTGAGTTTAACGTCGTGATTACATAATGCTGACGCATACCGGCGGCACATGCGCGCAGGTGCGGCAAGTGGTGGAGACGCTGCGCTGCTGCTCGCACCAGGCCTTCCCGGTGACGCCCGACGTAAAGAAGGCGTTCGACTCCGCGGAGCCCTTTGAGCTGCACGGCCTCATCCTGCGCCACACCGTGCTGCACCTGCTGCAGCACCGCATCGGCTTTGTGGACCCCGCGCAGGCCGACATCCCCCCGCCGCGCTCCCACATCCCCTCCACCCAGGCGGTGCGGCCCTGCACAGAGACCTGCCTGATATCGCCCCATGACTTGCATGACACGCACACATTACAAACCCCCGCCCCGCTCCCACATCCCCTCCACACAGGCGGTGCGGCCCTGCCCTGATCTTCATGCCTCACTCCACAGCCATACTCTGGATCCGAAGTGGTCTGCTTTGGGCCAGAAGTCATGGCATGCCTGCTTCTCAGGCAACTGTAAGCATATCTGGGCCTCCGCTCCTACGCAAGCCAGAGCATTGTGGAACGGAATTTGCTGGCAATCCATCACAGACGTCGCTTGGAGGGCTGGCCCCGAAGTAAACAGCCTGAGCAACTATTCAAGTGATTTGTGCATGTTGCATGCGTGCTGGCTCTTCTGTTGCAGCGCTGCCAGCACAGGCTGTCCTGCTCCGCAAGTATGGGTGAGATTGTTCTCGCTGAGACACAGCCATGACTAGGGTGAGTGGTGCCAATTACTGCAGGCGCGGCTGAAGCTGTTGGAGAAGCTGGAGCAGCGGCCGCTGAAGCTGCGTCCCAAGGACGACCAGGAGCCGATAATCCGCGGCCTGTCCCCCGCGCAGCTGGAGCAGATGGTGGACCTGCGGCCCTTCATGCAGCGCAACCCCTTCGTCGTCCATGCCGACGCATCCCTCTCGCGCGCCTACCGCCTCTTCCGCACCATGGGCCTGCGCCACTTGTTCGTCGCGCCCCCCGCGCCCAAGGCATGCCCTCTTATCTGCTGTTTTGTCTTGATATTTTGTGGCCCATCATTTGAGAACTTTGAATGGGCATGGAACGTGTGTCACTACTCCTTGAGGCTCCAAGTTGAGTATGTTTTATTTTTGAAAAGTCATGCAAGGTGCAAGTGATGGTGTTCCCGGCCCATTCAGGGAGGTTGCATGTTGTTGTCCCAGAATGTCTGGCTTGCTCTGGATGATTAGGAAATGTTTACAAGTACATAAAGACAAAAAATACGGGCTTCACGCGTCGCCGTGATTGTGCAGGTGATGGGTGTCATCACGAGGAAGGACATCGCAGAAGCCAACGCGAAGCTGGCACTGGGCCGCAAAGCCAACCTGGGGCTGACAACCCCCTCGGACCGCCTCGTGCGCCACGGCTCCCTCCCCTTCATCCCCTACGGCGCCTACGACCCCACCGTCGGTTACTCATCATCCAGGTGACTCATCACTGTCGCTCTGCCTCAGCAAGGCACAATACTGTGCTCAGTACTGGCATATTTGTACTTCATGGGTCTGCAAGATCTAGGGCTCTGCCAACGGGATGGCAACCCCCTGATCCCCAGCTTCTGGGAATGGCTTCACATTCCCAGAAGGCCATACTGGTCGGTTCAATACTATTCTGCCCAAAGTACTGTTCTTTTTAGAGAAGACAGTGCTGCATGTTCTGTGCGGAATATTGTCGGGTGTAGAGAATACAGTGCCGCGTGTCCTGTTTATCCCAGTCCTTCGGCCCCACTCCCGGGCGCAGCAGCGAGTCCCCCCCGAAGTTCCCCCCAAGCAGGCAGGTCCCCCCGCTGCGCAGGCTGCGCACGGTGTCAGAGGACGGCTCCGGAGGGGGGACCACCCCCCTCACAGTGGCGCTGTCGGACCGGCCGTCGCCCGAGCGGCCGGGGCCGGGCTTCGAGCACGACCTCAGCCGGCGCGCGGGGGCGCGGCGTCCGCCACCGGGGGGTCCATTGGCCACTGCGGGGGGCGACTCCCCCGCCAGTGCGCGCGGCGAGAGCGAGATGGCGCGCCTGTTCCGGGGGCCTCCCTCCAGCTGATCCCGATCCCCCCAAGTCCCCTTCCCCAATGTGAGGCCCGAGGACCCCCCGATCCCGTCCCTCTGTCCGTCCCATGCTCTCTGTCAGATGCAACGGCGTAATTCGTGTCCTGGTCGTTGGCCGTTCTGGAGCAGTTTTGTTCCGTGGCGGTTCTATAACTTCCGACAATGGTGAAGTACTTTGCTGCTATCAGCAGGGCCAGAGCCCAGAGTGGTGGCTATTGTGCTGGTAAGCAAAGAGGGGTTGAAAACCAGCTGATGATGGATTGCTGAGTATTGTTTCAGGATACGAGAGGCAGTTTTGGAGGAGGGTGACGGGAGCGGTGAGGAGAGCAGTGAGTCACGGCCCTTCTTGGAGCCCCAGGTGATGTCCAGCGAGCACAGAGACTGGCAGAACGGCTTGCCGGGGCCCAACGGGGAGCGTGACTCACGGAGAAGAGGGAACATCTCTCGTGGGGAGACAGAGATGGCCCCTCTCCTGAAGTAACTTCACCTGTTCAGATGCTCTTCCAACCCTGCCTTGTTTTTCGTTTTAAGTAGTCGGACCAAGGATCATGTCTGTTTCAGCAATCAAGTGGGGCTGCTGGCCAGTGCACAAGTAGATGAGCTTTCGAAGCAATGGCTGCGGCAATCAAGAACCTGATGATGTGCATCAAACACCCGGATGGAAGGATCCTGACACATTAGGATGTGGCATAGCTCTGCCTGTAATGTATATCAGAACTTGACAATCGAATTGTGGAAGGAGGATTGCGATCGGGGCCCTGCATAGAAATACAGTGGACACCCATTGACAGGGACATGCAGAAGGCCTAGGGCATCCCTGCTTTTCAACATCATTTGAATATGAAAAGGAGCGTTCCGCGTTTGTAAGCAAGGTGAGAAATTAGCAATGCAAGCTGTATCATGCATCAGGCACATGATGTCCCTCGAGGCTTCACCATTTTCCCCCTGCAGCACTGCACCTTAGGGGCGGTCAGTTATCAAAAAAATGCATCGAGGGGAAGCCGTTCTTTGCAGCCCACAGAGCCACGCACAGTAATGTCTTGAAAGCTTTACACAGACACTGCGCGTAGCAATACTTGCAAGTAGCAAGCCATGCCCATCTGCTCAATTCGAAAGGAGTCCTGAAACGCTTTCTTGCACCTATCAAGTTGGCATGGGCATTAGGAAGAAACACACGTAGTGCTGCTGCGTGGCTGACTATCTTGCTTGGTGGAGAACTAAAAGTCTTCACAAGTGAGGCTTAAACTGCCCTGTGGGCTCTTCTTCATCCGTCACAGCTGCCAGCCTCTCCGGCTGAAAGCCCTCTCATCTCAAGCGGCGGGCCTCGCGCTCTGACTCCAGGAGTGTCAAGATGTCACCTGGCAAGCGCACAGTCCAAGTCTTAATAAAGCTTCTCCCCAGGATTGTATCACACCGGTCCAGTGAGCGACTGCTGAAGGATGACAACCTCCGACACAAAGGTGTGCTTGTCTTGCTCCTGGAACCATTGTTACAGCTCAAAACATGAAGAGCACAGCAGTGCAAGTATGACAGGGCTGTTAACAGATAGTGCTCACCCTCACGCACGGGTCCCTTCACGTTCCTCATGATGAGGCGGTTCTGGTCGTCCAGAAACTTCACCCTGACCTGTGTGACCTGCAGGACAACAAGAAGATAAAGGACACGAAAATGTCCACCACAGTGGTGATGAAATACAGTGCATCACTCCTTAATATGCAGCTCTATTTGCATGGAGTGGTGGCTGTAAGCCTGAAGAGCATCAGTAGAGCATCTGCAAACAGTCTCTGCTCTACAATTTGCAGGAACCAACCTGTCCACGAGATCCTGTGCGTCCGATGACCTTCATCACGATGGCGAGCTTCACAGGCTGATCCTGTAAAACAAAACACGGCACACAAGTTACAAAATGGCTGCAAAGCTCTGCGTTCAGTCTGAGCCTGAGCATGGGGCACACAAGCTGCTGATAGGGCCTTTCTAGTCCACTTCAGATGGAACCTTTTAGAAGACTCCCACGCAGTATAGATTCTTTTGCCATCAATCAATAAGTTTGCTATAATCTGCACAGCAACTTCTTGCGCCGTGACTTCCGCCTGTCAGGATCTTTGCAGCCTCACCATGATGGCAGCCTACGAATAACGCTCCCCCTTTGTTAAAGCTCCGGCGATCTATTGCCCAGCGCTGTTTGCCAGTACTTCTTGGAACCATTGCGAAATCCAGGCGGCTGCGTGCCTCGGCTTCGCCTTGCGCTGCGCGACTCTATAGATCTGCATTAGGATTACTCAGCGACAGGTCATCGTCATCTTGCTGGGCTTGAGGCAAAGTTTCTGCACAGCAGATGCGTTGGCGACTCCGCTGTATCTACATCACCTAGAACAAAACCATCTTTGCATCGTTAAGTCCGACAACGGTTGCCCTTAAGCTCTTATATTCAAGAATCCAGTATGTTGACGGCTGCAGCTTGCGTTGAGTGCAGCACGAGCGCGCCTGCAGCAATGTTGACAAACCAAAAGAACGTTAGATTGTCTGGATCCCGATCTGTGCATTTACCAAAGCGATTTCCGTCCACTAGGTGAGCCGACGTGTCCCTTCCTTCCGAGCTGTTTCGTCTAAAAGCAGCAAATTGTGACAGCAAGTTTTAGAAAACATTGCAATGCTCAAATTATGCAAGGTGCGTCCTGAAATAAGATCCCTAGTGGCTTGTAGGTTCCAGCAAGGTGCCAGCTGCAGGACTGCATCAGCAGCTGTCTTATGCAGAGCAGGAGGAAGCCTGCAGAGACAACGGGAAAAGGCGTGGCAACGAGTGACATGCACGTATCCTGAACCTGAGACGGAGAAGGAGCGATCCTCTGTGGACTTCCCTCAGGCACATGTCTCCTCCCACTTAGAACTTATCTCAAAGCTAGTTCTAGACAACAAGGGATATCGTTCTCAGCAATTTACTTGCAGCATGATCAACAAGCCAAGTTCAGACCTCATAACAGGCTTTATGACAAGGACGAAGCATGTGTAGCACAGCCAATAGGAATCCTGAGTGAAGTGGTGGTTGGCTACCCTGGAGCCCAGCATTTACTGGGTATGGGGGTGCCAGGCTCCTCAACCACCACTCAGTAATCTGCTACAAGCCCTTCAATACCAATAAGCTTTTCCAAGTGCTATATAAGTCCAATCGGCAATACATAGTAACTATGGCTGTCTTCTAATCGCCTCACTGCTCAAATTGTTGTGGCATGCAAGACCATGTGCATGCTGCCTGACATGCACATAAGTTTAGAGCACAGCGAAATGATGTGAGCTGCCAAATTGCAGGAGTGGATGACGCCGCAGCCGAGCAGGAGGCCAGACCCGATGCCTGAGTTTGAGAAGCTGGAGACGCCGCTGCCCAAGAAGCTGCCGGGGGACCCAGAGATCCCAGACGAGGAGGAGGAAGAGGAGGAGGAAAAGAAAAAGAAGGACCCCGAAAAGGACGACCCTGAAAAGGAAAAGCCAGACGCACCCCCGGGCGAGGAGTAAGCTTGAGATGCAGTGCAGTGTACACATCAGCAAATGAAACATTGTGCATGCCTCAGGCCTTAAGAATGCAGATGATGTAGGCCCATACAGACTGACTGATTGACAAACATCTGCTTGGCGCTTTAAGCAGTTTGAGCAAAGTTTGATCTGCCAAGGGCATTTGTTTGTGTGTTGATGCGGCAGGACCATTTGCAATTTCTGTTCAGATTTATCCCTTGGTAGCATAAATGAGTAGCTTACTGTGAAAGCTGCTCTGTGGGACAGCAAAGCACAAGCATCTGCAGCATGCGTACATAGGGAAGTGCTGTTGGCTTATTACAGCCACGGTTTTCTTGTGCTTTAAGCAAGGCACATTACTTTAAACATATATCAGCTGCAGAATTCATGATCATTTTCTTTTAGAGAATCAAATCAATTTCTGGTTCCTTGAGTTCCATGATTGTGAGTTGTTCCTAACTCACAATTATGCCTTTCACACACTACTGCATTCACTCCTATGCTACCAACTGAAGGTCACTGATCAGAAGTTAGGGGTGTAATACATGTATCAGCAGCAGTGCTCCCGCATCACAGCCTGCCTCCCACACGCTCCTGGTCAAAGTCCCAAGTGCCATTTGGTAAAGAGCAGAAACACCTACTCTTCACAAAGCTGTGACTGTGCTGTTTCAGTACACAAGCGGTGTTCCCAAACAGTGCTGCATATGCAAAATTATACCTCTCCCAAAGCGGTGTGCTCTGCCTGTCTAAACAAGACCCACAGTAGATGCTGCCCCAGTGCCTCCCCACACCAAAATTTTATAGTAGAGCCATCTGACCGCAGTCTAACACAGCTTTGTAGGCAGCAGTCGAGCCGAAACATGCAAGACAGCTTCATGCACATCCTGTATCGTGCATGACTCTGCCCTCTGCACATTGCAGTACATTCAGGCAGCACGGGTCGGACTGTCGCGCAAGATGGGGCTGATCACTCCCCGTGGCAATCAACTAATCTCAACGCCAGATCAGACCGCAACTGATGACTGCTGGTCACTAACCTGCCGCCAGATGGGGCGGGGCAATGACTCATGTCTCATCCCACTGCGGCAACATTCAGCGGGTATAAAGTTATGGTCAAGCAATCCCACGCCAGATCAGGAGGACCAATGAGTCGCGTTCACGTAACCCACGGCGCCAGATCAGGCGGTGGTGACCTGGTGCAGGGCCTGGGCTAGGCGGTCAACGTTCTTGGTGGTGACGCCGGCCATCGAGATGCGGCCGTTGCGCGTCATGAATATCGCATGCTCCGCCGCCAGCCGGTCAACCTGCAGCATCCGCATTAGCAATTCACCTAGCTTAGAACATACAGTAGTCATTTGCAGAACAGCATCTTGGGGTTTCTGACATGCTTGATCACCATCCTCTAAGCATGTGCAACATGATCTGGCAACCTGCGTGTACGCCTCAGGGGCACCTGAAAAAGTATCAATCAATAGCAACAACCCAGTCCAGAGATGGGAGAACAGCTGGGTGAATGTATTGGAGCACGCTGGGGCACGCTGGGAGGGGCCATATACCAATTGCGCTGCACTGGCCATGAGAGCCATCAGCACAGAAGGCAATGTCATGTGCACCCAATGAGTAAAGGTTGTAGTCAAGCCCACCTGCTCTGGGGAGATGCCGGAGAAGCAGAACATGCCGATCTGCTCGGTGACGTGGTTCCAGGGCAGCGGGTTGCCCAGGTCCTCCAGGTTCTTGCGCAGCAGCGCCCGCATCGTTATTATGCGGTCTGCCATGCCCTTCACCTCATCGTACCACCTGCAAACGCCGCACACATCACAATTGAGGTGGCTTGTGTGTTGCACGCATTCTTTACACACCGCAGTGCAGCCACTTGTACTTAATCTGGCGCTCGCTCTGTCTTTGGTGTCTGCACCTCTCTTTCTAAATTGGCGTGTTGCACGCATTGCAAGCAGAGCATGCAGGAAGGCATTCCCATCAATGAAATTTTCCAACTATTACAATGACAATTGTGGACATGTGTATAGAGTTGCAAAGGGCTCAGAAACTCACTGCTGCTTGAGGGCGGCGTCTCCCAGGATCTCCTTGACCAGCAGCGCACCGTGCAGGGGTGGGTTGGAGTACATCGGCCGCGCAATCGCCTGCAGCCATAAAAGAAACCTTTTTAGTCATTGCTCCTGACTTGCTCCTGACAAGCTCCAGTCCAGTGCAGCATCACGCGGCACTTGTTGCACTTGCAGCTTGCTGCTGTAGCTTGCAAGCTGTAGGCAGAAGCCTTAGGACCAGCAATGAAGCTGACAGTACAAAACATCGTCAACATACCTCACACCTCACACGCGCCGGGAGCACGAGAAAATGACCGCGCATGTGACAGAGGGCATTGCATGGAGGGTGTTGCATGGTGCATGTTGCAGTGCAGCAAGGTGGGGTGCAGGGGCGTACCTTCATCTGGGACTCGACAGATGCGGTCTCCTGGGGACTAGCGGTGATGAGGGAGAAGCAGCCGGTCCTCTGCCCGTACAGGCCCATGTTCTTGGCGTACGACTGGGAGCAGCCCAGCTGGTGGCCGTCCGCCAAAAAGGTACGGATCGCCTGAGCGTCGCGCGTGCAGTCGCCGCTGGCAAAGCCCTGCGACAAGATATTCTCAAATTGAATTTGAAAATTAACATCCCTTAGGAACATCCGTTGTTTTCAAATGCTCGTGACCAGTGCAGCTGCACTCGGCATTGGCACATCCATCCGTACATTGTGCACAAATGTTGGTGACTGGACCTTCTGGCAGGAAGCACAAACAGTTGAGATTGAACAGGGGCTGCTCACCTGGTAGGCCATGTCGAAGAAGGGGAACAGCTTCTTCTCCTTCATGAGCTTTGAGATCTCCTGCCACTGCTCCACCGTGGGGTCCACACCTGCATGCATTATTGAGGCAGCCCTCTCAGGCAGCGCCTCCCACCTAACCCGCCACACAAATTGCCAACACACCCACCAAATTTGAATTCATTTTCGAATATGAAGCGCACCTGTGGGGTTGTGGGCGCAGGCATGCAGCAAGACCACATCCCCCGGCTGCGCAGTGCTCAGGTCCTCCAAAAGCCCCTCCTGGTCCAGGCCCCTGGTCTCGGGCTTGTAGTACTTGTAGATGGCCTCCTTCACGCCAGCATCCTTCCAGATGCTGCAGCACCACACATCTACTGATCAGCTGAAGCAGAGGAGGACAATTTCAAGCACGCATCTCAGCACGCATTGGCAGCCATGCTTGCGGCTTCACACGTTGCTGCTTTCATCAGCACATCACGACGTGCATGTGCATTGCTTTTTGGCATCAGCAGCCGAGCACGCATATTCTGCATGCGGGAGCAAGTTGCTGCCAGCAACTCACTTGTGGTGGTTGCTCCAGGTGGGCTTGGGGATCCATATTTTGGCGCCGGGCATGTAGCGCGCCATGAACTCCGCCATCAGCCTACACGAACCTACGCAGTTGACACATGGCAATCCATTTGTAACCACCCAAAAATGATGCCCAACGCACCAACTGAAAGGCATCTCCACAGCAATATCAACATTTCAGGTTTTCCAAACTGCACAAAGTGTGCCTCGATGGAGTCAAAGACAATAGAGTGAGGGAGCTCACCAGTGCCAGAGAGCGACTGCACAGCAGCCACTCGGCCCTCCTTGATGCAGTCTGCATCCTCTCCAAAGGCCAGCTTGATCGACAGGTCATTGAAGGCCTTGAGGCCTCCGATTGGCAGGTACTCCATGAAAAGGGAGCCTGCAATGCGCGCCTCAGCCTCTCGCACAACGTTCAGCACCACTGGCTTGCTGTCATCATCACGGTATGCTCCCTGCACCCAATACAGAACAATGAATTTCTTGCAGCATCAACAGCCCTCATCAGCTTGCTGGCATCCTGAAGTTCAGGGAAGTATCATGTGCGCGAAATGAGGGTTCATATTTATATTCCTGGAATTCCAGCTTTCTATGGGAAAGGATCAGCGCACCACTCCAAGGTTAATCTTGTCGGGGCGTGTGTTGGCCAGGAATGCCTCGGTGATGCCGAGTATAGGATCCTGTAGAACCAATCATTCATTCAGAACATTGTTACCACTTGGGCTTCATTGATGAAACAAGAAAGTGACTCCAAATCCCTCAGATACTTTTATAGATCGATGCAGCGAAATGCATTGAAGAAACGCACCAGAGCTGCAGAACCTTTCAGAGAACAAAATCAAATATAGTCAGTCTCACCTTGGGAGCTGTAGGCACATCTGCAAACCAGGAGAGACTTCGGCTGGCCGCCGACGTGGTGATGGCAGCTGCATGCACGCCGGACTTATGTGTGCCTGCCTGCCGAAGCAGGGATGCAACACCAGAACGCAGCATCAGACAAGATTTTGCCCACAGAATTCTAGATATTTGGATGGAAGAAATGAAAGATATTGGAGAGTCTGCTTGTCCAGTCCCGTGACTCCGCGGCACGCCGTCCCATTGCTGAGCTGGCACCTTCCTCAAGCTTGGCAGCTTCCGCTTGGCCTTCCTCACGTAATTCATTCGAATGCAAATTTCTTTCCTTTGCTTAGAAGAACGTTGGAGCCATCTAGGAGCTTTGATGTTGCAGAGAATTCTCTTTCAATACTGCTCTGCTAAGCACACGACATAAATCGACAAAGAACGGCGATTGAGCTGCGTCATGGGGTTCCCAACATTCTGGATCGCTCCTACTCTGGGTTGCGTACTAGGCGTGTGCAGGCACTTCATAGCAGTTGGAGCAGTTCTGGCCGTGCGAAATAAGCGAGAGCTCGGCGTACGAATCGATTTGAAAATCCAGGATATATTCAAAGCACTGTCTGCAAGGTCACCCAAGGTTTTACAAAGCTTGCTTGTATGCAGGATCTGAATCCAATGCCATTTGCAGCTACAATTCTGAATTGCTGTGGCTGGATTGTCTGGACCGTACTGGTGCAGAACTGGTATGTCTTCTGCACGGATGCCCCAGGCTTGCTGTGTAGTATTTGGATGACATTCTCTCTGTATCCATATGCCTCTGGAAAGGTAAGCCTGTCGCTAATTCCTTCCTTCAGAACTTCAACGTGATGGATGCCCTTTGTCGCCGAATTGCAGTGGATTCCTTGCGAACGACCAACACAATGCGCATGCAGGTGCAAAACCAGCTAAATGCCTTTTTCGTACTGACAGCGGCGCTGTGGTGTATTTTAGCGCTTGTCACAATGATTTTGCATCAGTACTCAACGCAGGACGCAGTGATAAATCTCTGGTATGTGATCATCGCAGCTGATCAAGAAGTCTGCCCCTCATGGACACCTGGTTCAGCTTGCAAAACCGGTTGCTCGGCAGAGCTCTGTGACAAAGTTTGCCTTTTGCAGGGGCTGGGCAGTCAGTATGACGCAAGTGTTGCTGATGGCATCACCCCTGTCTGGGCTGCTGATGGCCATAAAGCAGCGCAGCTCTGCTAACTTCCACCTGGGCGTGTGCTCACTGGGCTTAGTGAGCAGCGCTCTGTGGACTATCTATGCAGTGGTAAGACAATCTATCTAGCAGTCTCATGTGGCTTGTTCTCTGTCAGCCTGGCATCTCTGTGCACTCACTGTGCCCCACATCCACTGGGTCTGGCAGTTGAGTACTGTGTCAGCGCGCCATTAATGCTCTCTGCTGCTGTGCAGACGGACAGGAATCTCTTTATAGGCATCCCAAACTTCCTGGGAGGGCTTCTCTCCTGTGCCTCCTTGCTGGTTTGTTTTGTATTTCCAAGGTGAGATGCACCCCCATTCTGTTGTCCCAAACAGCTGAGCTGAGCTACTGAGGAAGCGTGTCAGTTTCCAGTGAGGTCGAGCAAGGATGAAATGGGGACTGTCCATGTGCAGAACCAGGCCCCAGACGCCAGCACAGCCAGATCAGGCTCGTGCGCGCACAGCAGCTGTAGAGCTGGGTTGAGCGTAGCGCTGCATTGCAGCTGCCCTCCTCGTCCATTTATTGTTAAGAGGAAAAATAATTGGACTCTTATATATCTGGTGGCAACAATGGTCAATGCATGGGACTTCCTGCCAACCAGTCTGCACGGGTGCTTCTATCCGACAGCATGCACCGCAAAGACTCGGAGTATTTTTGCAATTGCTCTTTATATATGTACCCGATATACCCGGTAACTCCGGGGCCGGCCAGTGAACTGTGGACCCAGGCAATGCCTGTGTTTCAGGCATTCCTTGCAGCCACCACTAGATTGATCTTGGATGTAGGTCAGACCTTGAATGCCAATTTTAAGCTAAATTTGAGCAGCCTTGGCATCACTGACGTGTTTGGACGAACTCATTGCTGGGGGCCCTCAATTTTCATGATCTCCATTGTTTAGTGATGTCACCGTCAACAGTAGCAACTCAAAGTTGCCCAGTTTTGTAGAGAAGCTGAAACAGCTAAGTCCTGGAATAATCAGGTTCTCTGCAAATTCACCTTAAAAGGCCATGCATGTCCTGCTTTCGCGTTTCCAAGCTCTACTGAAAGTACCTGCTTCCACCAGCTTCCGGCTTCCGGAGGCTGCCTGACTTTCTTTCGGAATTCCTCCAACAGATCCTAAGAGGTGTATATAGCACCTCAAGAAAAATCTTCACATCCTCCTTGTTTTGTTATTTGCGCCAGTGAAACCTTTGTTAACAAAATATCAACAAGCATGGGACCCGCAACAGCCTGGATCGCCCCCACGTTAGGGTGTGTGCTTGGCATCTGCAGGCATTTCATTGCGACGCGAGAAGTCCTGGCTGTTAGAAATAAGCGAGAGCTCGGGGTGGGCCCCATGTGCATTCCTGCAAACCCGACAAGGCCCCAATCCTGAGTCAACTGGTCCACAGCAGATGTACTTGCTCGCAGGATCTCAACCCGCTGCCATTCGCTGCAACTATTTTAAATTGCTCGGGATGGATTGTTTACACTGTATTGGTGCGGAACTGGTACATTTTCTGCACGGACTGCCCAGGACTACTATGCAGCATCTGGATGACGTTCTTTTTGTACCCATACGCCAGCCACAGGGCAAGCCTCACGCAACGCTCATTCCACAAATTGTGAGGACGTTCTCAATTTCATGCTGCAATGTACTGACTCCTATCAAGCTGGTTTAGATTCGGGATTGTGGTGCTGTGCAGGTGCAGAATCAGCTGAATGCCTTCATCATTTTGACAGCAGCGCTGTGGTGCATGCTTGCTGTAGCAACAATGATATTGCAGCAATACTCCACCCAGCAAGCAGTGATCAGCCTTTGGTAGGGTTGTGTTTGTTACTGTACACTAGATTATCCGGACGACCACGCAAGCTGATCTGAGATCTCCAGAAAGCCACAGCGTTATGTTTTTCGTATGTTTCAGGGGTTGGGCAGTGAGTATAACCCAGGTCCTCTTGATGGCATCGCCGCTGTCTGGCCTGCTGAATGCTTGGAAGCAGCGCAGCTCTGCAAGCTTCCATTTGGGCGTGTGCTTGATGGGCCTGATCAGTAGCTGTATGTGGGCTATATATGCAGTGGTGAGCTCACTATACGTCACTGAACTTTCACTTCCTGTCATGGTCACATCTCTGTCTGCATGCAAGTATTATAATTATTATTATTACACGCTTTTCCTGCCAGAGCAAGGTGCGTCTGCAGAGAAGCTGCAGTAAAGGCTGCCAAAATCCCACCCCTTGATGAAATCGCCAGATCCAAGCAAGACCCAAACAACCGTGGGCACGGTGCTCAGTATTTATACCGGCCCCCGCCAGCCGGGCCAAGGGCATGCAAGTCTGCTTATGGTTATATCTAATATATTGAACATTATGGTGTTTCTGCATGGTGCAGACCGATAAAAACTTGTTTCTGGCTATCCCAAGCTTCTTGGGAGGGCTGTTGTCTTGTGCTTCATTGCTGGTGTGTTTTGTCTTCCCGAGGTGAGGGCCCTTCTGATTACACACATTAGCCTTGTGGATGATCCATGACATGGACTGGCAGCCTGTCTATTGCTTGGTGTTCTTTGAAGGCCAAAAAATTGCCCACCCGTGGTGCTTGATTGTGCATCCACAGGACCATACCCCCAAGGCCAACACAGCAGGTTCAGGAGCAGACACGCACAGCAGAGAACGCCGTTGAGATGGGATGAGGCATCAGCAGGAACCACGATGTTGCAATTCCGTTCGGGCCACAACTTGCTGCAAGCGTGTACCCCTCACGAAGCAGAAAAAAATGCACTGCTGAAGCTGTACCAAAGTGATCGTGGTCAACAAATTATCAGGTCAATTTTGCACAGTAAAATTTACTGAGTACTGAGTAAAGTGTGTTGGATGCTCAATGGCGAGCAAATTGCCACTGTGTTCCTTGGCAGGTTGAGTTGTATGCATATCTATTAAGATACGGGCATTCTTTCGGTGCATGGGCTGTCTTCCCACCAAAGTGCTGCTTCTGGATTGCTACCAACGATGTGAACCATTTGCAACTGCCCTATAAAAATCCGCGGATCCCTGCTGGTGTTTCCTAAGAAAATAAGATGCGCCCCAGATTCTGTTAACCACCCCACTTTCTTTAAAAATTCCTAGTCCAGCGTGCTGCTCATCGCCCTTGAAATTTGGGCGGTCGTTTCTCTGCAAAGGCTTGCAGCGCCTCAATTCTGTCCTCTGTGTTGAACAGCTGCGCATAGTAGGCGCGCTCAAATGCCATCCCCTTGGAAAATGGCACCTCAAAACCGTCATCCACCGCTGCCTTCGCTGCTGCCAGGGCCAGTGGCGCCTTCTGCAAGCTCTGCTCTAGGATCTCCAGTGCAGCCTGAGACAACTCACCATGACTTGACCCACAGAAGTGCTATTGAAGCAAGTCGATCAAGCCATTGAGAAGACAAATCGAGGGATAGTGGGATATTGAGTCAGAAGGCAGAAGGCAACATTCGTTTGGAGCGCTGATAAGATTAGAAGTGGAGGCATGAGGCAACTTGTTGAGCTAGAAGGCAGCACATTCATATAGTACCTCTTCAGGGTCTTCAGACAGAATGTCAGCAAGGCCCCAATCCACAGCTTCTTCCCCAGTCAGCCGTCTGCCAGTGAACAGCAGCAGCTTGGTTCTGGGTGGCCCAATCAATCGCAGCGTCCTCTGTGTGCCTGCAAGCATGCTCCGCACTCCCAGACTGCCCCTCTTGTAGCAGCACATGCCTTCTTACATCAGCAGAGGAATAACACCCAGCATTGCATGACAGATAGTGGGACGTAACATGTTAGCCAAGAGAGAACGCAGACATGAAGACAGAGCGAGCGCCAATGTAGGGAGGAAGGGCTGCCTCGTAGGTGAAACAGACAGCATCAACAACACAAACACCTCCTGGCCCAGGAGCAGCACAATCACATCAATACCATTAGGAAGGAGCAAGCAACGCACCGCCCACTCCAGGGATAATGCCAAGGCCGGTCTCAGGGAAGCCCATGGATGCTCTGCTGGACACAGCCCTGAAGTCTGCACCCAGTGACAGCTCAGCACCTCCCCCGAGCGCTGCCCCATTGATGGCTGCCACCACTGGCACGGGCAGCCGCGCCATGCTGTCAATCAGCCCCCGCACAGAGTCGCCAAAGCGGATGATGTCAGCCGGCTGATGGCTGGCACGCTCCTTGAGATCTGCTCCGGCGCAGAACGTCCCTGGGCATTGCACCCATCCCTCGTGAGGCATCCCTCGTGCCTGATTTTGCTCCAGATCACCCCTTGCAAAAAATAATAAACGTAACTTGTTCTAGCCATTGTTCAGCTAGTGTTCAGTTGCCACTAAGCCCTGCCCACCTTCCACTGTGCTGCGAAGCAATACTCCTCTGCATTGCCCTTCCTTCACCATCTCGTGCAGCTGTGACACGCAGCCTTGCAAGGCAGACACCATCGCGCTGCTGAGCGCATTCCTTCTCTCAGGGTACTGCAGAGTGATCTGACTGACCTTCCCTTTAAGGGTGCTGACGGCTTCTAGTACTGCAGGCGCCTTCTGAGATAGACCCACCATTATCTTTTAAGTCTGTTTTATTCGACGAGCAGTACGGAGTGGAGGGATCGAAAGGTGGATGGGATTCAGATTGGATGATCTGGGCAGGTAGGGTCTGATTATTAAGACATATGCACCATCTGTCAAGATAGACCTATTCCGACATTTCTCATGAACAATGCGCCGATTGAGAGGTCAAAAGTGATATTGAACGAAGCAATTTCATATCTCGGAAGGGATTTACAGTGTTCCTCCCCTTGGAATCTTCGGAAACCCTACAGACCATCTGGGTGATCATGTTGGGTGGGCGATGGCAAATTGAAGCGAGGAAAGTCTAATTATTGTTGATCGATCATTGTAAGAAGCACTTTCAGGAATTGTCGATCATGGAGTGTCTTTCCACTGCTTCGACGACGTTGGCTGCGCACAAATGCTCCAAGAAAGTGCTCGCAACTCGCCCTTCTTGCAGAAGACCAGTGACTCGTTCAGCTTGTCATGCGCAATCTCAGGCAGAAAGGTAACATACGACCATATTGTGATTTTGCATCTGCTGTCACGATGACTTGTTGGAGCCTGGACAGCAAAACACCTGCTGGACCTCACTACCAGAGCTTCTAGTTGAGCTTCAATATTGTAAAACCGGAGATGGGCGTACTTTTGACTTACAGGGAGCACCATTGCCTCGGCCTGAGGTGATGTCACTGCTGCGCAGGTCACCACAAATATGGACTCCCACGTCACAGAGGTGTGTGCAGATGTGCATATTTGATAGGGAATTCAAAGACAGCGCAGCAATTATGCAAGCTCCTGATCAATTAACGACGAATAAGAACCATTACAGAAGACCAGGCTAGATGTCAGCTTAGCTCTGCGAGGTTTCTACAGACATCGTTCTCAAGCTCGAGAAGGAAATGGCCCTTTATCGGGATCTTGGTGCATGCAGGGACGTGAGTAACCTGGTCATCGCAGGCCAGGGGCCTCCTCCGCCCAACCCGGCAGTTGTGGAGAGATTTCAGCAAGTCATCTCGCAGCTCTTTCAGCAGGTGTGTGGGTGTTGAGCAACAGAATCTTGCAGGCATCTGCTGGCGCTGGTTGACATTCAATCGGTCTTAGAAAACCTGTCCCTGGACTACCGGAGATGTGCGCAGAGATTGTTTGTGATTGCCAGTGTCATGGTCAATAGCTTGTCAGGAGCTGACGAATAGTATCACTGGGATTTGCAGCGCATTGTGCGGATGGGAGGTCCAGTGGATGATGACATGGCCAATCTGATTGTGGCCCAGCTGCTCTACTTGGATTCGACCTCCAGCAAAGACATCATCATGTATGTCAACAGCCCTGGAGGCTCTGTCACAGCAGGTGAGCAGCAGTATCAAGCAGCCTGACTGATCTTCATCTGTATAGTCTCTGCCCACGTGATATGTTGCTCTTGGACAAACTAGTATGCATTGATGATTTTTACTGAGACTGGCAGGTCAGAGTGCCTCAGAATTGCTGTTTTCTTGAGCGGTCACACATCATCATGGGAATGTCGGGATCTCAAAGGCATGGCTGGAATGTGCAGGCATGGCGGTATTTGACACCATGAGGCACATCAGGCCAGACGTGTCCACTGTCTGTGTGGGCCTGGCAGCATCCATGGGCGCCTTCCTGCTGGCATCAGGCCACAAGGTACCGTCACATTCTTGTCGTGCACAGCAGCGCAAGGGTCAACTCCTGCTAATTATCACCTTTATAGCAATTTCTGTAATTTTCATACTGCCTCCGTACCGCAAGCCGAGGCTTGGACATGTCTACGTGAGTCAAGAAGCTGGTGTCTGTGGCTGTCTCCAGGGCAAGCGCTACTCGCTGCCCAACTCGCGCATCATGATTCATCAGCCGCTCGGTGGAGCGCAGGGCCAGGCCGCAGGTAAGACTATTACAATGCACCATTATTTGTGCCATTGTGATCCTGCCGGATCTCCTGAGGAAGCTCAAACACAAGTCAGTGGTTTGCCCCTTTGGTGCTGTGTTTTTGTGGAAGAGGGCTACTGTGGGCAGAGACGGTGGCCATCCTTTGAGGGGTGGTCAGACTTGTTTTATCCAGTGCTGGGGTTCCGACGCCTGGGACTGTGGCGCAGATATTGAGATTCAGGCGAACGAGATCCTGCACCACAAGCTGACCCTCAATGGCTACCTGGCCGAGTTCACCGGCCAGTCTATGGAACGCATCACCCAGGTACCAGCCTAGCCCCTATCATACCATGCCCTGCACCGTGATCTGAGCTTGCCCTGGGCGCAGGCCAGATGAAGCCCTTGCTTGCGTGGGGCCCCTTGTGGAGGAAGTTAAATGATCACTGCTGCATGGGGAAGAAGTGTTAGGTGATTGGCATTGGTTTGACACAGACTTATCATGAATATAGGCAAGAAGTGACCTAGGGCTTGCATCCTTGCATGGCAGATGAAATGCACTGTGCAGCTGAGAGCCAGTGTGAGCCCGGGACACAGCCTGTGCCCTACAGGAACCTGTGGCAGCCAAGACAGGTCGGCAGGATCTGGGGAAATTTTGGTGTGAATTCAGTCTAAGCCAGGTAAGTCATGTGTCGCTCCTGTGTGCAGGACACCGACCGCGATTTCTTCATGGGCGCCAAGGAGGCTGTGGACTATGGTCTCATTGATGGTGTCATCACGCGGCCGCAGCTCGTTGCTGCCACCAACGGCGCATCGCCTTGAATGGCAGCAGCAGCAGCTGATCAACTCATGAGCTGTTGAGTGAGGGTGCTCGTTGAGAGTGCTCACCATTGGTAGCGGGATGAGGAGTCCAAAGTTGCATGGGAAGATAGTCACCTATGCATGAGTCATCTTGTCGTGATGAAACGATATCTTTGAGCTCTGAGAGCACTGCTTGCATTGGAACTCTCCACTGGTGCTGACTGCTTCAGCCCAACAGAATGCATCCATATGGCATGTCTGATGCAGCAAGCGAAAGACTGTAAAGTCTCCCAGTATCACTCAAACGGTTGACGATGCAGCCCTACCACCTGATAAGGACAACTTATTTTTTATATGTTGAAGAGGATGTAGAAGGTCATTGCAATGCATTTGTCAAGTCCTGGACAACAAATATGAATTCTGGCTGATGAGAGCTTGGCCAGCTGGAGTCCAAGAGCTCTAGAGTCCAAGAAATTTATTTCCTGCCGCATCTGGGTCAAGAATGATTCTCGCGCATCCGGTCAAAAACTTTGACAAAAAGACATTGGGGCCATTGTGTTGAATGGTGTTAACGCGGGGATCAAAGCGTGGAGCTCACTCTCCCAATAACGAATCCATAAGGTCTTCTCCTTGCAAGGTGATGCTTTTCAACTATTGCTTACCAATCGTGATCTCCTTGCAAGAAAGCTGTGTGCAAAATTCCTGCTCTTTTTGGATCCTTTAAATCGGTTAAAACAGGAAGAAAAGGAGCATAATGTATGCGGATGTCTTGTTGTTGTCATTCCTATAGCTGGAAGATATGCAGCACCTCTATGTGTCATCGTACAGCGATGTTGAATCACGTAATAACTTCCATGCAGATGGCAGAGGATGTCAAAGCCTCTAAGATCGGGCAGGCCGCGGGAAGGAGCATGACAATTAATGATCTTCCTGAGGAGGTGCTTCAGCGCATCAGCAGTCACATGGCCACGAAAGACTGGGCGCGGGCATGTAGGGTATCCAAAAAATTCAACGAAGTGACACCTCCCGTGCTAGAGCTGAAAGGGCTTGCACAGCTCCTGTGGGCCGTGAAGAGGTGGTGTCAAGCATCCAGCATCTCCCTTACTTTTGATGAGACAGCCTCGCAAATGGGTGTGTGCTTGGGGAGATCTGAACCACTGCAGAACATGACTGCCTTGAAGATCAGGGCCCCGTTCCTGAGCAGCGTTCAAGATAAGATGGCTTTAACCCAGGGTGGCATCAGTGTCACAGGAGCGCTGATGCGCACATTTTGGCACAGCTCTAGATTATCTACACTGAGCTTAAATGCGCAATTTCTCACCGTACTGCCACCGTCGCTCGTGCAGCTGCAGGATCTCACTCTGCGGATGTTCCCCACTCCAATTATGCTGGAGGAGACGTTCTCTGCCTTGGAGCAACTTACAAATTTGACCAGCTTGACGTTGCTAGAATTGCAGATGGATAGAGAGTTGAAGGTGCCTGGTCTGTCATTGGCTGGCCTTCCTCTGAGGAAGCTGGCTCTGAGACGTGCCATTCCAAGCAGTCTCACCATTCCAGATGGCTGCATGTTGGATGTCACGGAGCTGGGTCGGGCCAATGCATTGCAGATCTGTGAGCAGCATAAAGAAGCTGTGAATCTGTATACTTACAAGAAAATGGTTGCCATGAAGGAGGTGCCAGCATTCATACCCTCTGCTCGCAACCTGAAAATCCTAAACCTAGAATGCAGCTCTTTTGGAAGCTCTGAAGCCCCATTGGAGGTGCTCGAGCTGATGAAGTTGCAAATTTTAAGTCTCAGTGCTACTGATGTCCATGTTGAGCTTGGCGACTTGCCATCTCTGTCCCGCTTGACTTTGAGTTCGAAGAATGTTTTGAATGTGACGCTGGAGGATCCACCAGAGGATGTTGCAGGCAAGCTGAAGAAATTCTCCTTCAGCTACAAGAATGTGCAAGGCTATGGCCTCATGAGCTTGCTGCAGTCTCTTGCGTCGAAAGGGTCACAGTGGGATGCCGCAACGGATGGACCCATGACCACAATCAGTCCCAAAGCAAGCTAGTTAGTAACGAGCCTTTTGACCTGCAGGAACAGCTGATATGCTGAAACTGTGTAATGACTCATTCGGAATGAAGGCTTTGGAGTTACCAAGGAGCTGGCTATACATGTAGTGTAGCAATGGAATCAAATCAGTGGATTGTAAAATTGTTGAATGACATGCATCTTGAATGGCCCATGTGTCAATCACTACAATACACACAAGACAACGCTATCCCTCTCATCCATATCATCCATATCCAAGCAAAAGAATGCATGATTAAGTTGAACATTATATGCTGCCCATGCAATTTACTTTTCTAGACATTCACATGCCAGCCAATCTTGCGTCCTGCTCACCACCTTGCACAGCATCTGCACCAATTCCTCCTTATTCTTACACCCAAGCACATCCGCCAGAGACACATCCACCTCCTCTCGGCCTTCAACACACTTTCCAGACATTGCTGTATTCCCCACAGCACTCTTTACCCAGTACTGTTCACAACCCTCGACACTGCCACAATCCTTAGCCAGCCCGCCGTCTCTGGATAATCCAAGTCTCTCAGAATTTTCCTCGATGGATGACTGGCAGCAGCTGTCCAGTCCTGCCAAGAGGCCCTCCAGGACAGGCAGGGCCCGCTGCAGATTGAACAGGTGCATCAGCCTCTGCTGGCGGCTGGATGCAGGCTGCCTGATCAGGCGTAGCTCGCGAGCAGCGATGCAGCCGACAAACTCGGCAGCCGCTCGGAAATCGAGGCCGCAGTTGGCCGCCATGTTGCGCTGCACCAGCTCCTCAAACTCCTCTGGGGAGCAGGTCTCCCTGCGCACATATTGAAAATGTCAGGCCTGAGGGTCCAGAGGAATACAGTCATGAGTGCCTGACTAAGGTTTCAAGCAGATGCATGAAGGTGGTTGATGACAAGTCCCTTGCTTCAGCATTCCCTGCAGCTGTGGACACTCAAGAGAAAATGTGCTCCCCCGGTGCTCTGCTAGCGGACTGAACCGACAGACTCTCTGACCAGCAGGAACATTTCAGAAACCTGAATCAGGGACCCTATACTGTTTTTCTCTGGGCGCGACAGATGCTTCACAGGCATGTTCCGCTGTCCTGTGCATGAGCCAGGCCCGTCTTTCACACATTCCTGCTGCGAGAGGGTGCCCTTTCCAGAGGTCTTCCTCTGTACAAAGGGCCAGAGACACAAACTGGGATATTTTGAGGGTAAAGGTGGCCCCGGCTGGCGGGGGGCGGTATGAATACTGAGCCCCGTGCCCACGGTTGATTGGGTCTTGCTTGGATCTGGCAAGTCCAACAAGGGGTAGGATTGTGGCAGCCTTTAACTGCAGCTTGTCTGCAGGACGCACCTTGCCTTTTGGCAGGAAAAGCATGTAATATAATAAGGTGGTCCGCGCAAGCGCACCGGCAATCCTCGATGGCGGCTGCGGCTTCGGCGTGCTCCCGGCGCAGCAGCGCCCAGCCCCGGTGCAGGTTGAAGCCGTTGAGCCAGTTGTGGTTGATAGAGAGCGTGTCCTCCAGATTTGTCACTGTGTGGTGCCACCCGCTCGGCACAAATATTGCCTCGCCAACTCCCTGGAATGAGCACCAGGAATTTCATGGTCACCTTGTCTGGTCAGAAGCTATCGAAAATCTCACAGCCTGATGCCTCAAGTGCCTTGAAGTCCATCAGCACATACAGGTCACACAGCAGAAGGAAACCTGCAGATCGATTAGAGACGCATTAATGATTATTATGCTTGCTGCAAGGACATCGGGTGTGCACCCACACCGTGGCACAAAATATCACTCTGTTGCCGGCTGACCTTTCTCAGGTCTGAGTCTCGGAGTACTCGCGCACAAGTTCCCCATGAGCCTCACGAAACTTCACATTTTGTTTGATTTGGCTAAGTGCAGCACATTGAATTGTGTGGGAGAACAGGCAGATCACCTGATCGACTTCGATGACATGTCGCCTGGCGGCTGCGAGATTGGGGAATTGTTGCGCGCGGCAGCCGTCAGTCTCAAAGTCGGGCGCCATTTCGCGGCCGAAGCGGTCGTAGAGCAGATGCGTGTGCTGCGGCGCCAGCAGCCGCCACCGCTTGCGCCCACAAACGTTCACGGACCTGCAATCGCAAATGACTTTCAAATAGGTTTGAAATTTAAATTATAAATGAAGGCGGACATGAAGAAAATATGAGGTGTGTTTTAGAAAACAGATGTAATGCAGCATTCTAGACAACTATGCCCACAAGATCCCACTGTTGCCGTATTGTCACTTATCCAGAAGAACAGTAGGCTGGCAAAGTTGAGAGGTTCATGAATGACTTGATGGCCTGGTCAAAAGAGTTGGCTTGCTGCTACAGTCACTGATGTGAAGGTGGAGCATGCACAAGTGCGGAAATTTCCCAAGATGAAAATCTCGTTTCATGAATTCAAAGATTAACAGCTGGGCTGCTAAGGGTACTTTACCAGCTGAAAGAGCGCAGCACGTCGGCATGCAGTGCAGTAGTGGTGCCTTTCGGGCCCAGGTACACGAAGCGGTAGTCTGATGTCACTATGTTCTCCTGACTTGGATTCCCACTGCCTGTGGAAGCAGCCTGGTGACCTGCACTGTCAAAACATGCTTGCATCTCCATCTTATTTAACCAATTAGAACTGCCTCAGAAAGTAGGCAAGGCAATGGAATTTGAGCAGTACAGACTGTGTGCTGCAAGATGAAGCATGGGCATGGAATGGAGCAGAGAAGAATGCTTATGCTACAGATGGAATCATACTTGTCTGGCGCATGTCATAGTACTCATTAAGCCAGTCATCCCTGAAGTATTCTGGCAGCACATACGCCTGTGCACAGGATGTAACTCTCATCTTCTTCCTAGCCGACATTTTGGGCAGTGATCTGATTTGGCCCGCTAAAAGGCAATGCAAGCAACAAAGGCATGCAAAGAGAGGGGGCCTGCCTTGTAATCAGGGAACTCGTTCACAAAATGCCAGTCCTTGAGATACAGCAGCTGCTCCTCATGGCCCTGTTTATGTCGTACCCACCAGTCCAAATACTGTGCCACTGTCATGTCATGCCTCTGGCCGCCTCCATACCCATCTGAAGTGCTGCACAGCACATGCAAGCTATCATTCAGACAAAAAGCAAAATAATGTGATAGAAATCAGCTAGAATTTCAGACGTCTTTACACCAAGTCTGCTGATCTCAGGCATGACGGGGCCCTGTTGCGATGCAAGCTTTCGGCAAAGCTACAAAGGAGGAGGCTGTTCATATTCAAACCTGGCAGAGGCAGTGGCCCAGATGCGTGCATCACCAAACTTCTCTGACAAAAATTGGAGGTTCACCCCGCCGTCCGCTGTCTCCCAGTCCTGACAAGCCTGCCAACCCTCTGTCACCCCCTGCACACATGCACACCTTATCTCTTGCTCAAGGTTCCAGGTCCTGTGCGATCTTTCAAGGCTGAGTGTCAATCTGCTGGAGACCCAGGGTGTGATGCATTTGGCGTTAACATTTCCAGTGGCGATCACCACCAAAATAGCAAGGAATGTGCATGTGATGGGCACCCCACCAGACCCACCGCACCTCGATCATGACCGGTAGATTGGGAGCCATATATTCCAGGACGAATGCATCATAGGACAGCTCGTTTGCATGCCTGCAAGGAATATCGCAATTGCAGATGCTCGAGCCAGATATGGGTTCTCTGGAGGATCCTCTGCTCACAGCAGACTGCTGCGTCCCTTCAGGCAAGCTGTCATCGGCTGCTGTCACAAAGTCCTCCAGTGCATCCACTGAACCATCCATCAAGCGGGCTGCAAGGGCGGCAGGATCTGTGCCCCGCTCAGTCCACCTGTTGTACACCAAGGAGGCCAGGTGCAGGCGCCTGTGAACTGCTGGATCACCCTGCAGGCGGGCAGCTGACACTTGTTTGTGTGTCATCTGGTACTCTGCAATGCATACTCAGTCTCCATCCTATCAAGACCGTCTAGTATGCATGCTGTAGTATGCAGCAGGATGTCTGTTATCTTCCCAAAGAGAGGATACCAGATCTTTGCTGATCACCTCGTTAATCTCGCCAGAAGCTGTGTCGGCGAAGAGAAGGTGTTCTAGTGTAACCTCCCTGCAGCAATGTTAAACTCAATTTCGAGTTAGGATACAATGATCGAGGCAGACCAGCAACAAGTTAGATGGTGATTCACGAGAGCAAGGTCTGGTCTCACCGGAGAGAGATCGAAGGAGGACTGTCCATGTGGTCCCACCTTCTCAGACAATGACTACTTATTCAGTGTGCGTGCGATCCTGGGCAAAGCTGTTGTCCCCAGATTCACATGACCAGATTCGTCACTAATCCGCTGACGTGTCAAGGGCCCCACGAGAGGGGGTCTTGAGATCTCCGCTGTTGGCCCCGAAACACAATTTCTTCCTTGTCGAAGGCAACTGTATTTTGTCTGTATATTGTGAAGTTCAACCAGGGCACCCAACACTCGAGCCTTCGTTCAGGTGAGCTTTTGTCCCCTGGTGTCCCAGCTGCTCGTTCAGCAGAGTGTTGACATCCACAGGATATTCAAAAAATGTCCTCTATGCATACTGAATGCCAGCCATGAGTCTTGAAACAAGTGGCATGCCTAGTAATGGTCCTTTTTGCAAGACTATAAGCACTGAGTGCGTCAAGAGGTGGCGGGATTCCGGCCATTACGGTTCCAAGGTTGTGCTTTGGGAACTCCACCAACCGATATTGTAATTGAATTCGGTGCGCGTATTGTGGCTTGATGTTTTATTGGTTACGAGCTTTCGATTGTTGCGAGAAGGGGTGGCCTGAGTTGGTTCCGGCGTATATATCAAGATTAGGGGTAGGCCGACAATGAAAGCAACCTTTGAGACACTTTCCTCGTTCTGCACTATCGGCAGGGGTTTCACGCTCAGTAGGGATTCTATCAGGATGCAGAAGTGAATCGTATACATTACAAAGCGTCCAGCCTCGAATTTAGCGGAGATCCGTTTGTCACCGGCTTGTTCTCGGTACTGAGACCCTTGTAATGTGTTTCAGGTCCACAAGATGTACTTCGTCCTTGCCATTGTGGCATCTTTGGCGGTCTTTGCGGCCCCAAGCGCAGCAATCACCGACATCCAGATCCTCAACTTCGCCCTCAATCTTGAGTGCCTCGAGGTGATAAGCAACAGACTGTATACCTCTGAGATTCACAGTGATACACGTTCATATGTTTGAATACATCAAAACGGAGCCACAGCACTCATCAGCTAACAATTCTTGACATGCAACACGGTCACCTCCCTGAACCTCGAATGCGTGTGTCACGGCAGGCCGAGTTCTACAGTTATGCCGCGTTCGGGAAGGGACTGAACGCCACGCTGCTTGGTGGCGGTCCTGGTTCTACTGGCGGACAGAAGGCCAAGCTGAGCTATGCAGTCCAGCAGTACGCTCTTGAAATTGCCGAAGACGAGCTCAACCATGTGAGCACACCTCCCCAGCCTCTTCGTTCTTCAGCACACCTTGCTGCCTACCCTTCGATTAAATCAATAACACCCTTCTCACAAGGTCTGGACGGCTGGACTGAGCTTCTTTCTAGTATTGATGACGCTTTCCCTGCCATGTTTGCAGGTGGCTTTCCTGCGCTCAGCCCTGGGTGACAAGGCAGTTCCCTGCCCCCAGATCGACATCGGCACAGCCTTCAGTGCCATCATCGACGCTGCTCTGGGCTCCAAGGCCACCAACTACAAGTTCTCCCCCTACGACAACGACCTGGACTTCCTCCTCGGTGGGTCCACTCTCCTCAGTAGCCATCCCTTTGAGAGTCATTTCAACCGCATTGCCTGCTCAGCCATGCATCTGCTGAAAGTAAATGTTTAACAGCCTATACATGCATGAGGCATTCTCAGCATGCATCATGCATGCTGTGTTGCTTGGCTCTGGCAAGACTCATTGGCCCCAGTTGGGAACTGAGCGCTGGTCCATATCTCAAAGTGTTCTCTTTTCCTTCCTGACATAGCAGGAAACATCCCTTGGTCTTTCTATCAGCATGTTTTGACCATCATGCTAGCTTGCCTGATCATTGGCTTCCCTGCTAGCACAGCCCACCAGTGGTGTGGGGATCTTTCTCCACATCCTGCCTGCAGTATTCTTGAAGAGTCAAATCCTGACATGGCTTTCATGTGAGCGCAGGCTCCTTCCTGTTTGAGGATGTTGGTGTGACCGCCTACCTTGGAGCAGCCCCCGCCATCACTGACAAGACTGTGCTCGGAGCGGCCGGCGGAATTCTGGCAGTTGAGGCATACCACGCAGGCATAATCAGAACCCTGTTGTACCAGGATGGCGCCTACCCTGTCGTCCCCTACAAGATCCAGACCGTCGACTTTGTCCAGGTGTGGCTTCCCTCTTCCCTGCTGCCATCCATCTTTTCACCAATCTCTACAGCATTCATCTGCCAGCATTGCTCTGGGACAGTTCAGGAACATTTGCAAGTGTTTAAGCGCCATGCAGATGTTGCCACTTTTTACAATATTCTCATGCGTGCATGCATGCGGCAAATGTTAGCCTGGCGCCAACTGTACCATATATTCCACAGGATGCATACTATCCTGTAGCTTATGACACATGAGAGAATTAATTGCCCCAGCATGTACCCAGCAGCTCATTAATTCTGCTGTTGCGCAGGCTCTGTCCAACCTGCGCGCGGCAGTCGGCGGCGGCAAGGACCAGGGAATCACATCCCCTGCGGCCGACGGCTCGCTCTACGTCCCATACCTGACCTCAAAGTACGAGTCAAACCTGGTGCCCACCAACGCCGCCAGCCTGGCATTCGCTCGCACGATTCCCGAGGTGCTCGCCATCGTCTACGGGGGCTCTGCCTCCACCCCTGGCGCATTTTTCCCCGAGGGCATCAACCCCGGCGTCTAGATAGGTTTGCGGGGAATTTATTAGACCGCACCGTCCTCCTGGGATGCGCCCAGTGTGACAAGGGCCCTCCATGGCGAGTGGCCGGCAATGCAATTGCAGCTATGGCCATTTAATTATTGGGTGTATCTTCTTGTGTTGTGAAACTGGATGGACGCAGCAGCTGCTGGCGCGCGAGAATCGATTGCCTCATGATGACTCATCGGATGACAAACGCCCCAAATTTGAATCGCCCCTGGCGCAAAGTTTGAGTGGCGGTGCCCTTGTGGGCACAGAAAAAGAAGTGGAGAGGCGAACCTGGCAATAATTTTATCTACTAATGTATTGGGGCACACTAGCTGGACTGGGGTTCTTATCTGCATGTTGGAGACCATGCATGGGTGGGATATTTAGTGTTGTGGGACCCTGATGCCACAACTAGGAGTCGTTGCGTATACCAGCCAGAACTTTTTGCATATTCGGCCAAGCTGATGCATTGGATCTCCAAATTTGTGGCTGGGTTTTCAAATACTGAAAGAGCTGGCTGCAGTGTCGAGCATTGCGTTGTTGGCAACGAGATGGGGTGTCTATAGTGAGCGCTAGCAGCAGCTGATATTGAAGGTCCAAAACGATGATTTAGAAGGACTGTGTTTCTCCTTTATGGCGGCTTGCAATTGATGGTACGCAGCCTGCTGCAACAAGAGACCACCAGTACTGCCAGGAGCTTCTCCCTTGATATAAACGAATCGCCTCTCTGGGTTGCCGAGTTTGCAGAGCTGCAGTGAGGATTCCAGGTGTGGCAATGAATGTTGACTGCAATGAACAACGACATGCAAGTGAGCAGCAATTATCTGCATGCCTTTATTCTTGCATCGATATCCGGCCATTTGAATGTGTTGGGAGGACCCAAGCATGTGGACTTGTTGCATGCTTTTTCCGTCTTGGGTCCTTGAGGACTGATCAACCGGGTTGTAAAATGTGCAATACATATCATAGCTTGCTCAGATTGTCAGCAAGAATTCCCAAGTCCATACAGATGCAAATCACTGGCCCTCATGAACACATCCGACATGCCTTGCATTCTCCCTCTTCTAAAAAAAGGGCCCCTATCACGCTGGGCTTCAGCAATCGCAGCCTCCCCAAGGAGCTCAGTGGTCCGAATAAAATGACTGGGTGATACACTTATACAAAAACATCGAAAGACTAATACGATAGCAAAAATACAGAACCCTCTCATACGGAGTTTAATACAGCGCGCCTGCAGATCCCTCCTCAAGAATCTGCCATGAGGGAGTACTGCTGCTGATTGCTCTTAGAAACCACCACTCTGTACGCTATCGACCCCACCAGGAACAAGGCAAACAACGCCAGGGGAATCAGGTACCCATCCTGCCTCACAAACATCTCCCAGTCTGACAAGCCGGCACTGCCGCTGCCCCCGCCGCGGCCAGAGCTTGGATCTCCGACCTGGAATGCGCGAGAGGCGCCGGAAAACGCCTGTGTCCCGCCGAAGATGTGCTTGTAGTCCCCAAAGTGCCGCAGCCGATACATGCCTGTGATACCGTATTGCGCAGACAGAAATGCCTTCAGCCCTGATTTGCTGGCTTCTTGAGCCTCTATGCAGGCTTTTGGATCCATCAAAAGAATGAGATCTTCACAGACTCACAAATGGTGCAACAGAGACGTGCATGGTATTCTATTTCAGTACCACCACTAGATCAGCAGACCAAAGCCACAGGCCATGCGGCAAAAGAGAATGCGTCTGCAGCCCCATCTGCAAGGCCCATAAAAGACTGCAGGCTAGTGGAATATGAGGATACATCTGACAAAAGAGGGGACCTTTTGGCAAGGGGAACGCACCAGCAGGGATTCCCTCAGGGATGTCCCATGTGATGGTGGCAGAGGACTCTGGGGACAGCACATGCGGCCGAGCCCAGTAGAACTTCGTGCTCACGTGGCTGTCCGTGTACACCTGCACATGCCACAAACACCTTCACACACACGCCTTGTGGTTTATTAATTGCATGTCATTCAAGATGGAGGCTGGATCAGACGGCCCACAAGTCATTGCATGGTGTCACATCTGGAGGGTCCCAAAAGGAATACCGAGTCATAGCCTGTCTAGAGCACAGTCAGCAAAGTACCGCAACGTACCATCAAAGCCAGAAAAGCCTGTCAGCAGACATGCAAGCAACATGTCTGCTTGCATGTTGGATGAGAAACAAAACACCAGGCTCCGTCTAGAAGTGTATCCAGGTGCAGACAGGGCCAGACAGAGAAGAAATAATGGCAGGAGCGCACCACATCCCAGCCGTCAGGGGAGCTCTTGTTCTGCCGCTCCACGGTTAGGAACGTCCCCTCCAGCCGCACATTGTTGCGCGGGCATGCCGACCTGAACACCGCTCGCGCTGTCGACCCCGCCTCATATCTCCCCCCAGCCACATCCTCCACCACGTCCCCAAATTTGGCCCCTGCATAGTAACACTCTCCTGAGCCAAGTAGATGTGGTCCTTAGATGGATCTTGAATCCCAATTACAGTATATGTGTCTCTTCCTTTTATTAGATTGTGAACCTTTTATTGCTCTGAGCTCTAGAGCCTGGGTTCTTCTTGCACGAATTGGGTTTGGGCAGGCCATATCCTGACGTCCCCAATTTGCTCGGCGTCACCTGGTACTGGGCTGACTAACCATTCCGTGCGGTGACCTTTCAGTGCCAGCAGCACATGGTCCATTGCGAGGTGCAATATGCTACCACATTAGAAGAAATTTCTCAGCACAGGAATGTAGCAGCTTCATCTGAATGGGTCTCAGCAGCAGGCTGCCAGCAGCAGAGAACGCATGCAGACATTGGCAACAGAAAAGGACTGTCACAGCTTTTTTGGCCAGACAACTGCCTTTGTGATCACATTGGAGTACGCCACATTGGAATGTCTCTTTATATTTTCCTGGGGCTCGGACGTTAATTATGATGATGTAGCCATTTCATCAGAAAGCCAGTCCATTTAATACAGATCGTATGAGATGACAACATAAAGGGAGCTTTTATTGAATCAATTGGGCCGCGGCCGATGTGCGCGCATCACATTATACTTACATGCAATCCCTGTGCATGCATGCTTTGATGATGCACAGCGCAGCACGCACCGCTGGGCACGGAGTCGAGGACGACAGGGCCCAAGAACGACCACTGGGCGTCGATCATGTTGGGCGGGGAGGGGCCCGGGGGCGTTGCCTTGCGCAGCACCATCGCCTCTGCCAGCCGCGAAAACTCCTGTGGCAGCAGAAAAGGACATGCTCTGTAGAGGATTCCAGCAGGGCAAGGAAAAGCTTTCATAATGTGACCAAGTGTGGTCAGTACCTCCTTGCATCGCAGTGACAGAAAGCATGTGAAAGCAGAGCTCAAGACAGGCAGATCATGCCACCTCTTGAAGCGTCTGTATGTTCTGCATGGCCCATGTTCGATAGTTCACAAAAGTAAAGACAAATTTGGGGCGAACCTGGATGTAGGCATCAAGGGTGTGGGGCCCAAAGATGGTGCTGGCGCCCTCGTAGCGCTGCATGCCATACTCTTCAATCGTGGTGATGTAGCTTGAGTAAGTATTAGTCAGTCCCGCAATGACCACCCGCACATCCTCACCCCAGGTACCTGATACCTGCACCAAAAAAACACACAGCTAAAAAGGAGAATGTCAATTCGTTCTCATTATCAGCCAGGACCTGCCAATCTCACTCCATGCTTGTCACACAAGCAACAAATGTAAGTACAACAAGTTTACCGCTGCCAACTCCGCCCAGAAAGCTCAAGCAGAAGCACCTCCTATACTCAAGACAATGAGAAAAAGTTGCATTACTCACTTTGCAGGATCTAGTTCATAGATATTCTGCTGCAAAAGCACTACGTCAGGCAGAAAATCAGGGCGCCTGTGCCAAACTATAGGATGCAAGGCACTGTCCGCATGAATGCAAACAACTGATTTAAGTCCAAGCGAACATACCAATACATGCCTATGGTGTTTGGCAGACAATTTTCTGCAAAAATGAAGCCGGCACCTGTGCGTAGATTGCCTCCCTCAGGCGCCGACCGGCCATGGTAGTGAACTCTCCAGGCACACACAGGATCACCAGCTGACCCGCACGCAGAATCTGGATGTCCACGATTGCCGGCTGCCTGCAGTCATGGACAATTGCCACTTTGTCATTCTCACGCCATGCTCACAACGCTCATAACAAGTCCCGCCTGCATGGTCCCAGCATTCATGACCATACTTCATTGTGATGACACATCTGTCATCCGGCAATGGTAGTCCAATATGTTGCTAGGAAGTCTCAGCCCACAGACAACAGCGCACCTGCTCGGTGAGATCCACTCTTCTGACAAAAGCAGGGTATGCATCCTGTGATATGATATCTACAACATTGCTGGTGTGTGCGGGACCGGAATGCTCGACAGATGAGGGAGAGCACCATTCGTAGGGCACATGCACGGAGCCCGTGTCGAGGATGATGGGCTTGGGTGCCTGGCAGGCGACCTGCTCGGCGCTGGGCTCCTTGAGGAAGTGGCGCACCACTTTCCAGAACAGCGTCCCATTCTGGTCGCCCTGCTTGAAGTCGAACGCCCCTGGCCCTGCGCAGAGCATAGCGCACTCAAAATTTCTGCAGCCCGCAGGGTTGCCACAAGTCCAGAGACTCCAGTAGATCCTCAGCGATGAAGTGATTGGCAACTCCCGTGTGCTTTCATTGGGGTGGTTGTCGATTCATGTTGCATACGGCATGCAATCTTGGAAGCTTCCAAGGAAGCTTCTGGGTCAATCAAGCGCCCCTTCTCATAAATTTTGTGATAGTGCGCATGTGCACGGTAGCAATCAATAATGCACTAATATGCATTTTATAGAGCGCACCATCGGTTGTGCCGGCTGCGAAGCTGAAGCCCATGGCAGCCCTGCAGGTGCGGCCGGCCCGGGTGAAGTTGGACGCCTGAACTGTCACGCTGCTCATGTCCAGGAACATGTGCCTGTAGTCCACAGAGCCTGCAGCACATGTCCAAACAATGAAAATTCAAAGGGTTCTGGGCGACATTTTCTAATGAGTAAACCTTGCACAAATCTCCCCGGTGTTGAAACGCACCGCTGATAAGTCTACGTTGCTCAAAAGGCACCTCGCCATGAATTATACAGCACATGAACATGCACATATCATGGGGATGGCGCATTGAGCAATGCCGACTCCTGCGATCTCATATTAAGGCCTTCAACAGGGCACACGAAAAAAGGGAGGTAGACTTACCTGTGACATCCAGGCTGCCGTTGTCCTGCCAGAGGCTCTGCGCCTTGTCGGACTGGCGGCGTGCAATAATCTCGTTGCTCTTGAAGCCGTGGTCGTCCGCTTCCCAAGCCGGGCCGCGCCCGATGCACATCTCATTGCGCCCGTTGCACGTGCTGTGCTCCTTCTCGCATGGGACGCCTGACCATCCAAATTTGGCAACCATCAGCTATTCTTGTTCTCTTTTATCTTAGTATCGCCACAGCCATGCCGTCAGCTCACTTCAATTCAGTTATTTGTGAGAGCTCAACAGGATCCCAACGCTCACCTGAAGCTCATGTAAAGCTCGACTCTTCAGACATTATAATGGAGACAGCCGACTCCCATTTACATGCGTATGTTCCCAGATCCTCAACCAGACAGAGAAAAGCTTGGAGGTCTCCATGCAAGCACCAGGGACTGAGCAGGGCTTCACCAGTGTCATAGCAGAAGGCGCCGAGGATGTTGGGGGATGTGTCGCCCACATTGCTCTGCCCAAAGGACGCCACAAAATTCTGGCTGACAGTGGCATTGCCGTCCCTGCTGCTCTTTGCGGCCCACTCCTCCATGAACTGTGCTGCCACCCCCTTGTTGTCGCCGCTGATGAGGCTGTTGGTGTTGTTGATGGAGGTACAGTGCACTGGGTACCACGCCACAGCCCCTCGCCCCCTGGACATGCCAATCACACCTTAGAAGACTAGTACTAGTACAGTCAGTCTAGTTGATTAGGACATCAGCACTGCTGTCTCCCGTGCACACCTAGGTAAATCAAAGACCAGCGTTGGTGCAGGCGAGTCATTCACATGTTTGATGTCACAGTAACCAACGAAGACCCTAGTCCCTATTCACGATTGAACAGCAAATATGCCATAAGACAGACTATTCAAGTGCGCTTTGAAGCCAAAGCAAGGGGAATGCCTGAATGCTATGGCAGTGTAATGGCCATTTGACGGGCATGGCCATCCATGACTACCCCTGCTTTGGGTTCCGTGGGCATCTGATTAGACCATCATGCACGGCATGAAGCCGTATTGATGTCTAAGACATCAGAGCACTCACCTGCCATCAGCGTCCATGATCTTGAGCAGAGTCATGTCTTTGTCTGTGTTGTGCTGGTACCGGGCGCGCTCCTCTGCAGGGTTGGCCAGATATGCTGTGGGGCTCCGGTTGGCATTTGCATTCAACAGCTCCCCATGATTCAGTTGCAGCGTTCCAGGCGCCACATCCTCATGTGCGCGCTTGATTGCCTGGAACAGGCACTGTAAAATAAAATACATGCATGCATGCATGCATGAACTGAAAACACACATGCAATGTTTGAATGAGCCCAAGTTTGTTACAAAGTAGGACCAGGGAAGGAGCTTGCACACGTCATGCATGTTCAAATAGGCATGCATGTGCCAAAATTGTCACACCATGCAACATTTTGAAAGTAGCTAAGCAGCAGCTCACCTCAACAATGCCGCCCACAAGCACATCAAAGCTTTCCCTCACAAAACCCAGGGATGTGATAATGTACAGGATGTACTGCAGGTATCCTCCAGGCCCTGAGTGGGTATGGATGCCACTCATGGCCACATTGCCCTCATGATAGAGACCACCATACAGCCCCTGCAAAGAGGACATCCAGGCATGAGGAGACTTGGGGAACACGCTGTCAAGCACACCAAGAACTCCAAGACATCAGCATGAAGGCACATCAAGGCTGCTGTGACCTACCTTCAGTTGGGCAAGCACGGTCATTGTGACTCCTTGCGATGCCATGCATGCGTCAAGGTTGACAAACACGAATCGCTTGCTGCGTGACATTCCAGTGAGCATTCTCAGCCCTGTATCTTCGATAGGGCGTAGGGGAGAGCAGGAACTGCAGTGACGTGCAAGTCTCACATTTGTTCAAGAAGATGTAAATAGCAGCTAAACTTAGGATCCAACCTGTCATCCTTGGCATCGCCAATGATGTATGCCCTGGCGTACAGCCTAGTGTGGATGCCAGCGGCTAGCTGAGTCGCGCTAGCATAGCCCTGTTATATGCAACCAGGAAATTAGACCAACATCATGAGAACCACGTGCTCAAAGAAAGAAGCATGCTTATGTCAATTTATGCCCAACAAACGAAGGACAAGATTAAGGCAAAGGAACTTGAGCATGCACCCACCATCAAGTTGACATCTGCTGCAGGCCCGGTGATGTCTGCCTTGCCTGGATGACACGAGAAAGATTTCGTTATATTTTTACCATACCAATTACATAAACACTTGCTTTGACAAGACAAGAAATTGATCTGACGATGAGAAACGCATCAGTCATCAATAAAACTAGATCTTTAGCAGATCGGCCCAACCAATTGAGAACTGGCTAGCGCACCTATGCCAATTAGGTACTGATCACCTCGTCCATCGGCAAAAATAATAGTAAGGCCGATCACACTTGCAATCCCTAGTAAAGTGCACAGGTAAGAAGGATATCTATCCATGGCTGCAGGGCAGATCCTGCAAATGCCCCTGGCTCAGCACGTTTCTGACCGTGTAAAGGACGACATTGGCAAGCTTTCAACGGCCTTGGTCACCTTCCACTGCGCATCGAGCAGCACAAGAAAGGTCTGCATAATAGTATCGTAAAGGCTCACGTGGACTGATGACTCACTGAATTTCATTCAAGGGAGATCTTGAGGGGAGAACGATTCCTCTCTTGGCAAACACATCACAACTGTGACTGAAATGCGAACATTGTGTGGAAACGCAAGTGCCTGTGTATTAGGCCATCGGCCTTTTGAAAGCTAAAGATTGTGGGCATCTGAAACCTTGGACTAAATTTTCTTGCAACAATGCACGCCGGCAGCTTTCCTTGGGACCACAATGCTAGACATGAACATGTGAGTCTCGTAAATCGTGGTTTCCAGAGTTGTGAATGCTGTGAAGAATCTTGAGCAAATCTACATGCTGCAGGCGACTGTTCCAACGCACTGCAAGGTGCAGCCAGCTACTGAGGCGGCTCTAAATGTTCGAGCAGATTTACAAACGAAGCGCAGTGTCCAGTCCAGTTTGAACCTCGAGACATACATCGACCTGCATGCGGCCCTTTGCAAGGGCACCTTCCAAGTACAAAAGGTGTCGGTCGTGGAGAGGGCGATGTACAAAATGAACGACTTGAAGCAGGTAAGCTGGTCAAAGCAGTCCCCGTCATTTCAGACTTGTAAAGGATCAGGTCAGTAAGTTGATCGGGGGGTAAGTGAATGCAGGTGCTCCTGATGCATGGGCTCACAGCCGGCAGCAAAAACAAACAGGTGCACCCCTTGCTAGAAGGGGCAACCATAGACTCAAATACAATATTAAAGAAGTATGGTGCTTTTGGCACAATGCGTAGTCTTATGAGGAGTCGTGATCCGTAGGATATTCTCGACTTGATGGAGGGCTTGACTCTGGCAGCCCCAACGCTGCTCACATCAACCACAGACACCACCGCAGCTCAGCAGGTGCTCGATTCCATCAAGTGCTTTGCCTCTTGCACAACATTGTACATGTGTGCAGTATTGACCGGTTGCGCTGAGTGGTCCACATGCATGACAGGACAATGCACATGGAGACGGTGCCGCTAATGTGCACTTGGATGTGACAGCTGCAGACCTGGCCGCCCTTAATTGGGTCAGGCCTGAGAATATCAGCACAGTGGAGGTCACACTCAGCAGGCCAAAGCAGTTCCAAGATTTCCATGTCCCTTGCCCAGCAGCAGCAACTCCACGTTCCCTACAGGAAGACCAGGTATGATTGCAGGCCACCATTTGCAGCTTTGCTGGGGTGGCAGTTCTGAAGCCAACTCTCCAGGGCTACATAATTACTCAGACTTCAGTACCTTTGGAGCTTCCCATTGACTGAACTATGAATCTGCAGGGGACAGCGTCCCTCCTGAACCAAGGGCCTCCTGGGCAGACAGCAGAAAGGGCAGATGCTCACACTCGGCAAGCGCTAGCATTTGACTTGGGAGGAGCATGCTCAGCAGACTTCCCAGCTAAGCAGGGCAGCAGCGCAGCAGAGAAAGTACACATGCCACTTCCTGGACGAACAACAGAATATGAAGCTGGCGTAAAGCCTGGCATGGCATCAGCATTCAGAGGGGCAGCAGAGCAGGGCAAGGGTCTTGCAGCGGTCCAGTCAGCAGGGGTGTCTGCGGGAACATATCAGCAGCGACCCTCAGGAAGTGAGCAGCAGCGCCTAGGAGTCGATTTAAGAGCTCTCGGCACCGGCAGGGAAGAACCCCAAGTGGAGGCAGGCTCAGCCCAGGAAGCAAGCGGCCTGGAGCACACCATCAGGGGTGCACCAGCCTCAGATTTGATCGAGCATTGGCAGACAGCATCACCCGCAGGAACGCCATCCATGAACAAGCAAGCACAGCTTGCTCGTGAGTTCAGCATCGCAGCCACAGGGGCTTTTCAGCGGAGGGATGTCATGCCAGCCCTGCTGGACGCCCAGCGCCTTCGGCAGCAGCCAATTTTCACAGGCTCAGCAGCAGTGTGCAATGTGAGCAGCTCTGTCGACGCCGCAGCAGGAGAAGATGCATGCAATGATTCCCATGGCAACAGCGCCACCATCCCAAGCCCAGGGATGAGTTGCAGCGCGCAAGGCACATCACAACAAGATCCCATGCCTGCCTCTGTGCTCGCAACGGTCCCTGAGAGCGCAGCTTGCAGTGTTGCATGGAGGAGCAAGCGCAAGGCAGCCTGCCTGGAGCCAGCGCAGACAGGCAAGTTGCATGCGCATGCGGTACCCCCACAGAAGAGAGCTGACAGCTCCCAGGGTGTGCCCCCGCCCAGCTGCCAAGCTTCAGAGACTGCCTCAGAGAGAGGCCCAGTGACAGAGCAGCAGCACCACCACAGAAAAGGCCCTCTTTCGAGCTTTGGTCCTGCCGATTTCAACTTGGATGCTCCAGTGCAGCGTAGTCATGAACAAGCCAGTCGCAGCGCAGACTTCCCGATGCACAGATCCAAGGATGCATCAGATGAAGGTCCACCTCAGCTGCCACAGCAAACAGCCAAGATTGAGCAGAGTGCAAATGCCACCACAAATGCAAGCCAGCTAAATGAATGTACAACCCAGCACGCTGCAGCCGCTGATGCAGGGCACAGCCCAGCATGGATGGCTGAGCAGGTCAGGGCACTGGCAGAGAAGTCTGTAGCAGCGCCGCTGCCAGGTGACTGGGAGGGAGGAGGGCTGATTGGGCGCAGCGTCGCCTTTGTGCTGCTGGAGGACTTCGATGCTGGAGGGCAGACCATCTTGCGCGGCATCAAGACTGGCAGGTGCGATCCCTACCCTTGATTGACATGAGTGTGACTTGTTCTGGAAACCTTGCACTGGCACCTGGTTTGATAATACGCGTGACTCTGTGGATCAACACGCCCTGCGTATGATGAAATTGGAGTCGGCCTGAGCAAAATATATAATCTTCCTAAGTGAGAGTGTTTTGTTCAATGCAGGGTGCTTGAGCACATCTCCAGTGACCATGTTGAGGAGATTTGCAGCGCCACATGCTCGCAGCAGCACAGCTTCCACTATGTGCGACTCAGCAAAGGCGGTAAGGTTCGGACCCCCCGTTCTCCGCTGATATTGCCTTGAAGAACCACTGATTGATCGTGTTGGCTTGATCAATTGCTGCACGCTTGCTCTTGGATGTAATATGCTGAAGGACTTGTATTGCCTATATATGCAGAGCTGACTCAGCAAGGCGGAGCAGGAGTGAAAAAGCGGGGCTTGAAGGTTGACTTGAAGCTGGACCTCCACCCATCTCTGCACCAGAACAACCTGGCAGACCTCCTGAAGCTTCACACAACTGCCCTTCAGGTTGGAATCAGCGCATTATGAGTCCTGCACATTGCCGTCCTCACAGCTTGTTTCAATTGTGCACCTTCTTTGAGCAAGAAGCATAAGCCCAACCGAGATCGAGCAGGCTGATAGTTGGGTATATGTTGCAGGATGCATGGCTTTTGCTGGAGCCAAAGAGTCAGGCGATCTGATCGGACCTGTGCTTGCCGCGCGCTGCATGCAATTAATGTCTCGGCCACCAAGGCAGACTCTGTGTCATGCCCGTCAATTCAACAAGTTCTTACGACATGTGTCCAGTGTGCATGCGCATACCTGCATCATCCTCATCCTCATCATCATGCACGTGCACGCCATCAAGATCGTGGCCTACGTGGTTCGTATGAGCTGCTGCATTAGGCAACACACTGCATCATGATGATCATAATTGAGCACACAGCAGCTCAATAAGCTACCCCGCTCGGGCACCAGCGTTCCGTTGGCAGGCAGAGGGACTGGATGAAGGGATCCTCTGAGGTTGGGCAGCCCTTGAACAAAATCAAACGACAGCTGTGCACAGATGATCATTGATCGCCGCAGCATGGCCAAAGTGCGGCCCTCAACCTTGCAGGAACACGGAGTTCAGGTGGCTGGCGAGGTACTGGGCAGAAGCAGAGGGCCTCGCAATAGACATCAGCTTCGGCAATGTTGTACAGTCCAAGATGTTTGGGAGAGTATGGTCAGCTGCAGCTGCAAGCTCTGCCACAGTGTGTATCAATACCAGCACAGGAGCCTCCCCAAATGGATGCATGCAGCCCTGTTTACTCATCCTTCCCTTTCTCCATGTGATCCTGTGGACCCCGATGCCAGTCTGACTTCGAGATGGGGCATCCCATTACATGACATACATCAGCTGAGGAGGGGGGCATGGACTGGTTTATAAAGACCGTGGCTTACGAATCTTCATGGTACAAGTGTTCCCAGCTGCGCATGGGGCCCCGGGAGCTGCCCAAGTATCCCATTGGGCAGTCGATTCAAATGCAATTGATCTAGAGAAAATTGCCGGGAAAAAATCATGTGCGTTGAGCTTGTTGAGATATCTCAATTACCTTTGCTCAGCTAGTCTGCCCTTGGGTGCAGATCGATTCTAGAACCTTCGTGATCCTTTCATTTGACGTCCATTTTCTGCACAGGGCATGGCCCAGTCGTTTCTCTCCTGATAAGCGTGCGTCATCCAAAGGTTCGTCTTCTTGCCCCATGCTGTTTAACAAATTTACTGAAGAGAATGGTGAGTCCACAGATATGCGAGCTGCTTCTCTCTTTGCTCTGTGGATGAGATATTGCAGATCACTGAAACCAGCGATTGATGTCCACAATAACTACTTGACCTTCCAATATATCTCTAAATGACAACTGTATTCTCATGAAAATTGAGAGCCACTCCAGCTCCGAAAACGAGCTTCAGCAATGACACAGCAGTCCAGCAGTGATGATGGGTTTTGCATCAGCAGGAAGGACCAATGGATCAGCCTGGGGCCAAGCATCCAATGTTTATGCTACCAGAGGAGATTTGGGGTAAAATACAAGACCTCATGAGCACTGAAGATTGGGCCCTCGCTGCCTGCACCTGTCGCACCATGGCCAGTGTGGTGCCAAGGTGCATTACGCTGATGCCTTACGGACGCGCAGAGTTTCAGTGGCTGGCAAAGCACTGGGCAGAAGCTGAGGCTATCAAGCTGAACCTCAGATCCATGCGCACTTGCTCGTCAAGGATCCCAAAGTACCTTGGGGAGTGTGGTCAGCTGGAGCTGCAGTCTCTGGAGATTGATGACAGGTACAGATTTGCACCTTGGGGGCATGAGTACTCATCTGATGACGAGGAGGACAGGAATGCATCCCTTGACCTGGACACCTTCATTGATGACCGGCATGTATGGATGATGGACATCCTGCGGCGTGCACCAAAGCTATCCCTGCTTCGTCTATTGGGCGTACAGTTCAGAGTGCTGTCAGCCTCGTCAAGCTTGAAGCACCTGGTCCTGCATGTCCATGAGCGCCTGGAGCTCACTGAAGAAGATTGGGGCTGCTTGCAGAATTTGCACAGCCTGGAAACTCTTGCTGTGGACTATTACGATGCATGCTTTGCCCACAAGGCGCCTGACCTCGACTTAGTGGCTTGCACAAAACTGCAGGCGGTGAACATGAGCCTGGTTCACCCTGCATCTCTTAGAGTGCCGGAAGGGTGCTCAGTTTTCATGAAGGGGGTTCAAGTGGATTATGGGTCTCATTGGCCAGTGATGGCAAGCCTAAGCACTGCCATCCATTTCAAGGAATTCATAGATGTTGACTATACGGACAAGGCTCCAGATCTATCGCGTTCCAATGGCTTCTTGTCTAGCACGCCGTGTCCGAACTTAACTTCACTGCGCATTGAGTATGACACTTTGTGCACCTGGGATCACCCCATAGAGATTGGTTCCTGCTTTGCAAACCTGCAGCACCTGACAATCGTCAGCGGGTCTGTCCATGTGTGCTTTACCAGCGCCATTGCCTTGCAGACACTTGTGATGGATGCTAGAGAATCTCTGAGTCTGCGTGTGTGCAATGTGCCTGAAGTCAGTGTTGCTTCAAGCCTCAACCAGGTCTTTTTCAGGTGGAAATTATGTTGTCCTAGGATCTATGCTCTTATTGGGCTTCTGAAGGTGCCTGTGCTCATGGAGCAAGAGGGTTTTAGAGGTGTAGCATGTACGCCCGGGTTCAACAAGGCTGCCCTGAGATGCACATGTGGCGCTTGCTACGACTGTCTGGGCTGCGGCAAAGTGTTCTGCAGCCACACACCTGCATTTCCCAGGTATCAGGAATTGCGGAAAGAAATTTCAAAGATGAAGAACATTGGAAAGTACCACTAGATTTTAGCCAGGGACTGGAAGGGCCTGGCGGGCAAGTGCACCGCCTGGAGTTTTGAGATGAAGACATGGAGGGGCGCAATCACATTGAAGACATGGCCTGTTTGTCCAGTAGACAATCCGAAATCTTTGAGGATTGATTGTGACGATAAGAAAATTTGGTCATCGGATTGTCCCATTGAAACAGGTGTGTGTCTGGTGGACCTGCAGCACGTGCCCTTGGTCAGCCGCTCTGTCCATGTGAGGTTTACTGCATCCATCTACTTGCAGACATTTGCGGTGTTGACTAGAAAGTGCATCAGCCTCCAGGTAGCTACACCGAAGTTTGCATGCCTGCATCGTTTGATGGAGTCTGGAAATGCAGTTGTGGTACCTGCAATGTGAGTAGGGTTGCGAGTTTACTATTTACGGTGTTTACGGTCCACCGTAAATACGCCGTAAAACGCACCGTAATTACTGACGGTCGCCAAAACAGGCCCTATTTTACGGTAAAACACCCCTGACGTCATGACGGTCAAAAGCCAGATTTTTGCCCTTTTGACGGTCCAAATTCAGCCTCCCGACCCTTAAACAGCCCATCTATTATTATTATTACAGGTCGGCAAACCCAAAGCCAGAGGCCATAGGGCATACAC
>JADEYI010000293.1_pt1 | contig 81401 bp, 81 predicted proteins | sample 8542331 | NCBI WGS metagenome assembly JADEYI01 (sample SAMN16510988, study PRJNA670497) | mine drainage metagenome | isolation source: biofilm near Copperflume 1 | place: Germany: Marsberg coppermine Kilianstollen | collected 2018-02
AGAACCTCCTCAAACACAGCTACTTCTGACCGGATAGCTGCAATGTGGGTTAATGATGTACGAAACCCCCGGAACGTTCGACTTTATAAAATCGCCCTCCCAGACTATAAAATCGGCCTTACCTTTGCGTTAAGCGCCCGTTTATTTGTTGAAAAATTAAAATACTATGAGCACGCAAACCATCCCTTTACCTTCGTCCGACAGGCGCCACGACCTTGACTGGCTGCGCCTGATCGCCATTATTGTTCTCCTTTTCTTCCACACCGGCATGTGGTTCAACACCTGGGGCTGGCATGTGAAGAACAACGAAACCGCAACATCCTTCCAATATTGGATGATCTGGTCTCATAACTTTAGGATGCAATTGCTTTTGTTTATCTCTGGTGCCGGCACGTTCATGGCTTTGGGGAAAAGAACTTCCTCTCAATTTGCGGGTGAACGTTTTCGTAGATTATTCATTCCCTTAATTTTCGGGATGCTGGTGGTTGTACCTCCACAAATTTATTTCGAGCGCATTAATCAGTTTCACGGCTACTGGGATTTTTATAAAACAGTTTTTCAGTTCAAGCCTTATCCAGAAGGTGGCAGCCTTAGTTGGCATCATCTCTGGTTTATACTTTACCTTTTGATCTATTCGATGATCGCGCTTCCATTCCTCCAGTTTGTCCGGTCACCTAAGTCAAACGCATTTAAGTATGCAGCATACAAGATTTTGTCGACCTCTGCAGGCTTACTTTTTGTTCCTTCGGTTTTGATCTTGATTTCTCAAATTTTATTGCGCCCCTATTTCCCAGAAGAATCGCACTCACTGACCAATGATTGGGCCTACTTTACCTACTATTTTCTGTTTTTCGTGATGGGTATTGTGTGTTATTCTAGTCCAAAGCTTTGGGAAGTTATCGGTCAAAACCGAAAGTATTTATTGTCGGCCATGGTCATGGCGCTGATTCCTTTCTATGCCTGTTATTTTCATTTTCGTGAGCTGCTCGTGCTTCCCTGGAGTATGGATACGGTAGAAACTACATTTGATGTGACAGCCATTTTTGTGGGTTGGTTTACGGTGATTACGATTATTGCTTATGGGCAACATTACCTCAATAAACCCCATCGCTGGCTGACTATTGCCAACGAAGGTTTATATCCGTTTTATATTTTGCACCAAACGGTGATCATCGCCATTGGGTATTACATTTGCCAACTGCCCTGGGGAATTGCAGCAAAATATTGGATGATTTGTTTTCTTACCCTACTAAGTTGTGTGGCCTTCTATTTGATCTTTATTCGCCAGTTCAATTTGATGCGGCTTTTCTTTGGAATGAAATCAAAAGCTATGGATAGAAGGTGATGTTAAAGAGCAGTTCATTTGTCCTTTCCCTTCAGCCAACGGAACAGTTGAGACAAGTGTTATGGCTGTTCGATAAGATTTAAAAATCTTTTCGCTGTTAAAAGAAACTCAATTTGATTTTTTCAATCCATTCACTAACATGTCGGCCAGTTGTTGCCCTAACGAAATGGAATCAATGTTGCTATTGGGGTCGTACCACATTGGCATCCAGTTTAGGGACGAGAAGAGCGTCATCACTGCCAGTTTTTTATCAATGTTACTTTTGAATTCACCTTTGCGCACACCTTCTTCGATAATGCTTTTGAAACGATTGATGTAGTTGATGCGAAGTAATAAGAAATCGCGCAGGAATGGTTGGCTCAAGTGGCGGTGCTCGTTCATAAAAACAGCCGAGGAAGTGAGGTCTTTGGCCATCACTTGAATGTGACCGATGATTCCGTTTTTAAGTTTTTCGCTGGCCGAGACTTGCTGCTTCTCTACGGCATCGAGCGATTTGCGAAATTCTGTGGCCATATCAAAGCAAAGGCTCTGTAAGATTTCTTCCTTCGACTTGATATGGGAATACAAGCTTGCTGCTTCAATGCCTAATTTCTGGGCAAGGTCGCGCATACTGGCGGCTGCATAGCCTTTTTCGCGAAATAATTCTGCCGCACTGCGGATCACTTGACCCTTTCTTGTAAGATTTTCTGTTGTAGCACTCATTCTATACGTTACTAATATAGCAAAGATATTTTATAATTAGCTTTGATGCTACAATTACCGCATAATGAATTTCAGTTCGCTCAAAGAATATTTTTTAAAACTGTATAATGTGGGCATGCGCCTGATGCTTCTGCCGCTAACCGCATTCCTTGGTATTTATTATTTGTTCCTTTCGGGATTGATTTCCCCATTTATTCAAAATGAATTAGCCATTGAAGGGCTTTTATATGCTACTCCGATTATAATTTTGTCGCCACTAACGATTGTTCATTTGGGGAATAAAAAGAAATTGAAAATTTATGCCGGAGAAATTGGTTTGGGAAAAAAATTGGATTTGTATTATGAAGTAACCTCCAACACAATGAAGACTGCCATGTACAATTCCCTCTTTTCGGCTTGTGGTCTTCTCCTTACTGGCCATGAAGGGTTCAGTATTTATTTTGCCGTGATTATTTTTTGGGTAGTGTTGCAATGGCCTTCGCCTCGAAAAGTCTGTAAACAATTGATGTTAAAAGGGGATGAGCGCACGATGGTATTGACAAAAGGGGAGGCGTTCAAGTTTTGATGTTGAAAGCTGAATTCTTGAAACTGGATTCTTGACTCTGGTTACTGCACCGCCAGCAACCAGAATCAAGCATCTATTGACCGGCATCTAAAAACTCACCCCAAAACTAAAGGCATTCAACTGCGGCCCTTTGTTCGCTACGAAGAGTGAATTCATATCGTAGTTGAAGAAGAAATCTACGTCATCGAAGCCGAGTTGCATGCGCAATCCATAACGTAAATTATTGAGGTAATAATTATCGTGGTGTACTTCTTTCTTCTTGCTGTTATCAGCGGTGTATACTTGTTTGGAATAACTGTCGATCAAGTATCCGGCATAAGGCCCCAAGCCAAATCGAAAACCGGATGACCCTTTTCCATTGAAGAAACTTGGCTTTTTTCGGTTTCCTCCTAAATCGATCACAGGCACAACCGAGATATTTACATACGCTGCCGTCAGCTTACTCTTGCTGAAACCATAATTTCTTGAATCAAGATTGAAAAGCACACCGGTGTTGTCTTTGCTCATGGCCACCTGATTATTTTGAAATTTGAAATTGTACCAGCTCACGCCACCGCCCCATTCGAGAAAGAATTTTCTAGCCATTTGCGTACGATAGATCGAGTTGAGTGCCACGTACCAGGAACCCCATGGGCGCACCGAATACAAATCGTTGTTTTGACTTGGAAAGTTTCCGTTGTTTAGAAAATTGCTTGTGCCCACATCTATATTGAATGAATTTCTCATTCTGTGGCTCCGATATTTTTTTTCGTGATGGGAAAGGGGCTGAACTTCTTGAGCCGCGAAGGAAGTTTCCTCGTTTTTAGAAACGACTTCTTTTAGCGAATCTTTTTTCACAAACGATGAGGCAGGTTTGCTTAACCGGCTCGAGTCGCGCACTTCCAATTTGTAGATCATGTCGTCCATCAGTTTTTGGAAATCGTATTTCTTCATCGTCTCCAGGTCTTTCTTGTCTTTGATGGCGAAGATGACCTTACTGCCATCACCGACTTTAATGATCACCGTGTCGGTGGGGTCTTGTGCAATAGCCGAGACTGACAGGAGTGAGGTAGCTAAATAAATTAATGTCTTTTTCATTTTTATCTTTTTTGAAATGCTAATGATTTTTATTCTTCTTGAAGTTGAGGGCAAAGAGTTCGTTCTTCATTTCTTTTAAAGGCCCTTCTCCATTCTTGACTTCACGAGCCAATTCTAAAACCTTTTTTAACCCTGTACTTTTTTCTTCCGTTACCGTGGCCACCGGTTGTTCAGAAGTAAAATCATCTAGGGTGAATTCAAGTTTGATCGGCTTCTGTTTGGTAGATGCAATTTTTACAGGAGGGGTTGCTTTGGGTTTCAATTTTTCTAGCGCAACAACTTCTTCTGTTGAAGTCACTGAATTTTCTTTGGGTTCTGTGACTCGCGTTTTCGCAATATTCTTTTCTTCTTTATGAATTACGTTAGCCACCGTAAATGGGCTCACTGGCAACTTTTCAGACACTTTCGCGCCACCCGCATTTGATCTTTCTTTCTTTTCCACCACCGTGGTCTGTGTTCCTACAGACGACCCTTTCAAGGTCGTAGCTTTTTCTGAAAGAGTAAGGCTATCCCTTTTTTGCGATTGATCTATCCGCACTTTGGCCTTCGTTTCTGCCACCATAGTCTGTGTCCCCACAGACCACTTTACGGACGACCAATAAATCAATGAGATGAGCGCGCCCGCTAACAGTATACCAGCCGCCACCCGCCACGCGATTACATTATTTTTTTTTGAAAGTTTGGCTTCAACTTTCGCCCACGCGTTTTCAGAGGGAGCGATGGCGTGCTCGTCAAGTCTGTCTTTGAAGAACTTATCAATTTTATTTTCCATATCAATTCGTATTTTGAATCAATTCCTTTTCAATTTCTACTAGTTTCTTTTGGAGCAATGCCCGGGCCCTGCTCAACTGCGACTTGGAAGTGTTTTCACTGATGCCTAATTGTTCACCAATCTCCTGATGTGTGTAACCGTCAATGGCATACAGGTTGAACACCGTGCGATAGCCTACAGGCAGGGCTTCGATCAACTTCATTAAGTCATCCGCTTCGAGCTGGTTTTCGAGTTTACGATAGTCCGGTTCGAAGGCGGCCTCTTCAATATCAGTTTCGAGGTACATGTTTTTGTTCCTGCGCAGGTAAGTGAGTGATTCGTTCACCACTACGCGCCTGATCCATCCTTCAAAACTTCCTTCACCCTTAAACTGCCCAATTTTTTCAAATATTTTCGTAAAAGAGGTAATCAACACATCTTCGGCCTCCATCCGGTCTTTCACATAGCGACAGCAAAGCGAATACATTTTGCCGGAATAAGTGCGGTAAAGGGCATGCTGCGCTTCACGGTTTTGCCGTTGACAGCCTTCGATCAGTTCGGTTTCTTTTGCGCGGTAAATTTGTAGCCCCATTTATTGTTTTACACAAGGGAGATGCAGAGTTAACGGCCAGGGTTGCACGAGGTTTTGAATTATTTTGAATATTGATAAAATCAATAAAATCCTATCTTTGAATACTTTCCAATGACTAAAGTGCAGGAAAAGACATCATCGGCAAGCTCGTAGAACGGTTTCTATTGCGTTTGAGGAATATCATACGGTCAACTTCAACGAAGCCAAAGTAAGGCAGGATTTTTCATTTTTTTTTAAAGCTCCTGGAGGGCTCTTCACAAATTTGTAGATGTGGCCTTTGGTCTCTGGCTTGTGCAAAAAAAATGAAGTCAAAAATAAAATCGAACTTGGTGAGCTTTGTACAAAACCTGGACGAGGCGCCAATACCTGACGGAAATAGCAAAGAAAATGCCAAGCAACGTTTGTTTTTTCAATCTATTCTTACCGAAAATGTTTGCATTAAATTTCTTTCATTTGGCAAATGCTCAAGACTGACTTTGCTAAAGCCTTAAGCTGGTTTACCAGCAAAAGCTGGAAGCCCTTTACTTTTCAGACTGAGGCATGGGAAAGTTATGGCAAGGGCCAAAGTGGTTTGGTGAATGCCCCTACTGGAAGCGGAAAAACCTATTCGCTGATGGTTCCGATTTTACTGGAGGGGTTAGCCAATAGAAAGATGCAAGGTCTTCAATCCATTTGGATCACACCGATTCGGGCTTTGGGTAAAGAAATTGAATATTCAGCTAAGGAAGCTGTCAAGGGGATGGACTCATCGTGGAAAGTGGGTGTGCGCAGTGGAGATACAACAACAAAAGAAAAACAAAGACAATTAATTCAACCACCTGAGTTTTTGATCACTACGCCTGAAAGTTTGCATTTACTATTAGCCCAGAAAAACTACACCACGTACTTCAAGAACTTAAAATCAGTTGTCATTGATGAATGGCATGAACTTCTTGGCTCAAAGCGTGGAGTACTCGTTGAATTAGCACTTTCGCGATTGAAATCGGTGGCACCGGGTTTGAAAATTTGGGGTATATCTGCCACCATCGGAAATATGGAGCAATCTATGCAGGTATTATTGGGAGACTACTTCACACTGAAAAAGAAAATTAAAATCATCTGGTCAAACCTCGAAAAGAAAACTGAGATCATATCCATTCTTCCTGATGAAGTTGAGCGCCTACCTTGGTCAGGCCATCTGGGAATTGTGCTGTTGGAAAAAGTTATCCCGATTATTTTGCAAGGAAAAAGTACCCTCATTTTTACCAACACCCGATCGTTTGCAGAAATCTGGTATCAAAAATTATTGGAAAAGGTGCCCGAACTTTCGGGCGTATTGGCGATGCACCACGGTTCGATCAGCGCTGAACTGCGCAATTGGGTGGAAGATCAGTTGCATGAGGGAAAGTTGAAAGCAGTCGTTTGTACTTCGAGCTTGGATTTGGGTGTGGATTTCCGTCCGGTAGAGACGATCATTCAGGTGGGGAGCCCGAAGGGTGTGGCCCGTTTTTTACAACGCGCAGGTCGCAGTGGGCATCAACCGAATGCCGTAAGCAAAATTTATTTTTTACCTACCAACTCCCTGGAACTTACTGAGGCAGCCGCCTTGCGCGAGGCGATGAAGCAGAAAATCGTAGAGGATAGGGTTCCGTACATTCGATCATTTGATGTGTTGATTCAATATCTAGTTACGCTAGCTGTTTCAGATGGTTTTTATCCTGATCAAGTTTATCATGAAATTAAAAATACGTTTAGCTTTTCCTCCATCACCGAAGAAGAGTGGAGATGGGTTTTGAATTTTATAACCACTGGGGGTGAAGCGCTAACGGCTTACAACGAGTATCAGAAAGTAGTGGTGGAGGAAGGATTATTTAAAGTTGAAAATAAACGGATTGCCTATCGCCATCGCCTTTCTATCGGAACGATTGTGGGCGACAACTCGCTTTGGGTGAAATATGTTTCGGGTAAATACTTGGGTTCGATCGAAGAGTATTTTATCTCTCGACTCAACATTGGTGATGCATTTTGGTTTGCCGGCAAAAACCTGGAGCTGGTGCGCATTAAAGATATGGAAGTACATGTACGACTCTCGAAACGAAAGTCGGGAAAAGTACCTTCCTGGCAAGGTGGACGCATGCCCCTTTCCTCACAGATGAGCGAAATGATCCGATTAAAAATCGATGAAGCTGCCAATAATATCGAGACGGATGAAGAGATGATTTTTCTTCGGCCTTTGATGCGCCTGCAGGAAGAACGTTCGCATCTACCCAAAAAGAATGAATTTTTAATTGAATATTTTCATTCAGAAGAAGGGTATCATGTGTTGATGTATCCGTTTGAAGGGCGAAATGTGCACGAAGGTCTTGCAGCATTGGTGGCCTATCGCTTAGCACAGATCAAGCCGATTACATTTTCTATTGCCATGAACGATTACGGATTTGAACTGCTGTCTGATCAGGAGATTCCAATTTACGAAGCCGTTGAGACCGATATCCTGAGTGAAGATAATTTATTGAAAGAAATTCAAGCCAGCATTAACTCCACAGAGATGGCACGCAGAAAATTTCGCGACATTGCTGCGATCTCAGGACTGGTGTTCAAAGGATTTCCGGGTAAGCCCATTAAAGAAAAACATCTGCAATCTTCCTCTCAGCTATTTTTTAATGTATTCAACGACTACGATTCTACGAACTTGTTACTTTTGCAAGCTTTTGAAGAGGTAATGGATTTTCAATTGGAAGAGGCTCGATTACGCCAAGCCTTGCACCGCATTCATCACCAAAAAATTATTATCCGCGAGCCTGATAAGCCTACACCTTTTGCATTTCCGATCATGGTGGATCGCATGCGCGAAAAACTTACTTCTGAAAAATTGGAAGACCGGATACGAAAGATGATTGTGAAATTTGAAAAGTAATGTTCGCCTTAGATTATTCAGAAATAAAAGTAGCTTTGATTCAGAAATAAGGATTTGCCATGAAAAGAAAACTCATCTTCTTTACTTTTCCCATTATCGTGTTGCTTGGAATTTATTTTCTTGGTCCCGAACCTGCTAAGCCTAGATTTGATCCCGCAATGCCTACTGTGCCACAGTCCCCGGACGATTTGGAAAAGTATGTTGCCAATCAGGAAAGCAAACACAAGGTCAAGCCCGACAATGAGGCCCGTATTATTTGGAAGGATAGCACAAAGGTTAAAACTAAATACAGTGTAGTGTATATCCATGGGTTTTCAGCTAGCCAGGAAGAGGGTGATCCTGTGCATGAAAATTTCGCTAAAAAATTCGGTTGCAATCTTTATCTCGCCCGAATGGCCGATCACGGCATTGACACGGTTGATCAACTCATCAACTTTACGCCCGACCGTTGGTGGAAAAGCAGCAAAGAAGCATTGGCCATAGGAAACGCGATCGGTGAAAAGATTATTTTGATGTCCACCTCCACGGGAGGTACGATGGCGTTGATGTTGGCGGCTGAATATCCGGACGATGTATTTGCAATGATCAATATGTCGCCTAATGTAGCGATCAATGATCCCAATGCTTGGTTGCTAAATAACCCTTGGGGGTTGCAGATCGCCCGGTTGGTGAAAGGAGGAAACTATAATTCATTTCCTAAAGATTCGTTAAAAGATAAATACTGGAATAATCCGTATCGCCTGGAAGCGGTAACGCAACTCGAAGAACTGCTCGAAGAAAGGATGAATCCGACCACCTTTCAAAAAGTGAAATGTCCAAGCCTCACTTTATACTATTACAAGAATGAAAAAGAACAAGACCCAACTGTAAAAGTGAGTGCCATGCTAAAAATGAATGAGGAACTTGGTACACCCTATCAATTAAAAGCAACTGTGGCGATCCCCAAAGCGGGCGGTCATGTGCTTGGTTCGCATGTGGTTTCCAAAGATATTCCTGCTGTAGAAGAAGCGGTAAAAATATTTGCTTTAGACAAATTAAAAATGGAAGAGCAATAATTGGTCTCTTTGAAATCCTTTAGTCGAACAGGGAGCCTGAGGTTTAAATACCTCGCCAAGTCGAAAACATAAAATTGGCAGTAGTGTGGATTACTATTTTTTTAACAAAGGATCAATTGTCAACCAGGCGATGACAGGAAAAAATACCATGGGGTGATGAGCGGAAGGGTCATCGCGATGGGAATAATCGCTCAAGCAAAAGACTCATTGCGAAATGATCGCCCCGATGTCAGTTACTTGTGTTGCCGGAAAAGCCATTCCATCATCAATGGATCCGTATAGGCACCCAGCCAGGAAAAATGCCCCACTTCAGGATATTGAGTAAAGCCGGGATGTGCGCCTGCTTTGGTTAGGGCATCAACCATTTTGAGCGAAAGGAGTGGACTTACCGCTGCATCTTCTGCCCCATGAAAAACCCACATCGGGATTTTTGCGATGACAGGTGCTTTGGATACGTCACCGCCACCACAAACAGGAACTGCCGCAGCAAACACTTCCGGGTATCGCTCCAGGGCATCGAAAGTCCCGAACCCACCCATGGAAAGGCCTGTAATGTAAATACGCTTCGGGTCAACCGAAAATTTTTTGGTAACCTGTTGAATTAACTTCATTAAAAGTTCCATTGGTTTTGAAGGCGTAGGCAGTAGGTGCATGTCCTTGCCATTATTCTCTCGTGAAAAATTTGACCATGTCATTTTTTCTGGACATTGTGGTGCAATAACAATGGCCGGATATAAGATCATATTTTTTTCAATAGCAAAATTGGAGACACCCCATTTTAATTGGGCTACGTTATCCTTGCCACGTTCACCGGAACCATGTAAAAAAATCACGAGTGGATATTTGCGCAAGGTATCATAATCCGGGATAAGCTGTCGGTAGAGCAGGGTGTCTTGGTTATTGATAAATTTTTCAAAACTGAAAAGGGGCTGCTGAGAAAAGGTCTTAACTATCGTTGCGCAGCAAAAAGTTAAAAGCAAAAGAATTCTCAATTTTGGTTTTAGTGGTTTCATTTGCAAAGTTTATAGGATATGACTTTATTCTAATTTTCCTCCATGTTGGAACGAAAGTAAGAAATTGCGATAAACCAACAAACACGAATTGAGTTGCCCGAATTGACCAAACTGTTCAAAGCTTCTAATTTTCTAATTTATCAACCAAAAGTATAACATTTTTTGAGGGGTCCTTCTGTTTTTGAAATAGAAATATAGTCTCATTTCTTTAGCGAAGTATATAATAATCGTTACTTTTGTTTTACAAAGTATATACAAATGAACAAAGAATACCTCGGGGAATTTGAAGAACTGGTGCTTACCATGGTTGGCATCTTACAAGATGATGCCTACGGCAATGCCATCGTGAATGAAATAAAGGATAGGGTGGGGAGGGAGTCCAACCTCAGCGCAGTCCATGTTACTTTATATCGCCTTGAAGATAAGGGCTATGTCAAATCCTACATGGGTGGCGCGACCAACGCAAGAGGCGGAAGAAGGAAACGGATTTTTCAAGTAACGAATGCCGGGCTTGCCATGCTGCTCGCGAGGAAGGAACAGCAGGTGGAGTTGTGGAAGTTGATCCCTCGTCTCAACTATGATTTAATGATTTAATGATTGCGATGATTAATGACCCTTGCAAAAATATAACGCTACAATGGTTGATGAAAAATACAAATATTCGGAACTAACTGCTAAGATCATTGGGTGTGCGATGGAAGTTCACAAGATTCTTTGGAATGGATTTCAGGAGGTAATTTACCAACGTGCCCTGGCAATTGAAATGGAGAGCCAAGGTTTGAAGTTTGTAAGAGAGTTCGAGATTCCGATCTTCTATAAAGACAACCCTATTGGCTCAAGACGAGCCGACTTTTTCGTGAAAGAAAAGGTGATGGTGGAATTAAAGGCGGTCATTCAATTAGAAGACGACCACTTGGCACAAGCAATAAATTATCTGGAGGCTTATAAAATGGAAGTTAGTTTGCTCATCAATTTTGGAAGCAAAAGTTTGCAATTTAAACGAGTGATGAAAACACATAGTAAGTGACGAGGATGGCCAAAAGTAATCATAGTCCATCACAAAATCATTTCAATCATAGTCAGGACAGATGGCTCCGCTTCCTCCGATGGTTCTGTCCGCCCGCATTATACGAAGGCATTGAAGGGGATTTGTTGGAGAAGTTTGAGGAGGACGTGAAGTTGCTAGGAGGGAAGAGCGCGAAGAGAAAACTTGCGATTAATGCCTTAAAATTTTGTAGGCCAGGAATTATTTTCAGAAATAAATTTTCAAACCACTTACCAGAAATCGATATGTTACATAACTATTTCAAAATTGCTTTGCGTTCTTTATGGCGCTCGAAGGCACATTCTTTTATCAATGTATTTGGTCTTGCGTTGGGCATCGCCTGTTGCTTGCTTATTTCTTTGTTTGTTCGTGATGAGTTGACTTTCGATACTTTTCACACCAAAGCGGATCGAATCTACCGTGTCTATTCCCGCGAAGATTGGGGGGAAAACCAGCAGTTCTTTAATACGGTCACCCCCTTTCCCATGGGACCTGCTTTAAAGGAAAACTTGCCTGAAGTTGAACACGAGGTGCGGATCACTGTCAACACAGTGCAAGTCAAAGTTGGTGAACAGCAATTTAATGAGTCTGCGATGGTAGCCGGAAAAAATTTCTTTGACGTTTTTGATTTTAAGGTTGTGAAGGGAAATGGCCATGAAGTGCTTTTGGCTCAAAACAATGTGGTATTAAGTGAGCGAATGGCGCTGAAATATTTTGGGGATGTTGACCCGATTAACAAAACGATTTCTGTTCAGCTTGGAGAGACATTTGAAAATTTTTCAGTGAAGGCCATCACCGAAAATACGCCCACCAATTCAAGTATTCAGTACGATATCCTCATTTCAGAATTGAACAACTCAAAATTATTTGGCGAACGGTTGCTTTCCTCGTGGTTTAACATTGTTCCAGAGACGTATGTGCTCTTGCGGGAAAAGACTGATCCTAAAATTGTAGAAAGTAAATTTCCTCCAATCTTTAAGACAGCAATGGGGGAGGAGGACTTTACAAAAAGCAAATATAAGGCAGGCCTGCAGCCGCTCACCGATATTCATTTAAATACAGAGTTCCCAACAGCGATCGCACCGGTTAGCAATCCAAAGTATTCGTATATCCTGATTGCTATTGCCCTTCTTATCCTTATCGTAGGTTGCATCAATTTTGTGACGCTTTCAGTGGGTCGTTCGCTGAAGCGGGCAAAAGAAGTTGGCATCCGAAAAGTGGTAGGCGCATTGCGATCCCAATTGGTCACCCAATTTGTGGGTGAGGCAATATTGATTACCCTGCTCGCTATGATTATCGGTATTGGACTATCTATCTTAAATCTTCCACTTTTCAACGACTTAGCCGGTAAGCAGCTTTTATTTTCTTGGGATGCTTTCACCTGGCTTGTGGTCTTGTCACTTCTTATCGTGATTGGTTTAATCTCAGGGAGTTATCCAGCCTTTATCTTGTCGGGGTTTAAACCCGTATCCATATTGAAGGGATCGATACAAGGCAGTACAAAGCAAGGTTTGCGTAAAGTACTGGTTGGCGTGCAATTGATGTTATCCATTTTTTTGATTTCGAGTACGTTGATCATGAAAAAGCAACTTTCCTTTATTCAAAACAAAAACCTTGGCTTTGACAAAGAGCAATTAGTAGAAGCACAAATTATCGTTCCGCGCACAGGCCGATTGACTGATCGGGTTAAGGCTGCTTTTGTGAAAATTGAACAGTTCAAAACTGAATTGGCCAACTATCCGGATGTAGTTGCTGTTTGTGGTTCGTCTCATGATTTTGGAAACGGTGAGTGGACGAATACTGGCTATACGGATGAGAAAGGGATTTACAGAAATTTTGCCATGAATATTGTGGATGAAGATTATTTATCGACCTTGAAAATAAAACTTGCTGCAGGGAGAGGCTTTCTAAAGGTGAATGGGGCTGATGGCCGAAGAGGTGTTATTGTGAATGAAGCCTTTGCGAAAGAGTATGGCTGGACTGATGCGATTGGAAAGAAAATACCCGGAAAGAATTTCCCCGATCATGAAATTATTGGCGTAGTCAAAGACTTCAATTTTGGGTCGCTTTATACAAAAGTGCGACCGCTGGCAATGGTCGAGAACCCCGCCATTATCCTGGATGGAATAGAAAATATCAATATAGATAATTCGCCCGTGCCAAAGTTGATCGTGCGTTTAAAGCCGGGGAATATGAATGTTGCACTGGGTCATATAAAAGATACATGGAAGAAAATAGCGGGTGAAGAGGAGTTTGCCTTTTCTTTTGTGGATCAGGCGATGGCCAAACAGTATAAGGGCGATCAAAATCTTGGAAAGATCGTGAACATTGCAACCTTATTGGCTGTACTGATAGGCAGTCTTGGCCTCTATGCGTTAGCCTCCCTGGCAATGCAAAACCGGATGAAAGAAATCAGTATCCGAAAGGTTATGGGCGCTACCGATAATTCTTTGCTTGCGTTGCTGACGAAGGAATATTTCTTGCTCATCGCTTTGTGTCTCCTATTTTCCGTTCCGATCACCTGGTATTTGATGAAAAATTGGCTTTCGACTTTTGAATACCGTGTTGGGATTTCCGCTGACATCTTTCTTCTGGCAGGTGGAATTTCATTGTTCATCGCCTTGGCAACAATTAGTTTTCAAACCTTGAAGACGGTTTGGACAAACCCCGTGAAGAACTTGAAATACGAATGAAATCGATTCTAGATATATAAGATTCTGGCTGCTAGTTTTGTTATCAAGTAGCCAAAATCTAGAATCATTTATTTTCCCCATATGCTTTTTAAAAATCTTATCCAATTTTGGCTTGTAATGTTTTCAATATCCTCCTTAGTATACCCTCGTTGGGAAAGGAGAATCGGTATTTTTCTTAGGTCAGCAATCGTTTCGATCTCTAGCGGGCTTTGCTCTTTTCCAAATGCGCCATCCAAGTCCGAGCCGATGCCAACATGAAGAGTATTTCCAGCCAATTGACAAATGTGATCCATGTGGTCAATTAATTTTTCAAGGGTGCAATTCATTTTTTGCGGTGTGGAGATGCCTCGCTTCCAATTAGGCACCAGCATCCAGGCGTCCATCACACCACCAATCACCGCTCCTCGTTGGATTAACGCTTTTATTTGCTCATCGCTATATTGGCGGTTATGCGGAACCAACGCTCTGCAATTATTATGGCTAGCCCAAACGTGTCCGTTGAAGTTTTCCAAGGCTTCCCAAAAACTATCATCGCACAAATGAGTGGCATCAAGGATAATGTTCAATCGTTCCATTTCTTTGAGAAGCTCCCTTCCCACTTTCCCCAGTTCGCCAATAGCATCTGTTCCCTGAGCATAGCGTCCTGGGCCATAGTGGGCAGGACCGATGGCGCGAAGTCCGTACGCATAAGCACGTTCCAGATGTTCAAGCGTCACAATAGAGTCGGCACCTTCCAGACTTAAAATATACCCAATCGGTTTTTTGGTTTTATCTTGATTTGTGTTCCATTGTTGAAGGTGATATTCAAGTGTTGCCAAATTGTTTACTTGAAAAAGTTCGCCTCGTTCTTCCATCGCTTTGTACCAGGCAAGTTGTGCTTGTGTTTGTGCCCACGCTTGTTCTGGCGAATGCCAACCGGGCAACGAATTTTCAGGTGAAACATACCGCGCTATCTGGGTTGCGACTACCAGTCCGATATTTCCTTTTCTTAGCTCGTCAAAATTGACGACTCCTTTTCCACGATCCGGTTTGTCGGTCATTCCTTTTTCGCGTTGGCGGATTTCTTCAATAGGTCTTGAAAGGTCGCGATTCCATTCCATCGCATTCATGCTCAAGTCAAGGTGGGCATCAACAATTAACATAGTAACATCAGATTTTTATTTTTCTCCTTCTCGCAATCATATTCCATTGACCACCCGCTAGGTGATCATTAATGACGACTGCGGTTTCATGCAAAGCAACTGTTGGGCAAACATGAAAAGGGACGCCATATAATACATCGCCAACTTGATAATCATTCTGGCCATTGACTTTAAAGACCATGTGTTCTTCGCTATGGCCAGTAGGCTCCAGATTGGAGGCGTTTAAAAAAAAGACTCTTTTATCAAACGGATTTTCGGATGCAATGGCTTTGTGCCCAAGGTCAACGCAGATCGTGTCTGCTGTGGGTTTTGAAATAATTCGCGTCAGTACAAGTGCTGCAAATTCGAAAGGTTGTTCTTTAAATGTATCGTGATAGCCTTTGTCCCAATAGATAAAAGTACCTGGGCTGCACACCACCTCATTTCTTTTTGCATGAATTGGAAAGGTAGTTGTACCTCCAACAACGATAACGAGTTCATTGCAACCCGAGTGAAGTAGATTTTGTTGCATGGCAATAACAGGAACAAAACCTTCATTACATTTTTTTGTACGTTCACTAAGGTCCTCATCTCTCAAATGCCCATCATAAGCGTGAAGCCCAACAGATAAAACCCCATCGAGCGATTGGCATTTTTTGTAAAGTGCTTCTGCCTCCACACCAGGTTTAATGCCTGTGCGGTCCATTCCGATATTCAAATCAATGTAAACGTTGAGTTTGTGGTTGATTTTTTTGAAAATTGAATCAAGATGGAGCGCTGTGACTTCATTATCGACAAGGCATGAGAATCGGGTTTTTGGATAACATTTTACAAGTTCAGCCAACCGCTCTGCTTTGGGGCCAATCGCCTGATAGGCAAGAAGCACATCGGGCGCATTAGACTCGGCCAACATTTCGGCCTCAGCAATAGTGGCACATTTGAATTTTGTAAATCCGGATTCCAGTAAAAGTTTCGTTACCTCGGGGGATTTGTGGGTCTTTACGTGAGGTCTTAACCGAGCTACATCCGGCAGCATGGATTTTAAAATCTCAATATTCTTTTTTACCCGGTCAGGAAAAACGAGCAACGAAGGAGAATCAACCTCGTTGACATTGGAGACTTCGAACCAATCTAATTGGATAGCGTTATTCATAATACCTTTATAGTTGGAATTTGAACCACATAATAGGATAGAAACATAGATGAACACATAGTTATTATTCAGGCAATGAGGAGAATAAACGATTTACTAGAGTCTTCTGCCCATGTTTAAAAATATTAATACAATGAAAATTGATCTGGATGCCTTTTGGTTTTTGCAGCATTTCCATATAGGAAAGTAGTATTGCATCGTGAACTGGGAGCAGACCTTCCTGAACTTTCAATTCCACACAAATCAAATTCTCTACCTAAAACATCTAATCTCAATTCTGCCTCAAGTTCTAATCCTTTGTACTCTAAAGGCACACAAACTTGATTTTGAAAAGTTATGCTTTGGATTTCCAATTCTTTCAAAAAACATTTTTTATAAACACTTTCCAATAACCCTGAACCGAGATGTGATGGACTTCAATGGCACATCCGATAATTTGATAGGTAAGTTCATCCAAGTATTTCTTTGTGGTTTGCATTTTCTATGTTTCCGCCTATGCTACTATGCTTCTATGTGGTTCAGTCTACTTTATTTATAACTCTAATTCAAATAGGGCTTCAATTTCAACCGGAATGTTGTCAGGCAGTGAACCCATACCCACTGCACTACGTACGCCAACACCATTATCCGGTCCCCACACTTGAGCAAACAATTCGCTACAACCATTGATAACAAAGGGGTGTTTTTCAAAGGAAGGGATGGAATTGACCATGCCCAAAATTTTAATCACGCGCTTGATCTTGTTAAAACTTCCGAGATTACTTTTTATTGTCGAAAGCATGGCGAGCCCAACTTGACGCGCAGCAAATTTAGCTTCTTCGACATTCAAGTCAAGCCCCACTTTGCCGATGATGAGGCTTCCATCATTTTTTACTGTGCCGTGTCCGGAAAGGAAAACATGATTACCGTCAATTAAAAATGGTTTGTAAACGCCCAATGGTTTAGGCGCAGGGGGCAAGGATAGTCCTAGTTCTTCAAATCGTTGATCTGGTGTCATTGCAAAAAAATTAGATGAAAGATTGTAAAATAAAAACGCCAATAAGTCCGCAGATGGAAATAATCGTCTCCATTAGCGACCACGACAAAAATGTTTCTTTAATAGTTAAATTGAAATATTCTTTGTAAAGCCAGAACCCAGAGTCGTTGACGTGAGAAAACATAAGGCTTCCGGCACCGACCGCCAGCACCATCAGGTTGGGATCGGCTTGCGTTGAAACGACCGCTGGGGCGATGATACCCGCAGCGGTAATTCCCGCAACAGTGGCTGACCCAAGACTAACGCGGATGACAGCCGCGATCAGCCAGCCGAGCAACAAGGGGTTAATGTTGAGGGAATGCATTGACTTGCCGATTTCATCACCGATCCCGCTGTCAATCAGGATTTCTTTTAATGCGCCACCACCCGCTACAATTAATAAAATCAATACCACATCTTTCACAGAATCCTGGTAGAAGCTCATGATTTTGCTCATCCGTATTTTTCGCCCTATCCCTAGCGAGAAAGTCGCGACTGTTAGTGAGAGCAACATTACAATGTCCGGATCACTGAGGAAGGAGATCAAATTTACCAAGCTTCCTTCCGTTGGTAAAAAAGGTTTGCAAATGGTGGTGGTGGCCAATAATAAAACGGGGAGCAATGCCGAAAAAATTGAGTTGGCCAAGCTAGGGAGCTGATCTTTTGATAGCGTGGCAGGCTTGAAAGTTTCAAGCGGTTGTGATTTTATATTTTTTAAAGTGCTCGCGAATACAGGCCCAGCTAAAATCACGGAAGGTATGGCGATGGTGACTCCATAAAGTAATGTCTTCCCAAGGTCAGCATGGAACTGACCTACAAGAGCCGTTGGTGAAGGGTGGGGAGGGAGAAATCCGTGCGTCACCGAGAGGGCAGCCAGCAATGGAATACCCAAATAGACAACAGGCATTTTGTGCTGATAAGCCACTACAAAAACCAAAGGAACAGCGAGTACGAATCCGACATTATAAAAGAGCGGAATACCAATAACAAATCCGGTTATCATCAACGCCCATTGCATATAGCGTACTCCAAATAACTTCATCATCCCCGCAGTGATTTGTTGAGCTGCTCCGCTTTCGGCTACTAATTTTCCGAGCATGGCTCCTGCAATGATGATGATTACCAGGGAGCCGAGAAGATCGCCAATCCCTTTACGGATGGAAATGATAATTGAATTGAGTTCCATCCCCAACAAAATGCCGGCTATAATCGACACGACCAGAAAAGCAAGAAAGGCATTCACCTTTAGCTTGGAGATGAGTACCACCAGCAGAACAATACAAAAAAATACAATGAGAAGAGACACCGGCTATTGCTTTACCGGTTCAAGATAAGAAATGATTATTAAAAACGCCCTCACAAATCTTCTTAAAAAAATTAGCAAAAGTAGTGTACTTGGAATGACCTGATTACTTAGGAGCCATAACCATTTTTTTCCCAACGGGAAATATCAGTCCGCCTTCCCAAGTCCACTGAAGAGAGAAGAAGTGCTGGCGGGCGGTGCCGAGGTGAGCGTATCCTAATTTAGTGTTTGTGTAATTAGCAAATGCGCCCTGGGCGTCCGTTTGGATAAAAAGATATTTTAAGAATGAAATTCTTAGCCCCAAACTTGTGGCGGCTACCCAACCATGATAATGAAAATAACCTGGGTCGTAGTCGCCAAGAATTTTGTCTATGGTATAGGAGATCATTGGTCCAGCGCCAACGGTAGCAATCGCACTGATTTGAACATTTTTTCTGGTTATCAGTTTTTGTCTTTTTACCAGGCTAAGAATGAGGTAATTATTACCGTTGGTATGCTGAATGTGTATGAGGGTGTCGTTCAATGGCACTACAGCATCAATTGGGGTACCGTTGATTTCCCCTTTCATGTGGATATTCTGCCAAGGGGTGACTACATATTTTAAATGATTCCAACCTAATTCTATCCCAAAGTCATGTTTATCATTGAAAAACAATCCTGCTTTCAGGTCATACTGAGGTATCGTTAATCGCTCAGGCTGCCAATACCGATCCATATCGGGTTTGTCTTTTGCCTTAGCGTCATAAAGCATCACGTTCAGCTGCTCCGTATTTTGAGCGTTGTGGTAGATAACGTGAATATTGCTTTTTGAATACCAATCGCGGTTGTAACCCCATGAGAAGTAGAACTGGGCTTTCCTTTTTGGTTTTTGTGGTGTTAAATCTTGTGCTGTGGAGAATCTAATCAGTCCTAGAAAAGATACCGCGAGTAAGAGTAGTTTAGTCAGCTTCACATTGCCCATTTAAAAATTGAAGCCGCAAAACTAAAGAATTGTGTAAACACTTCAATCGATATAAAAAATCATTTCAGCATTTTTTCCCTCGTAAGATAAAGTTGTCTAAGGGACAGAAAGTGAAGCCCATAGGCCAATGGAACCAATAGTCCAGGTAGCCAGCTAAATGGAAATAGGGTTACTATTGTATTAGCCGGTTCGTCAATGAAAATCTTTAATGGGGAAGGCATTGATAAAATGGCAGTAACCACAATGTTCACTAACAAAGCTAAACAGAGGATATTCCAAATTACTTGACTTGTTTTTGAAATTTTTCCTTTTGCAATTAACAAGGCGATGATCGGGGCACTTGCACCAGTGAGTACATCAAAGTTTTGACCTTCAAACGTCATTTGTATGGGTACTTGGTTTTTAAGGTACATTGCCCAAAGTAAAAGCTCTACAAAAAAACGAAATGTTTGAAGTTGAACTATTTTTTGGTTGGGAATAATCAACAAAAGATCATTCATTGTCTTTGAGAAGGAGAAGACCAGAATGGAAATGAATGGGATTGTTAAAATAGGCAAGACGTTAAACGGAAAAACAAGGAAGTTTCCCATCCACCCGCTCAGCGACCAAAACGTAACAAATAATCCCCAAGCCAGCAATGCCACTAAAAACAATGTAGTAAATTGGCCTTTCCTTGCAAGCGGCCACGGACCCAGTCTTACTGCTTTTTTGATTTCTAAGAACAGATAAGAATAACTGCTGATTGTCAGAATGATAAAGCCTGATTGAATTCCCAGCAAATGCATTATAGGTTGAATTGTGAATCAAGTTAAAAAAGAAATAGGCAAATGCTGGTTACTGCATCTGCCTATCTGAAATGAGTCAGCGATTTCTTAGGCTACCTGCGCCTGTAATTTGGAAGCCAGTACCGACTTGGGCACAGCCCCAACTTGCTTATCTACAATTTCTCCGTTTTTGAAGACAAGGAGGGTGGGGATGGATCGGACGCCATAACGAGCAGTAATTTGAGGATTTTCATCCACATTTAACTTGGCGATGACTGCTTTGCCTTCGTATTCGCCTGCTAATTCTTCCACTAAAGGTCCAATCATTTTGCAGGGTCCACACCATTCAGCCCAAAAATCAACCAAAACCGGCTTGTCGCCTTTTAAAGTCTCATCAAAATTTGCGTCAGTAAGTTCTTTTGTTTTGCCCATATAGAAGTTGTTATTTTTAAATTCTCTTATTGAACGCAAATATAAGCGAATTTAGTTCCGGCAATTAAGAATTAGAAGTAAACAAAAGTCGTGGCCTTGACATTTTGCTCGGAGACTGCATTTTCGGCTAGGGCATCTTAGTTTTGCATTTCGTAGAATTAACGCAAGTTTGTTTATAAAATGTTTCGAAGCGGGGAAAGAGGCTCAATGCGTAAATTACATTCTTTACAGGATGTGGTACTTTTTAGAAAGTTGACGAATTTATCAGCGAAGTATATGAAGATATTCACGAAGATTTTTTTATCTCACACCCTTATCGGTTTTTTCACGTTGATAGTCTTTTCGTTTATCTTTTACTTTATTTTGCGAGATGCCTTGATAAAACGGACAATCGATCAACTTTCTTCGATCAACGTCCTAAAGAAGAATCAGATTGAAAATCATTTTTTGCAGATCCAAAAAGAACTTCAATTTATTTTAATTCATGATTTGAAGTTAGATGAAGTTGGGGTGTTGGCTAAGGAAGAGTCTTTGGATCCAAATCAATTCCCCATTCAGACAAAGAAAGAAATTAACGCCATTTGCGATGTCTACAATTTTAGTGGGATAACCGTGTTATCTAAAAAGGGGCAACAGATATTTTCAACAACAAATTCTATCATACCATCAGTCCTTTTAAATAGATATCGACTTCCATTGTCTGGCAATTTTGGTGTACTTGACATTTCTAATCAGGTAAAATCAGATAGTACGCTTTTACTATATGTTATCCCCTGTATTTCGAAGGAGGGAGGGAGTTATGTTTTGGTTCATGAGAACTTTAAGGAAATTCAAAAACTTCTTCAAGAAACAACGGGCATGGGAAATACGGGCGAATCCTACTTGGTAGGAAATGATTTACGGATGCGCTCCGCTTCCAGATTCTTCCCTTTAAAATTGCCAAGGAGAATTGAGGTGAGAACGGACGCGTCAATGAGTACCTTAGCGGCACCCTCTGGCAATCACCTCATCACAGACTATCGTGGGGAAAAGGTGGTAAGTTATTACCGCAAGATTGATGCGCCACAACTGGGATGGACCTTGATCTCAGAAATAGATTGGAGCGAGGCAATGAAGCCAATCATTCGATTACGGAATTACCTTATCATGATTACTTTTGGCCTAAGTATGATCATTATCGTGAGTACGGTATTTGTATCGAATGCTATTTCCAGACCCATACTTTATTTAAAGGACATTATTGGTTTGTTATCCAAGGGTGTCATCCCGATGAGAAAATTGCATATTGCTAACCGCGATGAAGTCGGACAAATTGCAAGCGCAATTGATCAGCTCATAGCAGGTTTGAAACGAACGAGAGATTTTGCTTATGCAATTGGGTCTGGAAAATTTGATACACCATTTACCACGCTAAGTGATCAGGATGCCCTCGGTTTGGCACTCCTCCACATGCGAGATCAACTGAGGGACTTAAATGAACGTGAAATTCGGTTAATCCGTGAGAAAACGGGTGCGGTTCTTGAAGGCCAGGAAAATGAAAGAAAAAGAATCGTACAGGATTTACATGATGGCGTGGGTCAACTTTTGACGGCCATTCGATTGCGGGTTGAGATGATGGAAGATGATACTTTATTACGCAAAGAAATAATGACTCTAATAAATGAGACTATAACGGAAGTAAAAAGGATTTCCTATAATATGATGCCTAATGCCATTGTCGATTTTGGCCTGGAGGCGGCTTTGAGGGGATTGTGTGAAAATTGCAGATCAATATCATCCTTATCGTTTGACCTTCTTTATGTAGTGGAAGTGGAAAGTGAATTAAACTTTGAAATATCCATTGCAATTTATCGGATAGTGCAAGAGGGAATTAATAATATCATCAAACATGCCTACGCAAAAAATGTAGACGTGCAGGTGATAGATAAAGGGGACGAAATTTACCTCTTATTGAAAGATGATGGAAGGGGGTTTAATATGGAGGAGATACAGAAGAAAAGTGGATTTGGTATTAGGAATATGAAAGAAAGGGCAACTTTACTAAATGGAAATTTAGAGATCCATACAAGCCCCGGTATGGGCACTGTGATAGAGGTTAACATTCCAACCAAAAAAAATAATGGATAGAATAAAGCTAATTCTAGCGGATGATCATCCCCTTATCAGGGCTGGATTTAGGTCGTTGTTGGGAAGAAATAAGGCCTTTGAGATTGTCGGAGAGGCCGAAACGGGTAAAGAATTATTATTGCTAGCTTCCGAAAAAGCACCTGATATTATTTTAGTGGACATTACTATTCCGGTGATTAACGGCCTTGATGCGATGGTTCAATTAAAAAAAATTAATCCGAATTTGAAATTTATTATTTTGACGATGCATGACGAGGCGGGGTATGTGATCAAGGCGCTGAAAAATGGGGCTCATGGTTATCTACTCAAAAATATAGAGATTGCTGAATTGGAAAAAGCTATTCAAACGGTTTACGAAGGAGGAAAATATTTCAGTCCTTTTGTAACTAATATTCTCGCGGAGTCGGTTAACAAACAAACGGTAATTGACCATGAGGAAATTACTTTGCGTGAAAAAGAAGTTCTGAATTTGGTGGCGGATGGACAAAGTACTAAGCAAATTGCGGCCAAATTAAAAATTAGCATCCGAACGGTGGAATCCCATCGACTGAACATGCTTAAAAAGTTAGAAGTAAATAATTCATCGGAGCTTATAAAGAAGGCAATCGACCTTAAAATATTGGGATGACTCGGGGGAAAAACCCTGATGAGAATTTCAGATAAACACTAATAGGGCACTCCGTATTTACCCTGATAAAGAGTCCTGTCATTCTAACGTACTTGTACATAAGAATTAATAAATCTTTTGTACTATGAAACGTATTCTTATCATTAGCTTCTTTTTGGTTGTGGCCCATCTTGGTTTGAGCCAGAATATTGCCGTCAACGACCCCACGTATTCAGCAAACAATTATAAACACCCAAATAAAGCAGCGTATGCTAAAAAGCACATGGTCAATGCGATAATATTTGAGAGAGCAAAAGTTAGCCAGTTGGTAAACTACAAGAAACCCTATAGTCTATTAATGGCTGAAGTTTTCGTGATACCTGCTTCAAAGAAAGCTTCAAAATCAAGAAAATCGTATAAACACCCTCAAGGTTTATAGCTGGCGGCCTCTGTTTTTCACTGAACGGATAATTCGCTCTACTTGTCAGATGCTGGTTTCCGTTAAATACTGGAAGTGAAAAGTGAACAGTGATTGCGTTAAAGGCGAATCAGCGAATTTATAATTATGACACTACTTCTAAATTTAAGCTCTTGATCTTCCGGAACTTCTCCACCATTTCATTCACTGGCTTCACCCTAAATTTCCGCGATAGCAATTCCAGATTAATTTTCTCCTGATCGTCTTGGATTTTTAAATACAAAGGACAGGCACCACTGTATTCGTTGCAAAGGCTTTCGATCTGAGAAATCAGCTCGGAACTAATGTTTACCGAATTCATTTTGATCTGCAACCCTTTAGTGCGTTTCAAACCTAATTCGTTTAGCAGTTCAATGCTCTTGAACTTAAACTCCATGCTCATGTCGCCCCAGGTTTTTCGCGATACGCGTCCTTCAATGAACAGGAACAAACCCGGCATGAGGAAGGATTTATATTTCAGGTAGTCCTCGCTCCACATGGTGAATTCGTATTTGCCACTGTAATCTTCAATGGACAATTTTCCAAACGGCTTTCCGGTTTTGGTAATACGATGTTCCACCGATGACACGATGCCTCCGAGTTTACAATCTTTGCCTTCTTTGTTGTCAAGGTCGTTGAGTTCCGTGACCGGCATATTGGTAAACGTCTCCAGTTCGAATTTAAAATTATCGAGTGGATGGCCGGAGATATAAACGCCAACCACTTCCTTCTCGAAGTGCAGTTTTTCGATTTCGCTGAACGGTTCTATCGGATCAATTTTAGGTTGTGGCATTTGTGTGCCGGTAGTGCCACCGAACAAGCTGGCTTGCGCGCTGTCAGTTTCTTGTTGCAGTTTGCTGGCGTAACGAATTACTTTTTCAGATAATGAAATGTCGCCTTCTTTGCCGGCAATGTATTGCCTGCGGTGATATTGGGGAAAGCAATCAAAAGCACCAGATAACGCCAGGCATTCAAAAGTTTTTTTGTTGACAGACCTTTGGTTGAGCCGTTTGGCAAAATCAAAGATGTCTGCGAAAGTGCCATGTGCATCACGCTCATGGATAATTGCTTCTACCGCAGCATCGCCCGTACCTTTTATTGCGCCAAGCCCAAAACGGATTTCACCTTTTTTGTTTACTTCAAAAAATACACCCGATTCATTCACGTGCGGCCCCAATACTTCAATGCCTTGCCTACGGCATTCTTCTATAAAAAAGGTTACCTTATCGAGATTGCTTTGTGAGTGGGTAAGCACTGCGGCCATGTATTCGGCCGGATAGTTAGCTTTAAGGTAAGCCGTTTGATAGGCGACCAAAGAATAGCACGTAGAGTGAGATTTATTAAACGCATATTGGGCAAAGGCTTCCCAGTCTTTCCATATTTTTTCGGCAATACGCTCATCGTGGTTGTTCTTTTTACATCCCTCGATAAACTTCGGCTTCATTTTATCAAGTACCTCAATTTGCTTTTTACCCATGGCTTTACGCAGCACATCGGCATCGCCTTTGCTAAAGTTGGCCAGCTTCTGCGAGAGCAACATCACTTGCTCTTGGTACACGGTAATGCCATAGGTGTCTTTCAGGTATTCTTCCATCTCCGGCAAGTCGTATTTGATGGTCTCGCGACCGTTCTTGCGAGCAATGAAGTTGGGGATGTATTCCATTGGGCCCGGCCGATATAGGGCATTCATGGCGATTAAATCCTCGAATTTGTCTGGCTTCAGCCCTTTGAGGTAATTGAGCATACCATCGCTTTCAAATTGAAATGTGCCGATCGTCTCACCTCGCTGATAAAGCTGGAAGGTCTTTAGGTCGTCAAGCGGAATCTTATCAATATCGATTTCAATGCCGTGTCGTTTTTTGATGTTTCGTAAGGCCGTGGTGATAATGGTTAGCGTGGTTAAACCTAAAAAGTCCATCTTCAAAAGTCCAGCGCTCTCCACCACGCTGTTGTCGAACTGGGTGATAAGCATCTCACCATCTTTTGCCTTTGAGACGGGCACAAACTTGGTGAGGTCATCGGGTGTAATGATGACACCACAAGCATGCGTTCCAGTATTACGAAGTGAGCCTTCGAGAATAACGGCCTGCTTGAGCACTTGCGCTTTTAGGTCTGTGCCCTTTTTAAATTCACTTAATTCTTTCACCTCTTCGAAAGCTTTTGCCAGCGTTGTGCCCGGCCGCTCAGGCACCAGTTTGGCAAGTGTATTCGATTCCGACAAAGGAAGTTCCATCACCCGGGCGCAGTCGCGGATAGCTGATTTGGCGGCCATCGTACCGTAAGTGATGATCTGGGCAACTTGATTTTTCCCGTATTTTTCGATGACGTATTTTAATACTTTATCGCGGCCTTCATCGTCAAAGTCAATGTCAATATCAGGAAGCGAGACCCGATCCGGATTTAAAAACCGTTCGAAAAGTAAATCATAGGCAATTGGGTCGACATTGGTAATGCCCGTGCAAAAAGCGACCACGGAGCCTGCCGCTGAACCACGGCCAGGCCCTACGCTTACACCCATTTCGCGCGCCTTTGAAGTAAAATCTTGGACGATCAAAAAATAGCCTGGGTAACCTGTCTTCTTGATGGTTTCCAGTTCAAACTCGATCCGTTCTTCAATCGCTGACGTTACCTCAACGTATTTTCTTTTTGCCCCCAGGTAGGTTAAGTGTTTGAGGTAATCATCTTCTGTTGCAAATGCCGAAGGAATCTCAAACTTGGGAAGCAATACATCCCGCTTTAGTTCATACTTTTCTACTTTATCAATGATCTCGCTCAAGGTGTCTATGGCCTCGGGCCTATCACGGAAGAGTAGTTTCATTTCTTCTTGTGATTTAAAGTAGAATTCGGTGTTGGGCAAACCAAAACGAGTGCCGCGGCCTGACCCGATTGGCGTGGATTGAAACTCGCCTTCTTTTATGCACAACAATACGTCATGTGCATTGGCCTCTTCTTTTTCTAAATAATAACACTCGTTGGCCGCGAAATATTTTACCTTATATGCGTTTGCAAATTTTAACAGCGTTTCGTTTACCCTTTCTTCTTCTCGTGTGCTGTGCCGATTTAGTTCGATATAAAAATCCTCACCAAAAATTTTATGCCATCGTACAAAAGCCTCTTCGGCTTGTCGTTCGCCAACATGTAATATTAAATGAGGGATTTCGCTGCTTAGCCCACCCGTGGTGGCGATCAACCCTTCCTTAAATTGTTCGACTAGTGCGATATCAATCCTTGGATAAAGTCCGTAAAGCCCCTCGGTAAATCCCAACGAACTTAGCGTAGATAGGTTATGGTATCCTTTCTTGTTTTTTGCAAGCAGTATCTGGGTAAATCGTTTGTCAGGATTATCCTTTGTGAATTTTGTTTTCTTTCTGTCATCCGATAAATAGAATTCACAACCCACAATGGGTTTGATGTTGTGCTTAAAGGCTTCACTTACAAATTCAAAGGCGCCATACATGTTGCCCAGATCGGTAATAGCCACCGCGGGCATTTTTTGTTCCTTTGCCTTTAAAATCAGCCGGGTTACATCAGGGGTGGCTTGAAGCACTGAATATTGTGTGTGCACATGCAAATGACAAAATGGATGAGTAGATAGATCCACCTCCGCTCCCGATGAATAATCAATTTCTTTTTTCTTCTCTCGTTTGGCCGAGTTCCCTACTTCCAGGTTGGGTTCTTCATATTCAATTTTTGCCAAAGGCGTTTCATCAAATGGCTTCACTACTCTTTTATCCATTAAGCCAAAAAACGAACGCGCGGTGGCGGCCACATCGTAACTGGCATCATGCGCATCTTTAAATTTCTCACCAAAAAGTATTTCATACAATTCGGTAAGCCGAGGCATTTTCAATTTTCCGCCTATACCGCCTTGGAGTTGACAGAATTCAGTGGCTGCAATGCCCGTATCCAATTTTGGTAAGGATAGAAAATACTCATGCGGATGGGATGAACGGATTAATTCAGCCCCAATAATATTGATGTCAAATTCTATATTATGACCTACAAGCAATTTCGAGTTGGCCAAATCCTTTTCAAAAAGGGCTATTACTTTTTTAAGCTCATGTCCTTCTTCTTGGGCGCGCTTAGTAGAAATGCCATGAATCTGCTCTGCCTTGAAAGGAATGTCAAAGCCATCCGGTCTCACCAGAAAGCTTTGTTGCGCTTTCAGCTTACCGTACTGATCATGCAATTGCCAAGCTAGCTGCACCAGGCGAGGCCAGTTTTCAAGGTCGGTAAGGGGAGCGGTTTTATTATGCGGGATGCCCGTGGTTTCGGTATCGAAAATTAAATACATGCAAGTAGTGGTTGAAATGTAAAAATAGGTCAGTAATGTGAAGAACAAAACCTATCCCAATTTTGGAATAACAAGTCTTATTGGGAATAATAGCAAGATTAATTATTTCTAAATAGTTGACATACAATAATTTACAAATTGGGTATTTCATTAGCTTATGATTGAATATGAACACTTCAATTATTTTTATGAAAATGCTTTTTAGCAAAGTTTTGGACTTTATCAAGAAGGAATGGTTTCTGCTGGTTATGATAGCAACCATCGCACTGATTGTATTTCTGTTTAAGAAGCTCTAAAAGTCGTCAAATAGTTTTTCAACAAGACGATCACATCTGATTTAGGCAAGATTAAAATAGTATTATAAAGGCATCTTAAATTGTTTGGTAATTCTTTGACGAGTATTTTTGGCTCGTTACCAAACAATTTTTCGATGAAATGGCTTATTGACCTTTTTACCAGTTCCCTAGGAAGGAAACTTTTGATGGCCCTTACGGGTTTGTTTCTCATCAGTTTTCTGGTGATTCATTGCACCATAAACGCCATGATATTTCTTAATGACGGTGGCGAGGCGTTTTCTAAGTGGGGTCATTTCATGGGCACCAACCCCATCATCCGCACATTAGAAATCGGGTTGGTGGCTGGGTTTCTCATCCACATCGTTCAAGGCCTTGCACTTTGGCGAGCAAACCACGCAGCCCGTCCAGTGAAGTATAGCGTGTCTAAGGCTCCAGCCAATGGTACTTGGTATAGCCGTAGTATGGGTATACTCGGCACATTGCTTTTGTTGTTTTTGATCATGCACACTTCGCACTTCTGGATCCCCAACCGCACCAATCAGTTTACGCAAGGCGAAGAGTTGCCGCTCTATAAAATGATGTTTGAAGTGTTTTCGAATCCTTGGGTTGTGTTCTTCTATGTGATTGGATGTGTGTCTTTGTTTTGGCATTTACTCCATGGATTTGCCAGCGCGTTTCAATCACTTGGCTTGAACCACTTAAAATATAATGGCATTATTTCGTTTGTAGGTACTGCCTTTTCAATCGTTGTGCCACTGATCTTCGCCTTGATGCCGATAGCGGTTTATTTCAGATGGATAAATTAATTCAACACTAGATTTTATTTAATAAGACATTATTGAAATATGAAATGGCCATTAAGATACTCTACATCAAACGGTATGATGATCTCGGCCATTCCATGTGACCACTAAAAACAATGATTAACACATGAAACTCGAATCCAAAGTTCCGGAAGGCCCATTGGCTGAAAAATGGACAAAACATAAATTCAATTTAAAGTTGGTCAACCCGGCCAACAAAAGGAAATACGAAATTATTGTGGTGGGCACGGGCTTGGCAGGCGCTTCTGCAGCCGCTTCCCTCGCTGAGTTGGGATACAATGTAAAAGCATTTTGCTTTCAGGATAGTCCACGCAGGGCACATAGCATTGCCGCCCAGGGAGGAATAAATGCTGCGAAGAATTATCAAAATGATGGAGATAGCGTTTACCGTTTGTTCTATGACACAATCAAAGGTGGTGACTATCGGTCAAGAGAAGGCAATGTATATCGACTGGCCGAAGTAAGTGTAAATATTATCGATCAATGTGTTGCACAAGGCGTGCCGTTTGCTCGTGAATATGGTGGCCTTTTGGCAAACCGTTCTTTTGGCGGTGCGCAAGTTTCAAGAACATTTTATGCCCGCGGTCAAACCGGACAGCAGTTATTGTTAGGTGCCTATAGCGCGTTGAACCGTCAGATTGCCAACGGCAAAGTAAAAATGCACACCCGCACTGAAATGTTGGATGTAGTGGTGGTGGATGGAAAAACGCGCGGAATCATTACCCGCGATTTAGTTACAGGCAAAATTGAGTCGCATAGTGGACATGCCGTATTGCTTTGCACTGGCGGTTATGGTAATGTGTTTTATCTCTCCACCAACGCAAAGGGATCTAACGTAACCGCGGCTTGGCGGGCGCATAAAAAAGGGGCTTTGTTTGGCAATCCTTGTTTCACACAAATTCATCCCACTTGCATACCCGTTTCGGGCGATCATCAATCAAAGTTGACGTTGATGTCAGAATCATTGCGCAATGACGGACGGGTATGGGTTCCGAAAACTGCCCATAAGGGATTGAAGGCTAAGGAAGCCGCTTCCATTCCCGAAGGCGATCGCGACTATTTCCTGGAGCGCAAGTATCCCTCTTTTGGAAATCTTGTTCCTCGTGATGTGGCTTCGAGAAATGCAAAAATGATGTGCGATGAAGGGCGAGGTGTTGGCGCAACCGGGCTGGCGGTATTTCTTGATTTCTCGGATGCGATCAAACGCGATGGCAAGGATTTGATATCGGCCAAATATGGTAACTTGTTTGACATGTACAAGCAAATCACCGGTGACGATCCCTACCAGATGCCGATGATGATTTTTCCGGCTGTGCATTATACCATGGGAGGCCTTTGGGTGGACTATAATTTGATGACTAACGTTCCTGGCCTTTATGCATTGGGGGAAGCCAATTTTACTGATCATGGAGCAAACCGGCTAGGAGCAAGCGCACTCATGCAGGGATTGGCCGATGGGTATTTTGTAATTCCGTACACAATAGGCGATTACTTAGCTAACATTGGTTGGAACGATAAAGTAGGTACGGATCATCCTGCTTTTAAAGAGGCGATCGACAAGGTTAATGATCGGGTCACTAAACTACTCTCGATTAAAGGGAAAAAGACTGTGGATGAATTTCACCGCGAACTTGGCTTGACCATGTGGGAATACTGCGGCATGTCGCGTAACGAGGAAGGTTTAAAAACGGCAAAAAAGAAAATCCAGGAACTCCGGGAAGAATTCTGGAAGAATGTAGACGTGGTGGGCAGTGCCAACGAACTGAACATGGAATTGGAGAAGGCTGGCCGGGTAGCTGATTTTATGGAATTGGGTGAACTGATGGTAGATGATGCGCTGAACCGCTCAGAATCCTGTGGTGGTCACTTCCGTGAAGAATCACAAACGCCTGAAGGGGAAGCCTTACGAAAGGATGATGAATTCAGCTTTGTCTCTGCTTGGGAATACAAAGGCGACAATCAACCTGAAGAGTTGCATAAAGAAGAATTGCGTTTTGAAAATGTTAAGTTGACGCAGCGTAGTTATAAATAATGTGTGTATGTGTTTAGGTGTTGACGTTCTGGATGTGTTGATGTTTTTGAATTAAACCTTAAACTTTCAACAACTATTAACGATTAACTGATAACCAATAAAGATAAAGGAAATGAAGATTACATTGAAGGTTTGGAGACAAAAAAGCAGGACAGCCAAAGGTGAGTTCAAGACTTATCAGGCAGATCATGTTTCTTCTGATATGTCGTTCCTTGAAATGCTGGATGTATTAAATACCAGCCTGATTAAAAAAGGGGAGGAGCCGATTCATTTTGATCACGATTGCCGTGAAGGCATTTGTGGCATGTGTAGTTTGTATATCAACGGCCATCCGCACGGCCCACTTCAAACCACTACTTGCCAGTTGCACATGCGTTCTTTCCACGATGGACAAACGATTACCGTGGAACCCTGGCGCGCAAAGGCGTTCCCAATCATTAAAGATCTTGTTGTCGATCGTTCAGCCTTTGATCGGATTCAACAAGCCGGAGGCTATGTGAGTGTAAGCACCGGAGGCGTTCCGGATGCCAACGAAATTGCCATTCCTAAGAAAATAGCTGACGAGGCATTTGATTCTGCGGCTTGTATAGGTTGCGGTGCCTGTGTGGCCGCCTGTAAAAATGCTTCCGCCATGTTGTTTGTCAGTGCTAAAGTTTCACAATTGGCATTGTTGCCACAAGGCCATGCCGAACGCAAAGAACGGGTAGAGAAAATGGTCGCTCAAATGGATGCTGAAGATTTTGGTGCTTGCACCAATACCCGTGCCTGCGAGGCCGAATGCCCTAAGGCGATTTCTGTTACCAATATAGCCCGAATGAACCGCGAATATTTCTCTGCGGTGTTCAGCAGTTATGAAGTTACGGTTGGGGGAGGGGATTAGATTTTTTTATCAAACTTAAATAATGAATGAAATAAAAAATGATCAAATGATTATTCGAAGCAACTAATAAATCAAATTACTTCACCAACCCTAACTTGTGTTGCCAAACACCCGCAATACTTTGTGCACGGCTTTTCACCTCTTCGGCCGTTGTGCCTGCAAAATTTTCATCCACCGTTAGCTTGAATAATTCTAGCCAGCGTTGGAAATGCGAGGATTCAATCTTTAGCGGAATATGTTTTTGAAATGGATTACCCTGATAGCTGTGATCGCCCAATAACATGGATGACCAGAAATTGTACATCACAGGAAGGTGTTTTGGCCAATCCACATGGCTGAAGACCGGAGCGAGCAACGCATCGGCCTGGACTTTCGCATAAAATAGCTGGACCAATAATTCAATGTGAGGTCGGGATTGGATATCACTTACCATTTATAGCATTTTTTCTTTCACGATCATAAATACATTCTCCTGCGCGATTCCAATTACTTCGTGCTCTTCATTCACAGGAATTTGATAGGTGTCCATTTCAGAAAACTTTAGGTCCATAGAATTTATATGGAAGAGAATTTCACCTTTGAGTACGGTTAGTAAGGCCGGCACTGAGGTTTTATGTTTAGCGAGGACTTGGCCTTTCACTAAACCCACGGCAAAGATATTCAATATGGCTGAATTGCTTATAGACAAGGTCGCGGGTTTTAGCGGGTTGAATTTAATTTCGGAATAGATGTTCATCATTTTAATAGTAAACAAATCTGAAACTTAGGCCTGTGATGACAAAGCTTATGGCAAGAATAGTAGCCATAATAATATGGAAGGCAAGGTTAGGCAACTGCTGCACGGTTAGCTTTGGAATGATAAACAACCTTGCATGAATGGCAAACCCGATGGTGGCTACCAATAACATAATCTTGACCCACAAATAAATGTGGTGTGGTGTTGATAGTGACCACCAATTATGAAAGGGGACATATTGCATGGCCATCCAAAAGCCAGTAACTACCTGAAGGAGTAGAGCGGGTATCCCCACCCGCTCATATTGTTTTTCAAAATCTAAAATTATATTAATGTTCTTTTCTTTCATGGCTTTAGGAAGAAAAGCCAGTGACAAAATGAGGTGGCCTCCTGCCCAAACGGCAGCACCCAATACATGGAATAAAACGAGCCACTTCATTTGCTTGAGTTATTTTTTTGTCGGAGGCAACAATACCCCATCAATTACATAAACCACTCCGTTTGACGCGGGAACAGTGGCCACGATGTTTGCACCGTTTACGGTGTACTTTCCATCTTTTACGCTAATGGTGATGTCATCCAAATTTACTTGGTTTATCTTTTGGCCGTCTTTCAAGTTTTCTAATTTGTAAACACCAACTGAAACATGGTATTCTAAAATATTCCGCAAGGCATCTTTGCTCTCTGGTTTCAATAGACCTTCAACGGTACCAGCAGGCAACTTGTCAAAGGCAGCGTTAGTAGGTGCAAAAACGGTAAACGGCCCGGCATTCGATAATGCATCTACATAGCCGGCTGTCTTTAATGCGGTAACCAACGTAGTGTGATCGGCAGAGCCTACGGCAACACCCACTACATTCTTTTCAGAGACATCATCTTTTACAGTTGATTGACCGATTTGATCAGGAACGCTTGCTGCAGAGGTGGTAGCTTCATCTTCTTGAGTTTTCCCACTGTTGCAGGCGGTGATTAGCATCGCAATGAACATAGCCGTAGCTAAGGCGTTTATTTTCGTTTTCATGGTGTTGAATTTTAATTTTTGGAATTTGATTTTAGTTAGTCGGTGATTTTATTTAATCTATATTTTATGAGTCAAATGTCTTTTTTTAGAAATACTTTTATGGATATTAGAAATGGAATAATTACCCACAGCCCCAACACACCAAGTGAATAAAGGATACCTAAACTACTGCCAAAGAAATTTTTGTAAAACGCGCCAGTGTATCCCATGAGCGCAGAAATATCGAGTTTGAGTAAAATCACAATTCGCGCAAGATCAACAGGATTAAGGGAAACCAACATCAGCGTAATTTTCTCTAAAGGGTAGTCACTGAAAGAGTAAATGATGTAGAGTAATAGGCCATCGTAAATCAGCGAAAAATAAAACCAAAACAATAAGGCTACACCAATTCCTTTAGCCTTATCGCGTGTGCTGATGGAAGCGGCAAAGCCAAGTGCCACGAAAACCAGGGTGAGCATCAGCCCCGATAGAATCAGCACCATAGATTCTGCGCTGTTGTTTAACAACAATACCGGTATGCCGATGCCTACGAGATAGGAAGTGCAAAGTGCAGCCGACACGGCAATAAATTCACTTGCAAAAATGGCCTTTCGATTTATGGGTTGGGATAGCATCAATTCAATAAATTCATACGAATTGAAAAAATGGATCGTAGTGAAAATGATGCTCACTAACGGCACCACCATCAAAATAATATTCAACAAACTTAGCGTGGCTTTGCTGCTATCGCTGTCAAGGGAGAACATGCTTAACGATACGAGCAACAGAAAGAAAGTATAAAACAGGACAAACCGATTTCGTAGAATGTCAAGCAATGCATATTTCGCAATCTTCATCATAGGGCAAACTCGGTTTGATTTTGTTTCATCATGGAAGCAATGGCCTTCCCTAATTTTTCTTCTCCGGTTTGTTCTTTCAGGTTTTCAATGCTATTGTCGCACAGCAATTTGCCATCTTCGAGGCAAAGCAAATGCGTGGACAGTTCGTCCAGATCGCTGAGGATGTGTGAAGAGATAATAAATACTTTTTCTTTCTTTTTTCCTGAAAGGATTTTTTCTTTGATAATTTCCACCGCAATGGGATCTAAACCGGCAGTAGGCTCATCCAATATAAGAATGGCAGGATCAAACAAAAATGCCAGGGCGGCACTTACTTTTTGTCGCGTGCCACCGGACAACGTGTGCATACGCTTGTCGGCTATTTTGCGGAGGCCAAATTCATTGATGAGATCATCATCGGTAGTTACTTGAGCAGGCCGGATATCTAAAATCATGTCCAGCAACTGGCCAATTTTCATGTTATCAGGATAGCGTCCGATTTGGGGCATGTAGCCGATGTTCTCACGATACTCCCATTTTCCTAAAATGGGTTCGTCATTCACTAAAATGTAGCCGTCATCCTGGATCACCATTCCTAAGATACATTTGATAAGCGTGGTTTTGCCTGAGCCATTCGGCCCAACGAGGGCATAGGAAATGCCCCCTTCCAGGCGCGTACTGATTTTTTGCAGCACGTTTAGTTTTCCGAAATTCTTTGTTAGTTCATGAACTAATATCATACGCTTTCATTTGTGGATGATCATCACGCAGATTCTCCGGGATGATGACAGGAACTAATTTTTCAGCGCGATCAAGCATAAAAACCAAAAAACTTCGCCAAAGCATGACCGCTGTTGGCATTTTTTCTACGATCATGGAGTACACGCTCACCGGATGAAAGGGTATGTCGCCAATGCCATCATGCCCCATGTCATAACCATCGTATTTATCCCAATAGTTTGCATCCAGTCGGTTGGCCGTGAGCGAACCGTTGGTGGAAAGATCGAAGGTGTTGCCCACGAAATTATTTTTTTCGAACACATTTTCGATGCTGCTGGCTTGCAGTTTTACCGCCCATCCATTTTCGCGAAACTGATTGTTGGCAAACGTTCCCCGGTTGACACCTTCCAGATAGATGCCTACTGTATTTTTATAGAAACGATTATTTTCAATGATGCAATCACTAATTTCTTTTAGCAATAGGCCGTAGGCGGAAGAACCCCAGTTCTCCATAAATAAATTATTGAACATCTTCACTTTTTTTGAAAACATCACCGCGACACCAGCGCCATTGTCTTTAAATGTATTGTTGCGATACTCATCGTTGTGGGAAAACATAAAATGTAAGCCGTAGCGCAGATTGTGATGGCTTACGTTTCCTTGAATGACCGAGTGGGTTACAAACTCAAAATAGATCCCATCGCGGTGCCCTTCAACGGTATTGTTGATAATGCGAATGCTGTCACATTTCCAGAGATGGATGCCGTTGCCGGATTGTGCATCGCGCTGGTTGCGTGCTTTCAATTTGTTGCCGGATATCAGACTATTCGTTGAGCCTTTAAGGTGGATGCCAAAAAAGGCATCTTCAATGATATTGTCAATGATCCTGAGATTTTTTACCGACTCACCCGTGATCGCGGAAATGTCATTCACATCAGAGATGCCGGTATTGATAATTTTTAAACCTTGTAGGGTGACAAAGGGTGCTGTTAATGTGAAATTCTCGTACTTATTTTCCCCATCAATAACGGGCAACCCTTGCCCGATTAGTACCAGCGATTTATTGACGATGATATTCCCTTCTTTGAAATAACCCGATTTAATTAATAAGGTATCACCGGGTTGCGCTTTTAAGATCGTGGTTTTGATAGACGGATTTGCACCATCTTTGCTAACTACCCAAGTTTTACCAAAAAGTAAAGTGGAAAAATGAAGTATAGTAAGCAAAAGGAAAAGGCGTATCATTTTTTAAATTGCGTTACCACTTCTCCCCAGCTCATATAAATGCCATGCCATTCTTTGTTGAATGAATCCAAATCTATTTTACTGGTAAAGGCGGCCACCTGGCCAGCCATTGGGCTTTTGATAACCGGTGATTTGACATAAAAACCATCCCGCGCATCGAACAATTCTCCAGGGTGTGCATAGTCGATCACCAACTTGTGTAAATACTCTTCTTGTGGCTCGGCCTCGGAGTTGTAAAAATTAAGGAAACAGATGGCATCATCAAATTTATAAACTTTGCCTTTTTTGGTGACCAGTTCAGCACCAAATTTTTTGTCCATCAAAGTCATTTTACAAAACTGACAGACATCTTTTCCAAAGGTTAGTGGCTCAGGTTCCGTAGAGCATGAATTTATAAGCAGAGAAAACATTACCAAGCCGCACAAAATAATTTCCTTCATTCTAATTATTTTTTTTGCTTCGCCATTCGTAGACCAATAGACCGAATAAAAGAAAACTTACACCGATTAAAATCCAAGCACCAATATCGGGTCCGGAGAAAGCGGTAAAGTTTAAAAGCACCTTTGTGCCGATCAGCGGTGGTTGATACGCCATTCCTGGAATGCGAATGGGCGCATCGGGATTTAGATTGTGGCCATAGTCGTAACCCCAATTGTAAAAATCAACAAGGCCTGCTGCCCCTGCTCCCAATATTATAAGAAAATAAGCGGCAAGCATGAACCGCTTATTGACCCAGCTTACAAGCAAGCCAAACATGATAAGTGCGCCTAAGAGGTAGATCATATAACTAAATTCAGGAAACATGCTCACCTCAATCGTCTTCATACCAATGTAATGATTTAGACCACTGATTGTTTTTACGTTCCCCGTAAGGTTGTTGATCCATATTTTCATGGTAAGGCCTTCGGGATATTGTGGAGCCCACATGAGGATCTGCCAAATTGGAACGAAGTAGGCGATGATCAGCGCCAACGCACTTAGCCCAGCGGCTATCCTGGTAAAAGGTTTTAATGATTTCATCCTAAATATTTTGAAATGACGCCTCGTACGAGGCGCCATGATTCAACCTGTAAACTAATGAGCTTCTTTCGTGTCGGTATCTTCAACTACACCCGTTCCAAATTTGATGGGCACATTACTGCCAACTGGCGATACTCTTACGTAGCCCGACATCTCCTGATGAAGTGCTGAACAAAAGTCGGTGCAGTAAAAGGGAACTATGCCTACTTCGGTAGGTTTCCATTTCAGTGTTTGGGTTTCGCCCGGCAGGACAAGCATCTCTGCATTGGCCGCACCGCGAATGGCAAAGCCGTGGGGCACATCCCAGTCTTGCTCAAGATTGGTAAGATGAAAATAGACTTCATCGCCCATGCGTATGCCTTCGATATTGTCAGGAGTAAGGTGTGACCGGATGGCGGTCATGTAAACATGAACCTGATTGCCTTTGCGCTCCACTTTGGTTTTTCCCTCACCTTTAGAAACATAAGGATTAGTGTTTTCCTCTATCTTATAAATTTTCATCGAGTTGGGCGCGATCATATTGGCCGGAATAGATTGGGCGTAATGCGGCTCGCCAACAGTAGGGAAGTCTAATAGGAGCTGCATTTTATCACCAGAGATGTCATATAGTTGCGCAGATTGTGCTAACTCAGGTCCGGTAGGTAAGTATCTGTCTTTCGTAATTTTATTGTAGGCCACCACATATTTTCCCCATGGCTTTTTGGTGTCACCACCGGGTATGGACAAATGACCAATGGAGTAGTAGGTAGGAACACGATCTAACACTTCAAGCGTCTTCACATTCCATTTTACAATTTCTGAAGAAATAAACATGGAGGTATAGGCATTACCCTTTTCATCAAATTCGGTGTGCAAGGGGCCAAGGCCTGGTCTTTTCACCTCGCCATGAAGGGCGGCTTCATATTTTATGACTGGCATGCCAGCAAACTCTCCTTCAAAGGCTTTGTCTGCGATAGCCTTTTGAAATTTTGTAAAGGAAAAAACGGGAATGAGTGCCGCTAATTTTCCGCTCCCCACAATGTATTCACCGGTAGGGTCTACATCGCAGCCGTGTGGCGACTTAGGACAAGGAATGAAATAGACCACGTCTTTCAGTTCAGCCGGATCGAGTTGGATCACTTCCTTCTCGAGCGTAGAAGTGGCTGTAGAACTTTTTTCATCGAAGGTATTGTGCGTGTAATTGGATTTTACTTTTATGCCTTTTCCTTGCTTCACATATTCCGCACATTTTTTCCAGTTAACGGCCATAATATAGTCTTTGTCTTTTTGCGAAGCATTTACTTCCAACAAAGTATAAGCTTGCTCGGTATTGTAGCAGGAGAAGAAAAACCAATCGTGGGAGGGCCCTTTGCCCGAGTGGCTCAAGTCGAAGTTAAACCCAGGTGTGCGTAATTGGAAGTCAATACTCATTCTTCCAGATTGTGGATCTACCTTAATGAAACTTACCGTTCCTTTAAAATTCTTCTTGAACGAACTGATGGGCACATCACGGTTGTCGCCCATGGGTATGCTAAACCGGGTTCCCGCTATAACATATTCAGTGTTTTCTGTGATAAAAGGGGAGGAGTGATTACCGCCACTGTTAGGCAGTTCAATAATTTCATCTGTTCTGAATGTTTTTAAATTGATGCGCGCCACACGTGGTGTGTTGTTACCGTTGGCAAAAGCCCAGCGACCGTCATGAACACCATCGGTTTCCGATAATTCAACATGGTGAAGATCGTCCCAGGGAATATAACCGCGCGAAGTTTTCAACATGTCTTTTGTTTCTTCGGTGTAGCCGTAACCATTTTCTGGGAACACAGAAAAGACAGGGATGATTTTTAATAATCGGCCGGAAGGTAGTCCATACACACTCATCTGTCCATTAAATCCTCCGGAAACGAAATTGTAGAACTCATCATACTTACCCGGTGCTACATATACTTTTTCTGCCGCCCCGCCTTCCACGGCAGCCTTTGGCCCTTTTGGTTTACAATTGTACAGGAATGTTGACAGCGCAACAAAGACGATGAGTCCGAATAGTATTCTAATGTTGGTTTTCATATTCATTAAAAGTTAGATTTATTTTTCGCCATCATTTTTGCGCATAAATTCAAGCACATCTCGCGCATCGCCAATCGCCATATTTTGGTTGGGCATACGCATTAAACAGAGTTCTAATAATTTCTGCGCTTCTGGATCTTTCTCCAACATGACATCAGTATTGGTGATCATGTTCATGATCCATTCTGGAGCCCTCTTTTTTGTAACGCCTTGCCAGCCTGGACCAACGATGCGTTGATCTGTTAATTTATGACAGGCAGAACATTTCATTTCGTAAATGGCCAAACCACGGGTAACACGATCTTGTTCGATGGGATGGTGTAGCGTTACGTTTTTTACTGCGCCTAATCCTTTTGTGGGATTGGTTATGGCTTCCTTTAAAGCTGTCTTTTGCTGCTCCGGGGTCGGAAATTCCTCAGCATTTTTAGGCTTGTCGGGAGCGCAGGCACTGAACACAGAAATACTGAAAAAGAATACAATAATTTTATTCATGGTGGTTTTGATTTTTTATTTAGAAGCGAAAGTACTTCCTGCTGGGTTTTGGCTTTATGATCTGAGTCATAAAAAAGTATGATTTAAATCATACTCAGACGAGGTTAAGGGCAGAACACCAGGTATTGTGAGGATCGAAAATTTTGTTAATGCAAGAGTGATTTTCTAAAGGCTAAAATTTGCAATCAAATTTTTTATTCAGCTGGTAATTTATTATGAACAATAAAACTGATGGAAAGGAGTAACGACATAGCCAAGACGGCAGGAAGCGCTATGAAGAGCCATCCTAATCCAGGTCTATTTTTACCTGTTTTGGGATCGTAATTAAAGCAAGAGAACAATATGTTTTTATTGGGTAACCGATACGTAGGTGAGTAAATATTATTGACACTACTAATTAATAAATCCAAATCTAGTTTATCCCTTATCCCAATTAATTTTTTTGTGATATATCCTTCTTTATTTATTCCGACCAAAAGCGCATCATGGTCATATTGGCTTCGTACGCTGTCCCAGCGCGGATAAAAGCCAATGGATTGATTTAGTAACGCAATACTATCGGTAACGGCAAAAATCCATTTTTTATTGTTTTCTAATCCTAGCTTTTGCGCCAGAAGATTCATATCTCCCAACCTATCTCTTGGATCAAAACTAAGAACTAAAATAGTGAAAGGATTATCACTGTTTATGAATTGCAAATTCTCCTTTAGCTGTAATAAAAAAGGATTGCATACGCCCGCGCACTTTGTAAAAATGAGTGCTAAGAGTAGCGGCTTTTTATTATTGAGATCAGTGAAAGTAAGTTGTTGGTTTCTGCTTACGCGTATAGGGGCGTTATAGATTCTTTCGTAAATATTTGTTTCCTCCTCAATACCTGAAGCTGTTTGAGCATTCGCAAAAAACCAGGAATTTATCGTTACGAAGGTGAAAACAATATTTTTAAACATCCTTTATAAATCTTAAAAAAGAAAATTAAAATTGCAGTTAAATATATAGTAGCAAAAATGGCTCCCATGGTAGCCAAAGGTGCAGCGGCAGTAAAATCTGTTGGGTAGTTACTGTATCTGCGAGGAATTGAATCCGCTCCACCAATATAAAAAGCTAAAAGAAACCCAATCCCACCTATCAGGAGTATTGCCAATGTTAGCTTTGTAAATTTTCCATCTTCAATATTTTTAGTAAACTGATTGGTGAACCAATAAAAGAATGCAAGGCTAAACAACACGTTTCCCATGGCGTTATAGGTGTGAAAATGTGCTGGGACCCAAAGGGTATTGTGAAGGAGGACATTGTTCGTGATGGTCGCATCAATCACAGCTCCGAGACCTCCAATCACCCAACCTGCTACACCAATAAAAAATAGCAAGTTGGTAAGCGACCATTTTATTTCGGTACGATAGACCGCTATAAACACACTAAACACTGTAACTCCCGCGGCAGGTAAACTTGCCAGATAGGACGCTAATTGTCCTATAATTTGGAATCCTTCAGGTTGAGCAAAATCCATATATAAATGATGGAAAAAGGCGGTAAGGATAAAAATCAAAGTAAGGTTCCATGCCAACGCTACATACCATGTAGTTCTCCATTTTGGCCTTCCACTAACTTCTGAAAACAACTCGTAGATAACAGCTAGACCTAAATAGAGCATTTCATTCGCTATTGTATGCCCGAAAAAATAAGTAAGGTTTTTCATCAATAATGCATCATTCAAAAAATTGCCGTTTGAGAAATATTCAGCAAAAAATAGGGCGATTAGAATCACTGCGGCAAACAGACAGGTAATAATGCCAATCAGCGTAATCATTGTAATAAGGATGAAAGGTGGTGTTTCTACTTTTGGATTTTTCCTGAAATGTTGCCAGGCGAATACTTGAGCTATCGAGTATTTTTTAAGTAATTGAGTCATCAAGCTTATACTCCAAATTAACCATCCGAGGCCAAACACCGTTAAAGAAACTAAAAAAAGTGGAGTTGCCCACGTTGCCCACATTACCTTAAATGGCAATGGATAAAGGAAAGTCCATCCTGCATGAAATTTTCCTACGAAAGTAGTGGTCCAGAAAATCAATACACCAATAACCGTAAGCACGTAAGCGATAACATTTGCTGTGTAACTTGTTTTTACATAACGCTGCATTAAATAATTAACTGCTGCCATGCCTGCCACAAACCAAATACCAATCATGGTAAGCCCATGAGTAGTCATATTTGAGTAAAAAGTGATAGGCGATTGTTCAATAATCTCTCCCTGGTTGAGCCGCATAAGTATGCCAAGGACGATACTGACAATGAACAAAACGAGTACAGTGATAATCCAAACAGCGGTGATTTTTTTTATTTTTATGGATTCCATGATCTTATGATTTATGCATTTCTATTTAACTATAAAGGATGATCTCATGCCATGATGGGCCATTCCACAAAACTCCAAGCATAGAATGTTGTACTTGCCCGGCTCTTTAAACTTATGTCGGAGGCGGTTTACATAGCCGGGCATAGCCTGAGTTTGAGTGATTAAGGTGTTTGATTGATCGTAGATTGCAAAACCATGATTTACATCGAGACTCGTAACCCTGAATTCGACCAGTTCATTAGCGGGTAATTCTATAGGTTCGCCAGAAGGACTTTTAGGATCAATAGCCTTTTCAGAAAGGATGAAAGCAAATTGCATTGCTGACACATGAACTATTTTTTTCGGAGTTTCATCAGCAAAAAGAAAATATGGCGACTTTGGAATAGTTACGGATGCAAAAATACCCAGTACTACAAATAGGATGAGTAAAAACCAAAACCGCTTTCTTAAGGGATTGGACATTCCTTGCTTTTCTTGTCCTGCCTTTTTTGAAGAGGCATATACGTAAGTAAAGACAACCGTGGTTATGCCAGCCAAGATTAGAAATACTAGTAAGATCATTTGTTGTTGCATATTAGATGAATTTATATCCTTAAATAAAATTATAGTTATTTCTTTGTTTTATTTGGCTTTTCCCTGTAATATTTATTTCCAATTTGCTTACACACTAAAGTGTAACTCAACAACGCAGTCGCTACAAATGAAGCCTCCTAGATGTATATCGAATAACTAACTATCAAGCTTTATGATTCTGATCATAAAGAAAACATCCTTAATCCATCTCGAATGTATTAAACCAGAATTTTGTGTTTTTGCAAACGAAGCTTGCCAGCGGCTTCTAATTTTTTAACTGTTCGGATAATGGTTTCTACCCGCAAGCCCGTCATGTCGGCCATTTGTTGGCGTGTCAATGAAATTAGAGACTGTGCCCGGTAATCCGTATTACCCCTGGTTTCATTTTTCAGCCGATTCAATAAATTTAGTACCCTGTTTTCGGGACGATCAAAGGCAATCGAAGCGAGCGCTTTATTTTTATTGCGAAGGCGTTCACATAAAATCTGATCCAGCTTTAAATGGAGGTCAAAATTATTTTTGATTAAATCGAAAAAATCTTCTGTCCTCATCTTCCATATGCTTGAATTTTCTAGTGCAACTGCAGTGCTCGGATAAGGAAATTTGGAAAGGATCGGAGGTTCACCAAAGCTTTCTCCTTTGTGGGCAATTCCCTGAATAAATTCCTGCCCTTCATCACTGCGTGAGATCATTTTAACAGCGCCTGTTTCGAGTTGAAAATAATGGAAGGCATCTTCTCCTTCCCTAAAAATAACAGCTCCTTTTTTGAACTTAATAAGTATCGCATGATAGGTCTCAAGAATTTTTCTTGCTATCATTTTACATGAGGGTTAGCATCTTTACTTTCCGTTTTCTTATCCTCAAAAAGCATCCGCACAGACGGCCCATAGGTGTCGTCATATTGCCCGGTTTTCATGTTCCAGATAAAAGCGCCTAGAAAGGCTATGGCAATGGTAAGCGAAATGAAAATGAGCAGGATGATGATTTCCATGTGGCTTGCTTTAAAAGTTATAGCTTATTTCTGAATGCTCGCTCACCAACCCAATTGACAGCCAGCGTACTAAACCCCACTACGCTGACACTGCTGATCGGCATAAGGATAGCCGCAATGAGTGGCGATAGATTTCCAGTAATGGCAAAACTGAGCGTAATAAAATTATAGAGAAACGAAATGCCAAATGCTATTTTCAGGATGACGATCGCTGATTTACTTAAAGCAAGAAATTGGTTTAAGTTTTTCAGTTGTTTGCCCAGTAGAATACCATCGCTGGCCGGAGTGAAGATGCCGGTGTCGTCTGTCACGGCTACGCCCAAGTCACTTTGTTTTAATGCACCCGAATCGTTGAGACCATCGCCTACCATCATCACGCGATGGCCATTTTGCTGGAGGTTAGAAACGAAATGAAGCTTGTCTAATGGGGTTTGATTGAAATAAAGCCCCTTGTCAGAAAGAAAAACCGATTGCATCCGCCCTTTTTCTGAAGGGTTATCGCCCGAAAGCAAAAAGACCGACAGTTTGGTATTGATCTTGGCGATCAATTCTTTCAACCCGTTTCGCAATGACGTTTCGATTTTGAAATAGCCGCGTACCTCGCCATCAATCGAAACAAAAACCATAGATTGACTTTCGGTAATTACTTTTTCAAATCCAACAAACCGAGCAGATCCTATTTTTAACTGATGATTGATTATCACGCCTGCAATTCCTTCTGAAGGAACTTCCTCGAAAGTAGAAAGTGGCATTGGTGATGCCGCTATTGACTTGGCAATAGTGCGACTTAGCGGATGGACGGATGAGGCCGTGAGTGCTTTCACCATACCGAGCTCTTCAGAAGAAAGTGTGCCATTAAACGTAATGGTTGATGCGCCTTGCGTTACCGTGCCAGTTTTGTCGAAGACAATTGAATCGATGGCGGCCATCCGCTCGATCACATCGGCATTTTTTAAATAGAAACCATTTCGCCCAAACACGCGGAGCATATTGCCAAAAGTGAATGGTGCTGCCAAGGCCAGCGCGCAAGGGCAAGCCACAATCAACACCGAAGTGAAAATCAACCACATTTGGTTGGGTGAAACAAAGTGCCAATAAATGGCCGTCATTGCGGCAATGCCTAAAATCACCCAGGTGAATTTTTGAGCAACGGTGTCAATCATTTTTTTGTATCGGCTCTCTTCATTTTTATGAAATGTCTCATAGTTCCATAGGCTCGTCAGGTGACTTTGCGCTATTTTTTTCTCTACCACAAATTCAGCAGGTTGTCCAATCAATCTTCCCCCGCCATAAATCAAGGCTCCCTCTTGAACATGCACAGGCTTTGATTCACCAGTCACAAAACTGTAATCGATGAAAGCTTGTTTGCTCATTAAATAGCTATCCGCGGGAACAATTTCCATATTCCTTATCTGGATTATATCTCCTTTTTCCAAATGATGAACCAGAAGGGGGTTCCAATCGTTGTCGATTTTCTTATTGACCGCTAGCGGGAAATACGATTTGTAATCCCTGTCAAAGGCAAGGCTGTCATACGTTTTGCTTTGAAACCACCGACCGATCAGCAAAAAGAAAACGAGTCCTGAAAGTGAGTCGAGATAACCAGGGCCTTGATGGGCGAGGATGTCGTAAGCACTGCGTAAAAAAAGTACGGCAAGTCCCACGGCAATCGGCACGTCAATGTTGATCCGCTTTTGCCTGAAGCTTTTCCATGCCGCTATGAAGTAGTCTTGACCACTGTAAAGAACCACAGGCATTACTAGAAGCAGATTTAAATATGAAAATAAAGTGCGTAGTTGAGCGTCTGAATTATCGAGCCCCAGGTATTCTGGGAAACTGAGCATCATGATGTTGCCAAAACAGAAACCAGCCACAGTAAGCCGGATAATTAACGCTTTGCTAAGTGCCGCTGTCGGCTTTATCTCTTCCAATGTAATCAACGGGGCATATCCCAAAGAAGATAGCAATCTGGCCACTGCAGCTAGTGAAATTTTGCTGGGGTTAAAATCGAGGGTGATTTGCCTGTGGCTGAAATTTACTTCTGACCGGATCACGCCACTGTTTAGGCGTTTTAGGTTTTCCAGTAGCCATATACAGGAGATGCAGTGGATATTGGGGATGGAAAATTGTGCCCTGCTGAAAGAATCGGATTGGAAGGTTATTATTTTTTTTGCAATCTCCGGATCGTCAAGAAAAGCAAAACTTTCTTCGCGTACATGACGCAACGAGACGCCCGGACTTTCGTCAAGGGAATAGTATTCGCAGAGATTGTTTTCGTCCAGGATTTCATATACGGTTTTGCATCCATAGCAACAAAAGGAATTTTCTCCGGAAAGCACCACTTCCTTTTCACATACCAATCCACAGTGGGCGCATTTCACCGTGCGCTCAACGGGTAGGTTGGCTATTTCCAACAGGTCACTGTTCATGAAGCAATCATTTGGTCTTATACGTCCAGATAGGGCACTCGATGTGATTCACCACATCTTCCGCAATGCTTCCGCTCATCAGGTGGGCAAGGCCTGTTCGCCCATGGGTGCCCATGGCTACCATGTCGGCCTTTACTTCTTTTGCGAAATTTGTAAGCCCAGACTCTTGATTGATATCGTTGAAGATATTGATGGTAAAATCTCTGAACATATAACGTTTAGCAAACCCATTGAGGAGCTGACGTGTCTCTAGGTCGCGTTTAAAATTCGAAGGCGTGTTGATGTAAACAATGTGCAGTTTAGCTTTAAAGAAATCCTGCAATTTTTTGACTTGGGTAGCTAGTACTTCTTCCTCTTCCTGAAGGGCATTTGGGAAAACGATATTCTTGATCGCACCTTTGCTGTATTTCTTGATGGCAATCATCGGCACAGAAGAAAGCCGCACTATCTTTTCGGTGTTCGAGCCTACAATAATTTCCTTCAATCCGGAAGCCCCTCGGGTACCCATTACGATAAGGTCAACCTTATTCTCTTGTGCCATGTTAATGATGGAAGAGGCCGTAGGGCCGTAGGCTACTTCCCATGTTATCTTTGGTCCTTCCTTGGCCCACTTGGCTTTCATTTTTGAGAAGTTTTTCAATGCACTTTCCTTGCTGTCCTTCAAGTAAACTTCCTCTAAAGAAAGTGAGGGCATAAGCATGGTGTCGTACATCACCGGAAGTTCTATTACGTGAAGCAAAATCACCTGTCCGTCACTCTCGTTGGCAAGATCGATGGCAAACCGAAAAGCGTTGGTGGCAGATTCAGAAAAATCGCAGGGTACTAATATCTTTTTCATAAAGTATTTGATTTGTTGTAACAAAGAGGTAGGTATTGAAATATTTCGTTTTAGATTCAATTAGAGTTAATCACATACGTTAATACAGGCATGGAAGAATGGTTAATCACATCCTCCGTTATGCTGCGGCTTAAGACACTGGAGAATCCTGTTCGTTTTCGGGAAGCCATAGCAATTGCGTCTGCTTTTATCCCCGAGGCGAAATGAAGGATTCCTTCTTCTTCCTCATAATCACTAAAGACATTCAATGTGTAATTGGTCAAGTTCATTTTTGCTACAAAGTTTGCCATTTCTTTTTTTACTTCGTGATCGGGTTGGAATTCCATTGGCGTGTTGACCCTTACCAAATGGAGCGTAGCGTAGTAAGTTTCCTGCATCAACTTCACGATTTCAATGAAGCTTCTTTCCCCTTCGTTTAAGGAGGTAGCATAAACAATGTTTTTGTATTCTGTTGTAGTTGGTTTTTCGTGAACAGAAAAGACCGGTCGTTTTGAGTATCTTACCACTCTTTCGGTATTTGAACCGATCAAAGCCTCTTCTATTTTCGTGCGCCCGGATGTGCCCATCACTACTAAGTCAGCTTTGAAAGCTGAAATGATGGATCGTATTCCATGGAAAGGATTGCCAATCTTCAGCTGAGTGTAAATGATCACTTCTGAAGTCTTGACACTCCGTTCTGCTTCTTCTAATAGGTTTTTACCCTTATTTATGAGTTCCAACACATAACGTTTTTCTTCCTGATTTGAATAGCCTGCAATCTGCTCCTCAGCATTAAAAGACAATTCCATAGGCTGCTCTATGACATGCAACAAGATGATATCAGCCTTTGTTTTCCTGGCAATACCGATCGCAGTTTCAAGTGCCCATTGTGCTGGTTGGGAAAAATCGGTTGGCACAAGTATTTTTTTCATGGTCATAACCTTGTCATCAAAAAAAAGAGAGATTTAGACTACCTAAATTTCATTTCAAAAATATTCTTGAGTAAAGATCGATGTTCATGGACAACAGATGGCCTTAACAGGCTCATAAAAAAATATGATTTTGATCATCTTTTTATAACTTCTGCATTACCGATTCAGATTAAATGATGGTAGTACATTACTTGATGGATGTTGAAATACGTGTATTTAAAACCTTAATCGTGCCACCTCTCCAAGCAATGGTCTCGACCTAAATAGCGACTCTAAAATTGACTTATAAAATCAGGCTATGGCAAGAATGTGTGCTGAATCTGGAACAATTACCAATGGCACTTCAATGTGTGTAAGCAGTTCGTCTACCGATTCTTTGTTGTTGTTAATCAGTTCTTTGCTCATGACCACGAATAAAACGTTACCGTGGCTAACGTGTTCTTGAACCCTGCCTTGAATGAATCCAATTTCGGATTGAAAATCATATGATAGTGTTTTGTTTTTGAACAGTTTTTTGGCAACGACTTCAAAATTTCTACTCGCTTCTTCCTCCATTTTATTTTTTGCGGAAAGCATATTATTGTCTTTTGCTAAGAGGTTGAGTCGTTGTGGGTGTGAAATGTTAAGGTGAGCACTCAACTTCTCGGCCATACTTGCAGCCCACTCCAATGCTTGAATGGAGGATTTCGAAAAATCAATAACGCACAAGATAGACGGTGCTTTTTTCAAAGGGATTAGGTATTACTATTATTTATTAGGTAAAGGTCTGTGTCTTGAGTAATAGAAACATCCATGTGGGTCAGTGGAAAAAATGATTTTAATCATGTAACTTGCCTCCTTAACTTGTTAAATGCCGGCATCTTTTGAACTTTCAGTCGTATCCAACGAAGCTTTTCGAGAGATTTTTCAAAGCATGACTGAGGGTATTATTGTGATTGACAAATCCGGAAAAATATTGGTAGCCAATAGGGTGGCGGAAGAAATGTTTGGGTACAAGCAAAATGAACTGAGTGGAAAGGATTTGGAAGTGCTTTTGCCTGAAGAGTATAAAAGTGGCCACGTTAAACTTCGCGATAACTTTAATAAGAATCCATCACCGAGAAGGATGGGGCATGGTAGGGATCTTAAAGCATTAAAGAAAGACGGAAAGGAATTTCCAGTGGAAATTAGCCTAAGTTATTCACAGACTGAAGATAGTTTCATTGCCATCGCATTCATCAGCGATATTTCGTGGCGCAAAAATTCAGAGGAAGCTATGAAAAGGAGCGAGGAGCAGCTTATTGTCTATGCCTCAGAGCTTGAACGGAAAGTAAAGGCTCGTACGGAAGATTTAAATTCTAGTATCCAAGAGCTTGAACGTGAGATAATTGAACGAAAGAAAGCGGAAGAAGAGGCGCTGAAATCAGTAGAACGGGAGCGTGAGCTTAGCGAGCTGAAATCCAAGTTTGTTTCCATTGCTTCACACGAGTTTCGTACACCACTTAGTACAGTGCTTAGTTCCATCGCGCTAATTGAGCAATATAAGGAACGGGGCGAGCTGGATAAGATCGATAAACACACCAATCGTGTGCGGTCTTCCGTAAAGCATTTGACGACTATCTTGGATGATTTTCTTTCACTTGGAAAATTAGAAGAAGGAAAGGTTGACTTGGCGAAAGAGCCAGTAAATCTTGACAGCCTGCTGATGGATATTATTGAGGAAATGCGCGCATCCCTTAAAGAAGGACAGCAAATTGTGATCGATAAAATTCCTGATCTACACCTCCTTACAGATGGCCGAATTTTACGTAATATTTTGTTCAACTTAATTTCCAACTCCAGCAAATACTCAGGACCCAATAAACACATTTTCATTAGCTGCTCACTCAAAGAAAGTGTCATCAAAATCAGCATTCGCGATGAAGGGATGGGCATTCCTCCCCAAGAACAGAAGCATTTGTTCGAGCGGTTCTTCAGGGCTAGCAATGTGACTTCTATTCAAGGGACAGGCCTTGGGCTGAACATTGTGAAAAGATATGTGGAGTTGTTGAACGGCTCGATAAATTTTGTAAGTGAATATGGAAAAGGCAGTACCTTTGCGATAACTATTCCGATTGAACAACGATGAAAAAAATTCTATTAATCGAAGACAATCTTGAGGTTAGGGAAAACACGGCAGAGATCCTTTCCCTGGCAAACTACGAAGTACTCACAGCCGAAAACGGAAAGGTGGGCGTAAAGCTCGCCTTCGAAAAATTACCGGACCTGATCATTTGTGATATCATGATGCCCGAGCTTGACGGCTATGGGGTCTTGCATATTTTAGGGAAAGATGCCACTGCTTCGCTGATCCCCTTTATCTTCCTTACGGCCAAAGCGGAAAAATCTGAAATAAGAAAAGGGATGAACCTTGGTGCGGATGACTACCTCACCAAACCCTTTGATGATACCGAGCTTTTGAATGCCGTGGAAGCTCGACTTAATAAACAGTCGATGCGCACCAAGGAATACCATAATACCCTTGAGGGGCTGGATAACTTCATCATCGATGCACAGAAAATTTTGAAGCTCAATGACCTCTGCAAAGACCGGAAATTAAAACACTTCAAAAAGAAAAGTGAAATTTTTATGGAAGGGGATCTCCCACTTAATATTTTCTTTGTAAAATCGGGTAATGTAAAAACTTTTAAATCCAATCAAGACGGAAAAGAACTGATCACCAATCTTTATGGGCCCAGTGATTTTTTTGGATTTGAACCAATAATAGAAAACATTCATTACCGGGAATCAGCCGTTGCGCTTGAGGATACTGAAATTGTGCAAGTGCCAAAACAGGATTTTCTTACTTTGCTGTTTGGCCAACCCGATGTTTCCTCAAGTTTTATTGGCTTATTATGCAAAAAGGTAGCTGATAAAGAAAATCAGTTACTCAACCTGGCCTACAATTCAGTGCGGCAACGGATAGCGGAAGCACTGTTGAAACTGGCGGAAGGAAAAACAGAAAAAGATAACATACACATATCGCGCGAAGATTTAGCGAAAATAGTGGGCACCGCACCGGAGTCTGTAATTCGTGGTCTTTCCGATTTTAAAGAAGAAAAGCTCATCGAAATTGAAAGTGGAAAAATAAGAGTAATTCACCCTAAAGGCCTAGGGAAAGTAGTGCGATGGAATGTAGCCTTGTAGAAAATTTGATTTGACTTCCCTTCACTTTAATTATTAAGCGCACCATTATTCACCCAGCAAGTTATCAACGCGATTTGTTGCTGTGTTAATTTCCCTCCTGGAGGCATATTGCTATTGATGGCTCCAACAATGGATGCCCCACTTGCCTTTATCGAAGTGTACGAGGAAAGATTGGGGTTTCGGTTTCCACTATGGCAACTGCTGCAATTGGCCACAATAATCGGGCTGATATCGGATTTATAGCTCGGCCCGTTCGAGGCTAACGTAGTAGAACCTGAAGTTGGACAATTCGAAGCATCCACCGCATTGACGGAATAGTTTCCTGCGTTAAGACCGCTAAACGTATTGCTCGGTTGGAACGAACCATTATTCAATTGGTATTGAACTGTACCTTGAGCCCCGCTTGGGGTTACGGTAATGGTTCCATTGGGCGTTGGGCATCCGGAATTGGGTACGGTAGCAATAGAGATGGTAAGGGAGGATTGCGCATTGTTAATAGTAGCTATCTGCGAGGCAGAACATCCATTTTTATCTTTCACTGATAGGGTATAATTTCCAGCTTTTAAGCCATTAAAGACAGAATCGGATTGGTAGGACCCACCGTTAATACTGAAACTATAATTTCTTATTCCTCGCGTAGCAAGGATGGTCAGGCTGCCATCACTGGCATCACAGGTGGAGGTGTTAACCACCGTTGCGGTTAAGGAAATATTAAAGCCAGCACACAGGCTTGATATTTCATTGAAGTGATTGTAAGTACAAGAAGTCAATAACATGGTAAACAGGGTCACAGCTATTTTCCTTTTTTTCTTGACAATCTTTATGTTCATCACAAATCAGTAATTAAAGGACTTTATAGATGCAGGCAACTTGAACTTTAACGGAAGGGGAGATTTTATCTTTCACCGGACCCGGAATTTTAATCTTATAATCTTCCAACGACACTTTGAACGATGCTTCAGATGAAATAATTCCTTCTTTTACTTTAATCGAACATGGAACAACCACTTCTTTTTTCACGTTGTGAATTGTCAATAGGCCAATGACGGTTGTGGAGTAGATGCCCTCCTTTTTCAAATTAATTTTAGATACGTCTTCAAAATTCCCTATAAATGTGGCTTTCGGATACTTCTCACTTTCCATATAGTTCTCATTGAAATGTTCTTGCATCAATCCGCGCTTGAATTCAAATCCTTTAATAAGAGCGGCAAACTCCATTTGTCCACTGCTGATATCAAAAACGCTGGTTACCGATTTGTTAATTGCATCAATATCCTCCAACGCAGTTCCGGCAGAGAAAGTGATCGTGCCCGTTTTTGTGAAATAACGGTTTTGTGAAAATCCAATCTGGCCTAATAGAAGGAAGGCGAATAGAAGGGACGTATGTTGGTGTATAATTTTTGGCATATTATTTTAACGGATTCAGAACACAATTATTAACCACTACATCGATCAGTTTACCGGTACATTTACCTTTAATTTGAATAAGGTCTCCCTTTTTCAACGTCTGGATGTTCGAAGATTCCGCATCGTAAAAGCTACACGTGATGGTAGCCATCGGATCAGCGGCATCAAGAAATATCGTGTTTGACGCCAGGTTTATTTCACTTATTTTTCCGGTTATCAATAAAATTTTGTCGCTGTATTTTTGTGTCGCAGCGGCTTCATCCAGCGTAAAATCTTTCATCAGCGCAACAGCACTGAGTTCATAGACCGGCTTTTCATAGCGAGTATCTGTTGGTTTCCTCATGAATAAGTAGCTACCCACAAGTGCGGCAATGATGAGAAACAGAAAAATTATTAACGCGATTCGTTTCATCTCTAATAAATTATTTAAAATCAATTCTTATCTCACCTTAAACCAAAAAGCGGTACGGAGTCCGATCAATTGCATTGACTTTTGATCAAACCCTTGACCAAGACCGTGCTCATAAAAAAGAGCAGCTTCCCATATCCCTTTATTTTTATTTCGTTTGATTGTTAAACCCGCTGAGGTACTTAACGTACTTCCAAAAAACCGAAACTCACGGTAGTTATTAAATGTTGTGGTCCGGTCGGTTTCAGAAGTTCCATAAACGTCTGGGCGAACATAATTGTACTGCGATTGTTTTGATAAAAGTATGTACGGTGTGTAGCCCGCCCGTAACACAAACTGCCTTTTCTCCGAAATCCATCTTCGGTATTTTATATTTAAAGGAATGGAAATAAGCCGACTAGTAAGCGTTGCTGTTTCGCAGCTACCTAGCTGGGGGTTGTATTGTACGTAAGGAGGGATATCATTGTGATTTAACAGATTTTGGGTTGTGGTATAATCTATCCCTGACTCAAAACTTATTCGAGGAGTAATTAACCAGTCTGCGGTAAGCCCAACACGTGGGGTAATACCCCCATCACCGCGAGCAAAAATTCCCTTTACTAAATCAAGGTGTGGCGCAATCTGGATTCCAAGTTTATTAAAGTAATGTTTTTCCAATGCGTTTTTTGCTGCTAAGGAGGATTTACCTTGTGGGATAATCTTTATGGTTTTTCTTGGTTGGGCTTTTTCGGTGTTCATCGTAAAGAGCTTCATGGTCGGTGGCAGTGGTGTGGGTACCATCAGATCAGTCGGAGAAACGTGTATAGCAAATTGGACAGGCCGAGTACTTTTCTTATGCAACAATAAAAATAGTTCACCATGATCTTCGGTGAGAAGCCCCTCATCTTTAAGTCGCTCGTATACGGGCTGTGGAATATTTTTCTTTCCACCCACATCCAATTTATAAACTAAATCAAGTGCGGAAAGACCGTTGGATTCATTTTCTTGTACTAAATGAAATTGAAATTTGGGTGACGTTAATGAAACCGGCAACGGCCTAATTTCTTTTTGCTGAGTCAATTCCTTTTGCAGGTGCTCAATAATCAAATTCAGTGAATCCATCGTATTGGCATAAGAAATCACTGGTTCAAGCAATGCGACTGGATTGTTTTGTTCAACAGAGTTGTGAATAAAGAAATAAGTATTGATAGCGGTAAGAAGAAATAACGAAGCAATGAAAACGTTTCTTACTCCGTTTCGGCCATGCCAGGGGGTAGGTTGAAAACTACCTAGCCGTTCATGAAGACCTTCCAGGGCAGAGGCGTCAAAAGTCGGATCTTCATAGTTCTTTAACTTGCCTTTCAGCAAATCATCGAATTTATTGTCATCCATTTTGTTCGGATTTTTCGTTTGCTTCCATATTCAAATACTTCTTCAATTTTATCCGTGCCATGTTTAGGTTCGATTTGCTTGTGCCCTCATTAATGTTCAACTTCTGCGCAATTTCAGAGTGTTTAAAACCTTCAATGACAAAGAGGTTGAAAACCGAGCGATAGGAAGGTGGCAATTCCTGAATGGCATTGATAATCACTTCTTCACCCAGATTACTGAACACTTCAGGTAGAAGTCGTTCGTTTTTCATATAAGAAATGTCTACTTGATGGTAATGTTTTTCGTTTCTACGATAATGATCGATTGAGGCATTGACCATGATCGTCCGCAGCCAGCCTTTAAAAGAAAGCCCGGTAGAGTACTTTTCCAGGTTAGTCAATATTTTAAAAAAGCCATCGTTCACAATGTCGGTTGCCTCCTCGCGAGATCGGGCATAACGTAAACAAATCCCCATAGCAAAACCGTAAAACTGCTTATAAAGCATGTCTTGACTCTTCCGGTCACCTTTCCGGCAAGCTTGAATGAGCTTCTGAAGTTCTTTGTCCGCTATCGTTTCAATAATCTACAAAATAAGGTATGTTGTGTACTTTTCATTCACGTGATCTTCTGCGGAAGGGTTGGTAGCCTAAATACTTTTATGTTGAAAACCAACCATTTTGAAAAGCATTGCGTAATTTATGAAAATGATGGATTCTGCCTGATACAATTTACATGGTGAGAAATTTAAAAAAAAAGGTATTCGTCATTTGTAGTAGTCTCATTCTTTTGAATTTTGCTGGTTGCCGGCACAATCCGGATATTCCCGTTTCTCCTATTTTCACCTTCGATAAAGACGTTAGGACAATCACCCTTAATAACTGCGCCACCGTAGGATGCCATGACGGCTCCAGCAGACGAAGGCCTTTAATCACCTATGCAGAAGTATTGCATTATGTAACCCCCGGAAAGCCTTACAGCAGCGGTTTATTTACGACAATCATCAAACTAGGCGAAGGCAAAATGCCCCCGCGAGGCCTTCTAGCCGATGAGCAGATCAAGTCGGTTTATATTTGGATTTTGCAGGGTGCGAAAGAGAATTGAGATGAAAAACAAAATCGTCCTTCTCATAGTTTTTACATTCTTGTTAGCCAGTGGCTGTTACTATGATTCGTTTGAAGCGCTTCACCCTTTAGATGGCTACATCAATCCTTGTGACACTACGTTGCAGTCCACGTACACCTCTTCCATTCAACTCATCATTACCTATAACTGCATCTCCTGCCACAATGCAACTTATGCGGGCGGAAATGTTAATCTTACCACTTATGATCAGGTAAAACTGTATTCCAGCAATGGAAAGATCCCGAATTCTATTTTAAGAAATTCAGGATACAACCCAATGCCACCAACCCAGGCGCTTGCGGCTTGCCAAACTCAACGAATTCAACAATGGATCACCAACAACTACCCGCAATGAAAAAAAACCTATTCTTAATTTTTTTTCTTTCTTCCTCATTCAACCTCATCGCACAGAGTTTACTTGACGAGGTGGAAAAGAAATCGCCATCACCAAAAGATCATACCATCGCCACCTTTAAAGGAACACGGTTGGTGAACTTTCACACCGTAGAAACCCTTCGAAAAGGATCTTTGGAAGTAAGGATAGCCCATCGTTTTGGTGCCTTCTCTGGTGGCGCCACCACCTTCTGGGGATTGGACGGCCCAGCCACTATCCAATTGCGAATTGATTATGCTATCACTGATCGACTGATGGTTGGACTGGGTCGCGCCTCCGATCATAAGATGGTGGATAGTTTTGTGAAATATCGAATTCTTCGACAAACCACGAACGGGTCGATGCCAATTTCGGTTACTGGACTCGCGAGTGTAAATGTAGACTCAGAACCGAACAGTTTATTAGGGGTGGACTATTATCAATATTTCAGTAGTCGATTAGTGTACATGGCCTCAACGATGATTGCACGAAAATTCAATTCCAAATTTAGCTTGCAGATTAGTCCTGTGTATATTCATTACAACCAGGTGCAAAACCTTACCGATAAAAATGATATGTTTAGCCTGGTGGGGTCGGGGAGGTATAAATTTACAAAGCGGACAGCATTAACGTTTGAATATATGCAGCGGGTTACTACTTATTCTGCAAACATGTCGCAATATCATAATGTGTTGAGTATTGGTTTTGATATTGAAACCGGAGGTCACGTATTCCAGGTCTTTGTGACCAACGGCTATTCGATCAATGAGGTTCGAACCATTCCCTATACTACATCAGGATTTTCTAAGGGTATGATGTTGGGCTTCAATCTTTCACGGGTTTTTTCAACGCGTAAAAAATGACCATGGATGATGCCACCAAATGCCTCCTAATGACGTTGAAAATGACCTATTTGATTGGTATTGTTATGTTAGATTCTCTTACAATGCTAATGTTTAGCAGTTATTATAAATATTTTTTATGAAGTGCCTGAAGCTCTTCGTGATGGGTATTTTTTTGGTTACGGTTGTTCCCGTTTTTTCACAGATTTCCGTTGGTTCAAACCTGGCCTTCCCGAGCGGCCATTGGTCAGATTGGGGAGATGAAGGCTTTGGTGTTTCTGCCAGTTATGAAGGAGCTGTTCACTCCAAATTAAATTGGTCATTATCAGTAGGCACATTGGTTTTTATTGGGAGGAACTATGACTTTGGCGTTACCAACGCAAAATATTATAACCAAATTGTTGTTCCAATTACCGGTGGCCTAAAATATTATTTTCTTAAAGAAAGTAGCGGGTTTTACGGTGCGGCTGATTTGGGATTATTTTTTGGCAATAACAATCAGGGGATGAAAATTGGTTTTTCTCCTGGGGTTGGATACCGGTTAAAGAAATTCGATTTTAGCCTTCGCGCTAATTTAATTTCTAATTTAAGTTATTGGGGAATTAGGGCAGCTTATACTTTTCCGTCAAAGTTGAATGGAAAATGACTTCTCTTAAAATTGTTTTGGTTAAAATTATTTGTTTGGTAAAAGAATCAACCTGATATCGTAAGTGTTGTACCGCTTAATGTTACTTTATACTGTGCTAATGCCGAAGGGGGTGGCCCACTTACTACTTGCCCTGTGCTGTTGTAAACCCCACCGTGACAAGGGCAGGTGAATTGCTTGGAAGAACCACTATAGTTTACTGTGCATCCGGCATGGGTGCAAATCGAAGACAAAGCAATGTAGGTTGATTTAGCTGTGCATATAATGTATATTCCTTGATCCAGAATAAAGCCTCCAATGGTATTTAAAGCTTTATTAGCGGAGGCCGTAAGGTCAACAGTAAAATTGGCCGTTGGTTTAGGGCTTACCCCATTTTGCGCGCAGCTTTGCAATAGTTCCAACAGAACACCTATTCCGAGTACTCCACTCGTGTTGGCTATGAATTCCCTTCGTTGCATATGTATTTTGTTATTTGGATTTTCCTTTCCCTTTATTCACGAAGAAATGTTGTAAAGGGTTGGTCAAATTAAACCCTAAAAAAAAAGGCAGGTTGATAACCTACCTTTTTTGAGATGTTGATGGATATTATCGCGCAGCCTGGAGAAATTCTACAATTTTATTGCGTTCCGATTCTGTGATTAAGGCTCGTGTTTGCATGTGCATGCCAATCGTTTCCCATTGATCTCCTGAGAAAGAGCCCGGGGCAGGAGTATTATGACAGTGTTGGCAATTTTCTGCCCACAACTGGGCACCTGATTTGGAAGCTACCTTTTGACTGGCTACGCAACTTGCAATCGTGAAGGCAGTGACAACAGCAAATCCTATGGTTGAGATGAATCCGATTTTATTTATCAGTAGTTTTTTCATGGCAATTTTGTTGATTACAATTGAATGGAAAATTGAATATGGAATGCCTGTGTTTTGGTATTCGGTACTGGTGATGTGAATAAGCTTTGATCAACCGTACTCTTCGAGTTAAGAACCTCGTAAGTGACGCGTACTACGGTTCGCCAATTGATCCAGTAGTTAAGGCCATAATCCGTTTGCGTGGTATTGGCACCCCAGACGGAGTTTTTAGGTGTATTATATTGACCATACCGAAACGCCAACTCTAAATTTTTTATAAAATCTATTTGTGACTCTGTTGGTCGAATGGAAAGTTGTCCATATCCGGAAGTAGAACTGTTGTTGAAGGTGTATGATTTTGTTGCATCTAACGGATTAACATAAGTCGCTGTTCCCACGTCTACGACATTATACTGACTTTTTACATTAATAAGCACAGGGCTCAAATTCTTTACATAGTTAAGGTCAAACGCATACAGATTGGCCCGAACGTCTGCATAAGTCATATTACCATTTGATACTCCTCCTGTCATTCCGGAAACACCTATTTCAAGTGAATTATTTGAAAAGGGTAATAGCCCTAACCGACCAACAAATGTTTTGTTACGCGCAGCAGCACCTAAGTTGACATTTGTTAATGTTCCGTTATTCACAGTGGGGTCGATTGTTAACCCGTTTGTAACAGCAAGGTCATAGTTCCATTTCATGGATCCTAACGGCAGACCACCGGATACGCCAAATCCATAATCTTGGGCTGTTGGTAAACCAATAGGGTCTGTAGCAACCTTGTTAATCCATGCCGCTGCCAATTTTTTTGTGTACATACCAAAAGGTACAACGAAATAACCACCCCTAAAAATTAGGTTTGGTTTTGCGAAATAGGATATGGCGGCCCAGTTAACGCCAACACCGTCATTATTGAAGGATGGCTCAAATTCCAATAACACTTTTTTTCCTTGTCTCCATAAAAGCATTGGGCTAAATTCATACGAATCGGTGCCAAATGCACTTGCCTTTAGCGGGGCAGACCCATCGTTGGATGTTGTCTTTCCGCTTGCATAGCCAAAAGTTGTTAATCCAACTACTACAAAATGATCCAGCCCTGGTTTATGCAAGGCCGCGTGTTTCTCCAACATTGCAATTCTTGCATCAGTGACTGAATCTTTTTTTGCTTGTTCTTCCCTGGTTAGCATTTGTTGCGCATCAGCTAGATTAAATACCAAGCACCAAGTGGCTACCGTCAGAATCCCAACCGTAGATACTCTTTTTCGTTTATTCCAAATATAATTTTCCATAGCTGATTGTGTTTTTTATTTTTTCGAAGACGCTTCAAGTTTGCGAATGTAGTTGACCAGCTGCCACCGTTGGGTTTCGGTTAGCATTCCTTTATAGGAAGCCATTGGTGGATTGCCTTCAGTGAGTTTCCAAAAAACTGCACCATCACTTTCTTCACGCACGGAGATGGCCAAAAAATTTGCTGGCCTTGGCTCAAGACTTACCCCTGCCGCCCCATTTCCTTTACCTTTTTCCCCATGGCAAATGAAACACATGGACTCATAGATTTTCTTTCCGGCAGCTACGGCCGCCTGATCGTTCTTAAATGGATTTGTAAGCTTGTCGGCAGAAGCAGGAGCCTTCCATGTCGACTTTTGTGCTATAACATTTATCGATACGAATAGCAGAACAACAAGCATGACTGATAATTTTAAAAATGTGAAGATTGATAGGTTCATAGTGTTTAATTTTTGCTGTTAGTGATTTGAATTAGTTCTCCTTAGTGAATTATGGGACAATACTACAATTTGGGGTATGCCTAATTGATGATAGGCGTCAAAGGGGGACATGATTTACATCATGTTTTTTGGAAATGTCTATCCAAATCTCAAATGGCTGGTATTTTTTTGAACTAGCAAAGAACGGTGAAGGCTATTTTGCCGGTGAGGTTAAGGATGGCAGCGTCATGTTGTTGGTCGAAGTGTTATTTTTGTTTACCGTCTCCATCGACACCATCCATCCGCTTAGCATTTTACTTTCCGAAAAGATTGAAGCCTGTCTCCCAATCTTAAAAGAAAAGGTAGTGAACCTCGCCAATGAATTGATGAAAGTGCCGGAAGAAAATGCTGAAGTAACGGTAGCTTCAGTGCTGCTAAGTTAAGACCGTATCTGAACCACAAATACCAGATCTATCCCACTTTTGTTAAGCTTGACAATCTTTGTATGTGACTGTCAAGGGTCAATTATCTTTTACCTTAGTTAAAACGGTAACTTTAGCCATTGGCAGGAATACTGATGCAGGACTATGACCCTAATGAGCCAGGCCTGGCTATACGCCTGATCGGTATCAAGGTGAAGAAAATGGATTTTGATGAAGTGTTTGAAATACACAACCGCTCGATGGTTTGATTAAAGAGTTGTTGCAGAACTCCTAACAGATTTCTACTTTGTGGGTTGAATTAAATCAAAGCAATCCCACTATGAAATATTTTGTGCCTCTTCTGTTGCTGTTATCTACTTCCGCGACCTTTTCGCAAAAGCCCTTTGTCCCGTCTGATGTATATAAGATAAAATCGATTTCTGACCCTCAAGTTTCACCAGAAGGAAAATGGGTAGCCTTTGTACTATCGACACCTGATTCTGCCAAAGATAAATCGATATCAAATATTTGGATGATTAATTGGGATGGCAGTGAATCGGTAAAACTTACAGCCAGTCAGGATGGCGAAAGCCGCCCACGATGGTCTCCCGATGGAAAATATTTAACCTTTCTTTCTTCGCGTTACGATACCAAGTCCTCACAAATTTGGAAAATGGACAGACGCGGAGGCGAGGCGGAAAAGCTTACCGAATTAAAATTCAGTATTGGCGATTATGTGTGGAGTCCGGATTCAAAAAAAATTGTTTTGGTCATTCAAGATCAGGAATCTTCTGATGAGATTGAAAAAAAGAAAAGTGCAAAGCCCATTGTCATTGATCGTTATCATTTCAAATCGGATGGACAAGGATATATGGAGCGCAAACGTAGTCATCTTTATTTGTTCGATATGGAGACCAAAAAATTGGATACGCTCACAAAAGGTGATTTTGATGAAACTCTTCCGATATGGTCACCCGACAGCAAACGAATTGTTTTTGTAAGCAACAGGACGGTGGATCCAGATCGAAACAGCAATACAGATTTGTGGGCCATTGAAGCCGAAAGAAATACACCGATGAAACAGCTTACGAAATGGACCGGTGCGGATACCAATCCTGCTTTTAGCCCTGATGGAAAATGGATTGCCTATTTGAAATCCCAATTGCCAACCTATAGTATGTATGATCAACCCCAACTGGCGTTGATTCCAGCAGATGGGGGGGAGCCAAAAATATTGAATGCCACACTCGACCGCGATGTTTCATCGCCTCATTGGGCGAATGACAGCCAATCGATTTATGTAAACAGTGAAGATGACCGAAGAAGTAATGTGGCAGCTTTTGACTTGTCGGGAAGTAAAAAGAATATCACATCAGGTGATCACGTTGTGCATTCCTTGCAGCTTGGAGGTAGCAATTGGGTAGCGTTGGTCAGTGATCCAACTACTCCAAGTGAAATTTATGCCATTGAAAATGGAACCCCACGCAGACTTACGCACGTGCATGAAGAATTTATAAAATCAAAGCGATTGGCTAACGTAGAAGCATTCAATTCAAAGAGTAAAGATGGTACTGATGTCGGTTCGCTGCTCTACCGGCCTTTTGGAAAATCAAAAGAAGAAAAACTTCCCTTGATTTTGTGGATTCATGGAGGGCCAACTGGACAGGATGATTTTCAGTTTGAAATGATCCCTCAGGTTTTGGCCGCCAAAGGTTATGCTGTAGCTTGCGTGAACTACAGAGGAAGCAATGGACGTGGTATGGCTTACAGTAAAGCGATTTCTGGTGACTGGGGAAACAAGGAAGTAGTTGATTTGATTGGCGCAGTGGATCATTTGATCAAAATTGGAGTGGCAGATCCTGAAAAGCTAGGAATTGGTGGATGGAGCTATGGGGGCATTCTTACGGATTATGTGACTGCCTCCGATCCACGGTTTAAAGTGGCTGCGAGTGGCGCAGGTAGTGCCTTGCAACTCTCCATGTATGGCACTGATCAGTATGTGTTGCAATATGAAAATGAATTGGGTGTGCCTTGGAAAAATATGGACAAGTGGATGAAGGTATCTTACCCGTTTTTAAATGTCGAAAAAATCAAAACCCCCACGTTATACATGGTGGGCGAAAAGGATTTTAATGTTCCCGCCACTGGCGGTGAGCAAATGTATCAAGCGTTGAAGTCATTGGGCGTGCCTACTGAATTTATTATCTATCCCAATCAACATCATGGTATTCGGGTGCCAAGTTACCAGAAAGACAGGCTTACTCGGTATTTAGATTGGTATGAGAAATATTTAGGGGTGACCAAGCTAAAAGATAAATTACTCGAAAAGAAATAGGGTTTTTACTTTCTGACGTTGAGTCTTCTGTGAACTCATCGAAATTGTTCCTTATTATTAAATCGAATAGAAAATTATAAAAATGTATTTTTGTAATACTCGATTTACCAGACCAATGACTTGTGGAAAATTATTTACCTCTCTTCGTAATTTTTGTTGTAGCGTGGTTTGTGCCGATGATCCTATCCTGGCTGGAGGTTTCAAAGCTGCCTTCCGTGATTGTGGAGATCGTGATGGGCGTGATCGTTGGCCCATTTGTGTTGAATTTTATTTCCGGCAATGAAGCTTCCTTAAATTTCCTTTCCTATACAGGTTTTCTTTTTTTGATTTTCCTCAGTGGGTTAGCCTTGGACATTCAAAAAATAATAACCTCTTTCCCGAGAGGGAAACTTCAACGTGTCGATTTTATTAGTAACACTTTCCTTGTAGCCGTTCTCATCTATTTGGGTTGTCTCGCGCTTTCCTTTTTGGTCGTTTATGGTCTTCCTGTGTTCAATGGAATCAACAAAATGTTCCTGGTAATTTTATTGCCTTCCGTGGCACTGAGTATTATTGTGCCCATTATAAAAAGCGATGGAGAGATAGGCCGAAAATTTGGACAAATTATTTTATTAGAAGGTGCCATTGCCACGATCATGACCATCCTCATGATTGCGATCTATGCGGGCATTTCACGACACAAGGGTTTTCAATTTGAGCTCCTCCTGTTCCTCATCATTTTTGTGGTATTTTTTGTGGCTTATAAGGTAGGACGATTCTTGAATAGAGCACCATTGTTTCAGCGGTTACTTTACAAATTGGAACATGCTGCTTCTCAAATACGCATACGCGGATCGATAGCTGTATTATTGCTTTTCGTAGTAATTGCGAGTAGTATTAATATGGAGCCCGTGTTGGGTGCATTCTTTGCAGGGGCTTTACTTTCATTATTTTTAGCTAAGGATCGGTCTGCGCTTCTATTCAAACTCGATGGCATGAGCTATGGATTTTTCATTCCCATCTTTTTTATTATGGTAGGAGTGAAGTTAGACATGAATTCGCTGAAGGATTTTTCTGCCAGTTTCAATTTGATCCTTTTGCTCACGGTCGCGTTTTATCTTACGCAGTTGGTTCCTGCTTCCATTATGGTAAAACTATTCGGATGGAAAAGATCACTTTCGTCCGGTATTTTACTCACTTCTCGATTAGGGCTTACCATTGCTACAGCACAAATTGGATTGTCACTAAATGTAATCAGTCCGGCTACCAATGCAGCTATTGTGGTGGCTGGAATTCTTACTTGCATATTATCTCCTATTCTTTATAAATATTTGAATTCCAAAGAGGATCACTATTACAGTATCTACATCGTAGGAGGTGGCCCAGCAGGGTTAGAGCTAGCAAAACGTTTAGAGCTTCATGGAATATCATATTTAGTGATAGAATCCCAAACGGAGAATTGGAAAATATTGGAATCAATTGGTATCGAATCAATTTTTGCCAATGATCTTAAAGAAGAAGTCTATCGTGGGCTGAAGATTAGACCGGTGGACACGGTGGTAGTCCTTACCCATTCAGATACAAAAAACATTACCATTGCCAAGCTGCTTAAAACTAAGTTGGGCCACAGCAAGTTAATCACCGTAACCACAAAACCTGAGCTTTACCAAAAGCACAAGGAACTTGATGAGATGCCGGTGGTGAATGCGTATGATGTTGTAGCGGCAAGTATTGAAAATGAAATCATTCGACCAGATACCTCACAAGGTTTGACGAATAGTTTTGGGGTTTACAGTGTGGAAGAGATTGGGATAAAAAATAAATCTGTAGATGGTAAGCTCGTAAAGGAAATTCCATTTCCGCACGCAGGATCGCTTATTGTCGTTCGAAGGGAAAACGAAATATTTATTCCCCATGGAGACACCCAGATGCGGCTCGGTGACCTAGTGACCGTCATAGGTAATGCAGAAGCTTTAGAAGAATTCAGAAAACTTCTTGGCTAAGCGCATCGCCTTTCATTTTCTTGTAATGATATTTTACTTTTCCCTACCTCAATGCTGCCAGACGCTGCAGCAGTGGGGGATGCGAGTAATGAAAGAAAACGTAAGCCGGATGCGGATATAAGTCGCTGAGCGAATCGACCGAAAGTTTCTTCAGCGCATTGGCCAATGCCTTACCATCATACTTTTCTTTCGCATAATGATCTGCCTCGAATTCATTTCTACGGCTGTACAGACTCGTAAGCAAACCGGTGATTCCGGAGATAGGGGAGAAGAAAATGGTGAAGGCAATAAGGTTAAGGTGGATGCCCATTTGGTCTCCGCCCAAAGCCAGGGAAACATTGGTATTGAAGACCATGAGCGAGAGCACCCAAAGGGTGAAAAAAATCTGGATGACAGACAATAGGTAGCCGAAAACAATGTGTTTCTTTTTGAAATGCCCAACCTCGTGGGCGAGCACGGCCACCAATTCTTCCTTGGTGTGGTTGGTGATCAAGGTGTCGAACAATACAATTTTCTTTTTCTTGCCGAAACCAGAAAAAAAAGCGTTGGCTTTATTTGATCTTTTCGACCCGTCCATCACGAATATGTTATCGAGCGGAAAATTTACTTTTTCAGAAAATTCTTCAATCGCGTTTTTTAGCTCTCCTTCAGGCAAGGGCGTAAGCTTGTTGAACAAAGGCAAAATCAGGGACGTGTAAAATAAGTTGGCTAATAAGATAAAGGCCGAAGCAACCAGACCGAACCAAATCCAGAAAGGAGGCCCGATCTTTTCAATGAGGTAAATCAACGCGGATAGTAAAATCCAACCTATTGCGGCACCTAACAAATAACCTTTTGCTTTATCTATAAAGAAAGTTTTTATGGTTGTTTTGTTGAAGCCGTATTTCTCTTCGATGACAAACACCGAATGCCATTGAAATGGAAGCGTGAGTACGTCTGAGGCAATGGCCAGCACGCCAAAAAAGATAAGGGCAAGTGGGATTTCTGAGTGGATATAATTTCTGAACAAGTTATCCAGCCAGCCGAAGCCGCCAAGCAGAAGCATCAACAAAGAAAGGCATAGGTTAAAAGCTGAGGTTAAGAACGAAAAATTCGTTTGTTCGCGATGGTAATCCAGCGACTTTAGGTATTTTTCCTTTTCATAGAATTCGGAAATTTCACTAGGGATATCCTTACGTTGGGCACGGAGATTTAGGTATTCCAGAAATTGATCGAACAGATAACTAACGATGACGATGCCTAAAATGATGTATAAAATAGTTTGTGGGTTCATGTATTGCAGTAATTTTAAGGGGCAAAGTTACATTTTTCAAATTTAGTTATGGCGTTCACCATCAATACTCCTGCGCTTTTATTCCCGGCCATCACGTTACTGATGCTTGCGTATACCAACCGCTTTTTGGCGCTGGCCACGCTTATCCGCAACCTTCATAAAAAGTACCAACAAGTGCCTGAAGAGCGGGCTTTGGTGCATGAGCAAATCAAGAACCTGAAACGAAGATTGGTTTTAATCAAGCAGATGCAGGCATCCGGAATTTTTAGTTTTTTCCTATGCGTGCTTTGCATGTTGTTTGTCTATTTTGGTTTCGAGCTTTGGGGTTTTGCTACTTTCGGGTTGAGCCTTGTGTTTCTTTTGCTTTCCCTAGGACTTTCTCTCAATGAAGTTTACATTAGTACCCGAGCGCTGGAGATTGAGTTGAAGGATATGGAGGGCTAAGAGGTCAGTAATTTCTGGATTGCCTTATTGGTTTTACCAAACTGAAATGAAGCCAGTGTTCTGTCAAAATTTTCCTTGATTTTATCGTTGCACAAATTGCCAATACTTCCTTCGTGAGTGTGATTGATTTTAGTAGAATAAGCAAACGTACCTTCTTCAACAGCTGCTCCAATTTTTTTGTATGCATCGCGGAACGGCACGCCAGCCAAAACAAGTTTGTTCACCTCCTCTACGCTGAATAAGAATTTATATTTCTCGTCCTCTAAAATATTGTTTTTGATTTTAATGTTGGCCAACATCAACCCTGTCATTTTAAGGCAGTCGTTCAACAACTGGAAGGCAGGAAAGATTTTCTCCTTCAATAATTGAAAGTCGCGATGGTAGCCCGATGGCAAGTTGCTGGTAAGCAAAACAATTTCGTTCGGTAAGGCCTGGAGTGAATTGCATTTTCCGCGTATCAATTCGAATACATCCGGATTCTTTTTGTGCGGCATGATGCTGCTGCCTGTAGTAAGTTCATCAGGGAAGGAAACAAATCCAAAATTTTGATTTAAGAAAAGGCAAACGTCCATGGCCAGCTTTGAAAGCGTGGCCGCCACGTTTGCTAGGGCTTGTGCTACGATTCGTTCCGTTTTGCCGCGTCCCATTTGGGCATACACCACATTGTAGTTCAAATCATCGAAGCCTAAAAGTTCGGTGGTCATTTTACGGTTTAATGGAAAGGACGATCCGTAACCAGCGGCAGAACCCAAGGGGTTTTTGTTGGTGATGCTGTAAGCGGATTGAAGTGTGATTAAATCATCAGCGAGGCTTTCAGCAAAAGCACCAAACCAAAGTCCGAAGGAGGAGGGCATAGCCAATTGTAAATGCGTGTAACCTGGAAGAAGTTGATGTTGATGTTCTTCGCTCTTGGAAATGAGCAGATCAAAAAGATTCTTTATGGCCTCGACTGAATTTTGAATTTCATTTCTCAAAAAGAGCTTGATGTCCACCAGTACCTGATCATTGCGGCTGCGGCCACTGTGTATTTTTTTTCCGGCTTCGCCAAGCTTTTTGGTGAGCAGCACTTCAATCTGAGAGTGGATATCTTCTATGCCTTCCTCTATCTTGAAATTTCCCTTTTGGATTTCGGCATAGATGGATTTTAACTCATGAGAAAGGGTAGACCACTCAGCCTTGGTTAAAAGACCAACCGATTCCAGCATTTGGATATGCGCCAAGGAACCGAGTACATCAAAACGGGAAAGGTAAAGATCCATTTCGCCATCTTTCCCAACTGTAAACTCACTTACTTCTTTGAGTGAGTCTTTATCTTTTTGCCAGAGTTTCATAAGAACAAGTTATTCAATTTTGCGTACTGAAGCAGCATTATGGTTTTTCCGTCTTTTATTTCTTGGGTTTCAATCATGCCGTAAGCCTTTTCGAAATCCAGTTCGAGTACGTCAATATCTTCGTGTTCGTCTACCCCACCACCAGCGCTGACTTTCATAGATTTTTCATATTCCGCAATAAAAAAATAGAGCACCTCAGTCACTGACCCAGGCGACATGTAAGCTTCAAAAATTTTCTTTACGGAAGAAACCTTGTAGCCTGTTTCTTCTTCTGTCTCTCTTTTAATGCAATCTTCGGGGTTGTCCAGATCGAGCAAGCCAGCGCATGCTTCAATCAACATCCCAGATGGATTTCCATTAACAAAAGTTGGCAATCGGAATTGTCTGGTAAGGATAATTGTTTTTTGCTTCTTATTATACAAGAGTATCGTAGAGCCATTTCCTCGATCGTACGCCTCACGGTTTTGGGTCACCCATTGACCGTCCTTCCGTTGAAAATCATAGGTGATTTTTCTAAGCGTATACCAGTTATTTGATAATATTTCGGTGTTGGTAATTTTTACTCGTTCGTTCATATTGAAAATATAGGAATGAATTAATTATAACGGACGATTTGATTACAAGTTTTCGATTAGGTCAATGTAGAGCTCAATCCCCCTCTCGATTTCTCCTAAATAAATAAATTCATCGGCACTGTGAGAACGAGCGGAATCGCCTGGGCCTATTTTAACCGAAGGCACAGGGATCAATGCCTGATCTGATGTAGTGGGTGAACCATAAAGGTTAAACCCTAGCTTCTTACCCGCTAAAGCCAATGGGTGATTTTCTTCAATGCCAGAAGGACGAAGCCGGAGGGATCGAGGGGTAACATCACATTTCACATTTTGTTTTACGGTATCAAGAATCTCTTCCAGCGAATAAACGTCTGTAGCGCGACAATCAACGGTAAACTTGCATTCAGGTGGCACTTGGTTATGCGCCTGCCCTGCATTGATCATCGTTACCGACATTTTTACTTTTCCAAGGGTGGAGGAAATCTTTGGGAACTGGTAAGTTCTGAGCCATCCAATATCGGTTAGTGCTTCGTAGATTGCATTCACGCCTTCTTCGCGGGCAGCGTGCCCTGCTTTGCCTTTGGCTACACAATCCAAAACCAGCAAACCCTTTTCGGCAATAGCCATATCCATCAAGGTAGGCTCGCCTACAATCGCGAAATCGATTTTTGGAAGCTCATTCCAGATCAGCTCGATTCCACCCGTTCCTGAAATCTCTTCTTCCGCTGTTGCCGCAAAGACTAAATTGTATTTTAAATTCCGCTCACCGTAGAAATAAAAATAAGTGAGAATCAACGATACCAATGGACCACCCGCATCGTTGCTCCCTAATCCATAAAGTTTTCCGTCTTCAATCAAAGGAGAAAATGGATCACGCGTGTAACCTGAATTGGGTTTCACCGTATCGTGATGAGAATTTAACAGAATGGTGGGTTTTGCAGGGTCAAAGAATTTGTTTTTTGTCCAAACATTATTCCCTTTGCGGGAAGTCTCAATTTCATAATGCTTAAAGAAACTCTCTATTAAGGACGCAGTTTTATTTTCTTCTTTACTGAAAGATGGCACGCTTATTAATTGTTGAAGCAATTCTACGGCAATTGGAAAAAGGTGTTCTTTCATATTAAGCGGTTATCAACGTGCCTTTTGTTTCGCGACCTATGTTGGCAATTAAATGTGAATGTTCACCAATCAGCACTTCTTTTACGCCAGATCGGATTGCCGAGAAGGCGTTTTCTAATTTCGGCAAAATGCCTTCGTGAAAAGATCCCTCATCCAAAAGTTTTTGGTAAAGCTCGCTATTCAGATTTCGGATCACTGATTTCGGATCATTAACATCTTTCAAAACGCCTTCTTTTTCAAAACAGAAGATAAGCCTGACTTCAAAGTACTTACTTAAGGCGGTACCCATCACGGCAGTAATCGTATCTGCGTTTGTGTTTAAGATTTCTCCTTGCGCGTGCGTAAGTGGGGCAAAAACAGGAACTGTATTTTGCTGCAAAAGAAAGTTGAGAAAGGCAGCGTTTACATCCTCGGGTGCGATATCACCGACAAAGCCATAATCGATTTTTCCTATCGGCCGCTTTACCGCGCGAATAAGGTTTCCATCTGTTCCCGTTACTCCAATCGCGTTGCAGTTTAGATTTTGAAGACGTGCCGTTATTTGTTTGTTGATTAGTCCACTGTAAACCATGGTGACGAGGTCTCGGGTTGCTGCATCAGTAATTCTTCTACCTTCATGGTACTTCGATACAATACCCAGTTGATCCCCAATCTTGGTCGCAATTTTTCCACCACCGTGAATAAGGATTTTTGGTTCCTGAATCGAGGCAAAGTCTGATAGGAAAGTACCTAATGCCTCTTCATTATCCAGCACATTGCCTCCAATTTTAATGATGTAGAGTTTGTCCATTTTTTAATAACTACGAACTAATCCGCGCTTTTATATCGGGATTGAAGAAGAAAATAATGATTTAGTTTAAGTGAAAGGCGGATGATCCTTGCGGCCTTATTTTATTGATAATCTGCGCTGCGGAATCCATCCCACCTTTAATTACAGCGTAATTGTTTTCTCCTTGGTAGTATCCCTCGATGTGAAGGATGCGATAAGCTGTTGTAAATTCATTCAGGATTTTTTTATCAATCTCTGCTAATGATTTCTGATAATCTTTCACGTTGATTTGCGATCTTTTTTTCTTTTGAATCGGCTTCCCCTTTATTTCAAGAAAGGAATCAAGGGCGAGTAAAACAGCGTTGTAGGCAGTGCCGCAAGCCATGCGTACATATTTCAGGTCTTCATAATAACGGTCTTTTTTGCGTGCCTTCGTTTTTAAAATATCCACAGCATTCTCCATGTAACGAACGGCTTCTCGGTAACGCATTTCCTTTTCCTGTGTACTCATAACTCAAATTTACTCAAAATTTCTTCGCTAAGTATCAGCCATTTTTTAAAATCTCACTCAACACCGACTGCGCAGCCCAAACACGATTAGCGGCTTGTTGCGTAACGATGCTATTGGAACTGTCTAACACTTCATCGCTCAGCTCAACATTTCGTCTCACCGGTAAGCAGTGCATCAGTTTGGCTTTATTCGTGACTTCTAATTTTTTGTTGGTAAGCATCCATTTTGGATCGTTGCAGTAAATCCTTCCATAGTCTGAGTAGGTACTCCAGTTTTTAACGTAAACGAAGTCAGCGCCTTTTAATGCTTCTTCCTGATGGGTGGTGATCGTTGCGCCTTTCGTGAATTTTTCATCCAATTCATAATCTTCCGGATGAGAAATTACAAATTCTGCTTTGTCCCAGGCATTTACCCATTGTGAAAAACTATTGGCTACGCATTGGGGAAGTGCCTTTACATGAGGCGCCCAAGTCAATACAATTTTAGGTTTTCTTTTTTCTTGGAAGGATTCCGTGATCGTAATCAAGTCGGTGAGGCTTTGCAGCGGATGAAGCGTAGCACTTTCTAAACTCACCACCGGAATGCCACAATACTTTACAAATTGATTGATGTATAATTCTTCGTAATCTTCTTCCTTGTTTTTCAACGATGGAAATGTGCGAATCCCCAGGATGTCAAAATATTTTCCCAGGATCGGTGCAGCCTCTTTCACATGTTCTACGGTGCTGCCGCTCATGATAGCCTCTTCTTCAAATTCAAGTGCCCAACCATCCTGCCCAACATTAAACACGATAGCGTCCATTCCCAAATTCTGCGCTGCGATTTGTGTGCTCAATCGTGTGCGCATGCTTGGGTTAAGAAACAATAAACCAATTCGTTTGCCGCTCCCAAGGTTTTTATCAACCAGTGGATTTTTTTTATACAAAAGCGCTTTGTCAATTAACTTTTGGATTTCAGGTGAATCGTGTACGGATAAAAATGTCTTCATTGTTTATGAGAGTTCGATGGCTAATGCATTTAACAACAGATCAGCTTCTTCTTTTTTTAATGCGAGCGAAGGTAATAACCTCACCGTGTTGGGTTTAGCTTCACCTGTAAAGACCCGATGTTTTTGTAATAAATTTGTCCTCAAGCCCGAAGAGGATTCAGGTAAGTCGAAGCCGATCATTAACCCACGGCCGCGAACTTGTGTTATTGTTTTAAATCCTTTTAATTTTTCGATCCAGTAATTGCCTAATTCAGTGGCGTTATTCATTAAGCTTTCGTTTTGGATAACCTCAAGCACGGCAAGAGAAGCTATGCAGGCTAGGTAGTTGCCTCCAAATGTTGTGCCGAGCATACCGCTCCACGGCTTGATTTCGGGAGCGATTAAAACTCCTCCAACAGGAAAGCCATTGCCCATTCCTTTGGCAATGGTGATCAGATCAGGTTTAATTCCTGAGAATTGATGAGCAAAGAATTTCCCTGTCCGTCCGTAACCGGATTGCACTTCGTCAAGGATAAGGAGTGCGCCTACTTCTTTACATTTTTTTGAAATCACTTGAAGAAAAGAATCATTGGGTAATTGGATTCCGCCAACGCCCTGAATCCCTTCAATAATGACGGCAGCTATATCTGAATTTATCGCCTCCTTAAAAACTGCTTCATCATTCAAGGGAAGAAATTCAATTTGATGACCGGCATTGAAAGGGGCTACTATCTTTGGGTTATCGGTGGCGGCTACGGCTCCGGAAGTCCGGCCGTGGAAAGATTTTTTAAAGGCGATCACCTTTTTTCGTCCGTTAACAAACGAAGCTAACTTCAGCGCGTTTTCATTCGCTTCGGCTCCTGAGTTGCAAAGAAAAAGTTGGTAGTCAGGATAACCTGAAACTTCCCCAAGCTTTTCTGACAGTTGTTCTTGTAAAGGATTTTGAACGCTATTAGAATAGAACCCTATTTTGTCCAATTGATTTTTTAGCGCATCCACGTAATGAGGATGGCTGTGCCCAATCGAGATAACCGCATGACCGCCATACAAGTCCAAATATTTATTTCCTTGTTTATCCCAAAGCCAGGAGCCTCGAGCTTTTACAGGTTCGATGTTGAATAGCGGATATACGTCAAATAACTTCATGTTTCCTTTACTTAAAATTTTTTATTGGCAATTCGTATCGCTTGCTTCAGTTTTTGTTGAAGCAATTTCTTGGAAGGTAAGGCTGTTAAATACTGGGCTACGCGGATGTTCCCTTTATCAAGGGTTAGCAGTTTGATATGCTCCTCACTTTTGTCGGCACCCAAAATTAAGCCAATTGGCGTTTCCTCTCCTGAAGTTTTTTCATTTTCATTTAACCAGTTGAGGTACAGTTCCATTTGCGCTTTATAGGCAGGCTTAAATTTGCCGAGCTTCAAATCAATAACGACTAACCGCTTCAATTTTCTGTGATAGAACAGCAGATCCATTCGATAATCTTCTCCATCAATGGTTATTTTTTTTTGCCTGGCCAGAAAAGCAAAGTCTGTTCCTAGTTCGATGATAAACCGTTGCAACTCTGATACGATCGCATTCTCTAGGTCTTTTTCGCTAAATGAATCAGAGAGGTTTAAAAAGTCCAACACATACGGGTCGCGAAAAATCAGATCGTGGCTTACTTTATTTTTTTCTCGCATATTAGCCAACTCCTTTTGTATGAGTTTTTCAGGCTTCTTAGAAATGACCGTTCGCTCGTAAAGCATACTGTCGATTCGTTCGCGCAATTGGCGTACGCTCCACTTCTCAGTGATGCTCATTTGCGTATAGAATGTTCGCTGCAGCTTATCTTTCAAGTAGATCAATTCTTTGAGATGTGACCAACTCAATTCTCTCGACAGTGTAGAGAGAATCTTCATCGAGCGAAAAGTCTCTACGGTGTAGAGACAATTCCAAAGTTGTGGCTTGCTCCAACCAGCACCAAATTCTTCGGTTAATTTTTTAGATAATTTTGTGATGATCTGTTCTCCGTATCTTGCTCTTTTGTTTTTTAGAATATCTTGTTTGATCAGGCGTCCAATGTTCCAATAAAGTAAAGTTAGCTCCTGATTCACAATGGTGCTGACACGCTGCTTGCTTTGCGTGATAAGCGATGCCACCCGACTAAACAAATCACCATGTTTCAATGATTGGCGCTTGTCTTTAGTAAGCTTTTTCATTTATGGCGCGTGGTCAGCTAATTATTTTTTAATAGAATTAATTTTCTCAAATGAAGTAATGATCCCCTTGATGAGCGCGGAACTTAACCCTTGATGTTCCATCTCGTTTAAGCCAGCGATAGTACATCCTTCTGGTGTAGTTACTTTATCAATTTCAATTTCAGGATGTGACTCGCGTGAAAGAAGGAGAGAAGCTGCGCCTTTGGCAGTCTGGGCGGCAATAAGTTGAGCTTCCTCAGCATCAAAGCCCATTTGAATTCCTCCCTGGGTTGCTGCGCGCACGTAGCGCATAAAGAAGGCAATGCCACTCGCTGCCAATACAGTTGCTGCTTTCATTAATCGTTCCTCAACCACCAACGTCTGACCTAAGCCATCGAATAAATTCTTGATTTCCTCCAATTGTTTTGAGGTAGCATCTTTCGCGCAAAGGCAAGTCATTGATTGGCCAATGGCAATGGCCGTGTTTGGCATTGCCCGAACAATTGGGGTTTTCTTTTGCAAATGGCCTGCAATTTCTTCGGTCGTGATTCCAGTGATCGTTGAAACTAAAATTTGCTTTGAAGAAAGTGACGAAACGATCTCAGCGAGTAATGCTGCTAATTGTTTAGGTTGAACACACAGAACAATTAAGTCAGCGTTTTTGACACCTTCAATATTGTTCGTCTTTAATTGAAATCCCTCTTTTTTTAAATGCTCGATCTTGGTGAGGTTTCTTCGGGTAATAATGATGTCAGTAGACTTTGCCATTTTGGATTTTACCAAGCCCTGAGCGATGGCTGTACCCAAATTCCCTCCTCCGATAATTGTTATTTTTTTTGCCATGGTTAATAACCGATTGATTTAAGATGAAGCCCTGTCGTCTCATCAAGTCCGAAAAGTAAATTCATATTTTGCACTGCCTGACCGCTTGCACCTTTTACTAGATTATCGATGGCAGAGTGGATCACCAGTTTGTCTTCCACTTTCTCTAAATGGATAAGTGCTTTGTTGGTGTTCACGACCAATTTCAAATCAATCATCGATTCAGAAACGTGCGTGAACGGATGTGATTCGTAATACTTTTTATAGAGTTCGTTCACTTCAGTTATATCTAATTTACAATTCACCATGGATGAAACATAAATCCCCCTTGTAAAATCGCCCCGCCACGGAACGAAGTTTACATTTTCTTTAAAGTTGGGTTGGATTAAAGCGAGCGTTCTCTTGATCTCACCAAGATGTTGATGGGTTAAAGTTTTGTAGGCAGAAATATTATTGGCGCGCCATGTAAAATGCGTGGTCTCTTGCAGTTTTTGTCCTGCACCCGTTGATCCCGTGATCCCTGTGGCGTGTACTTCCCCTAATATTTTTTTTCCGGCAAGAGGCAGAAGGCCAAGTTGAATGGCAGTGGCAAAACACCCTGGGTTGGCAATGTTGTTGACTTTTTTTATTTCGTCTCGCTGGAATTCCGGAAGGCCATAAACAAATTCACGATTACCCACTTTATCGCCTAAACGAAAATCATTCCCGAGATCAATTATTTTTGTTGACGCTGTTATTTTGTTTTCGGTTAGCCATTTTTTACTTTCTCCATGCCCCATGCAAAGGAATAAAACGTCAGCGTCTGATTGGCCTTCAGAAAACTTTAAAGTTGTTTCACCAATCAAATCGGTATGTGTTGCGGTTACAAGTTTCCCAACTTGGCTTCTACTTTGGGCAAAAATCAATTCTACGTTTGGATGACGCAATAGCAAACGAATAGTTTCGCCACCTGTGTAACCGGCTGCCCCAATGATGCCTGCTTTTATTTTATGTGTTGTGTTCACGTTTTGATGTGTTGACGTTTTAATGTGTTTAAGTGTTTATGTTTTGCCTATTGCCCTTGTCAACGGCCATTTGGCAATTGCTAAAACTGCCTACTGTTAGCTGCCTACTGCCTACTTTTATTTCCGTCTTTCACCTGATGATAAATCGCCACTTGGTTTCCGAAAATTTTGGTAAACCCTTTCACGTCATCGCCAGTCCATCCTAGGTTCATCTCTCCGTATTTTCCAAACTTAGCCGACATTAAGTCGTATGGCGAGGTGATGCCATTAATTTGAAAGCGGTAGGGTAGCAACGTGATCGAAACTTCGCCAGTAACTTGTTCTTGGGAGTCGGTCAAAAACGCTTCGATATTTCTCATGATCGGATCCAGGTATTGCCCTTCGTGAAGCCAGTTGCCGTAGAATTGAGCTAATTGATCTTTCCAGCTGAGTTGCCATTTGGTAAGCACGTGCTTTTCCAAAGCATGGTGCGCTTTGATTATCAAGACAGGAGCCGCAGCTTCAAAACCAACTCTCCCTTTTATGCCAATGATGGTATCGCCTATATGGATATCGCGACCAATGCCGTAAGGCCCGGCAATCGATTGAAGAAACTGAATAGCTTCCACAGGATGAGAAAACTTTTTCTTGTTTACAGCAACGAGTTCACCCTTCTCAAAACCCAGCATGATTTCTTCATTTTCCTTTTTAGTTACCTGAGTTGGCCAGGCCTCTTCTGGCAACATACCAAGTGAGTTAAGAGTTTCTTTTCCACCTACCGAGGTTCCCCAGATTCCCTTGTTGATCGAATATTTAGCTTTCTCAGCACTAAAGGCAATTCCGTTAGCCTTCAGATAATTAACTTCCTCTTCGCGGCTCAATTTCTTGTCGCGGATGGGGGTGATGATTTCCAATCCTGGTGCCAGAATTTGAAACACCATGTCGAAGCGCACTTGGTCGTTGCCTGCACCGGTACTTCCATGGGCAACCGCATCAGCATTGATTTCTTTGGCGTAATTGGCTACGGTCAGTGCTTGAGACATCCTTTCAGCGCTAACGCTCAATGGATAGGTGGCATTCTTTAATACGTTGCCATAAACCAAAAATCGGATTACTTTTTCATAATAGTTTTTAGTCTCCTCAATGGTTTTATGTGATTTTGCGCCAAGATTTAAAGCTCTCTTTTCAATATCTTTGATTTCAGCATCATCAAAGCCGCCCGTATTCACTATAAGTGTATGGACTTCATAACCGAGTTCTTTCGATAAATAAATTGCACAATATGAAGTGTCGAGTCCACCGCTAAATGCCAATACTACCTTTTTCATTTTTAGACCTAAAATTTATCGTTATAATTATTAACCTACATTACCAGAAAAGGAAGCTAAAAAAATTGGGTTTCTTTTGTTCATTATCGCCCTCTTTTTTGCGTCTTCCCTTTAAAAGGACAAATTGTTTAAACTTTACCCAACGGTCAAACAATTTTAAATTTCCCTCGAATCTTCTCCTTTTATGGAATTCAATTTCCCCATCGGCAGTAACTACTTCTTTAATCGGTTCAACGTGCTTTTTCGCGGCCTCCACAGGGTCGTAGAGCATGGCCGTACACATGCAGTTCTTGCGCTCTTTACTTTTTAATATCTCGTAATTCACGCAACTAGTACAACCTTTCCAGAACTCTTCATCGGTGGTGAGTTCTGAGTAGGTGACCGGTTCGTACCCCAAGTCGGAGTTGATTTTCATTACGGCCAAACCCGTAGTGAGTCCGAATATTTTAGCGTTGGGATATTTCTTTTTAGAAAGTTCAAAGACTTTCTTCTTGATCTCTGTGGCGACTCCGCTTTTACGATAAGGAGGTGAGACAATCAATCCGCTATTGGCCACAAATTTCTCATGTTCCCATGATTCGATATAGCAAAAGCCCACCCACTCTCCAGAATCGGAGATCGCAATGACGGCCTTTCCTTCTTCCATCTTCCTGATGATGTATTCTGGCGACCTTCTGGCTATTCCAGTGCCACGCGCTTTGGCCGATTCGGCCATTTCGTTGATAATTGTTTCTGCAAAATGTACATCAGCCATTGTGGCTTGACGCACAGAAATATTGTTGTTCACGTTCGTTTCGAAGTTGTGTAAGTGTTAGGGATAAAAAATAAAAAGCAAAAAGTCAAAATACCCTGGGTATTTTGGATAATCCTACCAATAAAAGAGGCTGTTATCAGATTCGGATGCGCCTATGCGGTTGCCTGCCCACACAGTGTACAGAGTTGTGGGACTTCAATGCCGGGCGGCAATTGATGGAATCAGCAATATTGGGGCCGTTCCGTTGTATGTTGAATTCTTTTTCCAATTCGCGTTTGTGGTTTTACCGTTAGATAAAAGGCATTCAGTTAATATTTGTTTACGCAAAATTAAACGTTAAAATTTTAAATAAGTCAATACCTTTACAAAGTTTTTATTAAATCTTGCCTTTCAACTGTTAGGTTGGGGTAATAACAAATCACTAAAGTAAACGATTATGAGCAAGAAAATAGTTAGGGTTGGAAATATCGAATGTGGTTCCGATGAGCTTTTCCTCATCTCAGGTCCTTGTGTGATCGAAGAGGAGAAGATCATGATGAAGACGGCCGAAAAGCTTAAAGAGGTTTCGGAAAGGATGAAAATCAAGATTATCTATAAATCCTCCTTTCAAAAGGACAATCGCAGTAGTCTGAAATACTATAATGGCCCTGGCCTTGAAAAAGGAGTAAAGTTGCTGTCCAAAATCAAAGAACAGTTCGGTTTCCCCTTGTTGACGGACATCCATTACCCTGATCAGGCAGATGCAGCAGGGGCTGTAGTTGATGTACTTCAAATACCTGCTTATTTGTGTATGCAAACATCTTTAATGGTGGCAGCTGCCAAAACCGGACGGGTGATCAATATAAAGCACGGACAGTTTCTTGCTCCTGACAATATGAAACACCCGGTCACCAAATGCGTGGAAGCAGGCAATGACCAGATTATTTTGACCGAACGCGGCTATACATTTGGTTATAACGACTTGATTGTAGACCCGCGAAGCTTTTATCACATGGGCAAAATCGGGTATCCGGTGGTGTTTGACATTACCCACTCCATTCGGAAGTATGGAATACCCAGCGCAGATGCTAAGGGCGGGGCTCGTGAATTTTTACCTGTGCTTTCTCGCGCAGGAGTGGCTTCCGGAGTAGACGGAATATTTGTGGAAACTCACCCAGAGCCTGAAAAGGCACTATGCGATGCTGCCAGCCAACTGTGTGTTTATGATTTAGAAGAATTTTTGAAGCCGCTTATTGAACTTCATCAGATTGAAGTGAAATACCGCGAGCAAACTGCTGTATTGAAATAACCATTAATAATAAACCCGAACTACAATTATGGAATTATACCTAGACTCTGCCGATCTCAAGGAAATTGAAGATGCTTTTCAACTTGGCTTTCTCACTGGGCTTACGACCACTCCTACTTTTATGCACCGGGGCGGGATCACCGATGTGGATGGTTTGATTGTAAAACTCTCTAAAATTGTTCCTGTCCTTCAGATTGAAGCATTAGGTGACACAGCTCAAGATGTGTTAAAGGAAGCAAAACGCCAGTTGGCTTTGGGGCTCGACCCAAAGAAGACGGTTTTTAAAATCCCAGTTTCCTTAGAAGGCGTGAAGGCCTGTAATTTATTGAGAAGGGAAGGTTTATTGGTGAATGTGCATTTGATTTACACGTTGCAACAGGCCTACATGGCCATGCAAGCCGGTGCTTCTTATGTTTGTCCACTGGTTGGCCGTTTGCAAGATCAAGGCCATGATGCGCTTGACTTGGTTGACCAATGTGTGTTTGCAGTGAATCATTATGGCTATGATACTAAAGTGATGTTCTCCTCGGTGCGCAATGCCGAGCACGTGCGCAACGCAATCAATGCTGGTGTTCATACCATCACTGTGCCCTGGAAGATTTTGAAATCGCTGACCGAAAATAATTTCACCACCTTAGGTACGCAGCAATTTGTAGAGCACACGCGCCTGATGACGGTGAAAGTAAAAGACGCCATCAACAAAGTGAACCCTATTGTTTCAGCTGACACTACCCTCACAGAAGCGATCGTGAAAATGACTGAGTTTGGCTTCGGGGCGATCACGATTACCGATGGAAGTGGTAAAGTATCGGGTGTCTTTACGGATGGAGACTTACGTAGAAAACTTCAGCAAGATGGAAGAAACGTGCTCGGGCAAAAGATGGGCGACTTTAAATACAGTGCGCCTATTGCCATCGATGCCAACGCGTTGCTTACAGATGCTGCCGATATTTTCAAGAAGTCGAAAGTGGATACTATTTTAGTAACTGAAAACGGCAAGCCAGCTGGAATGCTTGATATTCAGGATTTAGAAGTCGATTAGTCATAAAGTTGGGCAATACTGAAAATATTTTTACTGAATTGGGCGGCAACTTTTGCCGCCCTTTTTCTGAATTTCAGGACAGGCTTTCAAAAATAAAAGCTTACGTCTTTGACTGGGACGGTGTGTTTAATAATGGAGTGAAGACGGCCCAGGGAGGAAGCCCGTTCAGCGAAGTAGACGCCATGGGTACGAATATGCTTCGATTCGGACATTGGCTAAATCATGGAGAACTTCCTTTTGTGGCGGTGATCACCGGAGAAGATAATCCGACTGCTTTGTATCTTGCACAACGCGAAAAATTTCACTCGTTGTATTTCAAGTCGACCAACAAATTCATTGCCTTCGATCATTTCTTGAAATTACATGATTTGAAAGCAGAGGAAGTAGCTTTTGTGTTCGATGATGTGCTCGACTTGGGTGTGGCCGAACGGTGTGGACTTCGCTTGTTGGTAAAACATTCGGCCTCTCCTTTATTTCAGGATTATGCTATAAAAAACAACATTGTTGAGTACATCACTGCGCACGATGAACACGGGGTTCGCGAAGTTTGTGAATTGATTTTAGGAGTCACTGGACAATACGATGAAGCAATTAATAAGCGCAGTCATTTTGACGAAACCTATCAACACTATTTGAACCTTCGGAAAAAAGTAGAAACGAAGGTTTATGTTTTGAAAGATGAGATGGTAGTATTGGTGCAAGGGTGATTCGATAATGGAAAAATTCATAAATGAATTTGGCTATTTGGCCTTAATGGTAGGCACTTTCTTTGAGGGAGAGACTGCGATCCTCACCACTTCATCACTTATTTTTCGAGGCTTTTTCGAGTTTCCCTGGGTGGTACTTGCTGCCTTCTTTGGTTCTTTTGTAAGCGATTGGGTCTATTACCTGATCGGACGATTGAATGGCAAAATGTTTGTAGCCAAACGCCCCAAAATAGCTTCCAAGGTAAAGCCCATTACGGATTTCTTCCATAAGCACAAATTTCAAATCCTTTTCAGCTATCGTTTTCTTTATGGTTTCAGGGTAGTCATTCCGTTAGTGATCGGGATGAGCGGACTGAAACCAAGTCAATATTTATTTTATAGCATTGTGACTGGACTGATCTGGGCAACTTCGGTTAGCACGGTTGGTTATTGGGCAGGCAGGCTTTTGCATATTGACGTGAAAACATTTCAACCCACATTGCAGCTTTTTGGGGATAAACGAGAAATTTCAATTTATTTTTGGTT
>JADEYI010000294.1_pt1 | contig 81210 bp, 71 predicted proteins | sample 8542331 | NCBI WGS metagenome assembly JADEYI01 (sample SAMN16510988, study PRJNA670497) | mine drainage metagenome | isolation source: biofilm near Copperflume 1 | place: Germany: Marsberg coppermine Kilianstollen | collected 2018-02
TAGAACCTCCTCAAACACAGCTACTTCTGACCGGATAGCTGCAATGTGGGTTAATTTCGTTTCGTCACGTGGGACAAGACGCAGCTTCGAAAACCGCAGCCGTCATAAACACGGGTCGTTAGCGCTCATAGTTTTTTCGGACACAGACACCAACTATTAAAATATGAAATACAAACATTTGATTTTGATTCTACTCCTAATTTCATGTGGGACAAAAAGGGACGAGAAAGGAGATTTAGAAAAATCCAAATCTGTTCCAGTTGAACAAGTAAAAAACGACCAGGTTGACAACACCCAAATTGAAAATCGGAGCTTCATTATCAAAACAGCCAATTATAAATTTCAGTTGGGGTGAAAGATAGAAAGTGTCAGGTATGGGAAAGAATTATCTGCACAATAACCCTTGTCTTGGAGAATTAGACTTCAAAAATTCTTCAGAATTGGTATGTACGTTTACATCAAAATAACATAAAACTCACAAAAAAATGAAAAAGACACCTATTTTATTAATCGGAATGGCAATGATTTTTATATTCTCTTGTCAACAGAAAAAATCAGATTCTACTCAATCAGAATTGAGCAGTATAGACAGTGAAGCAAAGACAGATCCCAATGAAACGGTATTTGGTAATTTAGATGTTATCCTATCGCCCTTTGAGGACATGACAGAATTTGCTTTGGAAAAAAACAGAAATGGGATTCTAGAATCAATGAGTAAAATTGAAGATGCTGCTTCAAAAGGTTTTTTTGAACAAAATCTTACAGCCGAAAGCGTAAAATTACTGAATCCAAAAATTGAGATACTCAAAGAATTGATCAGTAAGAATAACTATAGTCAAATTGCACTCGTGTCAGCAGAGATTTTCGATTTCAACATAAGCAATTTTGCGGATGGAAATAAAATTGAGAGTCAAATCAAAATTGAACATTTGGATTATATGGGATTTAAAGTAAGCGCGCTTTTAAATCAAGATAAAATTGATTGGGGGAAGGTAAAGCAAACGGTTGAAGACACTAAAGGAATATGGCTTACCTTAAGTCCAAAAGTTAAAGATGGTAATTTGAAAGGTACTTTTGATTATCTTTTTGAAGGTCTCCTTCTTAGTGCCGAAAATAAAGAAGCTAAAATTTGTGGAATTTTGGCCAATATGGATTTGACCCTAGTTGATGTTTTAGAAAAAAGTATGTAACAAAATAATACGGAAGCGTAAAGGTGTATGGCTGAGTGAGCTACTCACTCAGCCACTATATCGGTTAAAGATATTATCACAAATTTTAAATATAAGTGCCTTATGGATACGAAATTAGTAAATCGAGTGGCAAGTTTAGGGTTATTGTTTTGGGTTGTCAAAATAGTTTCAACAACCGTAGGTGAAACTGCCGCTGATTATGTTTCAACAAACCTGAACTTTGGATTAACAAAGACTACAATTCTAATGGGTGTAGTTACCATTCTTGTTGCCATTTTGAATTTTAGGCAAAAAAAATATTTCCCCCCTACCTATTGGGCCTTAATCGTGATGATGAGTATTGAAGGAACTTTGATAACGGATATTTTAGTGGAAAACATAAGTGTTTCTTTACTGACTTTAGATATAATTTTCTCTATCTCAATGGGTCTTTTATTTTATTTTTGGAATAGGAAAGAACACACATTATCTATCCATGCAATAAATAATGATAGCAGAGAAAAGTTTTATTGGGTAATTGTTTTAACAACATTCGCGTTAGGCACAGGAGTTGGAGATACCGTATCGGAGTATTTAAAAGTGGGTTATTTGTATTCATTAATTATTTTCGGTTCGATTTTTATTCTAGCTGGAGCTTTATATTTTTCTAAAGTAATAAATGATGTTTTAGCATTTTGGATAGCATTTATTGTAACGAGACCAATTGGGGCTTCGTTAGGGGATTTATTTATTCAAGCTCCAAATGATGGTGGATTAGGAATTTCAGTGGCGACAATAAATATTATTTTTTTCACTGTAATAATAGCTTCTGTATTTTATTTAACAATAAGGTTACCAAAAAATACTACAGACAAACTCGAGTTGCCTTGACCGCCTAGTTGGCGCGTGTTTGTACCTCTACTACTGTTACTTCTCCGCTGTCACCCGCCACGGGGTCTCTGTGGAGAAAAAGATCGGTAGAATACAAGGGTTGCAAAAGCGCGCTAACAAGGGCTTCGTAGTCGGAGTTTAAATTTGGTGATTCTCTATTTAGCTCAACTGGTCTGCTCATCGGGTAGTACTTCGATATCGCGAATTAGCACGCGCTTGGCTATGGCTTGTCCGGTTTTTGTAGCGGCCAACCCACCAAGCGCTGTTTCTTTGTATCTGGTTTCCATGCTCGCCCCAATTTCACCCATGGCTTCAATGACTTCGTCAACCGGAATCACACTGCTCACATCGGCCAGCGCAATTTGAGCGGAGCTATTGGCAATGGCAGCGGCACTGGCATTGCGCACCACGCACGGAATTTCAACTAATCCTGCTACAGGATCACACACTAATCCAAGCATACACTGAATGGTGATCGCTACCGCATTGAACACTTGATCAATAGTTCCATCCAGACAATAGACGATAGCCCCTGCACCCATAGCTGCGGCTGTTCCCGTCTCTGCCTGGCATCCACCTACCGCTCCTGCAATAGACGCTTTTTGTTCGATGATGATGGCAATACCAGCCGCTACCATCATTGCTTCCAGGATTTTTTTATCATCTGTGTGATGAATCTCTTGCAGGGTGTACAACACACCGGGCATAATTCCGCTTGCGCCAGCAGTAGGTGCGGCCACTACACGGCCCATGCACGAGTTCACTTCCTTTGCAGCCAGTGCACGTGAAATCAATCGTTGAAATTCAATAGAAAGGACGGGCGTTGGGTATCGGTAAACTTTCTTTGCGCCATTGTTGATCATGCCAGATCGAGAGGTCATATCTTCTTCCAGTCCACTGTGCACGGCTTCTTTCATCACCTTCCAGGCATGTTTCAATCCTTCAATCACTTCCGCTTCTTGGCGGCCCTTCTGTTCATACTCGTATTCCAACACTGCTTTGCTTAAGGAAAAATTGTTTTTGAGACAATAATTTTTCCAGCCTTCGAAAGAGTCAAATAAGTAGGCCATAATTTTAAGGGATTAGTACCTGCAAGGTAGCAACACATTGGTAAACGATTTTGGCTTAATGGAAGTTTCCTTTTCTGCTTGTCAAAAATCGGATCTGTATCCTCTTGGGGTTCAATTCAAATTGTCGCAACTGTTAATCACAACAGATGCCTGAGTCGCTATTTTGGCTGTTTTCAACTCCTTTGATTTCTCTGTGATCCCTGAGTTCTCAGAGGTTTTGAATTTTTCCCACGGAGAACAGTAAAATCGCAGAGGGAACAGAGAAATGAAAAAGGTTAGTTCGCGGCAATTTGAAAAACACCATCCTCTTGTGCAGACCATCCGCTTTCTTATTTTTGTATACTGAAAACAAGGCTATTCCATACTATTTTCTCCATTTTTCTAATTGGCACGCTTGCGTTCGCCCAGGTAGCGGTCAATTTCTTTCACCAAAATCACGATGTTCATCAGCTAAAATCCATTACCAAACCCTTGAAAGATGGTGCGTCCGGAGTACAAAAGCATGGCGAGCATTGTAAAGTATGCGGAATAGATTTTTTTAATCACGCCTTTCTTCAACAGGCCATTTCGTTTTTAAAGCCTGAAATTTCCAAAGCGGTTGAGTCTTCATTTCAGGGTGGTTTTGATCGAACAATTAATTCCTATTCGCAAAACAGGGCTCCTCCTGTTTCACATATCTAAAGCATAATGCTTATTTCAATTAAGGCATAGCCATTGGCTGCCCGCATTGATTCATTTTTATTCTCTCCATTTTTTCTTAATCTATTTTAGATGTCACGTATCTACAGTCGCGTTATATTTATTTCACTGGTTTTTGTTTTCATTTCCAAGATCAACAGTAGCGCACAAACCACTAAGCAAATAGAAGGAATTGTAAAAGACCGCGAAACTAAAGAAGGTCTCCCCGGCAGCGTTATCAATCAGTTAAATTCAACACAAGGTTCTGTTACCGACAACTTCGGGAAATTCAAAATGCAGGTGGTGGAAAAAAGTAAACTGGTCTTTTCCTATGTCGGGTACACCAATGACACGCTTGAAATTGATGGCAAAAAAGAATATGAAATTTTATTAATCCCCAACCACAAACTTTTGGATGAAGTGGTGGTCACAGGCGTTTCGAAAGCCATGCTCATGCGGCAAAATCCCGTGGCCGTGAGTATGGTGACTTCCCAAATGATTGATCGGGCTAACGAAAGCAATATCATTGACGCCTTAGCTAAAAATACGCCAGGGCTGCGTACCTTGAAAACAGGGCCTAATATTTCAAAGCCTTTCATCCGGGGACTTGGATTCAATCGGATACTCACCCTTTACGATGGGGTGCGACAGGAAGGGCAGCAGTGGGGTGGTGAACATGGACTTGAGGTTGATGATTACAATATCGAACGTGCCGAAATTGTAAAAGGCCCCGCCAGTTTAGTGTATGGTTCAGATGCCTTGGCAGGGGTGGTCAGTTTGTTTCCTTATATCCCAAAGGAATCGGATGGCAAAATAAGCGGACGATTGCTTTCAGAATACCAAAGCAACAATGGCCTGATCGGAAATGGTTTTCGGATTTCTTCAGGTACTACCCACTGGCTTTGGATCGTACGCGGATCGTACCGCATGGCCAAAAACTATACGGATAAAGTGGATGGTCGCGTTTACAACACGGGCTTTCAGGAAAGGAACCTTTCTACCATGGTTGGCTATAAAAGTTCAAGCGGCTTCACGCATTTCAATCTTACATTATACGACAACCTCCAGGGAATTCCAGACGGAAGCCGTGATTCACTTACCCGAAAATTTACAAAACAAATTTATGAGGGCAATCAAGACGACATAAAAACCAGACCCATTGTTTCCAATGCTGAACTAAATTCGTACGCGCTCAGTCCGCTGCATCAACGTATCCAAAACTATCGTATTTATGCCAACAATCATTATCACGTGGGCATTGGCGATGTCAACTTTCTTTTAGCCTTTACGCAAAATATACGAAGGGAATACAATCATCCAACTGATCCTGATCAGGCAGGCTTGTTCCTTCGGCTTAACACGTTGAATTATACGGTTAAGTATAACTCGCCCGAAGTGGCGCACATTCAAACTTCCGTTGGTGTAAACGGCATGGTTCAAAACAATAAGAATGAGAAGGCCACCGATTTCCCGATTCCGGATTATAACCTGACAGATCTCGGAGCTTTTGTCGTCAGCTCGTGGCACGGAGAAAATTGGACGGTGGTAGGCGGTGCGCGGTTCGACACCCGAAATTTTCAGTCCACTAATCTTTATGCGGGTACTGACCCAAAAACAGGATTTGCCAAACAAGTTTGTTCCCCTGATACCAGTGGTGCTTCTTTACAGTTTCCGGCTACCCAGAAAGTTTTTCAGGGCTGGTCGTTAAGCCTTGGATCAACATATAAAATAAACGACATCTTTAATTTGAAAGTTAATTTATCCAGAGGCTACCGCGCGCCCAGCATTGCAGAGCTTTCTTCCAACGGTTTGGATGTAGGCGCACACATTGTTTATATCGGCAACGATCATTTTGTTCCCGAGTTTAGCTGGCAAGAAGACATTGGGCTGTTTAGTGACTTCCCAGAGGTATCGGCTTCATTAAGCCTGTTCAACAAAAACATCGCCAATTATATATATCTCAATCAGGTTGTGGATGCGCAGGGTAAGCCCATGACCGATGCGCAGGGCAACAAGACCTTTCAATACCAACAAGCTTCTGCTCAACTCTATGGGCTAGAGGCAACCTTTGCGTGGATACCGAAAAACATTAAAGGATTTACCTTCAATAATCAGTTAGCACTTTGTTATGGCTTTAACCGTAATCCTATTTTTGATAATACCAAAACACAGGGCGAATATTTGCCATTCATTCCTCCTGCCCGATGGGTGAGCAACATCAACCAAGTGTTTACCTTTAAATCAAAATGGTTCTCTGCCATAAATTTTATGGCGGAGATGGATTTTAATGCTGCACAAAATCGATACCAGGCTTTGTACCAAACAGAAACCAGAACCCCCCGTTACACCCTTTTTAATTTGTTGGCCGGCACTACGATTCGTCAATCGGATAAAACCAATTGGCAATTTCAATTTCAAGTGAACAACGCGTTGGACGCAGTTTATCAGTCAAACATGAGCCGATTAAAGTATTTTGAATACTATGTAGCATCGCCCAATGGCCGTTACGGCATTTACGGTATGGGCAGAAATATTTGTGCTAAAATTATTTACACTTTCTGAATTGAAGGTTGGTTAAACTGAACCGCATCGAATAGTCCAATCAATTCGTCTCCATACGAAACACGGGCTTCAACGCTGTGCAATTAGTGTATTAAAGCTACTTCTGCTTATTTATTTTTTAGGTTAGTCTAAATTATTATTTTTGTAGTATGAAATTGTTTTTTAAGTTTATAATACAGTTTTCCTGGATCGGATCAACCTTCGCTCAACCCACTTGGGTGGTCAATGGAATTGTAAAAGATAGAAACACCCTTCAGCCGATACCGTATTGCCATGTGGTTCATGGGCGAGAGGGCACTGGAACGAGCACAGGCAATGACGGGACATTTAACCTAGAAATAAGAAAAGACTCAACTTTCTTAATCTTCTCCTACATGGGGTATCAGTCGGATACGGTTTTTGTTTCAAAAACAAATCTGTATTACGAAATCCTTTTAACCCCTAAAACAGAATTACTAAATGAACTGGTGGTTACTGGTGTGAGCAAGGCTACCCTAATCAGGCAAAATCCATTGGCGATTGCCTCGATTTCTGCCCAAACGATTGAACGTTCCAATGAAAATAATATCATTGATGTACTGGTAAAAAATACGCCCGGCTTTAGCGCAGTGAAGACAGGCCCTAATATTTCCAAGCCTTACATTCGTGGACTGGGTTACAATCGGGTGTTGACCTTATACGATGGCGTGCGACAAGAAGGTCAACAATGGGGTGACGAACACGGCATGGAGGTGGACAGCTATAATATTGACAAGGCCGAAGTGGTGAAAGGACCTGCGAGTTTGGTTTACGGCTCAGACGCAATGGCAGGGGTCGTTAGCCTATTCCCTTTTGTGCCAAAAGAAAACGATGGAAGAGTCAGGGGTAGATGGCTATCAGAGTATCAAAGCAACAACGGATTGATCGGAAATGGATTCCGTCTTTCGTCTGGTAGCACCCACTGGATTTGGGCGTTACGAGGATCCCTTCGGGTGGCAAGGAATTACCAGAATGAGGTGGATGGCCGAGTGTACAATACCAGCTTCCAGGAAAAAAATGCCTCTGCTTTGATTGGCTATAAAAATGAAAAAGGGTTTTCAAATTTCAACCTCACCTTATACGACAATCTTCAAGGCATACCTGATGGCAGCAGGGATTCATTGACACGGAAATTCACCAAGCAAATTAATGAGGCCAGCCAAGACAATGTGAAAAATAGGCCGATCGTTTCCCTGGATGAGCTGAATTCCTACACACTAAGTCCACTCCATCAGCGCATCCAACATTATCGTGCTTACCTCACCAACCATTATAGTTTGGGCACAGGCGATTTGTATACTTTGCTTGCGATTTCGCAAAACATCCGCAGAGAATACAATCATCCTACGGATCCAGAGCAAGCCGGAATGTTTGTCCGACTGAACACGATTAATTATAGTGTGCGGTACAACTTGCCGGTGCTTTCAAAATTGGAAACATCCTTTGGTATCAATGGTATGTTGCAAAACAACAAAGTGAAAGATGCTACCGACTTCCCAATTCCTGATTATAACCTTTTTGATGGTGGTGCATTCATCACCTCACAATGGAAAGCGGAACGATGGACGATCAGTGGGGGAGTGCGCATCGACCAGCGAATCATTACTGGGCCGGATTTTTTTGTGGGCACCAATCCTAACACAGGTTTTCCAAAACAGATTTTCGCACCGGACACCACGAGCGCTACGCTTCAGTTTAGAAAACTCTCTCAAAATTTTCGAGGTGTATCGGCCAGCCTTGGGGTTACCTATCAGATTGACGATCACCTAAGCTTGAAAATAAATTTAGCGCGTGGCTACCGGGCACCGAGCATTGCTGAGATTGCCTCCAATGGGTTGGATCCCGGTGCACATATAATCTATCTCGGCAACCGGAATTTTGTCCCTGAGTTTAACTGGCAGGAAGACATTGGTATTTTTGCAAACTTTTCAACGATTACCACTTCTGCTAGTTTATTTAATAATTCTATCCAGCACTACATCTATTTGAATCAGGTGGTTGATGACCAAGGTCGACCACTTCGTGACGCGCAAGGCAACAAAACTTTTCAATACCGACAGGCCGCTGCCCAACTTTATGGATTTGAAACAACATTCTCATGGCATCCTCACAGTGTGAAAGGCTTTGCGTTCAACAACCAATTGGCCGTCTGCTACGGTTTCAACCGCAATCCCTTGTACGAAAGCAAAAAAATACAAGGTGAGTACCTGCCCTTTATTCCTCCTCCTCGCCTGATCAGTGGCATTAACCAAGAGATCAATCTAAAATCAGTCGGATTATCGTCAATTAATTTCAAGGCCGAAATGGTTTTCAATGCAGAACAAAATCGGTTTCTTGATTTGTACAATACAGAGACGCGCACGCCAGGGTACACGCTTTTAAATCTGGGCGTGGCCGCTACCGTTCGTCAATCGCAAAAAACAACCTGGCAATTCCAGCTTCAAGTAAATAACGTGTTGGATGCGGCTTATCAATCGAACATGAGTCGCTTGAAATATTTTGAATACTACGTGCAATCTCCCAATGGTCGATCGGGTATTTACAGTATGGGCAGGAACGTATGTGCGAAAATTATTTATTTATTTTGACTAAATAACTGTAATCCTGCTTTCAAAAGAAATTGGCTCCCGTCAACTAAAAGAGCTCCGATTGTGGGTTGATTTTGTGCTTAGGATTGTTAATTTTGCCCGATAATGATTTCTTTTCCAAAAAGGCTTTTTAGCCTATTTTTTCTTGTTGTAATTCTGTTTATTACTGTAGGGAACTATGGCATCTTAGTGATAATAAAACAACAGGTGACTAATCAGATTATCCAAAAGATTGAAGGCAATGCAGAAGAATTAAACGGCAATCTGGTTTTTACTTTCCCAATCACTTTACCTTATTCTACTGATTCGGAAGAGTATACCCGGGTAGATGGTGAAATAGTTTATGGAGGAGAAGTCTACCGATTAGTTAAACAGCGATTATACCAAGGCACCCTTTATGTCGTTTGCATAAAAGACAAAAAAAGTAAATGGGCTAATAAATTAATTGGAGACTTTGCAAAAAGTGTTTCAGGCCAAACGCAAGATGGAAATTCAACGGTTATTTTATCGGGCTCGTTAACGAAATATTACGTTAGCATTGAGCGTACTCAATATCATACCTGCAAGGGTTGGTGTCAACTAATTAAATTTATCCCTTTCACCAATTTTTATTCCTTTTCCAATTCGCGCTTAATCTTCCGTCCCCCTCTAAATTGCTGATCATTTCAGCGGCCTTTTCTTAGGCAATAAATTAAAACTGCTTCCCACTAATTCCGAGAGAAGCAGATGATGTTTTTTGCAATTTCATAGAAGAAATACATAAGGGAGTTGCATTAAAATATCGTTATCTATTAATTAAATCTATAATTGAAAAATATCGTTATGTCAAAATTTTATATTTTACTTATCCTATTAGTAAGTTCTTTATCCTATCATGCTCTTTCGCAAGAGCTTAAATCCGACACGCTTCCAACGAAAACATTGAACCCGGTAACCATTAAGGGAATGCATGAAAGGACGTACTTACCAAATGTGTCTGGTGTGAATATTTTTGCTGGAAAGAAGACCAATGTAATTACTATAAACAATGGAGAGGCAAATCTTCCTCAAAATGTTGGGCGGATGATTTTTGCTAAGATTCCAGGCATAAACCTGTGGGACATGGATGGTGCAGGAACACAGTTAAACATTGGCACTCGCGGAACAGACGCTCACCGATGCATCGAAATGAATATGCGCCAAAACGGCTACAACACGAATTCCGATTTGTTCGGCTATCCGGAAAACCATTATACGGTGCCGATGCAGGGTGTAAAGCAAGTCCAATTGGTAAGAGGATCAGCCGCCTTACAATTTGGGAGTCAATTTGGAGGAATGATGAATTTTGTAATGAAGGAAGGGGATAGTTCAAAAGTCTTTTCATTGGAGAGCGAACAAACCACCGGTTCTTATAATTTCTACAATTCCTATAATGCGATTGGTGGTACGGTGGGAAAGGTAAGCTACTACGCCTATTATGATAACAAACATGGTGACGGGTGGAGGCCAAATGCTGCTTTCAATTATCAATCCTTCTATGCCAATATAAAATATAAGTTTTCTGGAAAAGGGAGTTTATCTTTTCAATTTTCCAGGATGGACTATCGCCAACAAATTGCTGGTGGGCTCACCGATATACAATTTAATAAATACCCGAGGCAGTCATTTCGCTCTCGGAATTTCTTCAGTCCGAAAATAAATTTACCTGCCCTAATCCTGGATTATTCATTTTCTAAGAATACGCTGCTTAAAGTCACAACCAATGGAATCTGGGGAGAACGCAGCAGTGTTCAATTCATTAACACACCCAACATAATGGACACTGTAAATACGTTGATTGGATCATACAACCCACGGCAAGTCGACAGAGATTTTTACCAAGGCTTCGTCATGGAGGGAAGACTACTACATCACTATAAGATAAGCCAGATTAAATCCACACTAGCTACCGGCATCCGATATTCAGATGAACAAACGAAGCGCAGGCAAAAAGGCAAGGGAACCACTGGGAGCAACTATGATATGACGGTGGCTGGACCTTATGGGATTGACCTTCTTTTCCGCACCATCAATTATGCTGTATTTGCTGAAAACGTATTTCAACTAAATGAAAGATTCTCTGTAACTCCTGGATTTCGATATGAGGTAATTAACTCAAACCTCACTGGGGTAATCACTAATGCAACATTTCCCATTTCCTATAAAGGAACCCGGACGTTTCCTTTGTTCGGTGTGGGCGTGCAGTATCAATCGAATAAAAATTCACAATTTTACGGAAATATATCGCAGGCCTATCGTCCTTATTTGTATGCGAATATTACCCCTGCAGATCAGCTCGGAGTGATCGACCCCAATTTAAAAGACAGTCGTGGATATGATGTTGATATGGGTTACCGCGGCCAATATGCTGACCTGTTAAAATTTGACATCAATGGGTTTTATCTTTTTTACGGTAACAAAATTGGCAACCTGACGAAAACGGCCAAGGATGGATCTACGTACCAGTTCACAACCAATATTGGAAATTCAGTAGCAAAAGGATTCGAAGCTTATTTGAATCTCTCGGTGTTGAATGCATTGGGTTGGCGAATTGAAAAAATGGATCTTCGTTTGTTTACTTCGATTGCTTACACTCATGCCCGATATGTAAGCGGTGCGTTAAGCAAGGGAACTGAAAATATTTCCCTGGTAGGAAACCATGTTGAAGGAGTCCCCGATTGGATTAACCGATCTGGAATAGAATTAAATTACAGGGGTATCCGTTCTACGTTTCAGGTAAGCCATACTTCACAGAAATTCAGTGATGCCAACAATACGGTTTTTAATAATACAGGGGTTGTTGGTATTGTTCCATCCTACGCGATCTTTGATTGGTCGTTCAGCTATAAGTTCTTGAATCACTATCATGTATCGACTGGAGTCAATAACATTGCTAATGTCATGTATTTTAGTAGAAGGATAAACATGTATCCTGGACCAGGAATTTTGCCTGCCGATGGGAGGACATTCTATTTTACACTTGGATTAAAAATCTAATTTTCTCGAAGTATATTTTCATTCAATCATAGGATGTGAAAAATTTTTCAAGGCGGTGAAAACCCCACCGCCTTTCTTAATTCTTCACAAACTCTACCTCAACCCGGTCGTTGTATTGACCCAGCGTTCCACCTTCGGGATACAGAGGGACTTTGCCTCCTTCCCCTTTTGTCCTCAAGCGGCTACCCTCTATACCCTGCTGGGTCAAATATTCTTTTACCGTCTCGGCACGGGCCAATGAAAGTTCTTTCGAGGAAATCGTTTCTTTCTTATTTCCTTTTGAATCCAAGGCAAAAAACTCAGGGCTTGTCCCTTTGGTGTAGGATTCTCGATCGTGGGTGCCATTGCAGTAACCGTATATTCTAATTTTATAGTTCACGTTCTCCTTCAGCAAGTTAGCGAGTTCGTCCAATTCGTTTTTGGAAACCGGACGCATCAAGGAAGTATTTAAGAAAAATCGTACGTTGTTAAAATCAATGTAGTCACCTGCTCGGGCTTTATCTAACGTTAACGTGATGATTTCTTCATTATTCGGCCCAGTTTGTATTGGAGGATTGGTATAAACAAATACCAAGCTGCTTTGTCGATAACCGGGCAGCATGGCAACAATAGTATAAGAACCTCGCCTGTTTTTTGGTGCTTCCAGGTAAACGACTTCTCCACTTTTTACCAACTGGTATTGGGTGGCACCAATGGCTTCCTGTAATTGTAAACTACTGGATATTTCTTTTCCATCCTCTTTCCGCACGACCTTAAAATAGTAAGGCTTTCCTTTTGATTTTAGCTCCGGTTTTTTTGCTGTTGCAGAATCAGCTTTAGGTGGAGGCGGCTTTTCAGGTGTGCTGACAGTTGGTTTTGTTTCAATAGCTTTTTTTATAACAGGGGGAGCTTCTTTTGCAACAGGCTGCGTAGGCACGGTAACAGGTGTTTTAGGAAGTTTCCTTTTTATTTCAGCTTTTGGTTTAGTGGGTGTTGCTGGCTTTTTTGGAGTAACAACCATTATAGTTTCCTTTTTCTCGGGCTGAACGATCGATAGGCTATTGCCAACTTTTGGTTTTTCAACCGTAGTAGGTAAAGAATCTTTTGCTTCTGATGTTGAAGCCACCTGCTCGGTTTTAGATTTTGGCCCACAGGAGGCAACCAAAAACATACTCAAAGTGAAAAAAAATACTTTATGTTTAATACAAATGCGGTTCATGGGCTAGACAGTACATTTTTAGGTGTATAAATATATTAAAACCTTGCTTCTCAATCGGGTATCGCTTTATTATATTTTAAAAGTGCGATAAATCACGGTAATTAATCTACAAAAAAGGTAGGTAAAGTCTTTCCCTTTTACATTTTTTTACCCTACATTCAATTTCCATTTCGTTCTCGTTTTCATCTTAAAATTCTAATGATTATGAAAATCTATGACGACAAACACATCAAAAATATTGTACTATTGGGTGCTCCAAAATCCGGCAAAACTTTGATGGCCGAAGACATGCTCTTCGAAGCCGGAATCATCCACCGCAGAGGTACCATCGAGGGAAAAAATACCATAAGTGATTGCCACGAAATCGAACAGGAGCGTGGCAATTCTGTTTTCGCCACCGTTCTTCACACGGAGTGGCGCGACTTTAAGATTAACATCATTGACACCCCGGGCTTTGACGACTTTGCCGGGGAAATGATATCCTCACTGCGTGTTGCCGATACGTGCGTAGTTGCGATCAATGCGCAACATGGCGTTGAAGTGGGCACAGACCTGATTTGGAATTATGTGAACCAGTTTAACAAACCGGTAATATTTGCCATTAACCAGGTTGATCATCCGAAAGCAGACTTTGAATCATCCCTAGCTTCGGTAAAGGAACACTATGGAAATGCTGCCACACAGATGCAATATCCAGTGAATCACGGAGAAAGTTTTAACAGTATTATCGATCTATTAAAAATGGTGATGTACAAATTTCCGGCAGCGGGTGGAAAACCCGAGAAATTGGCCATTCCGGAATCGGAAAAAGAAAAAGCGAACCAATTGCACAATGCGTTAGTCGAAAAGGCTGTGGAGAATGATGAAATGCTGATGGAGAAATATTTCGAAAAGGGAACACTGGATGAAGATGAGTTAAGGGAAGGATTAAAGTTGGGTATGATAAACCATGACGTCTTTCCCGTGTTTGTAATGTCGGCCAAGAAAAATATGGGAACTGGCCGCATGATGGGTTTCATTGATAATGTGGCTCCCTCACCTTTGGAAGCTAAGCCAGAGAAAACCACTTCTGGAAAAGAACTACCGTTCGACCGCACCCAACCTGCGGTCTTATTTATTTTTAAGACCCACCTTGAACCAAACTTGGGCAAGCTATCTTTCTTTAAAGTGATCTCCGGGGAGGTCACCGCCTCGTCCGAGTTGGTCAATAGCCAAACCGGTGCTACCGAACGGTTTCATCAACTTTTTATCATGGATGGGAAAACACGAAATCCCGTTGATCAATTGGTCGCTGGCGACATTGGTGCTACCTTGAAATTAAAAGATACGTACACCAACCAAACACTTCATACCAAAGGATTTGATGTAACGATCGAACCCATCGTATTTCCTGAACCCCGTATTCATTTTGCGGTCGTTGCACAGAGCAAAAACGATGATGAGAAGATCGGTGAAGTATTAACCAAAATCCATCAGGAAGATCCGACAATCGAAGTCGGATTCTCTAAGGAATTAAAACAAATGATTTTATCAGCCCAAGGCGAACTGCATTTGCTGGTATGCAAATGGTTCTTAGAAAACGTTTATAAACTCCATGCTGATTTTGTTACTCCGCGCATCTCTTATCGCGAAACGATTCGTAAGCCAATGAGCGCAAGTTATCGACACAAAAAGCAATCGGGTGGTGCGGGGCAATTTGGTGAAGTGTATTTAAAAATAGAACCTTATTTTGAAGGGATGCCAGAACCAACGGAATTCACCGTACGGGGTAAAGAAGTAATTGATTTGGATTGGGGCGGTAAATTGGTGTTTTATAATTGCATTGTCGGTGGCGTGATCGATACGCGCTTTATTCCTTCCATTTTAAAAGGCGTGATGGAAAAAATGGAGGAAGGGCCAATCACTGGCTCCTACGTTCGGGATGTCCGCGTGATGGTACACGATGGCAAAATGCATCCAGTGGATTCCAACGATATTTCATTCAAGATCGCGGGGATGATGGCGTTCAAAGATGCCTTTATGAAAGCTGAACCACAACTGCTCGAGCCCATCCACGACCTTGAAATCATGGTGCCCGAAGAAATTATGGGCGAGGTGATGGGCGACTTGCAAACGCGAAGGGCGCTAATTATGGGCGTAGATACCAGTGGGAATAATCAAGTGATCAAGGCAAGAGTTCCTTTAGCTGAATTAGATCGTTATTCTACCTCCCTACGATCACTCTCGCAAGGAAGGGCTAGTTTCAAACAACGGTTTTCAGATTTTGCGCCCGTACCATTTGATCTTCAGCAAAAACTAGCTAAAGCTGCTGTGGAAGCGGAGCCGGTGGGTGTATAGCGACCAACATCAATACCGGCCATCTTCTGTGACTCGAATGCTGAAATTGAATAAATTAAGGTCGTGAAGACGAACCTTGGCAGTTATTGTCAGCTACTAATCATTTTTAGGTAATCCTCGGTCTGCTTTATGTCCTGAATTAAACATAATAAACAAGTTCGTAAAGACACGAACTTTGGCAGATGGAGATGCTATATTTGAAAACAATTTCAAAAACTTAATTTATGGAATACAGAAGATTTGGAAGAACGAACTGGCACGTGAGTGAAATGGGTTATGGTATGTGGGGCCTGGCCGGCTGGACAGGCAACGATCAGCGAGAAATAGAAAATTCCCTTGACCGTTCCGTTGAGCTTGGCTGCAATTTCTTTGATACGGCCTGGGGCTATGGAGCTGGGAAGAGCGAGCAAATCTTAGGAGCTCTGTTGAAAAAACATTCTTCAAAAAAACTTTATGCTGCAACAAAAATTCCGCCTATGAATTTTAAATGGCCATCCAAAAAGGAATTCAAATTGGAGGAGTGTTTCCCCTACAAACACATTGTCGAGTACACGGAAAAAAGTCTGCACAACTTGAACGTAGAATGTATCGACCTGCAACAATTTCATGTATGGGAAGACGACTGGGCTTCTAACGATGATTGGAAAAAGGCGGTAGAAGACTTAAAAAAAAGCGGGAAAGTAAAACACTTTGGTATCAGCGTAAATCGTTGGGAACCGAACAATGTCTTAGAAACACTAAAGACCGGACTGATCGATTCTGTTCAAGTAATCTATAATATCTTCGACCAAAATCCGGAGGATCTTTTGTTTCCCCTTTGCAAAAAACTTGACATCGCAGTGATCGCTCGGGTACCCTTTGATGAAGGAACGTTAACCGGAACTTTCACAAAGGAAACCGTATTCCCAAAAAACGACTGGCGTTCCACTTATTTTGTTCCCGAAAATCTCAACTCCAGTGTCGATCATGCAAATGCATTGAAACCTCTAATTCCATCTGGAATGACGATGCCCGAAATGGCTTTGCGATTTATTTTAGGCAATGATGAAGTACACACCATCATCCCCGGTATGCGAAAACTAAACCATGTAGTAAGCAACATCGCTGCCAGTGATGGCAAAAGGCTGGAAGATTCCCTTCAGGAAAAATTGAAAAACCACCGTTGGGACAGAACACCCACGGAGTGGTCGCAGTAAATCATTTAAGTTTAATTTTGTGTTGTGATCAGCGCTGGGTTAGCATAGTGAAACTTATCGCGTGAGCAACTTCTTAATGTTGTGTCCAAATCGAAGATTACCATATTGCAAGTACGTCACGACCTGGGTCAATTGAAGTGGTTGGTATTTGCCTCGCGCCATGAACACTTTGTCCAGCCAGCCCAAAAGAACAATTGGCACTGGAGTTGAAGGTAGAAACGAGCTGCTTCATTGGTCAAAAAGTTTACACATAACGGTTTGGAGGCTACTCGATTAGCGGTAGTTTCATACTTCTTAATTTCATTTTTAATAGTGATTATATATTTATTACTAAAGGATTTCCTTTCCAGGATATGCCACTCTTCACTCTCCTAAATCCAACGCCTCACTTTTTTTCTATACTTGACAAAGTCTTCTCCAAAAGTTCTTTCTAAATATTTTTCCTCATTGAGTATTACGAAATAAGTAATTATTAAAATCAAGAATGGAATCGATATTAACGTCCAAGCATTTCCCTTAAAAAATGCCATACCAATATATATTGTCAATAGCCCCAAGTACATTGGATTTCTTGAGATGGAATAAATACCGGATGTCTGTAATGATTTAGCAGGTTTTATCGTAATAAGTGTGTTCTTCGTCTTAAAGAATTTTGCTAATGCTGGCAGAATAATTATTAGTCCTCCCATTACAAATAGCACCCCAAAAATAAGAGCCACACGGGTCTTGAAAAACATCAATGGAAGAGGAAACTCTTTTTGAACGTACATTGAGGTAAAAAAAATCAAAACGTAAAATAGTGGTGGAGGTGGATACACCCCAGGATGATCGATTTTAGTCTTCATAAATTATCTTTCAAAATGGATTAGATGTTTAATAATATACATTTCAATAGTAAGATTACTTTGTAAAAGCCCTTTAGGAAAAAAACGACATTTGTTATCCAGTGGGGAATGCTCCAAATCCGCTTGTCTGCTTTTGAAGCAATGTACCAGGGGCAAACTCAGCAAATTGCTTGAATTCACGTAAAAGATGAGAAGAATCGCTGTATTCACAATCAAAGGCAATATCTGACCAACTTTTTTCAGGTGACTTTTTCTTAATTTTCATTGCTTGTTCAAATCGAACAATTCGAATATACATTTTAGGGGATATGCCTACACGGGTCGTAAAACTACGCTCAAATTGACGAAGACTTAGACAAGCCAATGATGCCCATTCTGGCAGACTATTTTTTGTAAATGGATCAAGCATCTTAATTGCCACGTGGTCAATTGGTTCTTCTTTGGCAATTCCATAGTTGATCTGTTTATCCAGAAAGCCCGAAACAATTTCTATCATCTCATCATACGATGATGATTGAATTAATTTAGTGTTGACAAGTTCTATTTCATCTGACAAAAACTCAACTGCATTTAGTCCTGCATTAACAGTTTTTTTCATCGGAATTTTTAACAAGCGATATAATCCTGTAGGAAGAAAGGCCACTTTTATCAGTAGGTATTCTTTTCCAAACTTTAGTCCAATGGGTCTATTTTTTGGGCCCGTGATACTGGCTCTCGGAGCAGTTAGACCCTCTGGATTTACATGGTCAAATACTTGAACATTGTCCCTCGGATAGAAATAGAGATTTTGTTCTGTATTGGCTAAACAGGTAATAAATGGTTGGGGCAAAGGATCCATCCCATCCCACTTTATATGAAGAATTTGGAATTCACGTAGGATACTTTTTTGGGTATCCGAAGGCTCATATTTCCGAAAGAATTTCACAAAGTTTTTGTCTTTTAAAAATTTTACCAAGAAATCAGGTCATCCAATACTTAATATTTTTATCTTAGAATCAAATTGGTTTAATAATTCTAGGTCAAGTACTCTTTTCGAAAATTCTGACTAACACCTTCCAGTTCATTTGAAAACCAACCCATCTGTAGTCCTAAGTCCTCATTAGTCGATTGGCTGCTAGGCGATTAGTCGAAATAAGTATATTCATATCGCAAGCACTTGCAAGTTATAGCTATAAAAAATTCTCTATCAAGTTAAATATTTTTGTTTCCAACGAAATAGCCCCATTTTTGATGTGGCGGTCCAAGTTCAGCGAACATTTTATTTATCCATTCAATTGTCAGAGATCTTATTTTTCCTTGTTCACTTCGAGGACTCCGTGATGTTTGTAGTTATTACCAATCTTCGTGATGGCATTTACGATGTCCAGATTTTTGTCAAAAAAACTTTGGGTATTGCCAAGCGTTTCCATCACATAAACCACATCCTCACCTTTGAACGTTGACGCGAGAAATTCAGCATCTTCCATGGTGCCGATAGCCGCTTTTGCGCCAATGGCTTCAATGTCTTTTTGTCTTTCGGCTTTACGGCTGATCACCGTAACGCTATGTCCTTTTTGCACTAAGGCCTTGGTCATGGGCTTACTGATATTCCCTAAAGAACCTGTTATTGTAATTTTCATTTTGCTTTATTTAGTTGTTGCTGCAAAGCTCTGCGGAAATCGATGAACAGATGTAGCCAAACCCACTTTTGTTGTAGTCAAAATGAAGTTCAACTGTTTGGAGCATGTTGTTCTGCCGTTGCCGCTTACCGGTTGAGCTTTTGCAGTGGGCAATAGCGGCTTCGCTGATTTGTGATCAACTCTTGCTTTCTTATTGACTGCGCTTTATTATTTTTCCGATTTTAATAAATAGCGCTGACACACCGATAAATAATACGATAAGACCAGCACTGTTAGTTAGGACTTTTGATAAACCTAACCTTGCTACGTCAACAAAGGAGTAGGGATAGAAATTAGAAAAATGCCCCCTGATTAAAATATAGACTAAGTAAATAAGCGGGTAAATTAACCATTGTGGTATCTGTTGATAAGTGACCGCCATTTTTTGTCCGCGCAAATACCAGCAAACAATAACAAGGATTGGTATGATGGAATGAAGTAGTTCATCGACAATCATCTGAATACCTTTCGGCTCCCAAATAGGGCGTAAAATGATTTGATAAATTAACCCCACTATAGTTATGTAAACGGTAAGGGCAGTTAAAGTTCCCGGCTTGTCTATGAATGACCAACTGCCATTTTTTTTCTTAATTATAATTAGATACAAGGTAAAGTAGATGGCGACCAGCGAATTGGTCAAAATTGTAAAAAAGCTAAAAAATCGAATTGTTGTCTCAAGAATTGACGCCACTCTATTCTCGATCATTAAGTAATATTGCATCAATACGGCAAACCAGGAAATAGCCGCTAAACTAATTGATAGGTTTTTTTCATCCTGGTCTGTTTTTTTAAAGGTCTAGGTTGTTCGGAGGCAGGATTAAAAATACTAATTTGTCCTGCGTGACCAAACTAACCTATGAAAACGCTCGATTCTGCGTTCGAGCGGTTATTTGATCTTCTCTTTAAACTTATTTACAGTCAATATTTCTGTCCTACCATAAATTCCTATCGCCAATAAGTCATTATCACCAGTGACTAAATAATTTGCTTTACTCTCCCTGGATAAGGCTAATAGAAAGTCGTCTTTAGAGTCACGGCAGATTTGTTCAATTTTTTTAATCTTTACTTTCTCTGAAACTATTTCCAGTAAAGAAATTAACTCAGTTACTTTTTCTTGGTTAAAGTACTTTTGGAGTTTTGGCCGTGCGGTAACGATTTTGAGTTCGTTTACTAACTGGACAGTAGTAACCAGTCTTATTTTCTCAGTAACCAGTAAGTCTTTAAGATTTTGTAATTCCTTGCCGATTAAAAAACTAATCCAAAGATTCGTGTCGATAACTACCTTACTTGCCTTTTGACTTGGCATATAATTCAGTCCTTACGATTTCTACCTCTTTGTCAATGGTAGCTTGGTCTAAGTCGTCAGTTTTGAAAGCCTTTAAAAGGGCAGTCAGTTTAACGTCAACAAGCTCTCTTTCAAGTTCTTTTGTAAGGCGTATTTTTTCCTTTTTGGGCAATTGTCGTACTAAGTCCAAAATCTGGTCAAACCCCAAGTCAATATTATAGGTCGCTGTTTTCATGATTTCAAATTTAACTATTTCTCAGCACTTTTTATTCGTCCCACCGCCTGGCACACAATGTGTGCCCCGCTTGGGCCCAAAGGTATCGATGATACCGAACTCGGGTTACTCGATTATGAGCAGCTTTTTTACTCAATGATCCGGTTTGATGACAATAACAACTTTAAAGTCTTGTCCATCTTGATTTAGATCGTTTTGAAGCCCCGTTGGATTCATTATTCGACCCTCTGGATCGTAGGTAAAGCAAATCAATTTTTTACAGTCCGGATGCGCTTTATATTTTGCCTTGTCTTCAATAAGCTGCTTGCCCAACTCTTTATCATCAAGCCCGACTCTTGTCTTCTTGACTTCAATAACTATTTGTTCGCCTTTTAATAGAAAATCCATTCTTGAAGAACCACCTGCATAACTTGGTGTCCACTCCTCTTTTCTGATGTCGTTAAAATTTAATTTCAGAATTGCATGTAGTAAATCTTGTACGTCATATTCGTCTTGAACATCTAGTGTTTTACGTCCACCATGTCTACTCCTCAACTGTATAGCTATTGAATGAAACCTATCAAATACATTGTCCAGTATAACTTCTTTGGTAAGTGATACTCGTTTCTTTTTAGGTTCAATGCTTTGACATGCCCTTAAGGCTCCAGTAAGAATGGAGTGTTGAATGTCAAAGGAATATTTAGGATGCCCCTCCATGTCCATTATGTTAAATCTTTTAAATTGTCTAAATGGTGGACTATCCTCCCCATAAGTTTATAGAATGAAATCCTCAACTCTTGTTATCCAAGCTTGATATAAGTCTGTTGTTCTTACCCAGGTTTCTCCACTATCCCCACGAGTATAATTATTTTCAAATGAGAATCTATTTCCTTCCTCAAATAATTTATCTGCCGGTCTGTCCATAAAAGGTTGTGGATAATAATTCGCTATAAGATTTATACCTATAAGTGATCAATATACATTTGTATTTTGGCCTTTTGGCAATCCCTATCACCCCAAACTTATCGGCAGCTCCCTAAACCGTTTTCCGGTGGCGGCAAAAATGGCGTTGGCCAAGGCAGCAGCAACGGGAGGCACGGGAGGCTCACCGGCACCGGTAGGTTTTTCATCGCTCTCAACAAAGTGAACAAAAATTTCAGTAGGCGCATCCGTCATCCGCGGAACTTTATAGGTGTCGAAGTTATGCTGCTCGCTTCGTCCGTTTTTAAAAGTGATGCTGGTCTTGAGTGCGCCACTTAGCGCAAACACAGCACCGCCTTCAAACTGGTTGGTAACGGAGTTGCGGTTCACCACCGTGCCACAATCTACTGCATAATGCAACGCAGGGATGGTGATCTTACCGGCATCATCTACAGCCACATGTACCACACAGGCTACGTACGTGAGAAAACTTTTGTGCGCATAGATGCCCATGCCTTGTCCCTTCGGTAATTTTTTTCCCCATCCGGATTTGTCGCGCACCAACTCAATTACATTTCGGAGGCGTTTGGTGCTCCACGGAAATTTATCCAATGGCTCGCCATAATTTTCAAATTTGTCAACGACCAATTCATGAAGGGCAAGGTTTCGATCCGGTCCGAGCAGATCGATCAAGTTTGCAGCGGGATCCATGCCTCGGTAACTGGCGATTTCATCGAGCATACTTCCGATGGCAAAAGCATGTTGGATGTTGCAAACCGAGCGCAGCCATCCAATTCGTGTTCTGGCTTTCGCTTCATGCGATTCGCATTGTATCGCAGGAATGTCGTAAGGAAAATCCACCATACCCAATTGCAGTTCACCGCCACTGGGTTCGAGTTCTTTTTCGCTGGTGGTGCCACCGATGGGTGGAAAAACACTGCGATGGTTCCAACCGGTAACTTTCTTTTGTTTATCGAAGGCCACGCGGATGTGTTGTACGCTTACGGCATGAAAGAAATCGTTGGCCAAATCATCTTCGCGTGTCCAGATTACTTTTATAGGCATGCCTGTTTCTTTCGCGAGCATGGCAGCTTCCACCACAAAATCGGGTTTGGATTTTCGTCCGAAGGCTCCACCCAGCAAAGTCACATTCACGGTTACGTCTTCGGCCTTCAGTCCAAGGGAAGAAGTCACCGAGTCGCGCGCCCATTGTGGGGATTGCACAGGCGCCCAAACTTCGCACTTGCCATCTTTATAAACGGCCAAGGCATTGGGTGGTTCCATGGGTGCATGCGCCAGATGGGGAATCACAAACGTGGACTCCAGCACTTTACTCGCTCCGGCTATGGCAGCATCCATGTTTCCCTGCGACCGCCTGATCTTGCCTTTCTTTTTTGCGCTGGCTTTCATCTCGTTGATGTAAGCTGCTGTATCGTAATCTCCGTTAACACCAAAATCCCATTCTATTTCCAATTCTTTTCTCGCACTGATTGCCGTCCAGGTATTGTTGGCAATGATGGCGATGCCACCCATCGGCACGTGAAATTTGGCGGGGAAACCGGAGGCGGGGAGTTCCACAATTTTTACTACGCCAGGAATGGCTTTGGCCTTGTCGGCATTAAAAGATTTTACTTTCCCTCCTGCCACAGGGCAACGCGCGATGACGGCATATTTCATGCCCTCATATTTTGCGTCCAGGCCATAAGTGGCTGTTCCGTTTACAATAAAAGGGGCATCGTACGTGCCGAGTGATTTGCCGATGTATTTCCAATCGGCTTTGTCTTTCAATTTTATTTCTTCGTCTTTCGGGGCTTTTAGTTTTGAGGCGGCCTCGGTCAACTCTTCAAAAGCGATTTTTTTTCCGGTAGTGGCGTTTACCACTTCATGGTTCAGGGCTTTGCATTCCGTCACCGAAACGTCCCACTGGTTGGCAGCAGCTTGCTCCAGCATTTGCCTTGCGGAGGCTCCTGCCTTACGCATTGGTTCAAAAAACATGCGCATGGAGAACGAGCCATCCGTATTTTGGTCGCCATACTTCTTGTCATCGCCCACCGCTTGTACTAATTTCACTCGCGACCAGTCGGCTTCGAGTTCATCGGCCAGCACCATCGGTAGGTTGGTGCGAATACCCGTTCCCATTTCCTGACGATGCGTTACGATGGTCACAGATCCATCACCATTGATGGTGAGGTAAACATTGGGGGAAAAGGAAACGCCCGACTTCTTGGGTGAGCACTGCATTTGCAAACCAAGGATTATTCCGGTTGCGGTAATGCCCGTGGCTTTTAGAAACGTACGTCTGTCTATTTTCCGGATGACGGTTTCTTCGGATGTGGATTGTGATTTCATGATTTCGGATAGTTGCTAGGTAAATTTAGTTTTTTTATTTGATTGTAGGATTTCATTTTGAGAGCATTTCAAATGCCTTTGCAATTTAGGTAGCTCCTCTGGAGCTAGCGTTAATTTCTGGATTTCATTTCTATAAAAAGGAAGTCCCTCCTGGACTAACGCGTTTTTGTTGTGAAGTATCGTTTCGCGCTTCGCGGACGGTACGCATTTACACGAGTGTCTTAACCATTCAAGTTCTCAGGTTCAACTGATGACATCCTCAAATTAAGGATTCCATTATAAACACGAAGGTCGCATCGTCCCTGAAAACATGAGACGATGCTTGACGAGAACCCTTCCATCCGGGCGGGCAATCTCTTTCCCAATAATTGTAAGGAATTGGGGATCGCTTCGTCCCTCCCTCCTCCCTAGCTGGCACTCGCGATGACATTAGCTTATTATATACTATATTGGAGATGACTTCGGGTGATTCACGTCTTTGTAAGCACCTGCGTGGAATTGCGCGGTTGCGCGAAGCAATCTTGCGCTGGGTTTATGGTGATAGGGCCTGGCCCGTCCGACCATTCCATCCGGGCAATCTCCTTCCTGATAGCTATCGGGATTTTAGATTGGAAGAAAGATTCTGGTGTCTCCCCATGAATTGCATTTTTTCCCTCTAACCGATCAAGGAAATTGAGTAGCGAAGACAAGAATTATTGTTTAGTATTGGATAAAAGATCAATATTTTAAATTCATGTTTCACCTCTAATTTGCATCTCATGATTTCGAAAAATTCGTCCCGTAGGGGATTCATCAAAAAAGCAGTTGGATCCGCGCTTGCCACAGCAGCCATGCCATCGGTTCTTCTGGGAAATGACAATAGAAATGTTGTTGAATTAAAAGCCACCCCATTGGAGAAAGAAAGATATACGGCCAACGAGCAGATAAATGTGGCGGTTATTGGTATGGGCATTATGGGCCATAACAATGCGGCAACGACTGTTCAGATTCCGGGTGTGAAATTGGTGGCGGCATGCGATCTCTACACCGGCCGGTTGGATCATGCGAAAGAACTCTATGGAAAAGATTTGTTTACCACCAAAAATTATAAAGAGATCCTCGACAGAAAAGACATTGATGCAGTGATCATTGCTACATCCGATCATTGGCACGACCGGATTTCTATTGAGGCGATGAACAAAGGCAAGCACGTATATTGCGAAAAGCCAATGGTGCATCATATTGAAGAAGGTGAGGCCGTGATAGCCGCGCAAAAGAAAACGGGTAAAGTATTTCAGGTGGGCAGCCAGCGGGTAAGTTCTATTGTCACCCTAAAAGCAAAAGAAATCTTTGAGTCAAACATAATAGGGGACTTGGTGTTGGTAGAAACTTGGACTGACCGACAAGGGCCAAATGGTGCGTGGGAGTATTCAATACCTACAGATGCTAAAGCAAACACAGTCGATTGGGATAATTTTTTAGGCGATGCCCCTAAGGTCGCTTATGATCCTGTTCGTTTTTTCAGATGGCGGAATTATCAAGATTATGGTACCGGTATGGCCGGTGATCTTTTTGTTCATTTGTTTTCAGCTCTCCATACGGTGACAAGTTCAAAAGGGCCAAACAGGATTTATTCTTCAGGAGGACTACGTTATTATAAAGATGGGCGTGACGTTCCCGATGTGATGACCAGCATTCACGATTACCCAGCCTCCGATAAGCACTCCGCCTTTAATTTGCAAATGCGTGTGAATTTTGTGGATGGTTTTCATGGAAGTGAGCGCCTTCGCCTGGTTGGCTCGGATGGGGTCATCACGGTAGGATGGGGTTCTGTTAAGGTAGAAAGAAGTATCACCCCAAAAGCACCGGGCTACGGAGGATGGGATTCGTTCAATACGTTTTCAGAAGCCCAACAGAAAGAGTACGAGAAGTGGTACAAAGAAAAATACCCTGCTGAAAAACCAACAATGGTAGAACCGGGTATGGAATACAAAGCCCCCGAACATTATAATGCGAATATTGATCACCACTTGTCTTTCTACAATGGAATCCGGAAGGGAACGCCCATCGTGGAGGATGCGCTTTTCAGCATGCGGGCAGCAGGGCCGGCACTGGCTTCTAACAAAAGTTATTTCGAAAAGAAAATTATCAATTGGGATCCGGAGAAGGCAAAATTGATTGCCTAATATTCCGGTAAATCGGTTTTTTCGTAGATAGAGATTAATGTTGATTTTTAAAGGGAAATGTCAGATTCTACCCACAGCTCGGTGAATTTCTTTTGCAGCCTACCTTGTTTTTGTACATTCGATTTTTAATTGCAAAAGATTTATGAAGAAATTGGGGTTCATGATTGTGGGGTTTATGAGTTGTTTCCTCGTGAACGGCCAAAAATACACCACTGATAAAAGTACAGTCAAGTTTTTCTCTCATGCGGCACTTGAAGACATTACCGCAGTCAACGATGAATCGAGTAGTATTTTCACCGCGACCAACGGAGAAGTAGTTTACGCTATTCCGATCAAAGAATTTCAATTTGATAAACCGTCAATGGCAGAGGAATTTAATGGCAAGTATTTGGAGAGTGATCAATTTCCGAAAGCTACTTTTCAAGGTAAGGTTTCTGGTTATCAGCCCGCTGCTGTTGGCGCACAAAAGGTTACAGTGGCTGGTAAACTTACTATTCATGGTGTGACTCAAGAAGTTCAAATACCCGGTACCGCAGAAAATGTAAATGGCGTTCTCACCATGAAATCAGTTTTTATAGTGAAGCTCGAAGACTATAAAATTGAAGTTCCCAAATCGCTAAGCCAGAAAATTGCCGAGCAGGTGGAGGTAACCATCGAATTTATTTACAAACTGCTATAAGAATATTATTTTTGCGCGTTTCCTTAATCTTTCAATTTTGATGACGCCAAAATTAGAGCCAAAGGGTTAGTCAATTTCCAACTTAATCACTCGTAACTTCGTTGCTTCTTTTTTTTATCCTTGCTTACCTCGGCCTTACCATTGGAATTGGCTACTGGGCATCTCGTAAAGTAAAAAATACAGGCGATTTTATGTTAGCGGGCAGGAGTTTGCCCCTGGCCTTGAGTTCCGCTGCATTGTTCGCCATCTGGTTTGGATCTGAAACGGTATTTGGTGCGTCTTCGGAATTTCTAAAGGGTGGATTGTATTCAGTTATCGAGGATCCCTTTGGTGGCGCACTTTGCCTGGTCTTATTCGGCCTCTTTTTTGCCCGAAAATTATACAACATGAATTTGCTTACATTGGGCGATTTTTTTGAACAACGATTTAACAAGCGAACCGAGATTGTTGCAAGTTTTTTTCTTGCGCCACCCTACGTGGGATATATCGCAGCCCAGTTGGTGGCCATGGGCTTAATTTTGAAAATTGTAACGGGTTTGCCAGTTTGGGAAGGGGTTGTGTTGGCGGCAAGTGTAGTAACGTTTTATACCTTCATTGGCGGCATGTGGGCAATTTCCGTAACTGATTTTTTCCAAAGTATTGTGGTTATCCTTGGGCTTATCACTTTAGCTATAATATTGGCGCAAAAAGCAGGTGGTGTGACCAATGTGATCAACAATGTGCCGGAGGGAACGTTTAGATTTCTGCCGAGGCCCGAATTCAAAGAGGTAGTTCTTTACCTCAGTGCGTGGTCTGTGCTGGGGCTAGGCTCGCTGCCCTCGCAAGATGTTTTTCAGCGTGTCATGTCATCAGGGTCGGTGAAAGTGGCCGTTCGCTCTTGTTTTATTGCGGCTGGACTGTATTTAACTATCGCCATGTTACCCTTATTTATAAGTCTGTGTATAAAAAATCTTTACCCTGATTTTTCCCATGGCGATACGCAGTTGGCATTACCTCGAATGGTCTTGGCCCACACTAATATTTTTATTCAGATTTTATTTTTCGGTTCGTTGCTCTCCGCCATTATGAGTACCACAAGTTCGGCCATTCTTGCTCCCGCAGCGATTTTGTCAGAAAACTTTATTCGGCCTTTATTCAATAATCGATTCAATGACAAACAGCTACTCTTGATTACCAGGCTTTGTGTGCTTGGGTTTAGCACCATTGCCACGATAATGGCCTGCCTGCGATCCAATATATATGAATTGGTAGGCGAATCTTCCATTCTCAGCTTAGTTTCATTGTTTGCGCCACTTACGTTGGGCTTGTATTGGAAAAGAGCGAATAGCATGGGAGCTTTTTTGGCCATGATTTGTGGTACTGCTACCTGGGCTTTGTTTGAATGGTACGACACCAGTTGGCCGAGTTTGTTTCCGGCAACTTTAGTTAGTTTTGTAGCCATGATTTTAGGAAGTTTGTGGCCTCAAAAACAAATGGAAATTCCGTTATGATAAAAATTGAGTTAGCTCGTATTGATGATGACTACAACATGGAAGCCGTCAATGAAAGTGGGAATAAAATTCTATTTGATGGTGCCCCCGAAATTGGAGGACATAACCGAGGCATGCGCCCCATGCAGACTTTACTGGCGGCCTTTGGAAGTTGTAGCGCGATAGACATTATCAGCATTTTAAGAAAGCAGCGTGAGGAATTGAAGGATATTAAGATTTCCGTCACAGGGGAGCGCCAAAAGGATGTAACGCCTTCTCTTTATACTGAGGTTCATGCACACTACAAACTGTATGGCAATATCGATCAGGACAAAGCACAAAAGGCAGTGAGCTTGTCCGTAGATAAATATTGTTCTGTAGCGAAGACGTTGGAGAAGACAGCGAAAGTAACCTACAGTTTTGAGGTTGTAAGGAATGCATAAAGGGATTCACGATTTGCTGATAACTAATAACGATTAACCCATGTTAGAGAAAAGAAATTTTGAAACCGATGCGGTGCGCACCCAAAGTGAGCGTACTGATTTTCGCGAGCATTCTACCCCTTTGTATTTAACTTCAAGCTTCGTTTTTGATGATGCCGAGCAAGCACGGGCACTATTTGCAGACGAAGTATCCGGAAATATTTACACACGGTTTTCAAACCCGAACAATACAGAGTTTATTGAAAAGCTTTGTTTGCTGGAAGGCACTGAGGATGGCATCGCCACGGCATCGGGCATGGCTGCCATGTACATCAGTATGGCTTCGTTATTGAAGGCGGGTGATCACGTGCTTGCATCGCGTTCTGTATTTGGATCTACCCACCAGATTTTGAATATTATTTTTCCGCGTTTTAATATTTCGCATAGCTATGCGGACCTGGGTGATCCTGATTCGTGGGAAAAGCAAATCCTGCCGAATACTAAAATGATTTTTGTGGAGACGCCATCGAATCCTTCATTGGACTTGATCGATCTGGAATGGCTAGGAAAATTGGCAGCTAAGCATAAAGTGATTTTGAATGTTGATAATTGCTTTGCAACCCCTTATCTGCAAAACCCATCAAAATGGGGGGCTGATTTGGTAACCCATTCGGCTACAAAATTTATTGACGGCCAGGGCAGGGTAATTGGCGGGGCTGTACTTGGAAAAAAAGCGCTGATCAAAGAGGTTCGGTTTTTTGCTCGACATACTGGTCCGGCTATGTCACCATTCAACGCATGGTTGCTTTCTAAAAGTTTAGAGACCTTGGCTGTACGCATGGAGAAGCATTGTGCTAATGCTCTTGACCTTGCCCAATGGCTAGAAAATAGGAGTGAGGTTGAATACGTAAAATATCCTTTCCTTTCTTCTCATCCGCAATATGCGCTTGCCAAAAAACAAATGCGTCTTGGTGGCGGTGTGGTTACTTTTGAAATCAAAGGAGGAATTGAAGCCGGTCGAAAATTTCTAAATTCTTTAAAGATGCTTTCGCTCTCCGCAAACCTTGGCGACACGCGAAGCATTGCTACCCATCCGGCCTCTACTACTCATTCTAAACTGATCGATACAGAGCGATTGGCTGTGGGGATTACCCCTGGACTAATTCGCGTTTCAGTGGGCCTTGAAAACATAAAAGATGTAATTGCAGATATAGCGCAGGCATTGAAATTTTAAGTGATGGTAAAATCAATTATTTGACATCCGTTGATGGTTGGTGCCACGGCCAAATTAGTAAAGGTATGGATGCCAACTCCAATGGATTTCATAACTGCAATCAAAAATCTTAACTGTAACTAACTAATTCAAACAATGTGCCACTGAAAATTCGTATTTTTTGATCAACTCCTCCAATAGCTATGAATCTTCTGGACTCTAGTTGGCCGTCAATAAAATCTTATAGAGGTCTTTTTGTGGCCATATACCCTAAGGATGTAATATGGCAATTACCTAAGCTATTCTAAAGTTTGTCGAAGGTGGTAGCAAAATTTACCCCAACGCCTTCACCCCAGGCAAAACCTTTCCTTCAAAATATTCCAACAGTGCTCCGCCACCGGTAGATACATAACTTACTTTATCTTCAAAACCAAACTTGGCCACGGCTGCAGCAGAGTCACCACCACCGATGAGGGAGAATGCTCCTTTTTCAGTTGCCCTTACTACGGCTTCGGCAATCGCTTTTGTTCCTTTCTCAAATTTGGCCATTTCAAAAACGCCCATTGGCCCATTCCATAAAATGGTTTTTGAACCTTCAATCACTTTAGCGAATACTGCACTGGCTTGTGGCCCAATGTCGAGCCCCATCCAGTCAGCTTTGATGGAATTGTTGTTGGCGATTTCCGTGTTGGCATTGGCATCGAATTTATCGGCAATCACCGAATCGATTGGCAGATGTAACTCAACCGCTTTGGCTTTGGCTTTTTGGATCAGTTCTTTGGCAAGGTCAAGTTTATCCTCCTCCACCAATGATTTACCCACTTGCCCGCCAAGGGCTTTGAAGAAAGTGTAGGCCATCCCACCACCAATGATAAGGTGATCTACTTTGTCCAGCATCTTTTCAATGATCAATATTTTATCTGATATTTTAGCGCCTCCCATAATGGCCGTGAAGGGTTTGGTGGCATGATCTAAAACTTTCTGCGCATTGTCCAGTTCAGCGGCCATCACATAGCCTGCACATTTCTGTTTAAAAAACTGAGCGACAATGGTGGTGCTTGCGTGAGCGCGATGGGCAGTGCCAAAGGCATCGTTCACATAAATATCGCCATGCTTCGAAAGTTTTTCAGCGAAAGCTAAATCTCCTTTTTCTTCTTGTTTATAAAAACGAAGATTCTCTAATAATAAAACCTCCCCTCGCTTTAGCGCGGAGGAAAGTTGAATGGATTCATCGCTGATGCAGTCATTGGCAAACTTTACAGTAGTGCCCAGCAAATGTTCTACTGTCTTGAGGGTATGCTTCAATGAGAATTTTTCTTCTGGTCCATCTTTTGGTCTTCCCAAATGAGACATTAAGACACAATTTCCTCCATCGTTCAGTATTTTTTTTAGGGTAGGTATAGTAGCCCTGATGCGGTTATCATCGGTAACCGAATTGTTTTTATCTAACGGTACATTAAAGTCTACCCGGATGAGTGCGCGCTTGCCGCTAAAGTTGATGTCGTTAAGAGTCTTCATTATTACAAAATTTGTGAGGTGCTAAGTTAACAATTCAATTGGAGTCAGCAGAAGGAAGGCCTTCGATATTTTATAACAAACGATAGAAAAAGCCGAAATCAGGAATATAAAAACATTATTCCCATCCACGATTAATTTCTATATTAATGCGAGATTAAAATTCACATTATGAAAGTGCTATATACCGTCAGTTTATTTCTTGTTTCAACATTTTGTGTCGCACAATTTGATCCTTCCTTGTTCAGCGAAATGCGGTGGCGCATGATAGGGCCTCATCGTGCTGGCCGAACCATTGGCGCTGTGGGCGTGCCTCAAAAACCCAACGTTTTCTACATGGCAGCCAACAATGGTGGCGTGTGGAAAACGACTGATTATGGGAGAACTTGGGATCCTATTTTTGATGACCAGCCAACCGGCTCCATTGGCGACATAGCCGTAGCGCCTTCTAACCCAAATGTAATTTATGTTGGAAGTGGCGAGGGCGTACAGCGACCAGACCTTTCCGTTGGCGATGGGGTATACAAATCTACCGATGGTGGAAAATCTTGGAAGCATTTGGGCTTGCGCGATGGCCAACAAATTGGTGGACTGGCTATTGATCCAAAAGATGAAAATAAAGTGTTTGTAGCCGTGTTGGGGCATCCGTATGGTGCCAATACCGAGCGCGGTGTTTACAGAACAAAAGATGGTGGTGTAACCTGGGAAAAAGTACTCTATAAAGATGAAAATACGGGTGCCGTTCAAGTTACGATTGATAACAATAATCCTAATGTTGTTTATGCTGACTTGTGGGCGGCCCGCCAAGGGCCTTGGGAAAATGGACAATGGCAAGGTCCGGAAAGTGGCCTTTATAAATCCGTAGATGGAGGTTCAACCTGGAAGAAGCTGACCAAAGGATTGCCAACTGTAAATGAGGGACTTGGTCGCATAGGGTTTTGTATTGCTCCAAGTAATTCTAACCGGATGTATGCCACCGTTGATGCCGGTGATAATGGCGGGATATACCGCTCGGAAGATGCCGGTGAAAGCTGGACACGTGTCTCTGCTGACGGACGCCATTGGAGCCGTGGATCAGATTTTGCTGAAGTGCGCGTGCATCCTACCAATCCTGACATTGTTTTCAGTGCGAATGTGGTCACTTGGAAATCGGAAGATGGCGGAAAAACGTGGACAGGATTTCGGGGTGCGCCCGGAGGCGATGATTACCACCGTATTTGGATCAACCCAAATAACCCTGACATCATATTATTAGGTATCGATCAGGGCGCGATCGTTTCCGTCAATGGAGGAAAAACGTTTAGCTCATGGTTCAATCAACCAACGGCTCAATTTTATCACGTGAGTACAGACAATGCTTTTCCATATAACGTATATGGTGGCCAGCAGGAAAATGGTTCTGTGGGTATTGCCTCCCGCGGCAACGATGGCCAGATTACCTTTCGCGAATGGCATCCTGTTGGCGTGGAAGAATATGGCTATGTTGCCGCTGACCCTTTGGATCCGAATATTATTTATGGTGGCAAGGTTACCAGATATGATAAGCGCACGGGACAAATTCAAAACATAGCACCCGAAGCTGTGCGCAGTGGTAAATACCGTTTCATCAGAACCGCACCTATTTTATTTTCCCCCATCGATCCCATGACATTGTATTTTGCCGGCAACGTAATTTTTAAAACACAAAATGGCGGACAATCCTGGGATGTAATCAGTCCCGATCTGTCACGAGAGAGTTGGGACGTGCCCGATAATATTGGGGTGTATAAAGATGAGAAAATGAAAGCCATGCCGCGTAGGGGAGTGGTTTATACCTTGGCACCTTCACCACTCGATATTAATTTGATTTGGGCTGGCACGGATGATGGATTGATCCACGTGACCCATGATGGCGGAAAGAATTGGGTTAATGTTACGCCACCGGAGATTACTTCGTGGAGCAAGGTTTCCATTATGGAAGCGAGCCATTTTGAAAAAGACGTAGCGTATGCGGCAGTGAACCGAATCCGGTTGGATGATCAGAAACCACACATTTATAAAACCATGGATGGTGGAAAATCATGGAAGGAAATTATCACTGGCTTATCAACTGATCCGATTAATTCCGTGAAAGAGGATCCGTTGACGAAAGGACTTCTTTTTGCTGGCTCCGAACGATTTGTAAATGTTTCATTTGACGATGGTGATCATTGGCAAAGTTTGAAAATGAATATGCCGCCAACCTCGATTCGAGATCTCGTGATCAAAGACGATGATATTGTGGTGGGAACACACGGACGTTCTTTCTGGATTTTGGATAACATCACGCCACTTCGTCAACTAAGAAAAGATATCCTTTCACAAAATATTTTATTTAAACCACAATCCGCTTATCGCGTGCGTTGGAGCATGAACCCTGATACGCCATTGCCACAAGAGGAACCCGGCGGACAAAATCCACCCGATGGCGCTATGATCGATTATTTTTTAAAAGAAAAAGCCAATGAGGTGTCATTAGAAATATTGAATGGCGAGGGAAAAGTTATTCGTGCATATTCATCAAAAGATGAACCTTATAAAATCCCTGAGCTAAACATTCCGCTTTATTGGATCAGGCCGCAGCAGATGTTAGCGACTGGATCAGGCCATCACCGTTTTCTTTGGGATATGCATTACATGCCACTGGATGTTGATGTGGCATTTCCGATGTCAGCAGTTTATCAGAACACTGCCCCGGAACCAACTTCACCATGGGTAATGTTTGGGGAATATACAGCACGTTTGACAGTCAATGGACAATCCCAAACTCAGAAGTTTACGATCAAGATGGACCCACGCGTAACATCCACTGTAACACAGCTTCAAGAGCAGTTCGACTTATCTATGATTTGTTATGATGGGAGGAAATCTTCGCTAGCTGCATTGCACCAAATCAAATCGATGGAAGATCAGATTCAAAAACTTCCGACCAGCGCAAAAAGCATGAAAGAGGTAAAAGACTTTCAGGCGAAACTCAACTCCGTTAAGGGAAGTCGCGGTGGTTATTTTGGAGGCCCCAAAGCTGATTCCTGGAATTATGTGGGAAGTACAAGTGGAAGACTATTTGGGCTGGTACAAGAATCGGATATGCCCGTAACTTCGCAAGGTATAGCAGCTTTGAAAGAATTGGAGGCCGTAATTAAATCGACAAATGATCGGTGGAATGGTTTATTGGCAGGGGATCTTCCGAAGGTGAATAAAGCATTGAAGAAGGGCAGGCTAAAACCGATTCTTCAAAACTGAGGATACCCCGAAATAGAATAGCGGTAAATAAATTGATTGTCCTAAAGCCCTATTTTTAGTTCGACATTAGTTACTTCAGCGAAGAAAAATCGAATGAAGTTTCCAAGAAATTGGTAGTGAATTTTCCTGAACGGAAGATCGGGTTGTCCATCAATTTTAAATGGAAAGGTATGGTCGTCTTCACGCCTTCGATCACAAACTCGCTCAAGGCACGTTTCATGCGGGTAATCACTTCCTCTCGCGATTGTCCTGTGGCGATGAGCTTGCCAATCATGGAATCGTAGTTCGGTGGAATGGTGTAACCGGCATACACATGACTATCAATACGAATACCATGCCCACCTGGTTTATGAAGGTTAATGATTTTGCCAGGAGAGGGACGGAAGCCATTGGCTGGATCTTCCGCATTGATCCGGCATTCCATAGCAAATAAAGTGGGGTAATAATTGTTGCCCGAAATAGGAACGCCAGCGGCAACTTTAATTTGCTCTTTAATTAGATCGTAGTTTGTAACTTCTTCCGTAATGGGATGTTCTACTTGAATCCGGGTGTTCATTTCCATGAAGTAGAAATCACCGTGCTTGTCTACCAAAAACTCAATTGTTCCGGCCCCTTCATAGTTAATAGCCTTGGCGCCTTTAATGGCCGCTTCGCCCATTCGCTCCCGAAGTTCTTGGCTCACAACGGGGGATGGGGTTTCTTCCACTAATTTTTGATGCCTGCGTTGAATAGAGCAATCGCGCTCGGATAAATGGCAAACTTTGCCGTATTGATCTCCCACAACCTGAATTTCTATATGACGAGGTTCTTCAACGAATTTTTCCAAATAAAGACCGTCATTGCCGAAGGAGGCGCCTGCTTCCCGTTTGGCATCATCCCAGGCTTTTTTAAATTCGCTTTCGTTGTTGATGATGCGCATGCCCTTACCACCACCACCTGCAGTTGCTTTTACGATTACCGGATATTTTATTTTTTTTGCGATCTTAACCCCCTCTTCAATTGAACTAAGTAGTCCATCAGATCCGGGAATTGTGGGGACACCGGCTTTCTTCATAGTGTCCTTAGCTGTGGCTTTGTCGCCCATGGCGTTGATCATGGCCGGTGTGGGGCCAATAAATTTAATGCCATATTCTTGGCAGATAGCAGAGAATTCAGCCCGTTCAGACAAAAAACCATAGCCCGGGTGAATGGCGTCTGCATTGGTTATTTCAGCGGCTGAAATAATCCGGGGGATATTTAGATACGAATCTTTACTAGGCGCATCACCAATGCAAACGGCCTCGTCTGCGAACCGTAGGTGCAAGCTTTCACGGTCGGCAGTGGAGTAAACAGCAACTGTTTTAATATCCATCTCTTTGCAGGTACGAATGATACGTAACGCAATTTCTCCCCGGTTAGCAATTAATATTTTCTTAAACATAATTTAAATTCAAGGTTAAAATCCAAAGTTTACAACTTCGGAATTGAATGTTTTTAATGCCGAAGATTGAATTTTGAATTAATCAGGCTCGACCACAAAAAGTATCTGGTCATATTCTACAGGAGATGAATTTTCGATGGCTGCCTTAACGATGGTGCCAGAAACTTCTGATTCAATTTCATTGAACAACTTCATCGCCTCGATCATGCAAACCACCTGGCCTTTAGAAACCTTATCGCCAACGGAAACAAAGGGAGGCGAATCAGGATTAGAAGAACGATAAAATGTTCCGATCATAGGCGATTTGATTTCAACTGTAGTTTTTACAGCAGCTTTCGGGATTTCGGTTTTCGGAGCAGCTGCTGCAACTTGAGGGGCTGGCGAAAGTGCTACGGGCGCTGCCATGACCGGAGCTGATGATTTCAATACTTTTTGATCGGGCTCACGCTTTACGTGAAGTTTCAATTCCTTAGTTTCAATGTCCACTTCGTTCAAGCCGGATTGTGCAATGAAGTCAATTAGATCCCTGATTTCAGTGGTTTTCATTTCATTTTTGGTTTGAGGTTCAGTGGGTACGCGGGGAGCAGTTTTTTTTTGAGTGCTTTTGGTGCCGCTATTTTTACTTGTTGCCATGAAAATTATTTTACGCGTTCAACATATTCTCCATTAGCCGTCTTGATCTTAATGTTGTCACCAGTATTAACAAATAAGGGTACACGGATTTCAGCTCCGGTATCAATTGTGGCTGCTTTCAAAGTGCGGGTTGCTGTGTCACCCTGCATGCCAGGTTCAGTATAAGTTACATTTACTACCACATGGGTGGGGGCTTCCGCGGTGATGGGTAAATTCCCGTTTTCAAAGGCGATCAAAAGCGTAACGCCTTCTTTGATATAATTAACGGAATCGCCTAGCAATTCCTTGTCCAGATACACTTGTTCAAAAGTTTGGTTATCCATGCAGACTAAGCTTTCCCCATCCTGATAAAGGTATTGATATTCTTTGGTTTCTACCCGAAGTTGGTCTACGGCATCGCCAGGGCGGAATCGGTTTTCAACAATTTTCCCATTGCGTACGTTGCGCATTTTCACTTGATAAAATGCCCGCAAATTGCCTGGCGTCCGGTGCTGGAGTTCTTCTACTTGCACCACCTCGCCATTGTAGCGAATGAAACTTCCTTTATTTAGATCTGATACAGTAGCCATGATTAATTCAAAAAATTAAAATTCAATATTCAAAATTCAAGATAAAACTCCTAACGTTTGGCGCCATCGTATGCCCACTTTACATAAACGGCACCCCAGGTGAAGCCACCGCCAAAGGCAGCCATGATGAGATTATCCCCCTTTTTTAGTTTCTGTTCATAATCCCACAGCAAAAGCGGGATGGTTCCTCCCGTAGTGTTCCCATACCGCTCAATATTCATCATTACCTTATCTGAACTAATTCCTACCCGATTGGCAGTTGCATCAATGATTCTTTTGTTGGCCTGATGCGGAACTAGCCAGGAGATGGTTTCAGGAGTAAGATGATTACGTTCTGCAACTTGCGCTGCCACTTCGGCCATATTGGTAACGGCAAATTTATAAACGGCTGCTCCTTCTTGATACACAAAGTGCATTTTATTGTCAACGGTTTCATGCGATGCTGGCTTGCGGCTGCCACCGGCTTTCATGTGCAAATAGGTTTCCCCAGTGCCATCGCTTTTTAAAATGGAATCCATAACACCTACCTCTTCGGTGGTGGGTTCTAATAGAACGCAACCAGCACCATCCCCGAAAATGATGCACGTAGTGCGATCCGTATAGTCAAGGATGGCTGACATCTTGTCTCCACCGATGACTATTATTTTTTTGTACATACCCGATTGGATGAAACTTGCTCCTGTATTAAGACCGTAAAGAAACCCGGAACATGCAGCCGCTAAATCAAAACTGAAGGCATTGGTTGCACCCACCGCTGAGGCAACAATATTTGCTGTAGCAGGAAAGGTAAGATCGGGAGTAACCGTGGCAAAGATGATACAATCAATTTCTTTAGGGTCAGTTTTGGTTTTGGCCAGCATGTCTTTCACTGCGGCAATGCCCATTACGGACACACCTTGATCTTCACCCTTTAGAATTCTGCGTTCCTTAATTCCTGTTCGAGTGGTAATCCACTCGTCATTGGTATCCACCATGGTTTCCAATTCTTTATTAGTAAGGATATAGTCTGGAACATATCCGCCTACTCCCGTAATGGCTGCCCTTAGCTTATTCATAATCTTCTGCCGACCTTTAAAAATAAAAAGACCCGACTGAAATTCAATCGGGTATTACTAATGAGAAAGTTAATTCAACTGCACAGTTAGTTTAGTGAAGTCAATCGGTTTTGAAAAAAAAATGATTCTCAAAAAATCAGGCATGGCGCTTATGCCAATACTTCTTTTTCCATTACCACATTTCCTTTAAAGAATAATTTGCCCTCATGCCAAAAGGCGCGGTGGGGCAAATGATGTTCTCCTGTAGTGGGGCATACCGCTTGTGCTTTTGCAACGGCTTTGTAATGTGTCCTTCTTTTATCCCTGCGGGTCTTCGAGGTTTTTCGTTTTGGATTTGGCATAACCTAAATTTATTGATTCTATTTTAACTTTTTTAACATTTCCCATCTTGGATCGATCATCTCTTCTTCTGGTGTTGTAGAGGAGGAATAAATGACCTTTCCTTCTGTATCGTCCTCGGGCTCTAACTGAAACCTGGGATGAAGCTTTTTTATTGGTATTTCCAATACTATAAATTCGTACATCAGTTGACCAACATCTATTTTTTGCTGATCATGCGTAATGATAATAATTTCTTCGCTGACTTCTTTCTCTTCTTCTCCGTATTTGAAAACGACTTGTTTTGAAATAGAAATAGGATGGTTAAACTCATCCAGACTCCGATCACAAATCAACAAAGCATTTCCTTTAATCTTAAAATCAGCTTCAATGAACGTTTCACTTTTGTCAAGGGACACATGAGCTTCAAAATCACCCTTTCCTATAACCTCTTGACCATACTTCTCAAAAAAGTCATTCCCAAGTTGAAAATCAAATTGGTGAATACCTCTGCTTAAACCAAGTACGCCAACACTAAAATCCCTTGCCATTCAAGGTTCTTAAAATTAAGACGGCAAATTTATCACGTTTTGCCGGATATATGGCAATCCTACGCTGTTTTTTAAAAGTGGATAGTGGGAAATTGGAAGGAATCAAAGATATTCGATTAAAACCATCGATTTTAACTCTTTAGAGGACTTTTTGTCAAAATTCTCGATTAGGTACTCAACTACGCTTTTCTTGAACCCCAGTTTAATAGCTATGCTTTTCACAAATATTAGCTCACTTTCAAAGATTTTATGATCTACAAAGATCAATCGAATACACGCAATCAGGTAGTCAAATTTTTGGTCGTTGGAAAGCGCACCCAAGGTTCCTATAGATTCCGGGTTTTTGATTAGTAGATTAACATCTTCGTCTGAATAATTACGCTCTTTAGCAATTTTAAATATCATGTCCCTTTCGGCTTGCGCAAAGTGTTTGTCGGCTTCCGCTAATTGGATTAAGATATTGAGCTGTTTTTTTGTAACGATGTCCATTTAAACTTTTACTTTATTCAAAGGTACAAACTCCTTCGTATCTTAAAAATGCGCTTTAAGCCGAAATGCCACACTTTTCGCTAAACAGTCTTAGCTGCCTCTTTTCTATGTTTTATGATATCGCACGCCAAATAGATTGCTTGGCGCATGGAGCTTTCATCTGCTTGATTTTTCCCTGCAATGGCATAGGCGGTTCCATGGTCAGGTGAAGTGCGTACGATCGGAAGGCCTGCGGTAAAATTCACACCGCTTTCAAAGTCGATCGCTTTAAACGCCACTAAGCCCTGGTCATGATACATGGCAAGAACCGCATCAAATTTGAAGTGTTGGCCCGAGGCAAAAAAACCATCGGCAGGAAAAGGCCCCATTATTAGCTTACCTTTAGTTTTTAATTCGTCAATTACTGGCTTGATAATTTCTTGTTCTTCAGTTCCTAGTAATCCTTCATCCCCCGCGTGTGGATTTAGCCCCAAGACGGCAATCTTTGGCTTGCTGATATTAAAATCATTCTTTAAGGTGAGCTCTAGCAAGCGAATTTTTAATTCCACGCGATCACGGGTAATATGACTGGCAATATCTTTTACAGGAATGTGCTCGGTTACCAATCCGATTTTCAAACTGTTTCCTACAAGCAACATCAGGCTTTCCCCAGCCTTGAATTCCTCGGTCAGAAATTCAGTATGTCCTTTGAAAGGAAACTCATCTCCATGAATGGTATTTTTGTCTATGGGTGCAGTTACCATCGCATCGATCAATCCTTCTTTCAATTCTTCAACGGCTTTGTTTAAAGACAGGAGAGCCGCTTTGCCAGCTACCCGGGAAGGTTGGCCTGGATTTATTTCCATCATATCTTCCCAACAATTTACCACGTTGATTGCTTTAGCAAAGAATTGTCCCTTTGTTTTTACCTGACTGTAATTGAATTCTTCAAGATCCATCAGTTTCCGGTAATACGAAAGGGCGCGGGTAGAGCCGTAGATGACCGGAGTTAAAATTGAAAGGAGACGGCTATCGGCTAGTGCTTTGATCACTACCTCGGTACCGATTCCGTTTAGATCACCGAGTGTGATGCCGATGCGTGGCTTATCTGTTGTGGGGGCGGATGTCATTGAATAGTTTCTAGTTGGCGCAAGTTAGTTAATTCGATATTGAATGTTCAATTTTGATTTTTTGAATAGCAATGGTTCGTCCTAAAAAATTCCTTGGTCAGCATTTCCTCAAAGACCAAAATATAGCCGCAAAGATTGTGAATGCGCTGGAATTGCCGAATGGAAAAAATTTTGTTTTGGAAATCGGTCCGGGTACAGGAGTGCTCACAAAAATTTTAATGGCTAAACCGGATGTGGATTTATACATGGTCGAGATTGATCGCGAGGCGGTGGCTTATCTTAAGCAACAGTATTCGGATGTTGCCGATAAAATAAGAGAAGATGATATTTTGCGCATGGATTTGTCCACTTTGACTCAGCAGCCCATTTATATCATTGGGAATTTTCCATACAATATTTCTTCACAAATTTTTTTTAAAACGCTTCAGCACAGGGATCAGGTCACGCAAGTGGTGTGCATGTTGCAAAAGGAAGTGGCCGAACGTATAGCTGAAAAGAAGGGAAGCAAAACCTATGGTATTTTGAGCGTTCTTTTGCAGGCGTACTACGACATTGAGTTTCTCTTCAAAGTTCCACCTGGTGTTTTTTTTCCACCGCCCAAAGTGATGTCAGCGGTAATCCGTTTGAAAAGGAATGAAAGAGAAAAACTTCCATGCGATGAAGCTTTGTTTCAGAAGGTTGTCAAGCAAGGGTTTCAAAACCGGAGGAAAACCTTGCGCAATGCGCTCAAACCTCTAAATTTGCCAGGCTCAATTTTATCCCATGCCTTTATGGATTTAAGAGCCGAACAATTGAGTGTAAATGATTTTATCTCGCTTACTTTTCAAATAGAACATGCCGGTGAATGAATTTGCAGAATTTGAGCTGACTAAAGAATTCCGTGACCGGTTTCAGCAAGCCCTGGATGAGCACGATGGGGATTTTGTCTACACTTCGCTGGAGGAAGTAAACCCTGTTGATATTACTTCTTTGCTCTATGAATTTTCAAGTGAGGAGTCTAAATATGTTCTTGATTTGCTTTCATTGCAAGTCCAATCGCAGATCATCAAAGATATGGACTCCGATGCTCGGAAAAATTTTCTTTCCATTTATTCGAGCGAAGAGTTAACGGCTATTGTCAACTTATTGGATTCGGATGACGCGGCTGATATTCTAAATGAATTGCCCATCAAAACCAGTGAAGAGATTATTGCTAACCTGGATTCCGATCTGAAACTGCAAGTGATCGATCTTCTTCGCTATGACGAAAACGTGGCAGGCGGTCTGATGGCCAAAGAATTGATAAAGGCGCATTGGAATTGGACGGTCGTGGAGTGCATTGAGGAAATAAGGAAGCAAGCGGAAAGTGTCACCAAACTATATGCCGTTTGGGTAGTGGATGAAAATGAAAGGTTGCTGGGTCGGGTGGCGCTTCAAGAATTGATATTGAGCGATTCTAAAACATTGATCAAAGATATCTATGACGATGACATTGTTTCGGTGGAAACATACATGGAAGATCGAGAAGTGGCAGAGATCATGAGGAAATATGATTTGGAGTCGGTACCCGTTGTTAATGTGCAAGGCCAATTGGTTGGTCGCATTACCATAGATGATGTAGTGGATGTGATTTCAGAACAAGCCGAGGAGGAACGCCAGCTGATGAGCGGTATTACCGAAGATGTGGAGGAAGATGATAGCCTTTGGAAAAATGTGCGCGCCCGGTTACCGTGGTTGCTGATCGGTATTTTTGGTGGAATGCTGAGTGCAAGGTTTATGGGTTTCTTTGAACATGAGCTGGCAAAAGTTACGGCAATTGCATTTTTTGTTCCGCTCATTCAAGCTACTGGTGGAAATGTGGGCATCCAATCTTCTGGGTTGGTGGTTCAGAGTTTGGTTAGCCCAGGTTACGTTGAAGAGGGCATCGGGAAACGCCTTGTAAAAGTTTTTAGTGTAGCACTTCTCAATGGCTTGTTACTTTCTTTAATCGTTTTGGGCTCAACCTACCTGTTATTCAGCAACCATCAGCTTTCCTTAATTGTTTCCTTTGCTCTTTTTTGCGTGGTTTTATTCTCCTCTTTTGTAGGAACAATTACACCCATGATTATCAATCGATTAGGTTTCAATCCGGCCCTAGCATCAGGGCCATTCATAACAACCACGAGCGACTTATTGGGTCTCACCATTTATTTTTTGACTGTTCAGGTATTGATTTAAGCCAACCCGCCAACGGATGTAATATTCGTTGCTAAAGTGAAGTGTTTAAGGTTGAGGGTATGACTACTTTTGGTTTTTTAATTCAATAAGTTGAATTTGTTTATTTTCGGGTAACGTGAAAGAAAAGAGAAGTATAAAGCAAAGACTAAGAGACAAGTTTGATGAGGTGGTTGAAAAACCGTTACTCACCAGTGCTATTGTTTTATTACTTGTGGCCATTTTGGTGATCACCTTGAGTCTAAATTATTACATCAACGAATTTCATAATTTTTGGGGGCAAGTGTTGGCAGAAGCCCACGGCATGATTTTCGATATTGCGGTGATAGGTATTTTGATTTTTTGGTTAAACCAAAATGGAGAAGTTCGTCAGCGAATCCGAACATACAAAGATGAGATTGATGACTTTCGTTTGTGGGAATCGGAAGAGGCCGCGTTTCGTACCGTGGGTAATATTAAACGATTAAATCGCCATAAAATTTATGAGATCAATTTAGTGAACTGCCACCTTTCACGCACAAACTTAAGCCACGTAAATTTAAGCGCCTCTAATCTTAATTCGGCAAATCTTTCCAATTCATCCCTGATAGAAATAAATTTGGAGAATACCCGCCTCAACCAAACCATTTTCGAAAACTCAAACCTGAACCAAGCCCTTTTAAAAGGAGCGTATGCCAGTGGTGCTAATTTCAAAGATGCTTTTCTCATCAAAGCCAATTTTGAAAATGCCTTTCTGATTAAGACAAATTTTAAAAACGCCTATCTTATGGAGGCGAACCTCCAAAATAGTTATTTGATGGGTGCAGATTTTGAAAACGCAAGCTTGTACAAGGCTGATCTCCGGGGCACAAAAGGATTAACGATCGATCAACTCGCCAAGGCAAAGACCTTATACCTTGCCTTGTTTGATGACAAACTTATGGAACAAGTGAAGGAAATCATTCCGGAATTGGTAGGTAGTTAATTTTGCAGAAGTGATTTAAAGACTTAACTTTGCAACCTCACAACAACGGCTTCTGCATGGAAGCCGTTGTTTATTTTTTAGGACATATTGAAAATAAAATGAGTAACAATAGTTGCTATGGGTAAAAAAAATTCTTACTATACAAAAGAGGGTCTTGAGAAACTCACTAATGAACTGGCTACTTTAAAATCAAAAGGCCGGTCAGACATAGCCAAACAAATTGCAGAGGCGCGTGACAAAGGCGACTTAAGTGAGAATGCAGAATACGATGCAGCAAAAGATGCGCAAGGACATCTGGAAGCGAAGATCGCCAAACTTGAAGAGCTGATGAGCTACGCCCGTTTAATTGATGAGTCAAAAATTGATACCTCATTCGTTTCGATCCTTTCCAAAGTTACCATCAAGAATAAAAAGAACGGGGCGTCAGTTACGTATATGTTGGTGAGCGAAGAAGAGGCAGATTTGAAGGCGGGAAAGATATCGACACAATCGCCTATCGGCAAGGGTTTGTTGGGCAAGAAAAAAGGTGATAGCGCAAAAATTAAAACACCAGCAGGTGAAATGGAGTTTGAAATCACAAATATTGGAAGTTAGGGTGATCGTTTTATGAAATCGATATTTACAAAAATCATTGAACGTGAAATCCCTGCCCACATCGTAGCAGAAGATGATCGGTTTGTTGCTTTTTTGGATATCAACCCTTTAGCTGTTGGGCACACGTTAATTGTTCCTAAACTGGAAGAGGATTATTTTTTCGATCTGGATGAAACCTCACTCTCCCTGATGATGGTTTTTTCTAAACGGGTTGCTGTTGCGATAAAAAATGTGACCCATTGCAAAAGAGTCGGGGTGGCCGTAATTGGTTTTGAAGTGCCCCATGCCCACCTGCACCTGGTGCCTATGAACACAATGCACGATATCAATTTTGCGAATCCTAAATTGAAATTATCGAAAAAAGAATTCGAAGAGACGGCCACCAAAATTAGCTCCGTTTTTGTTTAAGATTCCTTCTAGCAGAGAAGATTAAGTCTTTAGATAAAATCGATATCTACATTCAGTGGATAGCGCATTAAAAATTCAAGTGCTTCTTCTACGGTAAGTCCTTCAAACAGCACTTTATACAGGCGGTCTGTGATCAATGCCCTGACTTTGTAGTGGTCAGCGCATTTCTTTGCAATGCGAACCGTGTTTATCCCTTCGGCTACTTCTTTCATGTCTTCAATAATATCCTTCAATTTTTCTCCCTTGGCTAGTCGATACCCTACCGTGAAATTACGGCTCATCGGACTGTTGCAAGTGGTGACCAGATCGCCAATTCCCGCTACGCCCAAAAATGCTTTGGTATCGCCACCGAGTGCGCGGCCTAGGTAAACCATTTCCACTGCTCCTCGGCTGATCAAAAGCCCTTTTGCATTCTCACCAAATCCCAGGCCGCTCAATGCACCGGAAGCGATGGCGATAATATTTTTAAGTACTCCGGCAATCTCGACACCGACAATGTCACTGTTTTCATAGACCTGAAACCGATCGGACTTGAGTAATCTTTTTCCGGTTTGGATCACCTCATTGAAGTGACTCGCCACTACGGTTGCAGCTGGTTGGCGAAGCGCTAACTCCCGACTAAGATTGGGCCCGGCCAAGCATCCAATTCTAACGGCCACACTTTCCTCCTGAATCACCTCACTCATGGTCTTTACCACGCTGCGGTCGAGTTGTTGGACGGTTTCAATAGTTTGCCCGCCCGGCAAGGTAATATCGAACCCTTTGGTTCCGTGAATGAGCATATGGTAAGGATGAAGATGGGGGGCTAGATTTTTCATCATCGCGCGAAAATGCTGCGAGGGAACGATTGGAAAAATGACTTCGCACTCCTGTGCAAGTCGAGCCATGTCATTGATGACCTCTACTCTTTCATGTATCGCGTAGCCTAAGTGTTCACGACTTTTATTGATTCGGATGACATCTTCAAGGCTACGGGCGTAGAGCAAGACCTTGCGGTTTTGCGCCAGCATATTTGAGATGACTGTGCCGAAATGACCCGCACCAATGACTCCGACCGGCTGCTCAGATAAATTGCTCAAGGCCATAGCCAACCAGTCGGTTGTGATAATAATAGAGTAGCGACAAATCTTTCGTAATGATATTTCCTTTTTTGTTTTTGAGTACCGGTCGATTTAAATGAAAAACGCCCACGTTGTCAATACCTCGGCTAATGACTAGATTAGTTTGGCCTTTCAGGTGGGAAGCGTAGTTAATTTTACCCTTTTCTTTCATCAAATAAACTTGCGTCCTAAGCCGCTTGAAAACCGTTTTGAATTCTTCATAATCAATCTCCAAGTCTTCTTCTGGTAAACGCAGCAGGTTGAATAAATCCAATTGATGATATTTTTTTTGCCACATTTCAAACGCAATAAACGAGACGAGATGGCTGGCAAATACCCGATTGATTTTATGAAATTCAGAAACGATCCGGTGGCTCAGCATCCGCGTGTATTCATCTTCGCGCTGACGATCAACAGTGATTTCACCGCTGTTCATAAAATAATCTTTCGTGTCAATGATCCGGCCATGAGCATCTAAACTATTCCCTTCCTCATCCACATAGTTGCCCATCACATCAAGTCCTGGCCCAATGGATACAGATATGTTTGATCGATTGCCGAAAAATTTAATCAGAAATTTGATCATTTGAAAACTACCGTATTTGTCCTCTTCTGGAAAATAGCGGTTTTTGCCTTTTACTTGAAGATAGTCTTCAATTAGGTCGGGTGCTTCAAGCACAAAATGATAATTGAGTGAAACCGGAACGACAAATATTTTTCTGGGCTTTGCTTCCGAATTGTACAAGGAGCGTTGTGCCTCAATGGCCGTACTTAATAAGCCTAATTTCAATTCCTTTTCCAGCATTCCAGAACGCGAACGCCTACCGCCAGGAAAAAACAAACTGTGGGCTCCTTTTTGTATCGCCAGGTTGGAATACATTTTTAGTGTCTCCAGATAGGGCAGGTTCTTTTTTCTCCGATCCACTTTATAAGCCCCAAGACTGTTCATAAAGTAGGCGAGAATCTTGATATTGAAAAGATTAAGCCCCGCCCCATAAATAAAGGCAGGTAAGCCCATAGCATGAATAACCCAGCCAATTAAAATAGAATCGAGGTTGCTGAAATGCGTTGGCACCATTACTACTGTTCCCTTTCGCGCCAAATTCCGAATCATCCTTACTTTTCCTACAATATGAATCTTATCGCGTAGAGAGTATTTATTTCTGAAAAAAGCACCGAATTTCTTTACCCGCGCTCCGTTTAACAACCTGGCAAACCAAAATTTGATCACACTGCTAGCAAACCGATAACTGTTTGGCTTAAAGTTACCCGCGATTTCAGAAGCATAGCGATGGACAATACGTTTCAATATTTCATCCACCTGAGGGTGTACAGCCGCTGTATATTGAGCATTAAGCTCAGCGAGTTCATTTTTAACGGTTAACCAGAATTGACTGTCATCCTTTGGGTCAACGCGCCATCTGTTCCGTTTAATACGGTTCTGTTCGCGTAAAGCAGAAGTTTGAAGGTCCTCGATCAATTTGGTGTACAAGGGCCGAAGTTCATGGATTCGCTCAATCGCTTTACAAGTAACTTCCTCGATAAATTCCTTCCGGTTTTGGCTTAGCTGATATACTGGCCAGTCGGGGATGCGATCGAGGATCGGCTTGTATTTCTTGGTTTTATTTTTCTTTTCTTCTATGATTTCCATCCAACTGTTCAAACAAGGACATCAAAGTTAAACTACTCGCCATCAATCACAAAATGTGTTTATCTACCCACTCGTGCCAGAAACAAAAGAATATCAACTAAAGATTGGCCAACGACCGATGAAGACTATCCGCCATTTGGTTAAATCGCTCAATGACCCCTTTCAGAAATTCATCAGTCACGATTTTTTTGACATCCGCTTCAGCGGCAACATCATATTCATGGATTTTATAGGTTTGTTCAAAAAGACCCGCCTCCAATTTGATGAGGTACCGGTTGTTCCAGTGGAATATTGTAATTTTTATTTCCGGATGGGGGATTTCGCCTATTACTCGCATACGTCAAAGATGATTAAAATTGGATTACAGATTTTTAAAATCAAATAAATAAATCCATTTATCGTTTACTATCAAAACTATTAACATTGAACTAAGGCCATTTCCCACTGGCCAATAGTTTTTAATCATAATATACTATTTTTGGGAACAGATTTTCTTTGTGCCGGCTAATGACCATTCGATTTTACTTTTCTTTGCTGTTGTTCACCCTGATTGCTTTACCAAAAGCAAAGGCTACCCATTTGAGAGCTGGGGATATTACGGTTGTGCTAAACAATTGCGGAAGCCTACAATATACCATTCATTTGAATGTTTACACTCGGGTAGATCCGCCTACTGTAACCGTTGTATTTGGAGGAGGTACGCTAAATTTTGGTGATGGTACGACATTAGTTACGAGTAGAGTCCCTAATCCGCCCATTATAGCGCAAGTGGATAATGGCGGAGTTGGGTACGTTAATTATCCTGTAAACCACACCTTTCCAGGGCCAGGAACTTATACAATTACCTATTATGAGCAAAACCGAAATGATGGTGTGTTAAACATGTCAAATTCGGTGGAAACACCATTTTTTATACAAACACAGATAACCATCGCTCCGTTGCTGGGCTGCGATCGTCCTCCAATTTTGCTTGTGCCACCTATTGATGAAGGCTGTACCGGAGTGAGATGGACACACAACCCGGGCGCCTACGATCCTGATGGCGACAGCCTTTCCTATTCACTTTATGTGCCCCAGCAAGGTGGAGTTTACGATGCTACGGGCAATTTTACATCTGGAGTGCCTGTGAGTGGGTATGAGGTTCCGGATGCAAAAAAGTTTTACACTCAAATTAACTTGCCTTATCCGGATGTAAGAGAAGATGGCACAGGCCCGCCTATATTTGCTATCGATGCCACTACGGGTACCATCACATGGGATGCCCCAGGCGAAGCGGGGGAATACAATATTGCTTTTTTTATCACAGAATGGCGAAAGCGCTTTGGTCAATGGTACTCGTTGGGCTATGTGGAAAGGGATATGCAAATCATTATCCAGAATTGTAATAATAAGCGACCATTAATTACGGTACCGCATGATACATGTGTGGTAGCGGGGGCTTTGGTGAAGGGGTTGGTGATCGCTACTGATCCGGATGGCAGCCCTTCAAGTGGTGCCGGTGGAATTGGTGATAGTGTTAACATTCAGGCCTACTCGCAGGTATTTAGTCTTGGCGCCACTTATACGCCTCCTTCAACCTATACCAACCCGATTTGGCAACCTACATTTAGTTCTATTCAGCAAGCGCAACTCCATTTCAATTGGCAAACGGATTGCAATGATGTGGCTCAGGAGCCTTATCAAGTGGTTTTCAAGGCAACAGACAATGGAGCGCCCCCTTTGGCCACCTTTGGCACCTGGAATATTACAGTGGTTGCCCCTCCACCTTTATGGATTTCCGCTACCGTTAATCCCGGGCAGCGGTCGGCTCAATTAAATTGGCAATTGTACTCCGCAAGTTGCGCTGGTGTTTCCTCAGGATCACTAATCCAAATATGGCGGAGGGTGGATAGCAACCCTTTCACACCACCTAACTGTGTTACAGGTATGCCAGAAAGTGCAGGCTATACTATGATTGCACAAATTCCGGTTGGCTCCACTTCCTATTTAGACAAAGGGCTTGCCCCTGGGGCAAAATATTGTTATCGTCTAGTTACTTCTGTTTCACTCACGTCTGGAAGCTCCGTGCCCAGTATCGTTTCTCAAGAGATATGTGTTCCCCCGATTATCGCTGACGCCCCCGTAGTAACCAATGTGACTGTGGATGTTACAGATAGGCAAGTAGGCCAGATAACCGTAAAATGGAGGCCTCCTTACCAGGCCAGTACCTCACAGTTTCCGCCCCCATACACCTATAGGGTTTTTAGGAACAACTCAAATTCCGTTAGCGGATTTAAGGATGTCAGCCCCCCAGGCCCGTCTCCAGGGCCTATCAAAGACACCACCTACGTTGATAATTTGGTGAACAGCCAATATCCAAATGTGTATTACTACCGAGTGGTGGCTTTTGCCAACAATGGTAATTTCGTAGACAGTTCAGCGGTGGCCTCGTCTGTGCAACTCTCACTTAAACCCATTTTCAAACAAATCCAGCTCTTCTGGAATGCCACGGTGCCGTGGTCTAACAACACCCTACAATATCCAAGGCACTTGATTTACAGAGGCGGGAGCGGAGCCACCAAAATCAAAGACCTCGTCTTAATAGATAGTGTTGACGTCAATGCATTAACATCATTTATGTATCTGGACTCAGGGCAGTACAACAGTACCCCATTAGTGGTTGCACAAAATTATTGTTATGCAGTGATGACGCGGGGCTCTTACGGAAACCCGCAAATAAAATCTCCGTTGAATAATTTCTCGGAGATCACCTGCACCATTCCAGATAACCAACTTGCACCATGCGCCCCTAAGTTGGCAGTTACAGGTATAGATTGCAGCACTTACACGACCTGCCCTTTAATTGGTCAGCAGGGTCAGGGGAACTATAGCAACTTGGTTAAGTGGAACAAACCACCGACTAGTGCCAGTTGCAATCCCTACATAAAAGGCTATAATGTATATGCGTCACCGTCTGTAGGCAAACCATTTACATTGATCGCTCCCCTTGTCTTGGATACCTTTTACATTCAGTCTGGCTTGGCCTCGTATGCAATGTGCTATCAGGTTTCTTCTGTTGACCTGGCGGGCAATGAAAGCGCAATGAGCGACACTTTCTGTTTTGACAACTGTCCCAATTACGTGCTGCCAAACGTATTCACTCCAAATGGCGACAAATGCAATGAGGTCTTCAGCGCTTACAGCCTGAGGAATTTAGGAGAGAATGGTATCACCCCTTGCTCGCAATTGGATAGTGCTCAGGTACAAGTTCTCAGAAACAATTGTGCACGTTTTGTGCTTGGTGTGGCATTTAAGGTTTATAACCGATGGGGCAAGGAGGTCTACAGTTATCAATCGGGTGGTGAGAACACGATCTACATTGATTGGAACGGGAAAGACAATGCAGGGCGCGATCTGGATGCAGGCACCTATTATTATGTGGCCAACGTGGTGTTTGATGTGGTTGACCCTAAAAAACAGAACCGAACACTCAAAGGGTGGGTGGTAATCATGCGGTAATGAAAATCATTTTGTTTGACGGGGTGTGCAATCTGTGCAGTGCTTCTGTTCGGTTTACAATTGAATATGACCACAAACAAGAATTCAAATTTGCTTCTTTACAATCCGATTTTGCGAAACGGACTTTATCGGAAAGAGGAATTAATGAAGATCTTCTAAAAACAATTGTGCTGATCAAAAATGAGAGCATTTTTTTGAAAAGTGATGCCGTATTAGAAATTTGTAAAGGCCTGAATGGGCTTTGGCCGATTTTTTATTCGTTTAAAATTATTCCACGCCTTATAAGGGATGCTGTTTACGATTTAATTTCCCGAAATCGCTATCGGTGGTTCGGTAAAAAGGATAAATGTTGGTTGCCATCCCCTGATTTGAACGGTAGGTTTCTCTGATACCTAGTGATCAGTTAATTGTGAATGGTTATAAGTTAAAAGTGGTTTGGAAGAATATTGCGTGTATATATTTTTTGCTACTTTCACGAATTAACATTAAGAGTTAACAGATAACAATTAACGGACAAATCATGCGATCATTTATCTTTCCAGGACAAGGCGCTCAATTCACCGGCATGGGCAAAGAACTTTATGCGGCCAGCGAAAAAGCAAAATCATTATTTGAATCCGCCAATAAAATTCTAGGCTTTCCAATTACTGAAATAATGTTTACCGGTTCTGCCGAAGAGTTGAAACAAACGAAAGTCACACAGCCCGCTGTTTTCATCCATTCTGTATTGGTAGCCATTACACAAGATCAAGACAAACCTGAAATGGTAGCGGGTCACTCGTTAGGCGAATTTTCAGCTTTGGTCTCCAACGGAGCATTGTCTTTTGAAGACGGGCTTAAATTGGTATTCAAACGGGCACTGGCCATGCAAAAAGCCTGTGAAAAGAATCCATCCACTATGGCTGCCATCCTTGGTCTTGATGACAAAATTGTGGAGGAAATATGTGCAAGCATTAATGAGGAAATTGTGGTGGCAGCAAATTACAATTGCCCAGGACAATTAGTGATTTCTGGATCTATGAAAGGAATTGAAATAGCTTGCGAAAAGATGAAAGCCGCAGGCGCAAAACGTGCGTTGCCCTTGCCCGTGGGCGGAGCATTCCACTCGCCACTCATGGAGCCCGCGCGTGAAGAACTGGCGACTGCCATTGAAACTACTCATTTTGAAAAACCTTTTTGTCCGGTGTATCAAAATGTGAATGCACTACCTTTTGTTGATGTGGTCTCCATTAAGAAAAATTTGATTAATCAACTTACCTCCTCGGTTCGTTGGACGCAATCCGTTCAAAATATGGTGAAAGATGGAGGCACTACCTTTATAGAATGTGGCCCTGGAAAAGTGTTGCAAGGGTTGGTGAAGAAAATTGCTCCTTCTGCAGAGGTGTTTAGCCTATAAATTCCCTTACCGGAAGCACATCTTTGCATTCCAGTAATAATTGAGCATTTGATTTTTGGAGTTTTGGGTGAATAAAATCAGGACTGATTTCTGTTAACGGGATCAACGCAAATCTTCGTTCAGCAAGGTGTGCGTGAGGTATTACGAGATCCGGTAAACGGATGATCGCGTCACCATAATAAGCAATGTCGATGTCGATTATTCGCTCGCCCCATTTTTCAGCTCGCCTTCTGCCCATGGATTGTTCAATGGCATGGATCGCTGACAATAGCCCTTCGGGCGATAACGTAGACGCCACTTGTAATGCCTGATTTAAAAAAGGCGGTTGATTGGATTTGCCCCATGGTGCAGTCTCATAAATTTTAGATTGTTTCGTAATCTTTCCAATATTGCTATTGATGGAATCGATGCATTGGCTAAGATAAAGAACGCGATCACTCAGATTACTGCCCAATAAGAGAAAAATATTTTTTTGATTCATAACGAAGCTTGTGGCCCTGCTGATCAGGGGGTTTTACTGAACGACCCGCAAAGAACTACTAATTTACTAACTAATCGCTTGAAGGCATAAGGTAGAAACCTAATTTGGCGTGCACCAAAAGTAAAGGCCTTTTATTTACCGTTCGCGTTTGCGTATTTTTGCCGCTTAATTTTCCTTCCAATGAATTTTTTTAAAACCTTTTTAGCTTCCTGCCTGGGTTCCCTATTGGCGATGGTGGCCTTGGTATTTATTTTGATTGCCTTTTTTTCTGCCGCAGTCTCAAACTTCTCTACCGATAGTGCCCAAGTGGTAGTGGCAGACAATTCGGTATTACATTTGAATATAGATGGCAGGATCACAGAATTAGAAGTGGACGATCCTTTGGAAGGGTTACCTCTTCCCGGAGCAAATGATCCTGCAATTGGATTGCTTCAACTAAAAAAAGCACTGGTTCACGCGAAAAGCGATGAAGCCATTCGGGGGATTTATTTGGATGTAAGTGTTTTTCAGGGTGGATATGCAGTCGCCAGGGAAATTAGGGAGTCCATTCTAGATTTTAAAAAGTCTGGAAAATTTGTGATCGCCTACAGCGAAATGTACTCCGAAGCTTCCTATTACATCGCCTCCTCGGCAGATAAAGTATTTCTCAACCCGGAAGGCGAAATTGAGTTTAATGGCCTGGCCGTAGAAGTCAGTTTTTTCAAAAAGTTATTCGACAAATTAGAAATCAAGCCCGAGATTTTCAGGGTGGGCGATTTTAAGAGCGCAGTGGAACCTTTTTTCTTAGATAAAATGAGCGATGCCAATCGCCTACAATTGAAAGAACTGATCGATGAAATAAATTCTACTTCCCTCAAAGAGGTTGCCGAAAGCAGAAAAATTGATCTTGAAAAGATAAAAAATATTTCAAGCCAAATGCTGGTGGTAAGTCCGCAAGATGCGAAGGACTATAAGTTGATAGATTCGTTGGTTTATTACGATCAGGTGCAATCGGAATTAAGATTAAAAATGGGCATTGGCAAATCTGACAAAATTACTTTTGTGAAGTATAACAAATACAGGAAAAGCTTCAGCACCTCATCTTCCTCTAAAAACGAGATCGCGGTAATAGTTGCGGAGGGTGACATTCTTCCGGGCAAGGCGCAAGATGGATCAATTGGCTCGGAAACTTTTGCAGAAGAGCTACGCAAAGCCAGGACCAACGATAAAGTAAAAGCCATTGTGCTGCGTATAAATTCGCCAGGCGGTAGTGCACTTGCTTCGGACGTGATGTGGCGCGAAGTTATTCTGGCATCAAAAGCAAAACCGATCATCGCTTCCATGTCAAACTATGCAGCTTCAGGCGGATATTACCTGGCCATGGGCTGCGATACCATTGTGGCAGAACCTAACACCATCACTGGTTCTATCGGGGTATTCAGTGTGTTGTTTGATCTAAGCAGCTTCCTGGATAAAAAAGTGGGGATTACGTTTGATCAAGTGAAGACAGGAGAGGTGGGTGATCTGGTAAGTTTTACTCGGCCGTTGACTGAAGTTGAAAAATCCATTTGGCAAAAGAAGACCAACAAAATTTATGAGGGTTTCACCGCTAAGGCTGCTGCCGGAAGGAAGATGCAAGTTGATGAGTTGAGAAAGGTGGCATCCGGTAGGGTTTGGTCTGGCATGCAGGCCAAAGAAAAAGGACTGGTCGATATTATTGGCGGCTTTGATGATGCTGTAAGAATCGCTGCTCAAAAAGCAGGGCTCGGAGATGACTACAAAATTAAATTCTACCCAAAACAGAAGAACTTTTTTGCGCAATGGCTTCAAGGACTTGAAGAAAATGCGGATGCGAAAATTCTGCAACACGAATTGGGCGAAGGATACCAGACACTGCAGCAACTGAAGAGACTACAACATTACCGGGGAACCCAGGCACGAATGCCTTTCGAATTCTCGTATAAATAGAGCCATCGCGATTTAAAACTATTTATCCACTCAACTTTTACAATGATCCGTACTAACTGGACCCGCGAAGAGATCACGGAAATTTACAATACGCCTATCCTTGATTTAATTTATAAGGCTGCCACCGTTCATCGCCAGCATCATGATTCACGTGAGGTTCAGGTATGCACCTTGCTTTCGGTGAAGACAGGCGGATGCCCGGAAGATTGTGCGTATTGCCCACAGGCCGCGCGTTACCACACAGAAGTGAAAGTGCATAAGTTGCTGGAAGTGGAGGAAGTGATCGGAAAAGCAATCGAAGCAAAAGAAGCGGGGAGTACACGGTTTTGCATGGGCGCAGCCTGGCGCGAAGTGCGCGACAATAAAGATTTTGACAAAGTGCTGGGCATGGTCAAGGGCGTAAATTCTTTGGGCATGGAAGTTTGTTGCACCCTCGGAATGCTTACTCCTGAGCAGGCAGAAAAACTGAAAGCAGCTGGTTTGTATGCCTACAACCACAATCTCGATACCAGCGAAGAGTTTTATGGCGACATCATCACGACCCGAAACTATAAAGACCGACTTGACACCTTGCACCATGTGCGTGAAGCAAAAATTTCAGTTTGTTCAGGAGGAATCATCGGCATGGGCGAAGGTGAGAACGATCGCATCGGTATGCTATTGACACTCGCTACCCTGCCCGAACATCCAGAATCTGTTCCTGTAAATGCGCTTGTGCCAGTAGAAGGTACGCCTTTGGAAGACCAGGAAAAAGTATCCGTGTGGGAGATGGTACGCATGATTGCCACCGCTAGAATTATTATGCCGAAAGCAATGGTTAGGTTATCTGCCGGGAGGGTTCGGATGACCTTAGAAGAACAGGCCTTATGCTTTATGGCCGGAGCCAACAGTATCTTTGCTGGCGACAAACTTTTGACAACACCAAACCCCGGAATGGTTCAAGATAAAGCCATGTTTCAAGTGCTGAATTTGATGCCCAGAAAGGCATTTAAAGAACCTTTGGATGCTTACCCTACCAAAGTTGCCTCCAACTCGGGGAATTGACTTTTCCACAACGAATAATACTGATTTTTTGTCTTTAGCAAAGAGTGATGACTACCTTCTTCTACTACTTTCCCGTTCTCTAAAACCACAATCTTGTCTGCTTTTTGTACAGAGCTTAATCGATGAGCAATCAGTATTGCCGTCTTGCCACGTTCTCGCATCAACCGCATGGAAATGAGTTGAATAGACCTGTGTAGATTGTCATTCAAATTTTTGAATTTCATCTAATTCCAAGTTAGCCAATCCTAAACTTTCCATAATTTTTGTTTTAAAAGTTAAAATTTATTTTCCGATCCCTGCCGGAGACCTTGAGGTAAATGTTGCTCTTTACAGGTTAGTGTGCAACAGGTAATTAACAAGTTTAAGGAAAACAAGAAGAAGAGAATCAGCGTGAACAATTATAGGTGATGCTTTAGCACTGCACTTCAAAGAGCAACTGCCCTTGCCGCACCACTTCATTTTCTTTGATATAAACCTTGCTGACAAACCGGGCGAGATCGCTTTTGTATTGCTCATGTCCCTTGACTTTAACACCTTGAAGAAGTCGGTAACAGAATTTTTTCACGGAAGCAAAATTCAAATAAAAAAAACGATTCCCTCAAAGATACCACCATATCACTGTGCTGACATCAATGGAAGGATCCTCTTAATCATCACACAAATCCAGTGCTGCGTCATGGCCGCATCGAGGCAGGATTTGATTGGGAAGAGTCGGGATGCGGGTGAGACAACACAAACAATTCAGTGCGTAGTGTTTCTTTATGAATCACATCCGTGATGCTGTTGGCGCCATTGCTTGTTGAAAGGGCTGGGCATACAGTCGCTTGTTGGTGGCCTTGTACATAGCGTTCGCTAGCGCTCCAAAAACAGGTGGAAATGCCGGCTCGCCCATCCCTGTTGGGTCGATGTCATTTTGAACAAAATGAACGTCAATCGATTTTGGTGCTTCGCGATGTCGGATCATGCGATACGTGTCGAAATTGTTCTTTTCCGGAACACCATCTTTGAACGTCATCGCGCCAAATAAGGCGTTGCCAATGCCGTCTACAATAGCGCCTTCCGCCAGGTTAGTAGCTGCATCCGGATTTACCACAATGCCGCAATCAATCGCGCAGCATACTCTTGGCACAACGGCCTTACCTTTTTCAAGAGTAAGCTCAAGCACTTGAGCCACATACGTATCGTGACAGAAGTAGGCCGCAACCCCTCGATGGACGTTGGGTTTTGCATTCGCCCAATCTGATTTTTCACGCACCAGTTCCAACACTCCGGCATAACGTTTTGCTTCGTAATCGTTATCCTTGCCCACTGGATTTTTCAAGGCACGGTCTAAAAGTTCAAGCCGAAAAGTGATCGGATCTTTCCCCGCGGCCTCTGCTACTTCATCGAGAAAGGACTGCTCTGCACCCGCGATAAAATTTGACCGGGGCGCACGGAATGAACCCACCGTAATATTAGAGTTGATAGACCAATCCTCGGCAAGATAATTATCCACTGCCCCTGCCGGGAAGCGGTTGGCGTGGAGCGGACTCTCTGGAATTCCTCCTGCCTTTACATAGAAAGCAATTAGGTTATTATTGGCATCCAAAGCCGCACGATAGATAGCACTGTACGTGGGGCGATAGACGCCTGAAGTCATGTCATCTTCACGCGTGTAAATGAGTTTAACAGGAGCATTCACTTTTTGTGAAATGAGTGCTGCTTCCAACAGCCAATGTGCATATGATCTGCGACCGAATCCACCACCCAAACGGGTCATCTTGATATCAATTTTTTCCAGCGGCATTCCGAGCCGTGCGGAAAGGGCTTTCTCTGTGAACTCCGGTTTTTGAAGTGGCCCCGCCAGTTCTGCTTTGTCCGCAGTTACATGAGCGAAAAAGTTCATCGGCTCCATGCAATTGTGCGCAAGGAACGGAGCCGTGTAGGTGCGCTCAATAATCTTTGCTGCCTTTTTGAACGCTGCCTCGGGGTTGCCGTCCCTGCGTGCAACCTTTGCGGGTCTTGCCATCATCTGCGTCATTGCGGTGTCATGGTCGGTGGTGTTCTCCAGCCCTGAAGGAATCTCTACCGTCTGTTTACTTCCAAAGGCATTTCGCTGGATGGTATGATTTGAAAAGGGCATCCACTCAATCTTTAGCGCTTTCTTCGCATTCAACACTTCCCAGGTACTGTTGCCGACAACGGCTACTACTTCAGGGAAGGTACACGTATCGAAATATTGTCTTTCGTAATCATCATTCATTGACTTAACCGCGAAGACGTCTTTGATTCCCGGCATCGATTTAGCGGATGAGTCGTCTATGGATTTTAAGGTCATGCCAAATGCCGGAGGATGCACGATCATCGCAATGAGCATGCCGTCACGTTTGGTGTCGATACCGAAAAGGGGCTTTCCGGTCACAATTTTTTTTCCGTCAACATTCTTCCGAGAGGTACCGATGAGCTTAAAATCCTTTCCGACTTTTAACTTCACCTCCTTAGGCATCTCGCTCTTGGCTGCCGCAGAAGCCATCTCACCATAACCGGCTGACTTGCCACTTTTTTTATGAACCAGTGTGCCGGACTCTGTAGTGATTTCATCTACCGAAACCTTCCATGATTGTGCCGCAGCCTGTTTGAGCATTTGTCGTGCAGTTGCACCCGCCATTCTAAGACTCTTCCAACCCAAATGGATCGCCTGACTGCCACCAATAAATTGACGTTTAAACAATTCTGTATTCAAAGGCGCTTGTTCAACGACCACATTTTTCCAATCCACATCGAGTTCTTCAGCGATGATCATCGGCATTGAGGTTTTTACATTCTGCCCACCTTCGGGATTCGGTGACACAATCGTGACCACACCGTTTTCTCCAACTTTCAAATAGCCATTTAATTCAAACCAATCTTCGGGCATGGCCATTGCGTCCTTCGGATTGGATTCGCAACCCGCCAACCAACTGAAGCTAAGCAGCAAACCACCTCCCGCAAGGGAAGAAGTTTTTAGAAAGGAACGTCTGTTGATGGAAGTACTCAGAAGTGTTTGTGCCATGATCTTTAAAATTTAAAATTCAACAATCAGCACTACCAATGTCTAAATTACCAACTCCAATAGAATTAACAAACAAAATCTTATACGAACGAATTTATCAATAGAACACTTACAATTCTTTTTACAATCCCGTAGATTTCTCCATTTGTTCGGTGTAGCGAGTGCCTATAATCTTTATTTGAGCCGAAGCCTCTTCAATTTCTTGAAGTTCATCCACAGTAAGTTGAACGGCAGCCGCGCCAATATTTTCCGTCAGGCGATGCAGTTTGGTCGTTCCCGGAATAGGTACAATCCAGGGCTTTTGCGCGAGCACCCATGCAAGGGCTATCTGAGCGGGTGTTGCTTTTCTTTTGGTCGCGAAGGTACTGAGCAAGTCAATCAACGCTTGATTAGCAATACGTGCTTCATCAGTGAAACGCGGAAGAACTTTTCGGATGTCCCCATCGGCAAACGTAGTGGTCTCATTCATTTTTCCTGCGAGGAACCCTTTGCCCAGAGGACTGAATGCAACAAGGCCGATACCCAACTCTTCGATCGTGGGGATAATCTCCTTTTCATGTTGACGCGTCCAAAGAGAGTATTCACTTTGCAACGCGGCCACCGGGTGCACCGCATGTGCTTTGCGAATTGTAGCAGCGCCTGATTCCGAAAGACCAAAATATTTAGCTTTCCCTTCTTTGATCAACTCTTTCACCGTGCCGGCAACCTCTTCAATCGGTACATTAGGATCTACCCGATGCTGATACAACAGGTCGATGGTTTCAACGCCTAGCCTTTTTAAAGAACCTTCAACGGCTCGCCTGATGGTTGAGGGTCGGCTATCAGCGCCACTCATTTTTCCATCCTGAATATTGAAACCAAACTTTGTAGCGATTACAACCTTGCCTTTATGCGGTGCGAGTGCTTCTCCTACCAATTCTTCGTTGGTGTAAGGGCCATATACTTCAGCCGTATCAAAAAAATCAACGCCTTGTTCGATGGCCTGATGGATAAGATGAATGGCATCCTTCTTTTCAGGGAACGGATAATAAGAGAAACTCATGCCCATACAGCCGAGGCCAATGGCAGAAACTTCAAGGCCACCATTTCCTAGTTTACGTTTGGGCATTTTTATTTCCATAATAATTTTCAATTTTTTATTTTACGAACTGGACGAAAAGTTATTGACGTCATTTTAAGCATTTGCGATGGATTTGTGTGTTTACGCGGGTCGGGCCTATCGGGAGGGGAATCGCCTCGCCCTTTACGCTCTCCCCTCAGAAACCTTCTAGCACGGCTCTCATTGAAGTCAAATTATTTGTTTTATGTAACATCAGTTACAAATAGACTACATTTTTGACTGAGATACTTGAAGGTTTTTACCAAAAGGCTGATCGTAAAACCTTTTCCCAGTGGCTTTATAAAGTACATTTGCTACCGCTGCAAAAATGGGTGGGAACAAAGGTTCTCCAAGACCAGTTGGATCCTTATCGTTTTTTACGAAATGGATTTCGATGGACTTAGGCGCTTCTTTCTGTCTGATTAATCTGTATTTATCAAAGTTCTTTTTTTCAGGAACTCCCTCTACGAAAGTCAGTTCACCAAACAACGCATTCCCGATACCATCAACAATGCCACCTTCACCCATATTCTTTGCAGCATCCGGATTGACCACAATCCCGCAGTCCACAGCCGCATACACCTTTTGAAAAACGGCTTGTTTGTCTTTCATCTCCAAATCAAGCACTTGGGCTACATAGGTGTTATGACAGAAGTAGGCAGCAACACCGCGATGAACGTTTGGTTTTGATTCGCCCCACTTAGATTTTTCTTTCACCAACTTCAACACACCAGCATAGCGATCTACATCATAGTCATTTTTCTGCCCTATCGGTTTTGTTTTGGCTCGCTCCAATAGTTCAAGCCGAAAGTCAATTGGATCTTTACCTGCCAGTTCGGCCAGTTCATCAAGGAATGATTGCTCGGCACCTGCTATGAAATTAGATCTCGGTGCACGGAAGGCACCGATCGTGATATTGGAATCTAAACTCCACCCTTCCGCTAAATAATTATCAACCGCCCCGGCCGGAAACCGGTTAGCGTGTACAGCGTGTTCTGGGATACCGCCACCTTTTACATGAAAGGCAATCAAATTATTGTCTTTATCAAAGGCGGCTTTGTAGGTAGCAATATAGGTAGGCCGATAGATTCCATAGGTCATATCATCTTCACGGGTGTAAACCATTTTTATTGGTGCATTCACTTTTTGTGATATCACCGCGGCTTCCACCATGTGATGGGCATACGCACGCAGGCCAAATCCCCCGCCCATTCTGGCCAATTTAATGTTGACATTCTTTTTTGGTATGCCTAGTCGGGCTGCGATGGTACCCGCTATAAACTCAGGTGCTTGCGTAGGCCCGTAAATTTCCACTTTGTCGCCTGTAACATGGGCGAAGCAGTTCACCGGCTCCATGGTATTGTGTGCGAGATAAGGAGCGGTGTAGGTTCTTTCCAAAACTTTAGCCGCATTCCTAAACGCCTCTTCAGGATCGCCATCTTTCCGGAGAACATTCGCGGGCTTTTTCATCATCTCAGCCATTCGAGTTGCATGGCCTTGGGTACTCTCCAATCCACCTGGAACTTTTACCGTTTGCTTTCCACCCCAACCATTCATAACGTAGCTGGAATCAGAAATTTTTTCCCACTCGATCTTCAATGCCTTCTTCGCATTCATCACTTCCCACGTTGTGTTACCAACAATGGCAACCATTTCCGTAAAGGTCTCGGTATCGAAGGCGTTGCGCTCGTAATCTTCCAGAAGGGTTTTGATAGTAATAACATCTTTGATGCCTGGCATTGATTTAGCGGCAGCATCATCTACCGATTTTAATTTCAGTCCAAAGGCAGGTGGATGGACGATCATTGCAATCAACATTCCCTCGCGATCAAAGTCGATTCCAAACAACGACTTGCCCGATACGATATCTTTACCATCCACATTTTTTGTCGATGTACCAATAATCTTAAAGTCAGTAACTCCCTTTAAGGGCACATTCTTTGGCACTTCTACTCCAGCTGCCTTGGAAGCCATCTCCCCATAGCTGGCTTTCTTGCCACTGGCCTTATGATAAATTTTTCCTGCTTCCGTACTAATTTCGGTTGAAGAAACATTCCAGGTTTGTGCAGCCGCGTTAACCAGCATTTGCCGAGCCGTTGAACCTGCTGCACGAAGCGGTTTCCAACCCAGCAGAATCCCCATACTTCCGCCGGTGAACTGGCGCTGGAATCGTTCCGGATAGAAATCTGCTTGCTGAACCGTTACATCTTTCCAATCAACATCTAGCTCTTCTGCCAAAATCATGGGCATTGAAGTTTTCACATTCGACCCAAACTCAGGATTGGCAGACATCAGTGTGACTTCTCCGTTTTCTTTTATTTTAATGTAGCTATTCAATTCAAACCATTCTTCAGAAAGGTTTAATTCTTCCATTTCCTCTTTTTGTAATCCGGCCAAGCCATTAAAGCTTAGCATCATCCCACCACCGGCTAATGCAGAAGCCTTTAAAAAAGATCTTCGGTTTATATTTGATTTAATGCGTGTCATATTCATCACGGTTAAGGTTTAAGATTTGGCAGCGGTCTTTATTGCTGCTTTGATTCTCAGATAAGTACCGCATCGGCAGAGATTTCCATTCATGGCATTATCGATGTCTTCATCGCTCGGGTTGGGCTTTCGTTTGAGCAAGGCAACCGCACTCATGATTTGACCAGCCTGGCAATAGCCGCATTGAGGCACATCGTGTGCTAACCACGCTTTCTGTACAGGATGATCTACGTTTTCAGAAATTCCTTCAATGGTGGTTATTTCTTTGTTCACTGCGGCAGCGGCAGGCAACTGACAAGAGCGAACAGCATTACCATTGAGATGTATTGTGCACGCACCACATTGTGCAATGCCACATCCGTACTTAGTGCCAACTAATTTTAAGTGATCGCGCAATACCCAAAGCATGGGTGTTTTCGGATCTACGTCTACGGTCTTTTTCTTTCCGTTTACCTTCAGGTTGATTGTTGCCATGGCTCAAAATTTATTTTATCAAACACATTTCTATTTTAAAATTAACTAAACAAACCCAACAATTACTACAAAATTCAAAACATCTCTTCATTTCACAAATCCAGTTTTCTGCCAGCAAGCCATTTGACCATCGCGGGATCACGATGGTCAAAGAAAGCGCTCGTTTTTTGATCGAGCGTTTGAATGAGTTGGATGTCTTCATCACTCAATCGAAAATCAAAAATATTGAAGTTCTCTTCCATTCTTTCTTTTCGCACCGATTTTGGAATGGCTACAATTCCTCTTTGGGTTAACCAACGAAGTACAACGTGCGCAATTAACTTATCGTATTTCTTTCCGATTGAGGACAGTAAATCATTTTTGAAAAGATCATTCTTTCCTTCTGCAAAAGGTGCCCACGATTCTTGTTGTACACCATTTCCGATCAGAAACTTTTGTGTTTCGATTTGCTGGTTAAAGGGATGCGTTTCAATTTGATTGACAGCCGGAACAATCTTGTTAAATGACATCAAGTCCATCACTCGGTCCGGCTGAAAGTTACTTACCCCAATCGCTCGCGTCTTGCCTTCCTTGTACAGTTCCTCCATCGCTCGCCACGCACCGTGAACATCATTATACGGCTGGTGAATCAAATACAAATCGAGGTAATCAAGCTGAAGTTTCTTCAATGATTTTTCAAGCGCCTTCTTTGTGCTCTCATACCCCGCATCCTGAATCCAAAGTTTTGTAGTGATGAATAGTTCTTCTCGCTTCACACCACTTCTTTTGATCGCTTTGCCAACGGCTTCTTCATTTTGGTATGAGGCTGCAGTATCAATTAAGCGATAACCTACCTGAATGGCATCGTACACACTTCGTTCGCATTCATTCGGATCGGATACCTGAAATACACCGAATCCAAGGATAGGCATTTCAATTCCGTTATTGAGTTTTACAGTTTGCATCTCTTATTCTTTAGTCGAGTTTCCTTTCTTTAACCACTTCGACATCAGGTCTTCTGTCTCAATGTTGCTCAAATCAGAAAATGGAAAGTGTGTGTATTTCCTTCGATGCGGATCTCTGGTAATGGATGAACATCAACAAGCCTTCGATGATAAAAATCTTCCCTTTGATGCGATTCATGTTAGAAGTGGAGTTTTTATTTATTTTCACCACAAAGATGCGGTCAGTTAAGGATTCCTGACTTATATGGATTACTGGTTTGCCTACCAAATTCACTGATTCACTGATTGTATTGATTATCATCTGACAGAACTGTTTAAATTTGAGTCACAAAACACAGAACTATTATGGAAGAGATATTGAAGTTTGATTCCATCAGTCAATACAATAGTTTTAACAATCAGGAGACTTTGCATCCCTTGGTCAGCGTCATCGATTTTTCAAAGGCTACTCCACGGAGATTAAGGAAAACATATTTCGGTTTTTATTTGGTCTTGCTTAAAGATGTTGAATGTGGCGACCTTCGTTATGGAAAAAATACCTACGACTATCAGGAGGGTACACTGATTTTTCTGGGCCCAGGCCAGATCATGGGTGCAAATGGAGGCAAGGAACTTTATCAACCAAAAGGCTTTGGTATCGTTTTTCATGCTGATTTGATAAAAGGAACTTCACTCGGACGCCATATTGACGATTATACTTTTTTCAGCTATAAGGTGAATGAAGCACTGCACGTCTCTGAGCGCGAACGCCAGCTCGTATTGGATTCCTTTTCAAAGATCAAATACGAACTGGAACATGCAGTAGACAAACACAGCAAAACGTTGGTCACTGACAATATCGAATTGCTACTGAATTACTGCGTTCGATTTTACGATCGCCAGTTCATTACACGCGATCATGCACACAATGGAATCCTTGAAAGATTTGAAACTCTTCTTATCGAATTCTTTTCTTCCGAGAAGCCACAAGAAGTAGGGCTACCTTCGGTCGCCTATTGTGCAAGTGCGTTTCACCTATCTCCAAATTACTTTGGCGATCTGGTTAAAAGAGAAACCGGCAAATCCGCACACGAGTTTATACAACTTAAGTTGATGGAGGTTGCCAAGGAAAGAATTTTTGATAGGTCTAAATCGGTGAGTGAAATTGCTTACAGTCTGGGATTCAAATATCCGCAGCACTTCACGCGGGTGTTCAAGCAACTTGTGGGGGTTTCCCCGCTTGAATATCGCAGCTCGATGAATTAGACCGAGCGGTTTGAGCAAAGTTTCATATTTGAAAAAAGCCGGTGCCCCCTCAAATGGTATTGTGGCTTCAAACCTGTTATACCGAGCGACCTATAAAATTCTTCGGTGTCAATCTGTGGCAAAATGGCAGTAGCGGTATATCAGTTGTTAACCAATTTAACTGAAACCGAATTTATGCAAAACCTTAGCCCAGTTGGTGGCGGGCCGTCAGGGAAAACATGGCCAAGGTGACAATCACACACATTGCACTCCACCTCAATGCGCACCATGCCATAACTTTCATCTTTGGTATATTTTACTACGTTATTTTCGGCCGGCAAGCTAAAACTAGGCCAGCCAGATTTTGATTCAAATTTCGTGCGTGAATCGAAGAGTATTGTTCCGCAGCAACGGCAAGCATAGATACCCGGCTCGTGAGCTTCACAGTACGCTCCGCTAAAAGCGCGCTCCGTGCCTTTCTTCCTGCAGATAAGAAATTCTTCGGGGGTCAAAATTGTCTTCCACTCGTCTTGACTTTTGTCAAGCCTGCAAGGCGGAGATTCATTTCCTTTGCTGGCGTATTGCAGCACGTCCAGCCATTTCACGGCTAAAAGTTCTTAGACGCACGCTTGGCTTTCTTCTCAGCGCGTTTTTCCTTTATCGTTTTGGCTGCTGGTTTTTTTTCTTCTTTCTTTTTGTCTTGTCCTTTTGACATAATGGTGGGATTTAGTTTATGCCAAAAGTAAATATTCGGAATTCAAAATTCAACACTGAATATTTAAAATTTTCGAACGTCAACACTTCCGAACGTTAAAGCTTTTCATCCTCATCACTTTCACTTATTTTTACCATTCAATTTAATTAACATTTCATGGGACGGGTATTTGAAAAAAGGAAACATAAGATGTTTGCGCGCTTTGATAGGATGGCGAAAGGGTTTACACGCATTGGAAAAGACATTGCGATTGCAGTAAAGCAGGCTGGCCCTAATCCTGACAACAATCCCCGGCTGCGGATGGCCATCCAAAATGCCAAAGGGATTAATATGCCTAAAGATCGAGTTGATGCGGCCATCAAGCGTGCATCCACCAAAGAGGAGAAAGATTTTCAGGAAGTCATTTATGAAGGCTATGCTCCGCATGGCGTTCCCATAATAGTTGAATGTGCAACTGACAATCCCACCCGCACGGTAGCCAATGTGCGGTTGCATTTCTCTAAAAATGGTGGAAGTATGGGTAACTCTGGTTCGGTCGCATTTCTTTTCGAACGAAAGGGGGTGATTAAATTTGACCCGGCCAAACTCAACCTCGAAGAATTAGAACTTGACTTGATTGATGCAGGAGCCGAAGACATTCAACAGGATGAAGAAGAGATAACCGTTTATACTTCGTTTACTGAGTTTGGGCATTTCTTAAAATTTATGGAAGCCAAACATCTGGACTCCAAAAGTTCGGGCCTTCAATACATCCCTACAACCACAAAAGAACTCACCGAAGCAGAACAAGATGAGGTCTTAAAATGTGCCGAGGCTATTGAAGAGGATGATGACGTGCAAAGTGTGTATCACAATTTGGCGTAAGCAACTCATTACATGAGGAACTTAGTGTCTTTGTGACCGAATCCCGAATCTGGGCGTCATCGTACTTATCAATGATAACCGCGAAGTGGCGTTTTCTTTTAAAGCTTGGTTAGGAATGGCAGTGCCATGTTTAATTTAACCGATGATAGCGCGCGGAACCTTTATGATCGGTTGTTCGTCTCCTCACGTCTCCTTACGAACAACAGGGGTAAGAAAATATTCTCTCATTTTCATAAATCCCGATTCAATTTCAGGCACTTCAAATGTCATTCAACAACAAAAAAGGGCAGGTTACATCAGAAATTTGCCATTACTTGATTTTCGTAAGTAAATGTTTGATTTACGTATTAACTTAGCTGTAAATTATAGTTGATTACATATTCATTAAATCTGAAAAATCATGGCAGCCATCAATCTGAAAGTGAACGGGAAAAAACAAGCCGTTGACATTGACCCCACCACCCCCATGCTTTGGGTATTGCGCGATCACTTGAACCTTGTCGGCACAAAGTTTGGTTGCGGCATTGCGGCCTGTGGTGCCTGCACCATCCTGGTCGAAGGAAACGCGGTGCGTTCTTGCCAATTGCCGGTATCTGCGGCAGCGAACAAAGAGATTACTACCATCGAGGGGCTTTCAGAAAACGGAGACCATCCGGTGCAGCAAGCCTGGCTCGAGCATGATGTGCCACAATGCGGCTATTGTCAAGCTGGACAAATTATGAGCGCTGTTTCATTGCTCAAAAGCAACCCCAATCCTTCAGACGAGGACATTGACAATGCCATGAGTGGAAATATTTGCCGATGCGGAACTTATGTGCGCATTAAGGCCGCCATCAAGACAGCCGCTAGTATTAAATCATAAACCTAAAAGGATTACACCATGACTATCGTAAAAACAACAATAGGAAGAAGATCTTTTTTGAAAGCTTCTGCATTAGCCGGAGGAGGTTTGATGTTGGGATTCAACAGCCTGATCTCCTGCACGTTTAAATCAGAAAAAGAAATATTGGCACTACCTAAAGAATGGTTTGAACTAAATGGTTACCTGAAAATTGGTGATAACGGTGTGGTCACCATCATGTCGCCCAATCCAGAAATTGGGCAGAACGTGAAAACTTCGATGCCGATGATTGTGGCCGAAGAATTGGATGTGGATTGGAAAAATGTGATCGTTGAACAAGCTCCTCTTAATACCGAAATTTTCGTGAGGCAATTGGCGGGAGGCAGTCAGTCTATCCGCCAAAGTTGGAAAGGTCTTCGCACGGCAGGCGCTACCGCACGACAAATGCTTCGTGAAGCTGCGGCTGCCACTTGGAAAGTACCTGTAAATGAAATCACTACTGAGGCTGGTATGTTACATCATAAAGCCAGCGACAAGTCCGCGGGCTATGGTGAAATGGCTTCGGCTGCTTCTAAAATTCCAGTGCCCAAAGAAGTAACCTTGAAAGAAGTCAAAGACTTTAAAATTATAGGCACACCAACAAAAAATGTGGACGGTTTAAATATCGTTACCGGAAAACCATTGTATGGTTTGGACTACAAAAAAGAAGGAATGCTAATTGCCATGATTGCCCATCCACCGGCATTTGGATTGAAATTAAAAAGTGTTGACGACTCAAGGGCAAAGGCAATGCCAGGGGTAAAAGACGTGTTCACTATCAAAACCTACAACGAGGATTATTCCAAACATATGTTTGACGTGTCAGCGTTTCCTGATTTGGTAGTAGTGGTTGGTAACAGCACCTGGGAAGTGATGAACGCGAGGAAAGCGTTGAAGTTGGAATGGGAACCTTTTAAAGAGTATGAGGAAACGTTCACTCATTTTGCGACCGGAAATAAGATGCCGAAGAAAGTTCCTGCCGGCCTTGAAAGTACAGCCAAGCATGAGCAATTGATGGCCGAATTTTCAGCAAAGCCGGGAAAAGTGGTACGCAAAGACGGTAACCCTGAAGTTGCCTTCAAGAAGGCAGCTAAAGTTATTGAGCGCACGTACACAGCTCCTTTTCTTGCCCACAACACTATGGAGCCGATGAACTTTTTCGCGCACGTGACAGACGACAAAGCCGATCTGGCGGGCCCTGTTCAGACGCCTGAGTTCATGGAGAAAAGTGCGGCAGCGCGACTTGGGTTACCACTCGAAAAGGTTGACATCCAAATGACACGAATGGGTGGAGGATTTGGGAGAAGATTATACGGACACTTTTTGGTAGAGGCCGCTGCCATTTCTCAAAAAATGAAAGCTCCTATCAAACTGATTTATTCACGAGAAGATGATATGACCGATGGTACTTATCGCCCTTCTTATCAAGCCGTGTATCGTGCCGCCCTGGATGCTAACAATAATTTGATCGGCTTCCATGTGCGTGCAGGAGGTATTCCAGAGAGTCCTCTTTTTGCCAATCGTTTCCCTGCTGGTGCAGTAGAAAATTATTTGGCTGAAGAATGGTCTCATGATTCCAACATTAGCATCGGTGCATTTCGGGCGCCACGCTCGAACTTTATTGCTGGTGCGGAGCAATCGTTTCTCGATGAGGTATCAGAGGCGGCAGGGAAAGATCCGATTGCCTTCCGTCTTGAACTTTTAGATCGTGCCATGAAAAACCCTGTCGGCAAAGACAATGACTATGAAGCCAATCGCTATGCGGGTGTGTTGGAATTGGTGAAAGCAAAATCAAATTGGGGTGAAGCACAGCCTGGCGTTTCCCGAGGGGTGTCTGCTTATTTCTGCCACAACAGTTATGTGGCACATGTGATTGATCTGGTGATGGAGAAAGGGAAACCAAGAGTTCAAAAGGTACACTGTGCGGTGGATTGTGGGATTGTGGTGAACCCACTCGCTGCCACTAATCTCGTGGAAGGGGGAAGCGTAGATGGTATAGGTCAATCCATGTATTGTGGCCTGACCTTTACTGATGGAGTACCAGACCAAACTAATTTTGATAAATATCGAATGATCCGCCATCGTGAGGCACCCGATGTGATAGACGTGCACTTTGTGAAAAATGAAATCGATCCAACCGGTTTAGGCGAACCGCCATTTCCTCCGGTGATGGGGGCACTTGCTAACGCCCTCTATAAAGCATCAGGCAAACGGTTTTATACACAACCTTTCATCAAAGACTTTGAGACATCTACCATGCGAATGTGAGGGTGGAAGATGACTTAGAGGAACAAATAAAGTTCTGATTTCTAAACGTAGTTTGTGTTGTCGCTTATGGTGACGGTGCATCGTATAGTAAATAGCCAATTTCGCTTCTAGTTGTCTCAGGAGTGTGGACTAGCATGCCTCTTCTCTAAAGCATTAACTTTAAAAATTAATATGGAAATTATAATGAGTGGATCACAGCCTTCCGGCAAGGGTTCAGCGGAATATTTTATCGGATCGGTGAGGATAGATCCATTGATGAATCCACCTGAACCGGCTCGCGTTGCGATGGCGTTGGTAACCTTCGAGCCGGGTGCACGTACGGCCTGGCATACACATCCACTTGGTCAGACTTTAATCATCACTGCAGGCGCTGGCTGGGTTCAACGCGAAGGGGAATCAAAAAAAGAAATTCGTCAAGGAGATATCGTGTACTTCCTTCCAAATGAAAAACACTGGCATGGTGCGACAACGACTACCGCGATGAGTCACATCGCCATCCAGGAAAAGCTGAATGGATCACCAGTGGATTGGATGGAGCAGGTAACGGAAGAACAGTATGGCAAATAACTAAAAAAGATACGATGAAAATTCGCATGTTAGACTTTCGGGTGATTAAATCCTTGATTGCCGCAACAATGACAGTGCTCTCCCTTGGAAGCATTTTCGCACAGGAGAAAGATCAAATGGTACGCATCGCAATACTTGAAATCGATCCGGCCCAACTGGAAAATTATAAAGTGCTGCTAAAGGAAGAAATTGAAGCGTCAGTCCGCCTCGAACCTGGAGTGCTGACCTTATATGCTGTTTCTGAAAAAGGAAATCCCAACAAGATCACTATTTTGGAAATATATGCGAACAAAGAAGCTTACCAATCGCATTTGAAAACTCCTCACTTCTTAAAATATAAAAGCGTCACTAAAGAAATGGTCAAGGCAATCGAATTGAAGGAGACTATTCCACTCATTCCAGGAATGAAGATAAAATAAGGAACCCTAAAGAATGTAAAATGTTGGCGTTGTATCGAACAATAAATATCCAAGCGCTTTACTTTGTTGGGACTTATTTTTTGGTGTGAATGGTTAATGTTTCCGGAAGGAAAGTGACTGCTCCTGTGGCAATGTTATGTGAGCCTCCCACAATTCCGATTTGGCCGGCATCAATCATTTCTTTTAGAATAAGGCTTCGTTCCGGGATTAACTTTACGCTTTGCATCACATTTAAGGTGGTGACTTTTTCTATAAAGTCTGTATTGCTTGAATTTCTATTTTTAGTGATTGTAGTTTCAGCCTCAATGGCCGGTTTTATTTTTGTTAACAAGGCGGTGAGGTTTCCCATTTCCACGTGATCGCATGCACCATAAATCGCACCACATTTTGTATGTCCAAGCACGACAATAATTTTAGCTCCGGCTACTCTACATCCAAATTCCATGCTGCCCAAGATATCTTCGTTAATGATATTTCCGGCAATACGAACGCTGAAGATATCGCCCAACCCCTGATCGAAAATTAGTTCGGCTGAAGTACGGCTATCAATGCAACTGAGAATAACGGCAAAGGGATGCTGGCCATCCGATGTTTCGTTGGCCTGCTGAAGTAGGTTTCGATTTACTTTTAGGTTGTTGATAAACCTTGCATTCCCATCTTTTAATAATGCTAGTGCCTGAGCAGGGGTGAGGGCAGCTTGCATTTCTTTCGTCAATGTTTTCATTCTACTTTTCTTTGCAAGTAAAATTAAACAAAGTTTGGTGTTTGGGAACCAAATGGTAACTAAATGCTGCTTTTAAATAGTTGGCTTTGTGACTTTCTGAAATTAAATCTTATTGTCACCTCAAGGATTGATCGTAAAGAAAGGGTCACTTCAACTTCTGGTTGAAAAAATCAATCGTTCGCTGCCAAGACAAATCAGCAGCAGCTTTATCATAGCGTGGCGTAGTGTCGTTATTAAAACCGTGATTAGCTTTTGGATAAATATAAGCGGTGTATTCTTTCTTGTTCGTCTTGAGTGCGGCTTCATACGCTGGCCATCCTTCATTGACGCGGGTATCGAGTTCGCCATAATGCAAAAGTAATGGCGCATTGATCTTGGGCACATCTTCAGTAGCCGGTTGCCCACCGTAAAAAGGAACGGAGGCAGTTAAATCTGGAATATGGACTGCCATCATGTTTGCAATCCATCCGCCAAAACAAAAACCAACCACGCCTACTTTGCCATTGCAATCGGGGTGCGCTTTTAAGTAATCGTATGCGGCAATAAAATCGGTCAACATTTCATTTCTGTCGCGCTTGCTTTGTAGCTCACGACCCTGGTCATCGGTTCCGGGGTAACCACCGAGAGGAGTGAGCATGTCGGGAGCTAACGAAATAAACCCTGCCAGCGCAGCCCTTCTCGCCACGTCTTCGATATGCGGATTTAAACCTCTGTTTTCGTGCACGACCACAATCCCACCCAACTTTCCTTTGGCGTCTACTGGTTTTGATAACAACGCCTTCATTTCTCCGCCTCCTTTGGGTGATTGATAGGTAATGAACTCAGATTTCAATCTTGGATCATTCGCTTCAATTTGAATCGCACCCTTATAATCCGGCATGAGAAAACTGGAAAGCGATGCTACGGTAACTCCACCTACGGCATAGGTAGATAGTTGTTGCATAAAATCGCGTCTGTCAATTCGGCTGTGGGCATAGTCATCGTAAAGGTCAAACACCTCTTGTTTGATGTCTTCTTTTTTGATCTCGTTCATGGTATTACAATTTATGGTTTTAAAAATAAACTTAAGATCAATTTATTTCCAAATGTGGTGTACCCAATAGATTCTTTGGATATGAAATATACAAATCCCTTTCCTATCAAACGATATCTTTATACAAGAATCAGAATTAGGGTCAACACCATGCCAGCCAATGTAAAATACAAACCTTTTTTAAAAGTATTTGTGCCCGGTAAAAACATGTAGAAAGAGGAGACCACAAAAAAGAATAAGGATAACCCAAAAAATACGTTCAGGAAAAATAGGGGACTCTTCGTGTCGGCCTTGTGTAAATGTTGCAATTTATCAACGAAGCGAGGCAATTGTATAGTTGTATAGTTGGCGATACCAGTGGCTTTATTATAAGTGCCTTGTCTGAAACTCAAAATATCTCCTTCTTCTTTTTCGATTTTGAGATCACGCATTCTCAATTCTCTGCCCAGTTCTTCACCGGCCAAATTTGTTTTTAGTTTTCGTTCAATTTGTTTTTCACTTTTCAGAAAGCCAGTGTCCCTAAAAATCAAAGTAATTCCACTAAGGGAATAAATGGCCATGATACCGGCTAAAAAATAACCAAGGTAGCGGTGATATATTCTCATTTTTTGCGTTTTAACTTCGCTCATATAAAATTTGTTTATTGGTTTGCGGTTGGACAAATGAAAATTTGGATTTATTCCAGTAGTGGAATTTTTATTTTATAATAGCCTTACTGCTAATAATCGCGACATTCAATTTAACCCAGGCACAAAACACGGCATCGAATCTTCCCAAATGCTATCGGTTAAGGGATGTTTATTACTTCCATCGGCATTCATCATAAAAATGACACAGGAGAATACAAACTATTTCCTGCCTCAGGCGATTCCATCCACGTTGGCAATATAGAGTTCGGAAACTGATGGTCTGATGCCGTTCATCAGCATGACCTCCTTTTTCTTATTGGTGACGCGCGGACTATCCTTCTGAGAATACCCATTGAAAGCAACCAGACACACCAATAGCACTGAGCAAACTGTACCCATTTTAATAATCATAAAATCGTTATTAAAAAGTTGTTAAAGGTTGAATCATTCTATTTACGAACTGCCCAGGCGAGTCCATCAGGTCCTGGCCCAACATCAATATGGTTGACCACTTCCAATTTTTTTAAATCGATCACAGCAACATAATTACTGGGCGTACAACCGACAAAAGCACGCGATCCATCGGGGTCAATCTCGATGCCCGCTCCGCCCTTACCCAAATTCAAACGCTTTATTTCCTTGTGGGAAGCCACATCGATAATGAAGAAGTCCCCAGTTCTCAACGTGGAAATAAGTGCAAGCTTCCCATCGGGCGTAAACTTGAGGCGATTGGCGCCCATGGCTTTGGCATCAATCACAAAAGCCACTTTTTTTGATGTGAGGTCTATAGCAAAGATTTTTCCATCATCTGCAGATACGGTCCACAATTGCTTTCCATCGGGGGTCACATCAAATCCTTCAACCCCTCTTGATACCGGCACGACTGTCTGCATCCAATCATTGTGGGGCTTAGCACCTGGAAACGGAGGTGCAGGAAGCAGTGTGTCGTAAAGGATGCTGACGGTTCCTTCATTAACGTTCGTTGTGTAAATTCTTTTCTCATCGCTGGTCACATAAACCATGTGGGTTCTTTCCTGGCCAGTGCCCATGCTCCAATCTAATTTGCTAGTGGCAGGATCGTAGCGGCCCACCGCCTTTGCGCCTTCTGCCGAGAACCAAACTTTTCCACCTACAAAGGTGATTCCGTGAGGGCCAAGCAAGGGCCTGGTATCAATATTAGGTAAGGCCTTGTACGCAACAAGGTCGATGACATTGATTTCCGTGGAGCGACCGCCACTTGTATTGGTAACGTAAGCTGTTTTTCCATCCGTGGAGGCGATTACTTCATGGGGATCAGGACCTACTGGCACCCGGGCAATGACTTTGTATGTAACGGGATCGACAATCGCAAGTGTGTGATCATTTTTTGAAAGCGCCAGTAAAAAAGTCTGCGAGGATTGCGCAAAGCAGTCGGTCGAAACGTTTACGGACAGGGTCAACAGTAAAATGGAGACCAGTGACCCCATCACGTTGAAATATTTTGTTATCATAGTTTTAATGGTTTACAAAGAAGTGAGTAATTTTTTGAACGAATTTGAAGTTAGACAAATTATTGGAAGAGCATATTCCATTCACATTAAATTTAGTTTATCGCGCTTCAAATGACCCCGGAAGGTGCCCTTTTTGAATGACGTGCCGGATGACCTTGCGTCATTTATTTCTAGAAAAAGATTTGGATAATCGTTACTTTAGGGATTGAAAAAACTGTGAAACACTTACTATTCTTTTTGATTGCCTTTCTAGCTGCGGGTGCCATTTATTGGTGGGCAACCGAATTGGCTAAGCCCGTTGATTTTAACACCCAAGTTAAGCCGATATTAAATAAACGTTGTATTACCTGCCACGGTGGTGTAAAACGCGAATCGGATTTCAGCTTGTTGTTCCGAAAAGATGCGCTTACAAAAGCAAATAGTGGTAAAGTGGCCATTATCCCCGGTGATGCTTCTCATAGTGAGTTGATCAGCAGAATCAATAATCCTGATCCCGAAGAGCGGATGCCTTATAAAAAAGATCCACTGACGAAAGAAGAAATTGAAATATTATCGAAGTGGATAGATCAAGGTGCGCAATGGGGCGACCATTGGGCGTATACCAAAGTGGAGGAGCAAAAATTACCACCGTCTAACTCTTGGGTAAAAAATGATATTGATCGATTCATTTTTGAAAAGATAAACGAGAATGACCTATCGCCATCACCTCCAGCTTCAAAGGAAGTATTGTTAAGAAGATTGAGCCTTGATCTAACCGGCCTTCCAGCCGATCCAGAATTATCGAAGCCATTTCTCAGTGATAAGACCTCGGTAGAAGGTGCGGTAGACTCTTTATTGAATTCCCCTCACTACGGGGAGCGATGGGCTTCTGTTTGGCTTGACCTGGCACGCTATGCGGACACCAAAGGCTATGAGCGTGATGACAGCCGCTCGATCTGGCGTTACCGCGATTGGGTAATCAATGCGTTCAATCGCGATATGCCCTACGATTCATTTTTGATTGAGCAACTGGCTGGTGATTTACTGCCCAACCCAACAGACAATCAATACATTGCTACCGCTTTTCACCGTAACACGATGACCAACGATGAGGGAGGAACGGATAATGAAGAATTTAGAACAGCAGCCACACTGGATCGGGTCAACACAACATGGGAGGCACTGATGGGTACTACCTTCGCTTGCGTGCAATGCCACAGCCATCCCTATGATCCGTTTCGCCATGAAGACTATTATAAGTTTCTTGCCTTCTTCAACAATACCCGCGATGAAGATACGTATGCCGATTACCCGCTGCTACGGAATTTGGAAAGAGAAGATGCAACCAAGCTAAAAGAGATCACGCAATGGGTTGAAGAAAATAGCTCTAAGGAAAAAGCGAAAGAGGTTTATCGATTTGTGAAAACGGGTGAGCCCGTCATTAACTCATTAACGGCAGATCATTTTGTCAATGCCGAATTATCGGACACCAAATGGTTGATTTTTAGGAATCATGGTGTAGCACGTTTACCGCGTGTTGAACTAACGGATAAAAATTATTTAATCTTTCGTTTCACAAGCTATAAACCGGGTGGTGTGTGGGCTATTCATTTGGACAGGCCTGATGGAAAAATTATCAGCGAAGTTTCACTTCCGGATTCGAAAAGTAAGTGGGTAACGAATGAAATTAAAATTTCACAAAGTCAAGGGATGCATGATTTGTATTTTACCTACGCCAATCCCAACCTTAAAAAACCCGATGACAGTGGAATGATCTTCGACTGGTTCTATTTCACTGACTATTCCTTCAAAAGTGTAGCAGACAATGGAGTTGGAAAAAAATATTGGGAATTAGTCACAAAGGATTTTCAGACCACACCGATCATGATTGAGAACCCCCCTTCCATGCGAAGGGTCACGCAGGTTTTTCAGCGCGGCAATTGGTTAGTTAAAGGCGACACGGTTCAACCGGATGTACCAGCCTCGCTTTCAGCTTTTCCAAAAAACGCTCCTTACAACCGACTCGGTATGGCGCAGTGGATGGTATCGAAAGACAATCCGCTGGTGGCGCGAACAATTGTTAATCGGGTATGGGAACAGCTCTTTGGAATTGGGTTGGTTGAAACGCTGGAAGATATGGGCACACAAGGAATTCCACCGACCCATCCTGAATTACTCGATCACCTGGCCCATCAGTTGATGAATGAGTACCAGTGGAGCTTGAAGAAGTTAATTCGCGAAATCGTTTTATCTGCAACCTACCAACAAGATTCAAAAATAACTCCACAATCATTAGAAAATGATCCCACCAATAAATATTATGCCCGTGCTTCGCGCGTTCGTTTGTCTGCTGAGCAGGTTCGTGATCAGACATTGGCAGTGAGCGGTTTGCTGAGTAGAAAAATGTTCGGCCCAAGTGTGATGCCGTATCAACCGGGTGGCATCTGGCTCTCGCCCTGGAATGGTGCCACATGGGTACGAAGTAAGGGTGAGGACCAACATCGCAGGGCCATCTACACCTATTGGAAACGCACCGCGCCTTATCCCAGCATGATGACTTTTGATGGATCGGCACGCGAAGTTTGTACGGCTCGAAGGATTCGTACGAACACACCTTTGCAGGCTTTGGTGACTTTGAATGACTCAGTGTATGTAGAGGCTGCGTATCAATTGGCTTCGTTGATGAAGAAGTCGTCAAGTAAATTGGATGATCAAATTCGGTTTGGTTATAGAAAGGCAATCGGTCATGAGCCTTCTCTTGAAGTAGTATCGGCTTTGATGACTTTGCAAAATCGTACATCATCGAAGGTGGAAATAAGAAAGGTTAAAAACACCGAAGATGAAGGCAAGAATAGTGGAGAAGATCAGCCGTTGATGTTGGTGGCCAGTGCAATTTTAAATTTGGATGAATTCGTAACGAAGAATTAATGAAAACAGATGACGTAAGGTATTAGTATTATTAGCCAATAGAAAACATGAATTCCGAATACCTCCAGCAAATCACGCGAAGACACTTCCTGAAAGAAGCGGGCCTTGGTTTAGGCACATTGGCGTTGGGTTCTTTATGGGGCTGTTCTTCGGGAGGAAATAAAAATTATTTCAATGCTGCCAATCCGCTGCAAACCAAAGCACCTCAGTTTCCTGGCAAAGCAAAATCAATTATCTATTTGCACATGGCTGGCGCTCCCTCGCAGTTAGAGCTTTTTGATTATAAACCCGCGTTACAACAACTTGACGGTCAGGATTGCCCACCCTCATTGCTCGAAGGAAAAAAATTCGCGTTCATTCGTGGTGTACCCAAAATGCTGGGCCCGCAGGCGAAGTTTAAACAGCATGGTCATTCGGGTGCATGGATATCAGATAACCTCCCTCATCTTTCGACTGTTGCTGATGAGATTACTTTTTTAAAAGCCGTTCAAACGGATCAATTCAATCACGCTCCTGCACAATTGCTTATGCACACCGGTGGTCCACGATTAGGAAGACCGAGTATGGGAGCATGGGTTACTTATGGACTCGGAAGTGAGAACAACAATCTCCCAGGTTTTGTGGTGCTGACTTCGGGCGGGAAAAACCCCGATGCCGGAAAAAGTGTGTGGGGCAGTGGGTTCTTGCCTTCGGTTTATCAGGGTGTGCAATGCCGGTCAGAAGGTGATCCGGTTTTGTTTATTAACGATCCGCAGGGAATTACCCGCGATGACCGAAAGGCCTCTATTGAAGCGATCAATGAAATCAATCAACAGCATTACAAGGAGGTGGGCGACCCGGAAATTCTTTCGCGAATAGCGCAATATGAGATGGCTTACCGGATGCAGATTGCTGTGCCCGATGTGATGAACATCAACAACGAACCAAAATACATTCATGAAATGTATGGCACAAATCCCGGCAAGGAATCTTTTGCCAACAATGTTTTATTGGCAAGAAAGTTAGTAGAAAAAGGCGTTCGTTTTGTTCAACTCTTCGACTGGGGTTGGGATAGTCACGGCACGGAATCCAATTTAGCGATCGACATTGGGTTGATCAATAAATGCCGGCAAACTGATAAGGCGGTGACTGCGTTGCTGCTTGATTTGAAGCAACGTGGTTTACTGGAAGAAACGTTGGTGATTTGGGGAGGGGAATTTGGGCGTACACCGATGGCCGAAAATCGTGAAGGCAAAAAAAATCCATTCCTGGGTCGTGATCATCACACCGAAGCCTTCACGATCTGGATGGCTGGTGGAGGAATCAAAAAAGGTTTTTCGTATGGAGAAACGGATGAAATCGGTTATAGCGCCATCAATGGGAAGACCAATGTATTCGATATTCAAGCCACTATTTTAAATCAGCTCGGATTCAATCATGAACAATTTACGTATGAGTTTCAGGGCCGACCATTCCGCCTCACGGACGTTCACGGAAAAGTGATCAACGAAATCATCGCGTGAGGGCATTTAAAATTCAACATTCAAAATTTAAAATTGATGACTACAAGACGAGATTTTCTTTCCGCCACCGCAGCAAGCGCTTCGCTTTTATTAACTCCTTTAAAAGATCTCGCATCACCAATCCAATCAAAACCGGCTAACGGATTTTCTCTTTTGATTATGGGCACGAATTGGGGCTTCAGTGGGTCGTGGGATGAATTTTGTATAAAAATTAAGAAAGAGGGATACGATGGCATTGAGGTCTGGTGGCCTTCGGATGAAAAAAGTAAAACGGAGCTCTTTGAAGCGTTGAGCAAGTACAATTTAAAGGTGGGTTTTCTTTGTGGTGTAAGTGAAACTGATTTTGTCATGCATGAAATTTCTTTTCAGGCGATGGTGAGTGAGGCTGCTAAATTAAAGCCGGTGTATATCAATTGCCATTCAGGTAAGGATTATTTTACGGCTGAACAAAAATTTAAATTGATCAACTATACGATCGGAGTTTCCGCTTCTTCGAGGGTTCCCATCTACCATGAAACCCATCGCAGCCGCGCGTTGTACTCTGCTCCGGTAACGAGAGACTTGATTGAAAAAATTCCCGACCTTCGGTTGACGTTAGACATTTCGCATTGGTGCAATGTGCATGAGTCGCTGTTGCAAGATCAGGAGGAGACGGTAAACCTCGCGCTTGGTCGCACCGATCACATCCACGCACGCATTGGTCATGCAGAAGGTCCGCAGGTAAACGATCCGCGCGCACCGGAGTGGGAGAGTGCCGTCAATGCTCATTTTGCCTGGTGGGATAAAGTGGTAGAGCGCAAAAAGAAAGAGGGCAAAATGATTACGTTTCTTACTGAGTTTGGTCCCCCACATTATTTGCCTGCATTGCCTTATACACAACAGCCCGTGGCCGACCAATGGGATATCAATGTTTATATGTTGCAGATGTTGAGGAAGAGGTATAGTTGAGTACTGCTGTGCATTGAGAAATGAAACTATCTAAAAATTAAAAAGGATCTTTTGAGGATCCCTTTTAATTCTTTTACTTGATTACATTTCCTTTCGGAAAGAGGCTTGATCAAGCATCACGATACAAAGATACGGTAAACTTCAATAAATTGTGATTAAAAAATGAAAATAAATGAGGTTTGAGAAGATCAGATTGTATATCTCAATGCCAAGGATTGGTCGATATCTCCAAGCTGCAAGCAATAATAAGTCTAAAGCAACGAGACCTTATAAGGCAAATCTGAAGGTTTTGCAGGCCTTTTTGCCGATTATAGCCGTTTTAGAGGTGACTTTGAGAAATCGGATAAATACAATTTTAAGTGCTCATTTCAGTGATCCAGATTGGATAATCAATCAAAAGAATGGGTTCATGATTGACCCAATCCTTACGCATACGGATAAGCGAACTGGTAAAAACATAACCAATAGGTATCTCAAAATTGAAATTGAAAAAGCCGAGAAAAGAATTCTTAAATCTGGAGCAGATGTAACGAGTGGTAAGATTATATCAGAACAAACCTTTGGATTTTGGACTGATTTATATGAGGTTCATCACTACAAAATTCTTTTTGGAAGACCAATACAAATCTTTTCTAACCTACCTTCTGGTCATGGAAGAAAAGAGGTTACTGATGCACTTACCAAAATCAGGTTGTTTCGGAATAGATTATATCACAATGAGCCGATTTGCTTTAATGGAGCAACGAAAAGTTTTCAGAATGCTGAAGATGTTCATAGTCTAATTATTAATGTTCTCATATGGATTGACATTGACTCCTGTTTTCGTCACGATTTTAAAAAAGGGCTAATGCGCTAAAATTCGGAAGT